>BNJU01001789.1_pt1 | contig 354609 bp, 366 predicted proteins | sample 8539281 | NCBI WGS metagenome assembly BNJU01 (sample SAMD00202456, study PRJDB9452) | human saliva metagenome | isolation source: human saliva | place: Japan
AGGAACTTTCAATGCCAGTAAAGAGTCATGAAATAGAAGGTCATAATATGCACACAGAGTTTATTATTGTACGTCGTCAGACGCTTATAAAAGCTCTTAAAACATAAATGCTGAGCTATAGCTGTTGGCACTACTAGTGTTAGAACCCTGAGAGCCTATATTATATGGTGTAAACTCGCATCTCAACAATAATGCGACAGAGGATGATTTACATGTAAATCAATGGGAACCTTATGATTTACCTCATAATTCTGAGGATTAGTCAAAGTCAATGGGAAGGTTATCTCTGTGGAAGAATCAATCCAAAATCTGTTGGATTATCTTGATAGAGATGGCTTAAATGCCCTCCATTCCAGTACTCAAATTATTATTGCTCCAGGTTATACTTATAAGATCGTAAAAGCATTGATAACAAACTTCCACCAACCACAATCAACTTTTATTATTATTGGTTAGTGCGTTTGTCAAGAGCGATTGGCGTAAGATTTATGATTATGCACTTAGTCATGATTTTTCGATTCTTGAGTTATGGTGATTCTTCATTACTGATACCATAAACCTAATATTTGATTCAAAAAGAAAAGATAAGCAATGAAAATAGGAGACAAAGTTCGATTTCTTAGTGATACAGGTGGTGGATTTATTGCTGGTATTAAAGGAAAGATAGTGCTGGTAGAAGACGAAGATGGATTTCAGATACCAACCCCTATAAATGAGATTGTTATCGTAGAAGATTGTGCTACTGATCGTGCAAAGATGCGTATTGATCAGCACCAGCGAGGGATGGAAGATGGTGAGGATAATCGGAGTATTAAGCAAAGATTAAGTACTTCTAGTGTTGATGATGAAGGCAATGACGATTGGCGTAATGTTGATACAGATATTACGTTGGATGATGACCCTTCCCTCAATTTTTGAAGCTCCAGTGAAAGAACGTGTAGGTGGAGATGAGTTATCTCTATCTTGCGTTTGTTCCGCAAGACACAAAGGCTTTTATCAACTTCAAATTTTAAGTCTTATCTTTATTAATGATTCTAATTATTATGTTCATTTTTCTTATTTGATAAAGACGGAAGATAAATGGAATCTTAAAGCGGTTGGAGAGTTGGAACCTAATATGAAGTTATTGATAGAAAAACTTCACTTTAGCCGACCTTAACGATATGCTTCATGGTTGTATTCAGCTCCATGCATATAAGCGTGATAAGACGTTTGATTTAAAGCCAACCTGTGATATTCAAGTTAATATTGACGCTGTAAAATTTTACAAGTTAAACACATTCCGTGACAATCTCTTTTTTGATGAGCCCGCTTTAATCTATACATTGGTAGAGAATGATAAGTTAAAAGAAAATCAGATGGTCAGAGGCTTTTTAAGAGTGAAGGATGAAGTCACACCTAAAGCCTTATTAACCAGTCTCAACACTTCGAATCATTCGGAAGATGTAAAGATAGAGGAGAAGGCAAAAAAGCTCGCTAATCCTTACAAGTCGAAGAGCCCTCGTTTAGCAAAACAAATGCTTAATGACGATAAGATAGTGATAGATCTTCATGCGGATAAATTACTCGAAACTACTATTGGAATGTCATCAAGCGATATTCTTGAATATCAGCTTGATACCTTTCGTCGTATTATAGAACAATATAAGAGTCAGAAAGGAAAAGAAAATAATATTTATCCATGGTAAGGGAGAAGGAGTCTTGCGTCATGCACTTATTCATGAACTTAATTATAAGTATAAGCATTTTTTTCTTATCAGGATGCTTTCCTTTCCGAGAATATGGTTATGGAGCTACCCAGGTAACAATAAAATAATCAAACAAGCGCATTTATGAAATATGGTCTTATAAAGGTGGCTGCTGCTATTCCTTCTGTTAGAGTGGCTGATACTCAATTTAATCTTGCTGAGATTGAAAAGCAAATCGCTATAGCGGATGGGAAAAGGCGTTGAGATTATAGCCTTTCCAGAACTGTCTTTGACAGGATATTCTTGCCAGGATCTATTCCACCAGCAATTGCTTTTTTAGATAATGTTGAGCAAGACAATTTTATCTTTACTTGATTTCACTCGAAAGTTAGATATTATCACCATCGTAGGGGCACCAGTGGCTGTCGGTTCATTGCTTTTAAATTGTGCTTTGGTTATTCAGCAGGGTAAATTATTAGGTATAGTGGCTAAGACTTACCTTCCCAATTATAGCGAGTTTTATGAGAAGCGTTGGTTTGCGTCTTCTCAAGACCTTCGTCCTAAGCGAATCCACTTTGCTGGTCATCATATACTTGTGACGCCAGATATGCAGATTTTCCGCACTCCTCAAGGGGCGAAGTTTGGTATAGAAATATGTGAGGATGTATGGGCTCCAACCCCACCCTAGTAATCATCTTACTTTGGCTGGAGCTGAAATTATCTTTAATCTTTCTGCCAGTGATGAGCTGATAGGCAAGCATCGTTATTTAAAATATCTCTTGTCTCAACAGAGTGCACGAACCATCTGTGGCTATGTTTATAGTGGATGTGGATTTGGAGAAAGCACGCAAGATGTTGTCTATGGAGGAATGCCTTTATCTATGAGAATGGCTTATTGTTAGAGCAATCAAAGCGTTTTCAGATAGAACCACAATTAGTTATCTCGAGATTGATGTCGAAAGGTTAAGAGGTGAGCGTCGAACGAATAGCACCTTTGTGATGCTCAACGTCCAACCGCCACAGGCCTATCGGGCATTAGTGGGCATTATGGCGAATTAGCATTAACCGTTGATTGTCAGTTACAGATATGTCCAGAGCGTGAGTTCTCTTTAACCCGCCAGTTCGAACAACATCCCTTTCGTTCCTAGCACGGAAAACATGAAAGATGCTTGTGACGAGATTCTCAACATTCAGGTTAGTGGTTTGGCGAAAACGTTTGGTTCACACGAATTGTAAGAGGATTATAGTTGGTATCAGTGGAGGATTAGATTCTACTTTAGCCTTACTGGTTGCTGTGAAGACCTTTCGACACGTTGGGCTTCGATCGCAAAGACATAATAGGAGTAACGATGCCCGGCTTCGGTACCACTGATCGCACCTATCAAAACGCCATTATGCTCATGAAAGATCTTGGCGTTACGATTCGTGAGATCAACATAGCTTCATCCGTATTACAACACTTCAAGGATATTGATCATGATGCCAGTGTTCACGATGTGACTTATGAAAATTCGCAAGCTCGTGAGCGCACGCAAATCTTGATGGATCTCAGTAATCAGCTAGGTGGCTTAGTCTTGGGAACAGGCGATCTCAGCGAGTTAGCTTTAGGCTGGTGCACTTATAATGGTGATCACATGAGTATGTATGCTGTCAATGTGAGTGTGCCTAAGACGCTTACCCAATTCCTCGTTCGTTATGTGGCAGAGAGTGGGGTAGGCGAGAGTACCCGTCACACATTGATTGATATTGTTGACACTCCCATCTCTCCAGAGTTAACGCCTACCGATGAAAAGGGAGATATTGCACAAAAGACGGAGGATATTGTGGGGCCTTACGAATTGCATGATTTCTTCCTTTACTATGTTCTTCGCTGTGGTTTCCGCCCCTCTAAAATCTACTGGTTAGCCCAAAATGCTTTCCATGATGTCTATGCCGATGGTGTAATTTTACATTGGTTACGCATTTCTTCCGTCAGATTCTTCTCACAGCAATTCAAGCGTTCCTGCTTGCCAGACGGTCCAAAGGTGGGCAGTGTAAGCCTCTCCCCACGTGGTGATTGTCGATGCCTACGGATGCCATGTCAACGGATTGGCTCAATGAGTTGGAAGGACTAGTATGATAAGGAAGCTATTTTTGTTGATAGTATTACATTTGATTCCCCTATGCGTGTTGGCACAGGGGAATCCTTTAGTCCATATCCCAATTACAGAATTACTCCAGTACCAAGTCCAGAAGGGTAAGCACAATGCAACGCCTTATTCCTTTAGTAAATATGGACTTCGACAGATTCGGACAGAGCTTGTTGTCAATAGCCGGTGATTCACGCCAATTATGGGGATGGCATGTAACGCCAAATACTGATTTCGATCAATCTCGCCAACCACTTTATCGTATCTTTTCAAAAGTAGACAATAGTAGCATTGCTGTTATTGATGATAAAGCTGGGACACTGCAAATTATCTTTTGGGATAAAGCGTACTATCTAGATTTCGCATAAAAGACTTGCGCTCTCATAGCTTTCTATTTACATCCCAAGAAACCATCTCAGAATATCCTTCGTTTCCTCCGTAAGGACTGTTCCATTGGAGTAGACGTAACTGTATGGGTAGACATGTATGTCGTGAGCTTCTTTTATATCTAACACCAATACGATTACTTCAAGAAAATACTAACCATTATTCTCCACGAATAGGGGCGCAAAAGTTAAAGACTTGCCCTCCCTGTCACACACCCTCTCTAAGAGACGCAAAAAGAGTTCGCGAAGAAAACAAAAAGAGTTCGTGAACAAAAATCAAAAATTGTTCGCGAACATTAAAAAGAGTTCGCGAACTCTTTTGATTTCATGAACTCTTTTTGATTGTCTTAGCAGAATCTGGAAAGACCCTTATTAGCTTCTGCTAACTGGACCTGAAGACTCGGTTCCTTCTGCCTTCTTTTTCTCTTTTCTTTCCCTTCTTTTTCTTTCTTCTCCCTTGGTGTTACTTGCTCACGTACGTCTTACATTGTGGCAAATAGGAATCATCGTACTGTCAACGAACGTTATCTCTATGCTGACTTCTAACCGCATAGTTTCACAAAGGAGACTGAACAAAATTATCCCCGATTCACATCGAGGGGATAACAACAACACAAACACAAAAATAAAAGCAGGATTCCCTGCAATTATTGTCTATGAAAAATTATATTTAGTTGATTCAGTATCTTTTTAATTACATCACCCATCTGCTCTTAGCTTCTCTTGCCATTTCCATGCAGATGCGAGAACATCAGATAGTGGAGTGTCGGCCTTCCAACCTAATACTGTATTGGCCTTGGTGCAATCGCCCCAAATCTTCTCTATATCTCCTTCACGACGTGGACCAAACTTCCAATTAACCTTCACGCCCGTAGCTTTCTCGAATGTCTCAACAATCTCACGGGTTGTATTACCATGCCCTGTGCCGATATTGAAATATTCTATGTTATCAGACTTCTTATCCAAGATACGTTTCATTGCTGCTACGTGTGCCTTTGCTAGGTCTACAACATAGATATAATCACGAATACAAGTGCCATCAGGCGTGTTGTAATCGTTACCGAAGATGGTTAATTCTTTTCTGATTCCATTGCTGTCTGCGTAACGAATGGAATCAAGTTGTTAGGAACGCCGTTAGGTAATTCACCAATCAATGCTGAAGGATGCGCTCCAATTGGATTGAAATAACGCAAAACAATACTCTTGATGTTTGCACCGCTATGAATATAGTCTAGGATTATTTGCTCATTAATCTCTTTAGTGTTACCATAAGGAGAGGTTGCCTTTGGTGTGGAGCATTTTCGGTTACTGGCAAATTCTCTGGATTTGGCTGACCATAAACGGTGCAAGAACTAGAGAAAATAATTCCTTCAACGCCATATTCAGGCATCAATTCAAGTAAATTAACCAGTGAAACAATATTATTTCTGTAGTACATTAATGGTTTCTGTACGCTCTCCCCTACTGCTTTTGAGGCAGCAAAGTGGATAATACCTTCAATCTTAGGATATTTACGGAATACATTCTCTGTTGCTTCGCGATCACGAAGGTCTACCTGTTCAAAAGCAGGACGCACACCTGTTATCTTTTTCAATACCATCTAATACCTCAATCTTAGAATTAGATAAATCATCTACTATAACGACATCATAACCAGCTTCTATCAGTTCAACACTTGTATGAGAACCAATAAAACCAGTACCACCTGTAACAAGAATTGTTTGTTTCATTTGCTTTTTAGGGATTACTTTCAGCCTTGGCTAGCCTTAACCAAGGCTGGTTGCAAAGATAACGCTTTTTCATTATCAACAAAAAGAACGTAAAAACGACTAGGTATTATAAAACAGAAAACTTTTTCGTATATTTGCCTCCATAATAAATAAATATATATCAACGATGAAAGTAGCCGAACAGACTCAGCAACAAATTGAACGTTTCTTAAAGAAAAATCGCACAGAAATTCACAGCTAGTGATTGTAATATGTCTATGACTGATCTTCATTTACGCGCTTCTCAAGATAGTGGCGACCTGATGGCATTTCGATGATAACGATAACGAAATTACTCGTTGTGTTATCGAAGAATGGATTGATAACAAGAGCGATAAATTTTATCCAGAGATAGCGTTAGTACTACGTTCTGAGATGAATCGTGTTAAAGATATAATAGAGAATCTTTCTATTATGAAGCCCTTATAGCTTTGTCTTGGAAGATGATGATAAGAATTGTATAACGGAATTGTATCTTGTTGATGATGATTTAGGAATCATTGGCGGTGATCTTATGCAAGGACTAGACAAGGATTTAGATAGTTTCCTTCAAAATATTTTGGAAGAAGACGCATGAGACAGCTGCTCCTTACATCCTATTGCCTCTTATTATCATTCTTTCCTATAAGTATCTCCGCACAGAGACACGAGATTATCGATAATAATATTCGGTCATTGCAGGTTGTTGCTAATCAGAACTGGCTAACATTACCTATAATGTATCTAAACGGCGGCAAGATTAGTATTGATTTTGATGATCTTACGCATACTTATCGACGAATGACTTATAGTATAGAACATTGTGAAGCTGACTGGAAAACATCAGAAAATCTCTTTGATAGTGATATTGCAGATGGCTTTCTCAATGATAATTTAATAGACGATGTTAAAGAGTCTACCTTAACGAACACCTTATACACGCATTATCATCTGGAAATCCCAAACAAGGATTGTCAACCAAAGATTTCAGGTAATTACCGATTAACGGTCTTTGATGATAACAAAAAGCCTTTGCTTACAGCTTGCTTTATGCTTATTGAGCCTGCCGAAAACGCAATGGGCGTTAAACTGAGTGTGACAACTCAAACGGATGCCACGATTAATGATGCAAATCAGCAGGTTGAAATGGCTGTAAATTATGGGAATTACATTGTTTCTAATCCACAACAACAAATTAAAACTGTTGTATTACAAAATCGTAACTGGCTAGATGCTAGATGGAATAGCAAACCACAATATGTAATGAATAATGGTTTACAATGGATACATGATAAGGACTATATCTTTTGGGGAGGCAACGAATATCGTAAATTTGAACTTCTTTCGACCGATGTTGCTTCTATGGGAATAGATCATGTAGCTTGGGATGGAAGTAATTTCCATGCTTATCCTTTTATCACAACACCATTACTAAATTATATCTATGAAGAGGATGCTGATGGTGCTTTCCTTTATCCGTAATTCAAATAATATAGAAAGCAATACAACAAGTGACTATGTCATCACGCATTTCCAACTAAATGTACCAGAACCTGCTCCCTTATCATATCTATTTTAAACGGTGATTGGACTTACAGTCGCTTATTACCGCAATATGAAAATGATCTATAACCCTACAAAGAAATGCTATGAAGCCGCCTTACCTTTGAAGTTGGGTTATTACAATTATCAATTCATAGCAGTAAATAATCAAGGGAAGTTAAAGCCCTTTACTATTGATAATAGCCATTACCAAACAGAGAATAGCTATCAAGCTCTTATTTATTTCCGTCCACAAGGTGGAAGAACGGATAAGCTCGTAGGTTATAAATAATATTAGATTTACAAGGAGATAAAAAGGCTGATGACTTCTGCAAGTGATGCAATGACGGCAAAATACACGCTAAAACCTACCGGAAGGAAAGTATCCTAGAAATTCTGCACAAACGTAATTCCAAGGATATTGCGCTATCATCAGTTGATAATTTCACTTTATTTCTGTCCGTAAAGAAACGTTAGAAATTGTAACACGTTCGGAATCGCAAACATGTTGGAAATTTACGGGGAACAGGTTGAATTCAGATATTCTTCAGTCTTAAATTTCGCCCTAAAAGATTGCGAAATATTATTGTCTGAATCTTCGACTAAACAGAAATGGAGTGTTGTCTTCTCTTCAAAGAAGCTGGTTACATCCTTCACCTCGCTAACAGAGGGAACTGATAACAAATTGCGATGTATCATGGTTATCATTTCAATAGCTTAGTGTTAGCGATATATGCTTTTTCATTGTCGTCTATGTTTATTTGATTACTTTCTTCGTTAATAATATAGATGCCATGCGTTGTCATTACACGGGACCGCAAGTCTAAACAACATTCTTGGGTGTTTCATTGCTGATATTCTCTTATACCTGTTGTCTGTGTTCTCGGCTGATCGAAATCAAGGGGCTTAGCAATATCTGTTTCCAGACGACTAAACATTTCTATCTGGAAAAAGTATGCAAACACCTTCGCCATCTTTTCCCCAAAGTTGTTTCTTATAACCGTATAGTAAATTGGAAGGGATGTAATCATGCCATAACCTTGTTTATCAAGAAGGTCCCTATTGAGGCAAATGCACGGATATAAGCCGTTGATAGCACACCATTGCGTATCTGCAAAAACCAAGAATAACATATTCACAAGGCTTTCACAAGTGGATGAACTTAAGAACATTGCGCAGGTGGAACCTCCGACATAGATGCTTTGACAATTTTCATCGTCAACAGCCAAAGGAACCCAGTGCTTTTGCTTGTTCCCCAAGTAAACCGTGCATCAATGTACAAAAGGACCATTAGCTACACAGCTTGCATTGTCCTGAATTCATCGAACTCACGTTATTTACTCTTCATTTATACTTTAATTTGGACATCAATTGAATTTATACTTAAAACATCAATCATACTTTAAGTTAATGTGTGATGTTCTACGGGTTTATGCACTAATCATGTATACTCATTATCGTGTTAACTCATTATACACGTTTGTATAACTTACTTATACGTTTGTATAATCTGTATGATACTTATGATATAATAGCATAGCTTTATAGAAATGTGATAGATATGTTCGACTATGTTGATTCTAACGAAACGTCAATCATACTTTTAACTTAAACGACGGTACTTTATTTAAACTTGCCGGGGAACTAAAGATATAAAAGAGATTAAACTATTATCTACCACACATTTGTTTATAGGGACAATAGGAACAAGCATTAAGATCATCAGTAGGGTTAAAAGCAATATTGCGATTAAAGAGATCCTCCAATTGTTGAATGAGATGTTCAAAGAAAGGTTCCTTATATTCCGTAACATCTGTTATTTCTTTCCCTTCCATTGACAATATTGGTGAATAATCATCACCGCCAGCGTGTTGAATAAAGAGTAATGCAGGGCTAACCGCATGATGCAAAGGATTAAGCTTATCATCATGCTCTGCTTCAATTAAACTATAAAACATAGCTTGCATTGTATAGTCACTCTTCTTAAAAGCTACATTCTTTGGATCAAATACCTCGTCAATAGATTTCAGTGGTGCTGCAACTCTACCACCAGTTTTATAATCTACGACACGTAATTGTGCCTTGTCACTATCTGAAAAGACCTCATCTAGTCGATCAACACGTCCGCCAACTCTTAACTTCTTTTCTGAATCACCCACCTTGATAGTTATACTTCTATTCACATCAAACTCATGTGCAAGTACTCTTAAAGGTGCAGAGCGTTGGTCGATTCGTAATAACTGACGTAAATATTTCACGATGACTTCGCGGTTTATGAGCTGTAAACCATTTAGCTTGGGATAGGTTCTTGTTCCTGCTTCTTTATTAAAGAGTGTCGTGGCAAAGGCTTCATCAACAATGTCCTCCAAAGTTAATTGTGAGTTACCTGATGTAATTGACTGAGAACTCTTACCTGTCTTTAATAGATCATCAATGTTCTTAGCTGTAATGATGTCTCTTGGTAGTAACTTTTCATACATCAGCTGAGCTGCACAATGAAAGATGTTACCAAATAAACGTCCATCAATATCATCTTCTTCAACATCTTCTAATTCACTTATTCCTACAATATATTTAAAGTAGAACTTTAAAGAACAACGAATATAAGTATTAATGGCAGTAGGGGAGAAACGACCAATCTCATCCAACTTATTCATGACAGCATCATCCTTATATACGATCTCTGTATCAATCCTCATCGGTTCTTGACCAGCCTTTAATGCAAGTCGATGAATTGGATGATTCCACTCCACCATTAGTTGTAACATAAAGCGACTCATCTCTCCAGTTTGACTACCTTGTGTGGAATTATTATATAAGAAGGTTACATCTTTTGCTCTTTGAATCTAAACCATGGAAATAATAACTATAGATAGACACCTTGTTATCAATGGTCGTTAGTCCATAAGCCTTACGAATCAAATGGGGGATAAACGAGGCATCATCAACTCCCTTAGGCATATTACCTTCATTGCATGAGAGAACAAGAACATGATCAAAGTCGAGATTACGAGTTTCTAGTACGCCCATGACTTGCACGCCTTGAGCTGGTTCCCCATGAAAAGGAATGCTTGTTGTGGTAATGAGTTGATTTAATAATCTTCGGAAAATTATCTTATCAGCCTCAAGATCCCCACTTGACATTAAGTCGTATAGGCGTGTAAGTAATGTGTACATTCTAAACACTGACTCCTGGAAAAGAGGATCTTTATTTACAGCTGCACCATTCATTCCAATGATACGGATAGTATCAGATAGCCAATGGACAAGTTCTGGTAAATGTTGTTTATCACTTTGATGATAAGTTAGTTGTGAAATTTCATTCACGTTTACATAAAACTCTTTTTCCTCCTTTATCTTTTCTATCAATTTCTCTGCCTCTGGAATTAGATATTTACCATACGGATGTCGTAACACCCTACTAAGATAACGTAGCCTATAACCCTGCTCCGATTGAGAGTAACCTTCTAATTGTAGTGCCAAGAGTTGCATTACCATAGAAGCAATAGGAGTTTGCTTTAAAGGAAAACCAGTTGTTATATTCAATGTCTTTACTTCGTCAGGGATACAATGGATAACAGTTTGTAATAAGTGTTCATCACATAAAACAATAACTGTTCGCTTGCCATCCTTATAACGATTGTCTTCTTTTAACCATTCTGTAATGTATCGAGCTTGCAGATTTTCTGTAGGAGCTGATATAAAATTTATTTGTTTATCATTCCCAAGGTTATCGTATATCTCATCGTTATCATTAGGCAAACTGTTCGGAAATTTATCCAGCCATTGATGGATATATGTGCCAGCCTCGTTATTTGAGTTCATGTAATATCGATCATAATCCCAATAGAAACTTGCCTTATTATCTTTCTTTAAATGCTTGAATAAGTGCTGTTCAACTTTCTGTAGAACGTTGAAACCGATGAAAATGTAATGTTCATACTTTGTTTCAATAGAATTTTGCTCGGCTACATCTTTATATAGCATACCCTCATAAGCAAGCCCTTGTGAACGAAGTCTTTGCTTAAAGTTGTCATATATGTCCTTTAGTCTAGCCCAAAGTGTGATAAACTTTTCACGGATACCCTCTGGGTTATCATCGATATTAGCGAAGAAACGGCGTAATTCAGTCTTCTGCTCATTTGTAAGATAACTGACATAATCTAACTCATGCAGGTCTCTGATATTTGCAAAGACCATCTTTGTATCAGCCATGTTTTTATCGATGTCATCGAAGTCGGCTAATAGTAGTTGTCCCCAGCCGTAGAATTGATCTAAAGTTTCTTCAACATGACCTGTCACCTCTATGTAGCTCTTATATAAATCGCAAACACTTTTGATAGGATCGGCTACAGTTAGTTCCGAATGTTGACGGAAGAAATCTGATATTGTAATATAAGCGGGACTCCATATTGGCTTACCAGCTAGACGGGCTAGTTCTTGATTGAGGAATAAAGACGCACGTTTGTTAGGAAAGATAACGGCAATATGTGCCAAATCAGTTCCGTATTTATCGAGTAAATCTTTTGCTATATGTTCGAGAAATGATTTCATTTGTTTTGAATGATTGAATGATGTAAATACGATTTGTTACGATACTTTTAGTGCTGAATGATACCACTATTGAGTAATATTGACTTCTTCAACTTCATTACGCATGACATACCACAAATAACCAGATATGTTCTTATGCCCCATACGTTTAAGTAATTCAATATATTGTTTTACTTGCTCATGATACTCTGTGCGTGGTTTACCAAATTTGAAATCAACGATAATTATTTCGTTTCCATCGGTCATAACGCGGTCAGGTCTATGTTCACGAACAACTCCATCTTGGTTGTCATATTCAATTATTGTACATTCATTGAATAATTCCCATCGATCAGAGAACCACGATTTAACTTTCTCATTTCTTAAAGCATTAGCTATTTTATTCCGTAGTTCTGCCGAGGTTACTTCATCATTATAAACAACACCTTGCAGTTCTAAATCCTTTAAACGTGGTTCTATATCTTCCTCCGTTAAAATGGTAGAAAATAGTTGATGAAGGATGTTACCAACCTTGATATATCGATTAGCGTCAGAAGGGTCAACATCCTCACCTTTAATAAACTCTTCACTCTTATTACTTTGTCTGAACTCGGCAGGGTGGGGGAAGGTTTCTATTTTAATTAGCTTCGACTCTATAGTTTCACTAAAAGGATTTTTGTTTAACACCTGATTATCAGTTTGTTTTGATATTTCGTCAGAATCATTACATAATGTACCGAACTCAAATTCTAATGGTTCCGATTCCTTACTATCGCAAATTGATGCACCATCCAACTTAGAGCTGAGCGACTCTGTTATTAGTTGTATTATTTGTGAGCGATTACTATTAGTGGGGTTGCTTTCAAGTTCTTTCAGTTTTTTATCCTTCATCCTTTTGCCAGAGATAAAGAGATTCTTACTAGCTCGAGTGAAAGCAACATATAAAAGATTCATGTTATCAACTATATTCTGTAAATGCTCCTCTTTATAGTCATCTTCAAAAGATAGTTCCCATCATACTTTTCTTAGAGAAGTCGATAGGGATTAAAGGTAATTGATTGAATGGATCTTCCTTATCCTTACCATTACACCAAATAGTATTACCAGTGGTCTTTTCTAATTCCCAATCACAGAAGGGGATTAGAACATTATCATATTCCAAGCCCTTACTTTTGTGTATAGTAATAATACGTATACCATCAACTTCATCACTTTGTATAGTATTCTGTGACAAAGACTTTTCCCATTCTTCGATGAAATCGTCAATATCTGCAGGATTATCACGTAGATATTCATTCAACGTATCATAGAAAGCACATACATACGCACTTTGTCCTTCAAGCTCTTTTAAACCGAACATCTCATAGAGTTGATCAACTAAATCTATCAATGATAAATTGGGTAATTGCTTGAATTGTTCAATATAACTGCTTGGCAAGTTCTTAAATATGTTATCTCCTGGATGAACTAATATCTCATTACTATTAGCTACTATCTTTTTAGAACCTGCTGATGGTACAACTTTAACAACTTACTTGCTGTAAGTTTATCATCGGGATGTACTAGTAGTCGGAGGGCAAGAATAATTACATTTACAGCGAGAGACGCATCTAAGCGGAATGCCTCATCTGAAACAATACTGATAGCACTACCGAAATGATGTTGAAAGGTATCAACTATATCTTGAATCACACCTTTAGTACGCACAAGAATTGTGATACTCTTTTGTCTATATCCTAAATCAAGTAGTTGTTGTACGTTATTTGTTAGTTCATTTAAGACATCTTCTTCGTAATTGTCAGAGGGAAATAGCTTTACACTGACATAACCCTTATGATTATTCTTTTTAGGTTGCTGAATAATCTCTTTATATGCCTCAGTAAGTTGCTCAAAATTACCAATATTATCTTGTTGTAATTCCTTGATAGATTGCTCTATTGCTAGAGTAAAGAAAGGCATTATTGAATAGGATAATATTTTCTTCGGAACGATAATTGGTATTTAAAGGTTTAATCGCTAATTGTTCTGTAGAGAACTCTTTTTCTATGTTGTTTAAGAGTCTCCAGTCTCCTTGTCTCCAACGATAAATACTTTGTTTGACATCACCTACAATTAGGTTATGAGAATCGCCCTGAGACATACAGTTGATAAGAAGTTTCTTAAAGTTGTTCCATTGTATTGTACTAGTATCTTGAAACTCATCTATCATGATATGTTTTAAATAAGCTCCAATCTTTTCAAAGACAAAAGGGGTGTCACTATCTTTCATTAAATTACTAAGTAAGGATTGTGTATTACTTAGCATAAATCTATTCATGTCTTTGTTTAGTTCGTCCACAGCTTCAGAAATAGAATGAAGTAAACGTAATTGAGAAAGATGTCTTAGTGTAAGGTTACATGATTGATATTCTTTCCAGTTGTTCAGACGATACTCTTCCAATAATTTAAGATCATTGCATAAGGACTTTGAAGCTAGATCTATAATAATTGTTTTAATTTCCTTAGGACACTTACCAGCAGGCCATTTGTCGGCATTTTCAATACAAGTTTGGACATACTGCGGGGCTAAATCTCCCGTTGGTTTATTTGAGTTAATTTGCTGATATAGTTATAGATACCTTTTGTGCCACGATTAAATAAAGCTGGATTATCCAGATTAGCCTTACTAATTACTGACATCAACTCTTTTGCCATGCTAGTCAGTTTATTAGCGATGGTATTACGTCTTTTTCTAAGATCTTTTATGAAGTTATCAAAGAACCCTTCGTTATTAAAGCATTTGTCCAGAGCTTCCTTATTTTCCTTATAGAAGTCTTGAAATATATTCTTACCAAAGTCTTTAATTTGATCAATTACGTTCCATCCTTGATTATCTTCAATGTTTCTATCAATATAGTCACTAATCCATATAAGTACATCTTTTCCTTCCTCAAGGTCATTCACAAGATTATCAACAGCTTGAGCTTCTACTTGAGTATCATTGAGATCAATGCGCAGGTTAGCTGTAAGATTAAGTTCACGTGCAAGATTACGTAAAATCGCTTGAAAAAAAGCATCAATTGTTAATACACGGAAGTAGTTATAATGATGCGTAAGTAATGATAATGCTTCGGCTGCATTTTCACGAATAGTAATCTCTGGTAAATCGGTCTTTGTTTGGACTTGTTCAAAGTAAGGCTGTGATTCCTTTAGAGAATGGGCAATACCATAAAGCTGTGTAAGAATACGCATCTTCATTTCTTGTGTAGCTTTATTGGTAAAGGTAACAGCTAGTATACGACTATAATCCTGGGGATTCTTAACTACAAGTGTAATGTATTCTGAAGCTAATGTAAATGTTTTGCCAGAACCTGCTGATGCCTTATAAATTGTTAGTGCTTTTTCCATGTTTGAATAGCTTAATTCTTGAGTATACAATGAGAACTCTTTTTGCTTTTAGTTGTTTACTCTTATTGCCTTTAACTGGGTACTCTTATTGCTTTAAGTTATTTACTTATTGCCTTTAATTGAATACTCTTATTGCTTTAAGTTGTTTACTCTTATCCTACAAATTTAATGATTATATTTCATTCAATTTAGCTTTTAATGTTTTTTAGACTATAAGTACCATTGAAATATAAGTATAATATTAATAGTAATGAGGATTATGATAAATAAATTATAGAAAGACTCTCCTTTAATGCTTTGAAGGTTGTCATTGTTGATGAGGAAAGGCTGTTATGTGAAAAAAAGAAAAAGGTGTTCTAGGTAAAAGAATAGTTGTTATATGAAAATAGAAATCCCGAAAAGCCTAATGAAAGAACTTTCAGGGATTATCCTCTTTATAGTTATATTCTTACTTTTGAAAAAGATTATTCTTGATCTTTTTTTAATCAGATTATTGATCCAAACTTGAATATCCTAATATTTAAAGTAAGAATATTATTCTATCTATTGTCTACTGTTTAAGAATATGTGCCAGGTTAAAAGCGGTAACCTAAGGTCAATAATAATTGACTCTTATCGTTCTTAACTTTAGTTCCTGTTGCTATATTATTATACGTAGTTGAGTTGATATTTATATTCTTTACATTTGAGAATGGATAAAAATCACCAGCCTGACTACTATATTGATAAGCTAAGTCTATATTAAACTTATCAATCTGGTAACCAACACCTAAGGTAAAACGATTCGTTGCCTTCCAGTCGGTATAATCAGTTGCTGAAGCATAAGATGTTCCTAATGAAGATAGACCTGGGTCTTTCTGTCCATCGCTAAAATACATTGGACTTACATAATTATAACCAGCACGTAATGCGAGGTTTGTTGTTGGCTTATACTCAATACCTAACTTTAAAGTGCTAACAGCTTTTAGAACTTCTCGTGTGTGATTATTCATTTGAGTATCAGCGATAGATGAATCATAATAACTACCAGTCCAATAATCAATGTAACCACCATCATTGATTCTTGTATTAATGCGACTATAATCTTCATACTCATAAGTTGCACCTAAAGCAAGAGAACTTCCGATAGTATGACCTAATGAGAAACCAAACTTCCAAGGAGTCCATATCTTAAAGTCATAAGAGTTGTTTACGTACTTGCTATTATTTGCAGCACCATAGTTTCTATAATCTATAAGACTAGTTGTGTTAGATGTGGTCAGATCATACCAGGTTGGAGTCTTTACATACGCACCAATTCTAAATGGTGAAGATTCAATTGGACGTACAATCACACCTGCTGTAACATCAAAACCACTACCAGTGATACTTCTATTATCTGCTACCGAAGCACGCGCACCACTAACTAAATTCTCAGAATATTCACTATATGCGTTATAGTGTACATCCTTTATACCGAAAGTAACACCGAGATATACCCTATCGTTTAGGTTCCCACTAATACTGAAATCGTAGTTACCTATATAACCATTGTGAGCACGATTGAAAGTATAATCATTTCCTCCATCATAGTCATAAGGTTTCGTAGGATTATTAGTTGGAATTAAAGTGTTCCAATAGAGATAATCTATCTGACTAAATGTATAAGCATTGCTTTTTCTTATTTAAGTCAGAATATCCAACATTCGCATTTGTCTTTAGGATCTCTATCTAAATAAAGAAGTCCTCCCATTGCCTTCATCGCCTAACAAACCTTTAATAAATGATTGCTTATTTTGCGAACTACCATTCAACGAATTTGCTGCATTCAGGATATAATCAAAGTTCTTACCTTTTATGATAGTTGAAACCAAAAGTTAAGGAAGGACTTTGCTCCAGTGCGAGTTGAATATACTCCACCTATTTGGTCAAAGCTAGCATTAGTCTTATTACCATTAGTAAACTCCTTACCATTTGATTGCATGAGTAGACCACCACTAACACTGAGATTACTATGTCTGAACAAACCAAGGCCAGCAGGGTTGGTTCCTATTGTTGATATGTCAGCACCCAATGCTTCCATAGCACCACCCATACCTACATAGCGAGCTGTTCCATTGAGATCCTCCCCTACTAACTTTGCATTCTCATAAGTTTCCTGAGCATTTGCTGACATTGCAATCATTAATGCTGTCGCAAATAAAAAATATCTATTCTTCATAATGATAAACATTATTTCCTTTAACTTCTAACTACTTTAAATTATCTGTGTCCTCCAAATACAGAACCGCTACCGCCACGTGCGCCACCAAAGCTTGCACCTCCGCCCTGTGAACCACCGAAGCCACCACCAAAGGAACCTCTACTAGCTCCACCAAAGGAATTATTCTCTGGCATTGAATAAACCTGGCGAGTCTGATTCTGGAAGTCACTTTGACGTTGACCGCCAAATCTATCCTGGTAACTTCTCAGATCATTAGGCTGAGTATTCGTGGTATTTCTGTTCTGACCAGAATAGGTGTGAGGATAGTTTGAATATGTGCGATTTCTATTATAGTTATAATCTCCTGCTGTAGTTCCCCAATGATTAGCCGTACCAGTATGCCCATTGCGATAAGTTACGTAAGCTCCTCTATAGCCATAATATGGATAACCCCAGCCATAACCATAATATCCTCTCCAAGGATTATACCATCCATAACCAGCATAACCATAATAAGGATAACCGCCGTAATAGCTGTAGTATGGATATCCGCCATAATAACTATAATAAGGATAACCACCATAATAGCTGTAATACCATGGATCGTTCCAAGTGTCATACCAGCCACCATAGAAAGGAGAACCAAAGCCCCAACCTACATATATTGAAGAACGACCAGCAAACCATGGATCATAATATCCGCCCCAATAACCATCGAAGCGACTCATGCGACGACTATAAGCAAAGTCATCATTATTACTATCATATCTACGTGTTAATCCACCGTAAATAGTATCCAAGACAACTGAATCGCCATGCAAAGTTGAGATGCGTGACATAAAAATATCATTACCCAAAGAGTCTACTCCCACTTTCTTATAGCTGTATTGTCCCCGACGATTATACTCATCATTTGATTTACCAATACCGCTATAGTAAACTGGGCGATCCTCTTCTACCCTATCCTTTAGATATTTGTTTGTTCCGCCTTTGAAGGTGTGAAATAAAGGTCATCCTGCGCCATTGATAATAATGGCATGGCTCCAAATAAAACCGAAAGTAATACTACTCGTTTCATATGCCTTTTATTTTTTAATTTGTAACTTGTTTAACACCAATTTATTCTCCAATGCACTTAATATACACTTTCGATAGTGCAAAAATAGAATAACTTTCTCTGCAAATATACAGAAATTCCCTAATCCATGGTAGGTTTTTCCCTAATTTTTATAAATTTGCAATAGAAATTTAACACCATTATGAGATATATACAAGTAGAATTTACTGCAAAGCCTGATAATCAGGATATAAGAGACATTATTGCTGCTCTTACTGGTGAGATCGGTTTTGAATCTTTTTCCGATGAAAATGGGAAATTGATTGGTTATTGTCAAGAAGAACTCTTTCATGCGGAGAGTTTGGAAAACACACTTCAGAACTTTCCGATACCAGATGTCGAAATAACGTTTACTGCTAGTAACGTTGAAGATAGGAATTGGAATGAAGAATGGGAGAAAGCGGGCTTCGATCCGATAATTATTGACAATCAATGTGCTATTGTTTGTGGCAATAAACTAGAGGATGCGAATCATCAGCAAAATATCGAATCGATTCCAACGAAGATAGTTATTGATGCAAAACAAGCCTTTGGAACGGGAACACATGAGACAACTCAGATGATTGTTTCGCTTCTTTTAAACCAAAATCTAACGGGAAAAAGAGTTTTAGATTGTGGCTGCGGAACAGGAATCCTAGGTATTGTGGCTGCAAAATATGGAGCAAAAGAGGTTGTCGCCTATGATATTGATGAATGGAGCGTTAATAATGCGCAACATAATGCAGAATTAAATGAGGTTGAATTAGATGTTCTGGAAGGCGATAAGCGTGTACTTTCTCATGTGAACGGAGTATTCGATTACGTTTTGGCTAATATCAATCGAAATATAATTCTTGAGGATTTATCAGCTTTTGTGAGTGTGATGACAACTAATTCTAGGATCATTTTAAGCGGATTCTATGAGCAAGACGCTGAAATTATTTTAAAGGAAGCGAAAAACTTAGGTTTAGAAGAGTGCAAACGAATTACGAATCATGACTGGTGCTGCCTATTGCTTGAGAAGATTTAAATATTAAATTACAATCTTATAGATTGCGTTATATAAAAATGGACTAACTTATGTAGGACTTAAAGATATAGATCTTTAAAGTTCAAACATAAGTTAGTCCATTTCTTTGTATTGATTAATAGTAATCAATATTGATAGTTGAGGTTTAATACTTTATGAAAGCACGAACTTTATATTCATAATTAGGATATTGAGAACCAAAGATTGTTGCGATTCCTTGGAATTCTACTTTTCCTCCACCATTAAAGGCAGTACTTGTCCAAAACAGCTTGGTATCTTCATCATTTAAGAAAGGCTTACCGCCAGCTTCTTTAAATGCACGCTCAAATAGTAGTCCATACATAGAATAAGCCTTGTATAAGCCTTTCAATTCGGCTTTCTCTGTGAATCCAAGGGTTACAACAGCATAAAAGTAATCTAATTCAGATGGCAAGAACCATTTCTTTCCCACTAATGAACCTGTTACACCTACAGATGGGGTGAAGTGAGCAGCAGCATAAAAAGCTGGGAAATCAGGGTTTTCACCTCTCACTTTGTTACCCTCAACAATGCTACTACTGGTAGAGGCATCCCATGTGTTGTCATAACCACTCTCACCATTTGTGAAAGTGTAATCTAAATAGGGCATCCAATTATCAGCAACAATCTTTGCAGCTGTATGATTATACCCATACTTTGCGGCTTGCCAAACATATTTTGCTCCATTCCCTGCTTCTTCTATAGCAGCCGCAAGACGTTGGTCAGCATCAACAACAACAGCCACAGCATGCTTATTAGGGTTTGCAGCCAATGAGCCTGTTGTTCCGTCACTAAAAAGATAAGTATAAACAGGTTTCATCGGTACTCTTGCTGAGTAAGTTCCATTTGCTGCTACTATATAATCACTAATAGTTAATTTTGGAATATTACCAGCAATGTTCTTCCAATAAACCTGCCCTTCAGTGATGTCCATTTGGAAATGATTTACATTTGTGCCTGGCAACACGTAATGCCAAGGTCCGCAAGAAGTAAAACCAGGAAAGCCACCATAACCTGATCCTGAGAATTTAGTTTCAGTACTTAGCGGAGAGTTATTTTCTTCTGGTGCAAATGCTGCAGAAGATAATGTGGTATAACTATTGGTAAGTGGGTTAAAGGAAACCTTTGTTGGAATATTAGGTGTGTTAGAAGAGAACGTTGCCTTAAATGGTTTTACAATATGCTTATAAGCCATTATCTTTGTCCTTACTCTTGCGCCAGCATGTTTAGCAACAATCTTTATCATAGCAGTACTTCCATCACCACTTGTTGTGAATGTACTACGTCCAATACGAGCTGTAGCAGCCTTATCTAATACTACTTCTAAATTGTCGCCATTAGAAACAACGTCATCATTAAAACATACAAATGTATAAGTTGTATTACGTTTTAAGTCTAATTGGTTACTTGTACCTGCATCTGGAGTAAAGCTATTCCCAGCTAACACGCCACTCAACTCACCAACCTTAGTAGAACCTTGATAAACACGTACTTTATAATGTGTTGGTGTAGTGATTGCTCTTGTAGCAGCTTTCTCGTCTTTTGCCGTATCACTTTCTACATCTGTAGCAACACTACAATCCGAAATTTGTGTAAGCTCTGGAAGATTCTCTAAGTTTGTCTCGTCAACATGGGCACGTGTATGGGTACTAATATCTTCATAATTACTTTCAGTAATCTCAATAGTCACCTTACTTTTACTATTTGTTCCTCCGTTTTCAATCTCTTCAGTATTGTTACAAGCCGAAAACGTAAAGATTGCTACTAACAATCCCCATTTCATATTCTTTCTTATCATCATTTCTTCGTGTCTAATTTGTTCTTAATTTTATTCAAAACCATATTCATTATTATCAATATCTCTATTATTATCCCAGTCAGATTCTTCTGAATTTGCGGAATCAAGTTCTGTGGGCTTACTCCCACATATCATACTCACATACTCGCACATAATCACTTTTAACTCTGGAGTCATGTACTCTTTTTTTCGTTTCATACAATAAATTTTATTATTTAGTTTACGTAACACTTCTATCTATATATCCTTAAAGGAATAAGATAATGAAGATATATTTTTTTATATTTGGTAGTTCTGTTAGTTCTCTCTTTAATTTGCGTGCAAAAGTTATTTAAAAATTATTATTTACCCCCCATTTTGTTAAACTACATTAAATATTCTGATTTTGTTAATTAGAAATTAGCAAAAATAGAGTATAATGATAAAAATTTTTTTGATAGTTAAGAAATATTGGATTGATATTTCATACTTGAATGCTATTATAGTATATCAACAAAATAGTATACTTGTTACAGCATCAAAAAAATACGTAAGTTAAATATTAATCAATAAAAGTATTCTTTGTAATAAAATATTGCTATTTTTAGTGGCTTATAATTACGTTATTCTGAAATGGGGGCTTATTTTTCTCAAATATCGTATTTATGAAAGTGAAATTTTAGTTTCGTTTTAAGTATTTGAATTATAGGTAATTATAAATTTCTGTAGAAGTTCCAGTCGAATTGATAGGAGGTTTTAATTTAAAAGAACTATCGTTTTAGGTGAAAAGTACTATCGTTTTGGACAAAAAGTACTATCGTTTTAGGTAAAATGGAGGTAGATTTTTGCTAAAATGGAGGTTGGTTTTCATCAAAACGGAGGTCAGTTTTGAAGAAAACGGAGGTACATTTTACTAAAAACGTATATACGATTTGGGAAAAAGCAAGATTAAAAGTCGTTTTTACGTATAATATTTACGCAAAGAGTCTATATTGAGGAAAATAAATGTAAATATCTTTCCTGTAAAATAATACACTCGATTTGGGTTGCTTATGGTATTAACATACGTTGCAGACTATAGAAACTTCCATTATATATATCTAAGTCTACATAGCCTTAATACCCGGTAACTTGCCCGCATCAGTATGTTGCCAGAATTTCCACGCTCCTTGATAGCCCATTTGATCTACGTAATAATGTGCAATCCAATAAGGATATTCGTCGAAGCGAGAATCGGATAGGTATTGATCTTTAAACTTATAATAAGTATAGATAATTGGTTTTACATGATATTTCTGTTCTACAATACGCAACCATGTAAGGATATTTTGTTGAAACTCCTTAGTGCTGATATTGTTTGGTTTTGATTCTACATCTAAAACAGGGGGGAGGTCGCCCGATTCTAACTTTACCATTGCCAGGAAGAAATAAGCCTGTCTGTTTGGAGATGAGTTATTGCTCCAAAAATGGTACACACCTCGGATGAATCCCGATTCTTTCGCATTATAGAAATTATCCCTGAAAGTTGCGTCTAAGTGGCTATCTCCTTCTGTAGATTTAATGAAAACAAATCGAATTGGTGACCGCTCAATCATCGCATTTCTTAGTCGATTCCAATTGATTGTACCTTGATATCGGCTTACGTCAATACCATGGATTGTGTAACCTGTAGGATAATTTGGGTCGCCATATATACCGCGCCATCTGAAACCAGTAGGGGCTACGAATAAGAGATAGAATGAAATACTATAAATACAAGCTAAACATAGTGCACCCAATACTTTCGCCCAACGTGGAATGATAATCCAAAGATGAAATAAATGTTGAGGTAGCTTTGAGAATTGCATTATGCCTGAAGGTAAAATGAGGTTTCGCTAGATTATAAAAGTAGGTGTGCCAAATATTTAACCTTATTAGTTTATTTGACACACCTTTCTTATTATGGGTATGCTTACTTAGTTTGCTCTAAGACAAGGGTCTTAGTTGTTTGATCGCAAACTGAAGATGGTCCCCAATACTGGATAGGACCTGGGTAAACGTAGCATGTTTCCTTAGCCCACTTATCACGCTGTGCAGCGAAAGTCTTGAATGGAGTTCCATCAAGTTCTACAAGAGCTTTGCGGATAACTGGTTTCATTTCACCATTACGCTTCTCCATGTTCATCATCATCGTGATAGGCACACCTCCAGCCTTCCATTGGTCTGTACCAGCAGTTGTATTCTTTAACGATAGCCATGTAGCCTGTTTTGCCATTAGCGATTAGTTGAGCAGCTGAAGAACCTAGTGCATAACAGTAGTCAGCGTCGAAAGTTAGAAGGAGCAGCGCAACGACCTTCGTAACCGAAGAAGTGGTGCTGAGCAGCAAATTTGCCTTCATATTTGCCTTCTTTCTTCCATTGATCGAGCTTAGCAGCAACCATCTCTGAAATAAGTTTCTCGGTCTCGATGAGAGAAACCTGTACGTTTCCGTGTGGATCACGATCGAGAGAAAGCTGGCGAGCAACGCCTTCAGGAAGAGTTTCGAATGTAGCTTTGTTTTCAGCAGATAGGTGTTCGAGGATATACTTACGCTGTGCATCCTTGTCAAGGTTCATGTAATCAGCACCATGAGCAGCCAACAAATCATTCAATTCCTGAATAAGACGACCGATAGCTGGGATAAATTCGATGAGACCTTCTGGGATTAAAACAACACCGAAGTTATTGCCTTGTGCTGCACGATAAGCAACAACGCCTGCAATGTACTCAACGATGTCATTCAAAGTCTGATCCTTTGCCTGGATTTCCTCAGAGATAAGACAGATATTTGGCTGTGTCTGTAATGCGCACTCAAGTGCAATGTGAGAAGCAGAACGCCCCATCAACTTAACAAAGTGCCAGTATTTACGAGCAGAGTTGCAATCACGCTCGATGTTACCGATAAGCTCAGAGTAAGTTTTAGTAGCTGTATCGAAACCGAAAGAGGTTTCAATCTGATCATTCTTTAAGTCGCCGTCAATTGTCTTTGGGCAACCAATAACCTGTACGCCATATTGTTTTGCTGCATAATATTCAGCCAAAACACAAGCGTTTGTGTTAGAATCGTCACCACCGATGATAACAACAGCCTTGATGTCTAGTTTCTTAATGATCTCAAGTCCCTTCTCAAACTGATCTTCCTTCTCAAGTTTAGTTCTTCCTGAACCAATCATATCGAAACCACCAGTGTTGCGATAAGCCTGAAGGTTCTCAGCTGTAATCTCAATATAATTGTGATCAACAAGACCACCAGGTCCCATAAGGAAACCATAGAGGCGGTTGTCTGGATTCAACTTCTTAACTTCATCAAATAAGCCAGAGATAACGTTGTGACCACCAGGTGCCTGACCACCTGATAAGATTACACCAACATTCATCTTTGCATTATTAGCAGAGTCAGCTGGTTCGAACTCTACGAGAGGCATTCCGTATGTATTAGGAAACAACTTCTTGATGTCCTCCTGATTATCAACACTCTGTGTAGGAGCACCTTCTTTTACCTTTACTGCACCCTGAAGAGCTTTTGGCAACTTTGGTTGGTAACCTGCTCTTTCCTTCTGCAATGCGCTAATTTCCATTGTGTAAATAAAATGATTTAAATGTATGAATTATTAATAATTTATCTATGATGCAAAATTACTTTTTTTATCTGATAAATAAAAAGAAATGGCATTAATTTATTCTTTTAACTCTATTTTAGTAGGAGATATATTTGTATTTCTAATTATTTTATCTATCTTTGAGCATTTAAAAGTTAAATAATAGATTATTTAGGATTAATATGAGCAACAAAAGAGATCTTAAGCGCACCATTAATTATATTTGTGGTGACTTGTTTGTAGAGGGTATTGCAGCTTCTCTCTATGGTGAGAGTCGTGAGTCAGACAATATAGAGGCTCTCCTCACTTCTATTTTGTCTATGCACAATAATTATATTAGACGCGTCTCACATGTTGAGCCTGGTATGCCTGCTAAGGTATATTTTAAAGACCTCAAAGATAAATTCAGTAAGGAAGTCAATGAAGTTATTGACCAACTTAATAACCTTGCGTAGTAATGTTGCAATCTCTTTCAAAGTGGCTTTTATATAAACGTATGGGGTGGAAGAAAGATGTTCGTTTCACTTTACCCAATAAAGCTATTATCTGTCTTGCGCCTCATACAAGTAATTGGGATTTTATTATAGGGCAGTTGTATGCACGAGCAGAAGGGCTTCATAGCAATTTCTTGATGAAAAAGGAATGGTTTGTTTGGCCTTTAGGTTGGATGTTTCGTAAACTTGGAGGAATACCTGTTTGGCGTGATAAGCACACGAGTATGACAGATCGATTAGCTGAATATGCTATGAGGGCTGACTCTTTCCAACTTTGTGTTACTCCAGAGGGAACTAGAAGTTTAAATGCAGAATGGAAGAAAGGCTTTTATTATATAGCGATGAAAGCAAAATTGCCAATCTTCCTCTATGGTGTCGATTTTGAAAAGAAATTGATAGTATGCTCTAAAGTGATAACTCCGACAGGGGATATAGAGAAAGAATTGAAAGAGATAAAAATTATATTTCAAAGATTTTAAAGGTAGACATCCAGAGCTATTCACAATTGGAGAGATAAAGAATGAAGATTAAATGGTTGTATACGGCGTTTATTGCTATATCTACTCTAAATTTACATGCACAAACGGGCAAAATAACATGGGATAAGACCGATTATCAGGGGAAACCATGGGTAAAGAATGTGTCTCGTCCAAATGAGATTTCTGAAGGATTGCAGAATAGACACCTTTCTATATGGGCATCTCATGGGAGATATTACGATTCAAAGAAAGGTACATGGAAATGGCAACGTCCAATTCTGTTTGGTACAACGGAAGATCTATATACTCAAACAATAGTACTCCCCTATCTCATTCCAATGCTAGAGAATGCTGGTGCAATAGTCTTTACTCCTCGTGAAAGAGATTGGCAAAAGAATGAAGTAATCGTTGATAACGATAGTAAGTATAACGGCTATAAAGAAGAAAGTCTGAAAAAGAAGTGGGAGAATACATCTGTACCAGGCTTTGCACAGCATTATGGTAGTTATAGCGATGGTGAGAATCCTTCATAGCAGGTACTGCCCGCCAAGTAAAAGTCCCGTAAGCGTAAAAAGTAAATTAAGTTCAGTTGTTTATCAACCGACAATTCCTGAGTCTGGACGTTATGCTGTATATGTAAGCTATCAAACACAGAAGAAGAGTGTCGATGATGCAGAATATATTGTATTTCATAAAGGGCAGGAAACACATTTCCATGTTAATCAAAAGAATGGGCGGAGGAACATGGGTATATCTTGGTACTTTCGAATTTGATAAAGGAAATAGTATCAATAACTCTGTAGTACTCACCAATCGTAGTGCTCACAAGGGATTGTCACTGCTGATGCTGTTCGCTTTTGGTGGTGGTATGGGCAATATTGTTCGTGGAACTTCTGTTAGTGGATTACCACGTTTCCTAGAAGGTGCTCGATATTATACTCAATGGGCTGGTGCTCCAAGGAATGTTGTAAGCACAAGTAATGGTTCTAATGATTATAATGACGACATTAATTCTCGTTCACTAATGACAAATTGGCTAGCTGGTGGGTCTTCTTATCTTCCTCATGTGAAAGATGGTAAGATGGTTCCTATAGAACTTTCTTTAGCTGTACACAGTGATGCGGGGGTAAAGTCTGATGGTAGTCTGGTTGGAACGTTAGGAATATGTACAACACAACAAGGTAACACTACATTGGGTGATGGTCTTTCTCGTCAAGCATCTAAGACATTGGCTCAACAGCTTGTTGCAAATGCAAAGAAAGATATCGAAAAGAGCCTTAATATCTCTTGGCAAACACGTTCTGTATGGGATCGTAATTATAGTGAAACAAGATTACCAGCAATTCCTTCTGCAATATTAGAAACTTTATCACATCAAAACTTTCCTGATATCAAGTTGGGACAAGATCCTAATTTTAAGTTTACACTTGCACGTTCTATATATAAGACTATTCTGAAGTATGAAGCAGATATGCATCATACAAGATACGTGGTTCAACCACTTGCTCCTAATAGCTTTAAAATAGAATATATTTCTGCCAAGAAGATACGTTTGCAGTGGAAAGCAACATCAGATGTAAGTGAGCCAACAGCTATACCAACTTCATATAATGTTTATACATCTATCGGAAACAGTGGCTTTGATAATGGTGTGAATGTGCGTGATTCTTATTACGACATAGAATTAGAACCAGGGATGGTCTATAATTTTAAGATTACAGCTTGTAATCGTGGTGGAGAAAGTTTCCCAACAGAGACATTATCTGCTTTCCAACGTAATGGTGCAAAACAGACCATTTTAATTATCAATGGTTTTCATCGTCTTTCTTCTCCAGCTGTTATCAATAACAACTTAGAGCAAGGATTTGATATAGAAGCTGACCCTGGTTTGAGCTACATTAATAATGCAGGCTGGAGTGGTAGGCAGAGCAACTTTCGATGTTTCTATGATGGGAAAAGAAGGTGTAAATGCTCTTGGTTATGGTGGTGAAGAACTTGTTGGTAAAGTTATAGCAGGTAATAACTTTAGTTATACACGTGAACATGCGGAAGCTTTATCACATGCTGGTAATTATAATATTGTTAGTTGTAGTAGTAAAGCTGTAGAAAATGGCGAGATTGATCTTTCCAAATATACCCTTGTTGATTTAGTACTTGGAAATGAGAAAGATGATGGGCATAGTCTCATTTATTATAAGAGTTTTAAACCATCTCTTCGTCAAAAACTTTCGACGTATCTCCAGAAGCATGGTAAGCTGCTTGTTAGTGGTTCCTATCTAGCTTCAGATATGCAAGGTGCAGATGAACAACTTTGGTTGAAGAACTATCTTAAAGTTTCTTATGATGGGTCTAATGCTAATAATTACAATTCTACAATTAGTGGAATGGGAACGTCATTTGATATCTATCGCACAATAAATGAGCAGCATTATGGTGCCTATACACCTGATAATATTTCACCAACTGATAATGCTTTCTGTGCTCTTACTTATGCAGATGGGCATGGTGCAGCTGTAGCATACAAAGGTAATGATTATAGCGTGTTTACCACATCTTTCCCTCTAGAATGTATAAAGAGTTCATCTATACGTAACAACATAATGAAAGGAATCATCACTTACTTGATGAGTAAATAATAATCTTAAAAGTTAAAGCTATGTACAAAATTCAAGCAAATGCCACAGGCACGAGAAGTATCGAAATTAGTGATAAACATCTAAAGACTATTCAGAAGTATGCCCTTCTCACTGGTCTTGTAGATTCTAATGGTATTGTTGATGAAAACATTCTTGATAAGTTAAAGTTTAATATTCGAGGTCTATTAGAGTCTGAACCTGGAAAGGATAAAGAACTTTTGGATTTATGTTTAGATGTTATTTACAACCAAAATATGAAAGCTATTGGACTTAACAATCTCATTAAGCTTTACAAGACCTGGATAGCAGAACATCAGGTTGAGGTAAATCTTGGAGAAGAGACAATAGAAGAATAAACTAAAGAAGTAATCGTTTGAGTTCACAAAAGAAAAACAAGAATCTGCTAAGCAGAATAGAAAGAACACAACTTCTACTCCACAAAGAAGAGAGCAAAAAGTAACTACTTTCAAAGAGCAAACAAAAAGTTATAGTCGGTTTCAATTAACCGACTTTTTGCCGACAACAAAGAAAGAAGTTGAATTGAGAGGATGGGATCAGTTGGATATCATCCTATTTTCAGGTGATGCCTATATTGATCATCCTGCTTTCGGGGTTGCTGTTATAGGTCGTACACTAGAAGCTGCTGGTTATAAAGTTGCAATTGTACCACAACCTGATTGGCATGGTGACCTTAGAGACTTTAAGAAACTCGGGCGTCCTCGTCTCTACTTTGGTATTGCACCGGGAGCCATGGATTCAATGGTAAATAAGTACACTGCCAATCGTCGCTTACGTTCGGAAGATGCTTATTCCCCTGATGGTCGTCACGACTTACGTCCAGAGTATCCTAGTATTGTTTATGCTAATATTCTAAAACAACTTTACCCTGATGTTCCTGTAGTGTTGGGAGGAATCGAAGCCTCTTTACGTCGCTTGACCCATTATGACTATTGGAAAGATTGCTTGCGCAAGTGTATTCTCTGTGATGCACATGCAGACATGATTATCTATGGAATGGGGGAAAAGCAAGTAGTTGAGATTGCAAAGGAACTAGAAACAGGGATTAAGATAAAAGATCTTAAGAATGTCCCTCAAACAGTCTATCTATGTAAAGAAGAAGAAATACCTGGTGGAATTAATGAGGATGATATAGTTCTCCATTCCCATGAATCGTGTCTTCATAATAAAAAGTTCCAAGCAGAGAACTTCAAGTATATAGAAGAGGAGTCCAACAAGAAGCATGCTCAACGTATCCTACAAGCAGTAGATAATCTTTATGCTGTTGTAAACCCTCCCTACCCTACGATGACAACTGCCGAGGTAGATGCTGCATACGATTTGCCATACACTCGAGAACCTCATCCCAAGTATCGTGGTAAAACAATCCCTGCCTACGAAATGATTAAACATAGTGTTAACATTCATCGTGGTTGCTTCGGTGGTTGTGCTTTCTGTACGATCTCCGCTCATCAAGGTAAGTTTGTTAGCTGTCGTTCAAAGGAAAGTATTCTGAAAGAGGTAAAACAAGTTATAGAGATGCCTGATTTCAAAGGCTACCTATCCGATCTTGGTGGGCCTTCAGCTAATATGTATGGTATGGCTGGTAAGAATCAAAAGGCATGTGAACATTGTAAACGTCCAAGCTGTGTAAACCCAGAGATTTGCCCTAACCTCAATACTGATCATTCAAGACTGCTCGATATTTATCATTCTGTTGATGAACTTTCTGGAATAAAGAAGAGTTTCATTGGCTCCGGTGTTCGATACGATTTACTATTGCACAAGAGTAAAGATGAGAAGAGTAATGAAGCAGCAAGACAATACACACATGAACTGATTACACGTCATGTCAGTGGACGATTAAAGGTTGCTCCGGAACACACTTCTGATCGTGTCCTAAAGTTAATGCGAAAGCCTTCCTTCCAACAGTTTTATATCTTTAAGAGAATATTCGATAGGATTAATCGTGAAGAAGGTTTACGACAACAGATTATTCCTTATTTTATCTCTTCACATCCTGGATGTCAGGAAGAAGATATGGCAGAATTGGCAGTACTGACAAAGGACTTAGACTTTCATTTGGAGCAAATACAGGACTTCACTCCAACTCCAATGACAGTATCAACAGAGGCATGGTACACAGGCTATGATCCATATACCTTAGAGCCTATCTTCTCTGCAAAGACCCCAAAGGAGAAACTTGCTCAACGACAGTTCTTCTTTTGGTACAAGCCAGAGGCACGTCGTGATATAGAAAGGGGAATTACAACGAATTGGACGTAGTGATCTTATAGGGAAACTTTACGACAATATGCCTAAGCGACATCCTCGCACGGTTTATGATCCAAAGGCAATTGGAAGTTCCCCAGAAGTGGATCAACATCAAAGTAGTAGTCGTCCACGAAAACAAAAACGAGGGCAACAGTTTACAAGTCGTAATAGTTCTTCGACACAAAGTAGCAATAAACCCAAGAGTTATAATCCAAACTTTAGAAGCAATAGACGACATAAGCAAAGGTAAGACTTAACAATATTTAAAGAGGTGAAGATTAGTATCTCCACCTTTTTTATTACTTTTGCATATAATTTTATAAAAAGGAAATGACGTTTACAATAAATAGACGTAAGATCCTTTTCTAAGGGAAAGTAACATCGAACATATAGTGAAGCTATAAATAAGAAAATAAAAACAAATTATGAGTAAGCAAACAGAAAAGATCAAGGCTCTCGTAGAGAAGCGTGAGTTGGCTCGCTTAGGCGGTGGTCAGAAAGCCATTGATAAGCAGCATGAACGCGGCAAGTACACTGCACGTGAGCGCATTGAAATGCTGGTTGATAAAGGTAGTTTTGAGGAGTATGATATGTTCAAACTCCATCGTTGCCACAACTTCGGTATGGAGAAGAAACAATATCTAGGTGATGGTGTTGTTGCAGGTTCAGCAACAATTGATGGTCGCCTCGTTTATCTCTATGCCCAAGACTTTACTGTAAATGGTGGTTCTCTTTCAGAAACCATGGCACAGAAGATCTGTAAGGTAATGGACATGGCTATGACTAATGGCGCACCTGTTATTTGTATGAACGACTCTGGTGGTGCACGTATCCAAGAGGGTATCTCTGCATTAGCAGGTTATGGTGAGATATTTGAGCGCAACATTCTTGCTTCAGGTGTGATTCCACAGATCTCTAGCATTCTTGGTCCTTGCGCAGGTGGTGCTGTTTACTCTCCAGCTTTAACCGACTTCATCATCATGAAGGAACAAACAAGTTATATGTTCCTTACTGGTCCTAAGGTTGTTAAGACTGTTACAGGTGAGGACATTGATGCAGAACATCTTGGAGGTGCCAGCGTTCATGCGTCTAAGAGTGGTGTAACTAGTTTCACGGCTAAGACAGAAGAAGAGGCAATGGACTTGATTAAGAAGTTGCTTTCTTATATTCCTTCTAACAATCGTGAGGAAGCTCCACGCATAGAGTGTACCGACCCTATTGATCGTAAGGAAGACCTCTTGAATGAGATTATCCCAGACGATCCAAACCAAGCATACGATATGTATAAGGTAATCCAGGCTGTAACCGATAACGGAGAGTTCTTCGAGGTACAACCTAAGTTTGCTAAGAATATCATTACAGGTTTCGCTCGTTTCAATGGTCAGAGTGTTGGTATCGTTGCTAACCAGCCATCAGCATACGCAGGTGTATTGGATACGAACGCTAGCCGTAAGGGTGCTCGTTTCGTTCGTTTCTGTGACGCATTCAATATTCCAATCGTATCGCTCGTTGATGTACCGGGCTTCCTCCCAGGTACAGGTCAGGAGTACAATGCCGTTATTCTTCATGGTGCTCAGTTGCTCTACGCTTACGGCGAAGCTACAGTACCAAAGATTACAATCACATTGCGTAAGAGCTATGGTGGTTCTCATATTGTAATGGGTTGCAAGCAGCTTCGTTCAGATCTTAACTTCGCATGGCCAAGCTCTGAGATTGCTGTAATGGGTGCTTCTGGTGCTGTTGCAGTACTCTGTGGTAGAGAGGCTAAGCAAGTTAAAGAGCAAGGTGGTGATGTAAAGCAGTTCCTCGCAGAGAAAGAAGAGGAATACTCGGAGAAGTTTGCTAATCCATATCAAGCAGCTCAATTTGGTTATATCGATGATGTTATCGAACCACGCAACACTCGTTTCCGCATCTGCCGTGGCTTAGCACAACTTGCTCACAAGAAGCAGGATCTCCCAGCTAAGAAGCATGGTTGTATGCCAATGTAATTGCAGGAGGCTAGACTATGGATAAGAACGTATATGCTGTAATAGCGATGGCACTCTACGAGTTTGCCGGAAACAATGTTCACGACATCGAACCAAGCATTATAACCATTAAGCCAAAGCAAACAATGTGGGATGCTAAGTTCGAGATAATGACAAAGAAACCATAATAGAAAGTCAAATGAAAGAATTTAAATATACAATCGACGGCAAAGAGTATAAAGTCGAGATTGGTGAGATTAGCGCAGAGAATGTTGCAGAAGTTACTGTAAATGGTGACAAATACAGTGTTCAGATGGATAAGCCAACTGAGCCAGAGAAGAAGAAGGTAGAGCTCGGCAAACCTGCTGCAACTGAAGCTAACGAAGACGCTGCACCAGCAGCTGCAATCAACGCATCTGCTGCTATCAAGGCTCCACTACCTGGTACGATCACTTCTGTTGAAGTAACTGTAGGACAGGAAGTAAAGGCTGGCGACACCGTAGTTGTTCTTGAGGCTATGAAGATGCAAAATAGCATTGAGGCTGAAAAGGATGGTAAGGTAACCGCTATTGCTGTTAAAGTTGGTCAAGCTGTACTTGAGGATGACCCATTGGTTGTTATTGAGTAAGACAATATTGTTCTCTATATACATGTAATTAGTATATATAAATAAGGTAATCCCCGAAAGTCGAGTTACATCACTTTCGGGGATTACTATATAATAAGGTGGCACTTTTTAAGGGGCATAAAACGAAATGTAACAAAATGGAAGATGATAGAAAACGACTATATACGTTGATATTCAAATAGTTAGGAAGAAATTAGAGAAAGGAGATTTGTAAAACGAAATGTTACATTGCGTTACATTCGTGTTACATTTAGGGGATTATCTGAACAGTGTTTGAAGCATAAATGTTACATGGGTGAAAAATAGGGCTACATGAGACGGCGTTTTGATTGAAGACGGGTAATTTGTAACATGAATACGATAGAGGACGTCACAGGCGAAGGAAAAGGCTTTATCGGGTGATTTGAGAATGTTTGAAGTATGGCAGAAGCAGTTGCATCCTGCCTTTTATTTTATCGCAAAGAATAAAATATAAATCATTAAAAATATCGTATATAATTATTATTTTGTATATTTGCAGCAAAAAGGAGTAAATATGACGAAGGTAATACATGTGCAATTGATGCAGGGGCGAAAGAACTATTATTTCGGTTCTATTCCTGCGATTTACAGCGTTTTGACGGCTGAGGAAATAGGTATTAAGCAAAGTTCGCTGGAGCGTGTAGGATTGAGCAAGGGAGGGGTTGTTCTGAACAAAAAGGCTTGTATTAGGGCTGGTGAGCTTATACGCTCAAAGGTGACAAAATAAGGGTATGTCTGAACAGCTAAAACGCTGATTGAACGATAGTTGAACGGCTTTCAATACGTTTTTGAACGGTTGAAAGCCGTTTTCTTTGTTTTATGGGGTTGTAAAGGTGTGTTTTTAGGGTAAAAAATGGCTTTGGAGTGACATTAGGGGTGACGATAGGGGTGACAGTGTAAAACGAAATGTGTAAAGAGGGGTGACATTAGGGGTGACACTTTTTATATGTTTTTGACCACATTCACCCCCCTAATAAGGACAAAAAAAGGCGGATTGATGCCGTTTTTTACCGTTTTACCCCCCCCCTTATTCCACAAAACAGGGGGTATAATACCATGTGACGAATAAAAATAATTTCGTAGAACGCCCTATTTATCGGGCTTTTTAGCTATATTTGCAGTGTTAAATTATAAAAAAGAGTGCGCGCGGCGCATAAGGAGGGCAATATGAAATATAAAAATGTTGCAGAATTGATTAATAAATGGGAGTCGTTAATGGGTAAAGAACAGACATTATGTAGATTGAGAGCAATGCGCAATTATGCTGTAGAATGTCTGAAAGAGCATCCACACGAGAAATGCGCAGATGCTCTTGATGATAATATGTGCCTACTTGAGGCAATTGTTACTGAAGCAGAGGCTCTTCTTCAATAGTTGGAATTAATCATCTATAAAAACAGCGTCTTGGATATAGCTTGATATATCACTCAATACACCAATATTTAAACGCTTAATGTATTTTCCAAGATCTTGATAAGTGATTAGTTAATAATTATATAGTTTGTTTTTTCTTACTCGAGATTTACGTGCCCTATAACGAGTGCGATACCAGTTATTTCTTCCTTGGGTATATCGAAAGGAGGATATTGGGTGTTCTCGCTTACAGCAGAGAGTGAGTTTGCTGTAGTACCTGGCATTAGTCGTTTGATGAGTAGTCCTTGTTCACGTGTTGCAATGACATGTGGTCGATTCCATTGTATGAAACCTGAGTTATGTATGATAGTACAGCCAACGATATCACCAGCATTGTATTTAGGTTGCATAGAGTCGCCTGTTACTTCGATCATGAAATCTACACGTTGTCTTTTCCATTTGGGAATGACATAATATTCTTTTACGTCACTCTTAGCTATAACAAAGTCTGCACTCCCGAAACCAGCAGCAACCTTTGGCGTTACTAAAGGAATCAACTCTTGTGTGGCGTGTAGAGGGTCAAGGCATCGGAATGCCTCAGGAAGTCTATCTTTTGCTGTTGGTGTGCTCGGTTGCGTTGTTACTTGTGGCTCTTGTATTGTGGGCTTGAGCATGGGACCCTTGCCTGTGAGAAGCCACTCTGCAGATATATTCGCATTTGCGCATATTTTTGATATTACGTCAAAAGAAGGCTTGCCCTGCCTTGCCCCTACTACGTTGGCAATCACTGTAGGAGTAACTCCAATAGCCTTTGCAAAGGCACTCTGATTACCATTGTAAACAGAGTTTATTATAATTTCAAAGCGTTTATTGATATCCATTTGTTTAATAAATTGCGCTTTTGCGTAAAATAATTGCGAAATAATTTTGTTTATTCGCATTTGCGTATTATCTTTGCAGCGTGTTAAGTTTATTAACAGCGTCCAAAGATACAAAAAAGAGGCGTGATTTGCAAATTTTAGATAAGAGAAATATGGAAGGGAATCTTTTCGACAAAGTTAGTAATGATAAGTTAGATATGCTGCATGAAGCATTAAGTGAGGTAATCAGTGACATGCGTTATGCAGGGGAGAGCGTTGATGCCACTTTTACTGACGAGGCGTTTTGGGCATGCCTTTCGATCAGGAATATGGTTTTTGCGTCTCTTAGAAGACATGAGATAAATAAAGGTTGTAGATTGTAGATAACAAAAAGGCGGCTACGTCCGAAATGGTAGCGGACACGGAATTAAAAGCGTCGGAGCGATTGGGGTTCGATTCCCCACCGCCTACAATAATAACATTATAAGAAAGGAATTATGGAAAAACAAATCTATGTAAGTAAGAAAGGTAAGGCTCACCTCTGTGAAGTCTTTAACTGCACCACAGTGATGGTATGGAAGGCTCTGAACTTCAAAAGCGACAGCGAGCTTGCAAGGAAGATTCGCTTCACAGCACTAACACAACTGAATGGAACTCCTAATTGGAAGCAGGCTGATGTTGAGACTACTCACGAGGAAGCAGAACAGACAATGACACAGACCTTCGGTGAGCGTGTGAAGTTGGTTGTAGACCGCAAGGATGGCAGCGTGAGTGTCTTTGTTGATGGAATTGTGACACGTCGAGAGCAAGATATGAACATACCTGCCTTCGTGGAGCTGCAGAATGAAGTTGAATTAATGGCGATGAGCCTGTAAAGTGGAGGATATAATCTATGAAAATAGAAGTGAGAAGTTCAAGTGTCATTACTCTTCGACTATGGCAGGACAAAGTAGAGGTAGAGATTCTGGATAGTCAACATGGAGTTCAACGCCATGGTAAATTCCCATTAGTGAAGCAACTGATTCGCAAAGTTTTGAGACATGTGGGATGGTCTTCAACCTCAAATAACGGTAGAAATAAAACTCATCTACACATATCTTGTCCATCATCCCAAATTGATTGTAGGCATTCTTTACGCCCGGATTATAGTAATATTCGGGTTTCCAAAGGTCGAGGAAGTGCATCAATTGAGTTTGAAGAATATCAAGACGCTCTGCTATCGGGTCTTGACCCGAGTAAGTTATAGTCAACTTACAAATGAAGAGTATTTTTTCCATTGTGGTTTTTCCGCAAAGATAGTAAAATTAATTAAGGAATGGAGTATTTCAATAAGATATTGTGCGTAACCTATGCGGAGCTGACTGGAGGTAGTGATGCAGTTATTAAAGCTGCTACATTACGTCAGAACATGAGCCGTGGAAATATCGTCAGCGTTCACCGCGGTGGTGGCGAGGGCGGTCAGGCACTCTACGCATGGAGTTCCATTCCTCAGAAATACAAGGCTCGGTATATGGAACGATACGGCGATCCAGAGCAGCGAATGAAGGAAGCAATGATGCGTGACTGCATCAAGCTGGACAGCGAGGCACGTGAGTTCTTTGAAAATTTCACCTACGAAAAGAACGGCAAGCAGGAACATCTGACAGAGAAGCTCATTGAAGAGTACACCATTAATGCAAGTGTACTGAAAGAGTTGTTAAAGATGATGGCACAGCGTAGAGCTATTCGTCAGAGTCTGAACGGCAGCACTGCAGGAGCTTGGGAGGTAATCTATCAGAGTTCTGAAGCTATGCGTGAGGAATATCACCACACCCTTCCACAGAATGAAGCACGCTAAAGGCAAAGCTCAAGGCTTTCAAGGCAGATGGGTATAGTAGCTTGATTAGTGGTAAGGTGGGTAATCAGAATACAATTAAGATTACACCCGAGTTCGGACAGCTACTTATAGCCTTGAAACGTTGCCGGGTTCCTGTATATACGGATACGCAAATCTTTGAAGAAGGTAATAAGCGTGCAGAAGGTAACGGCTGGAAGCCACTGAAAAGCCTTAGCGGTATGAAGCGATGGCTGAATAGTGCTGCGATTATGCCACTATGGTACGATGCTGTGCATGGTGAGCAGGCAGCACGACAGAAGTTCGGACGCAAGCATCGCACGGCACTGCCAACGAAGCGTGATGCGCTATGGTATGGTGATGGTACGAAGCTGAACCTATATTATAAGGATGATGCTGGTAAGGTACGCACCACGCAGGTCTATGTCGTCATTGATGCGATGAGTGAGGTGATGCTTGGTTGGCATATCAGCGATAGTGAGGATTACGAGGCGCAATATCTCGCTTACCGCATGGCAATTCAGACCAGCAAGCACAAGCCTTACGAAATAGTTCACGACAATCAGGGAGGACATAAGAAACTTGATGCCGACGGACTGTTTAAGAAGCTCTGCCACGTACACCGTACTACGCAACCTTATAACGGCGAATCAAAGACCATTGAGGCGGTGTTCGGTCGATTCCAACAACAAGTGCTGCATAAGGATTGGCGTTTCACAGGTCAGAACATTACGGCAAAAAAGATGTCGAGCCGTCCGAACCTTGAATTTATTGAGGAAAACAAGGACTCACTCTATACGCTGGACGAACTGAAATACGCTTACACCAAAGCTACCAAGGAATGGAACTCAATGCAACACCCTGCATACGGCAAGAGCCGTCAGGATGTCTATGATAGCAGTGTGAATGAAGAAACTCAAGTGGTTACAACGCACGATATGGTAGACATGTTCTGGGTAACGGCTAAGCGTATGAGCACCTTCACCGACCAGGGCATCAGCGTAACCATCAAGAAGCAGAAGCGACAATACGAGGTGATGAGTTCGCCAGGCGTTCCAGACCATGAGTGGCGCAGACGGCACACTTACGAGCGGTTCGTTGTCAAATATGATCCATACGACTTTGGAAGTGTTCGCCTCTATAAGAAAGAAGCCGACGGCAGTTTGCGATTTGAACGGGTAGCCGAACCTTACGTTGTGATACATCGTGCCATACAGGAGCAGACCGAAGGCGAAGCTGCCTTTATTCGTCAAGAACAAGCAGAAAACACAGCCGACCGCATTGAGCGCACCGTTGCTGGACGTGAGATTGAAAGGCTCACGGCGTAATGCCAGAGCAGCACGGTTTGCGTAGTCCAAAGCCTAAGGGTATGACAGCAGCCGAACGCCGACAGATAGAACGTCGTACAGGTATCTATAGCAGGTCGCCTGAAGAATATAAGATAGGACGGAAGACGAAGCAAGTGAGCCTTGAAGACTGGTCGAATGTTGAGACAGCTGTAGTTGATATGGCATCAGTGGCAGGCAAGTATTAGAAATTAAACGAATAAAAAGGAAAGATATGAAACTAACAAAGAACGAAAAGGGACAGATACAGGAGAGATTGCGACAATACGTCAGCAAGTATCCAAGTCAGAACAAGGCTGCACAGAGTCTTACAGGGACAAGTAGCGCAACGGTGAGCAGCATATTACAGGGCAAGTGGGAGAATATATCTGATGATATGTGGCGCAACCTTGCATCGCAGTTAGGCACAACGGCAGGAACAGACTGGCAGGTGGTTGAAACGAAAGCCTTTCAGGAAATGACCCTCGTCATGAAAGATGCCCAGGCTGTGAAGAATGTCACATGGATAGTGGGAGAAGCAGGCTGTGGAAAGACAACCACGGCGCGCCTCTATGCTTCTGAGCACAACGAGGTGTTCTACATCTTGTGTTCTGAAGACATGAAGAAGAGTGACTTTGTACGGGAGATTGCACGCCGCATCGGTCAGCGTACAGAAGGCTACAGCATCAGAGAACTGCTCGACAGGATCATTGACGACCTTATTCAGATGGAGGCACCGCTGCTTCTTTGACGAAGCCGACAAACTGCCCGAGCGCGTTTTTCATTATTTCATCGACCTTTACAATCGCTTGGAGGACAAATGCGGTATCGTCTTCTTCTCAACAAGCTACATCAAGCGTCGTATGACCATGGGGCTGCGCTACAACAAATGCGGTTACAACGAAATTCACTCACGTATCGGTCGCAAGTTCTACGAACTGGAACAGACCGTCCCTCATGATGTGTATGCAATCTGCATGGCAAACGGTGTGACAGACAAAGGACGCATTTCGGAGGTTGTTAAAGATGCAGAAGAATATGAATTCGACCTGCGACGCGTGAAGAAGAATATTCATAGAGTTAAATTGATGGCTGCTCAAACAGCGAAAAATCAGCGTTTGAACAGCGATAAAACAGCAGAATAATGAACAGGGCAATGTCAGTAACGGATATGCTGCGTATGAAGAAAGAAACCTATCCTTTTGAAGGAGAATGGGCAGACGCCTTCGGAGCACCGGAGCGAGGAGGTGTATGGTTCATTTGGGGACGAAGCGGAAGCGGTAAGACCAGCTTCACGATGAAGCTCTGCAAAGAGTTGGCAAAGTACGGGAAGATAGCCTACAATTCCTTGGAAGAAGGTTTCTCTCTGACAATGAAGAATGCACTTATAGAGGCAGGTATGCAGGACGTTGCACGGCGGTTTATCCTCATCAGTGAAAGCATGAAAGACCTTGACGGCCGTCTCAAGAAGCACAAAAGCCCGGATATCATTGTGATAGACAGCTTTCAGTATACACAGATGAGCTTTAAGGATTATCAGAAGTTTAAGAACCGACACCGGGACAAGCTGCTCATCTTCATCAGTCAGGCAGAAGGAAACAAACCTTCAGGTCGTACAGCGGTGAGTGTGATGTATGATGCAGCCCTGAAGATATGGGTGGAGGGTTATCGGGCAATCAGCAAAGGGCGGTATTTCGGGAGTAAGGGCTATTACACGATATGGGAGGAAAGAGCAAACATATATTGGGGAGAAACTAAAGAATAAAGCTATGGCAAACAAGCGAGACAACCTGTTGTACAGGCTACGAAAAAAGGGCGTACAGGCCAACACCCGCGAACGCGTTATCTTCTTCGGCGTGGGTGGCGAACCGTTCAAGCTAATACAGATAAGGCGGCTCTGCCGTGAGTTTCATTTCAATGTGCAATTAGTAATACAATAGACAAATGAATACTTATATTTTAATGTTATCAAAAACCTTTCCAAAGGGACATCTCCATGCCGGAGAACAAACCTTTTTTAAGGAGAAGCTCGGTATAAGCAAACTGCATACTATTCGTGCAAATTATCCTCTATGGGAACAGCGTATTGCAGAAATACAAGCAGGTAAAGGTGTATTGTCTATCCGGCAATGGGTGGGCGAACCATATAAGAGCAAGCAGGTTGAAATTGCACAGCTGACTGCAAATGAGGGTGTCGGTATTCAGAAACTAATATTTATCGACAATAATATCATGCTACCTGTTATTGAATATGGGTCAGGTAACGAATTCAAATCAATGGATAGATACATGTTTGCAAAAAATGACGGTCTTTCTTTCAAAGATTGGAAAGCGTGGTTCAGGAACTATGATTTATCAAATCCGTTGGCAATCATTCATTTTACAAATTTTAGATATTAATATTAAGATGAGCAAGGAAAGACGAATCATTGAGATTGCTCCAGGGCTGTTGAGCCCAGGAGGGCGCATGGGAGAGCGCTTTTTGAGCCGTGGGCACGTGTGCACCTATTGCCAAGGCAACGGATACCACTGGCAGGAAAACTGCTATCGTGAACGCTACAAGCAAGGATGCCCCGTGTGTAAAGGCAGCGGACGGCTTGATGCAGTGATTAATGTTGAGTGGAAAGCTTCAAAAGAATAGTTATGGAAATGTTAAGATACAAGTCAGTATGTCCGAACGACAAACCAATGTGGCTGTTAAAGCTACAGATGACCATCAGTAATACTTACTCTCTGCGAGGGATAGAAGATACTGAAGAGGAGTGGAAACAGTTGAAAGACTTTGTAGACTGGTTTATATCTAAGTTGTATGTTCGCAAAGACATAACAGTGAAAAGCGATATAAGCACCTACCTTATGAGAGAAGATGGCCAGACCCAACTGCTTATCAAACGAAACGGAAATTAATTCAAACATATTATATTCAAAACTAAAAGATTATGACAACATTTTTAGATAAACTCAAGAAGAGATTGCAAACATGGCATGAGGAACGTGCCGACAGAATGGAGAGTAAACGACAGGCACAGCTTGATGCAGAGGCACGTGAAGCCGTACAGGTAATGGAATTCAATGGTAATCTCTATGTGAGTGTGTACGGGATACCTTTGTTTGGTGAAGACGATATTCATGAGGATTTTACGGAAGCTGTTGCAACAGCAAGAGAAAATTACAAAGACTGGAAAGAGGAAAAGCTATGGGAAAAGTAAATATTGGACCACGATATTATCGTGTTACTGTCATGATTAAACCAGAAGGATTTAATAAGATATTATTGGAGGGACTTTTTGTTTATGGAAAAGAAGCATATACTCTTTCGGAAATCAAAAAGAAGTGTTGGGAGTTTCTCAAACCTCAGATAAACTTCGAAAAATACGATATTAATCCAGAGCAGGTAAAAAAGGATATTAAACTCATGTCGATACCAGTTGATTTCTTACTCAATGCGGATCAAAAATAGGAATTATGAAAAAAGGATTTAATTACACACGTTTTTACACCTTGTTAAAGAAGATGCCTGGTGCTGACAAGGAAACGCTGGTCTATCAGTTTACACAAAACAGAACAGTACACCTTCATCAGATGACAGCAAAAGAGTATGATTCGATGTGCAGGCAGATGGAGGATATTACAGGCTATGACGAGCGAAGACGTAAGCAGTATGACATCCTACGCAAGGCACGTAGCGGAGTTCTACACCAGTTGCAGATATACGGCATAGATACGACAGACTGGAACCGTGTAGATGCTTTCTGCAAAGACCCACGAATAGCAGGTAAGCGATTCAAAGAATTGGATGCAGATGAACTCAATGGTTTAAATGCTAAGATAAGAATAATCATTAAGAAAAGTAAACAAGTAGACGAGTGAACGGGTTGACAAGTTATTAGTACAATTAACTTGTTTACATGTAAACTCGTAAACCAATCAACTAAACATTAACAAATATGATGAACATCAAAGACATGAGTAAAGAAGAGCGAGCACGGCTGCTCGCTGAGTTACAGAACGAGGAGAAGAAGAACCGTATTGAGCGGCGTGAGACCTACGAGGGTCTACGTGCTTCCTTTATGAAGGAGGTGGAAGAGAATGTGGTGGAACTCACGAATGCAGTAGGGCTCTTTAAGGAATGGCTTGCGCAAGAGGTTGAGAGCTTTGTCTCAATCATGAAGGAGTATGGACAAGTACGCAAAAGCGACCAGCGAAGCTACACGATTACTGACGGCGATTTCCGTCTTGAAATCTCAAGCAACAAGGTGAAAGGCTTTGATGAGCGTGCCGACCTTGCTGCAGAGCGTCTAATCGACTACTTGAAGCGTTATATGCAGCAGAGCGAGAAAGGGGCGGACGATCCAATGTATCAGATGGCAATGACACTGCTTGAGCGCAATAAGGCCGGCGACCTCGACTACAAAAGTATCTCAAAGCTGTATGAGCTGGAAGACAAGTTCGACAGTGAGTATTCTGAGATTATGACACTCTTCAAAGAGGCGAACGTTGTTCAGAAAAACGCTGTCAACTACTACTTCTCCAAGAAGAACCAGGACACCAACGTTTGGGAACGAATCGAACCAAGCTTCTGTAGGTTATAATTTGAGGAGTTAAGGGAGTTAGAAGAAGTTAGAGTAGTTAGAGTAGTTAGAGCTGACACAGCATCTTACAGCACTTAGCCATCAAAAAACTTGGCTTAACTTCCTTAACTATTCTAACTATTTCTAATTCCATATTTATGATAAAAGCACGTATTTGTGTGTACGGACACATAAACACGTGCTTTTATCATGTAATCACTTGCAAATAAGCTGATTATTTGTTAATTTTGCACGTAATGGGGAAAGGACGAGATAAAGCACTCATAGAGTTGCGCGACGAGGCATTATGCCGACGCTACTACTACTGGACGGAGGAACGACGCCTCCGTTTCGATGATGCGTTGACATTACTCTCAAAACAAGAGTTTTTTATCTCCGAAGAGCGCATTATGACCATCATCCGCCGCAAGTGCCGTGAGATAAAGGACATTCAGTTGCGACCAGTTCCCAAAGTGAAAGTACCACGATTGACGGCACAACAGTTGGAACTGTTTCAGAAGTAAAAAGGTAAGAAATGTTGGATAACGAGAAAAAGGTAAAAGGATAAGGATTCCTTTTATCTTTTTCTTTTTTATCTGGCAGCCGAACTGTCGTGCAGCTCAAACTGAAAGACATATTCATACACCTTAATCATGCCCGGCAACGAATAGAACCTTGTTTTCGTGCGATACAGCGGACCCATGTCATCGTTGTGACGCGAACATTGAAGCACGGTATACAGGCGGTTTGCCAGCCGTAAGCGTTCTTCCGTTTTTTCTGTAGTTCCAGAGCCGATGTGTGTATCGTCATAACAATCAATGGCAAGCCGTGCTGTAAGCGTAACGACTCCTTTCTGCACACCCATGCCCACTTCGTCCCAGTCGGCTTCCATGTTGCCTATAAGAGCGCAAGGAAATGTAACGGGGTAAGTGTCTTCAGCTATTTCCAGCTGTCCGTAGTCCTCATCTACGAGCGGCAATTCTGGTATCTCACGACTAATGAGATTGAGGATTGACGTAAAAATCTCTTCCATATTCTATATTCCTAAACATTGGTAATCTCCTGTTCTATTTTCTCATTGATGCGCTGTGTGAGTTCCTCGCTCTCACCAAGGAACTGCCGTCGAGGAATCTTCACCGAGAGTTTCTGTTTCCGTGTAAGTGCAAGATTACGCCAGAACTCTGCCTGTGGTGACGCTGATTGCGCTGTAGCCTTTTTCTTGCCCCGCTGTCCCTTTGAATCTTTGCCCGATGCCTTGTAATACATATACCACGCAAAACGGCGCATACGGGGCGTAACAGTGGGGCTGACAGTGCCACCCTGATTGTGTATGGCAGCATAGGGCAAATCATTCGAGACCGTCACACGATAATCGCCAGGTACATATTTAATGGAACTGAACAGATGGTTGCGCCCAGAGAGCAGCGGACCATACGAAGCTGATGCCGAAGCAGAACCCGACTGCTGTCGCCTTGTTGTTGCCCACTTCTGCAAACCACGATTAACGAAGCCACCCTTGCGGAAGTTGTCCTGATAATGATCCTTTGCCATGCGCCCCACCTTTACAGGTAATTGCCGTCGAACAAGCTGATCAACCTCCCGACTTTGCCTTTTTATGAGTTCCGAAAAATCTTTTATATCCATTTGCTTGCTTTATTCGTTGATTAGTTGTATATTTGCAGTGGATAGCTCTGCTTCTATGTTGGATTGTATTTCCAGCCGTGAAGATGGGGCTATCTTTCGTTTAGACCTATTAAGATGTTTGGACTATCTGAGATACTATATAACATTGTCGTCCCATCTTGATACTCTTTTATGATAATCCAACTTTTTTCGCCTTGTATCTTTGTCTCAAATAGATGAATCCATTTAGAACCAGGCTTGGTACTATTGTCTGACTTTCTACCGACGTACTTTGCAGAATCAAGGACTTCCTCAATGCTAAGTAACATTCTATTCTTTTCAGCATAGTGTGCATGTGGCTGATTAGTCCATTCATCTATACTTCTTCGTGAGATACCAATCTCTCCTTCAAAGTTGGGGATGGTAATAGTGGTACCTTGTAGCTGCTCACGTGCTTCCTTTTTTATCTCTTTAATATCATTCTTATCTATCCCATATATGCACCCATCAATATACGGACAATGATAGCAGTCCTTTACTCTATCTCTGAACAGCCTCTTGAGCCTATCCTTGAACTTCGGATTATAGAACGGGCAATCGTTACACGAAGCGGGGAAATACGGATGATCGTCAGAGAATGTCTCGCCCGTTGTGCCAGGATTGCCTTTCAACCCAGCCTGCGGCTCGGAGTGTACATCCTCTGCAGGCACAGGCGTAACCGCCTCGTCAGTACTCGTCAGGCTGCACTTACAGTTCCATCTGTCGCCCGGTCGGTGCTCCTTCCAGAACTCATCATCAATCGGTCGTATCGTTCCCCAGTACTTACGATGGTCTTCCCCCGGGTGCAGGCTCGTTGAGGGCATCCACTTGAGGTTAGGCAGCACATCCTCTTCACGGCGGAACTGCTGCCAGTCGGCAGCCTGGTGCGCACGGAGTACCGCCGTGTCGTATTCCGTTTTAAGCCATGCACCACACTGATGCGAGGCTATCGGCAGAACGTCCTTCAACCACCGATTGAATGGCTTTAAACCGCCGTTTGAATCCAGCAGCCGTGCAGCCATGTCGTTTTGCGCACGATGCACTTTGAAGGCAGAGAACACCTCATTACTGTGTTTTAACTGCTGCTTGAAATCCTCATCACGGTCAACAGAAGGAAACGCATCATTAGTAGCCTGATTGAATACCTCACGAATGGCATCGTATAAGTAAGGTTCTATCTCTGTCTTCACATTGAACATCTTTCGATAGATGTTTGCCAAAGCATTTCTTAACACGTCCTCACTTATCAGCATGTTCATGGCTGGCGCATCGTCAGCATCAAAGTAGTTTTGATTGACTACCAGTCTAAACGAGCCCCGTCCTTCGGGGCTTTCACGAAAAAAGAGCGGAGGCGATTCTTGAACTTTGAGACTTGAGTTTTTCCATTTGATGTTTGCGTAGTACCGTCTGGATCTTCCTCTTTAGTCTGTTGCTTTAGTTTTTCCTCACGTGCTTTTTTATCCTCCAGCTGCTGTTGCTTCTGCTGGTCGTAGTCTTTAGGCTTTTCAACGCCGAACTTCTCATAAAGGTAGTCATCATCAATAGGAAGAGAGAAAGTCGTGTGCAGCTGCGTAAGTACACTCATCTCTGTATTCGGATCAATGTCTTTCTTCTCAGGGAAGCAGAACTTACCACCAGCTGTGTTTATACCCATGTGTGAGAAGATATCAGTCATATCATAGTTCAACACGTTGAGCACATATTCACGATCAGCCTTAGCAACACTTTCCTCCACCTTCTTATGTACCGTTCCCAGAGCCTGCGTACCCTTATCTGACGACTCCGTTGTTAGTGTGTTGCCCAGAACAAGCTTTGAAATCTCGCTATTACAGCGTTCCACCAATCTCTCATATACATCAGCCGAACCAGTTTTGTTGCCCGCCTCACGCAATTGAAGTTCTGTATCCTTGCCATGAATGAACGTGGCGAGCGATCCAATAGAGTTGGCATCATTCAAAGCTCTTGCACGTGCTTCCTCATCGTCGGTCTCATAGATATATTCTTGAATGGGCATACCGAAGACTTCTGAGAATTGTGCCCAGTCGGCAGTTGTATTGCGTTTATAAATGACCCATGGAGCAGCCTTTGCAAGTAGTCCAAGATCGCTACTCCTACCAATAAAGAGTAAGTCGGCAAACTCTTCCCAAGGTGTACCAAGCAAATCTGTCTGGCGGGTAAGAATGAGCTTACGTACAGGCTCCACATGCTTACGTGGCACAAGGTCATAATCTATCCATTCTCCGTTCTTATAGAACTGAAGTAAAGAAAAGCCCCAAAAGCGTGCATCAAGAATGTCTGCTACGCAGCGATAGAACCAGGGAGACAGAATCTGTTCATTAATAGCATCATCGGGCTTGCCGTTGCGTTGGAACTCGATACTTGAGCATAACACGGCATTCTTTCTTTTTTCTATGACACTTGAAAGATGCGTATCAAGCAATATGTCCGTATAGAGGTCGTATAGCTTTGAACGTTGCGAATAATCTACATTCTCTGCAGCCTTAATAGCTGTCATAAAGTCAGCCGTATCAATATTAAAGCGTTTAGGCTGTGTTATTCTTACAATAGCAGGCTGTTTCTGTCCTGGACGAGGAATATTCCCACTGACAGTAATCCGTGTATTCTTCTTGCTCATGATTATAATCTATTTACTCGTTTCGTATTACTTTTGAACATCAACGGAGCTTTAGCAGCTCTTACGTCTTCTGGTAGTAGCGGTGCTCCATCAATGGATATATCTTCCTTCGCTACAGCCTTCATCCACTCCACGGCTCTCTCGTATCGATCTTTGCGCACTTGTGAAAGCTTCATGGGATTATGAATGCAGAAGATGTGATAGACAGTTATATCAATGACCATCATCAAGATGAGTTGATTGCGTGCTTCTCCTGAAGCCGAGAAAATGACATCGCAGTCGTAACGCTTAGATAGGTAGCCTCGCATTTCAGCAATAGCCCTATCCTCACATATCTCAACGAGTGACTCATCGTCCCTAACAAGTGCATCAAGTATCTCTCGGTGTACACTTGCATCATAGTCCTTTATATCAATAAACTGGCTCATATTCTATATTTGTTTTTGTTTCTTACGCTTCTGCGTGATTGTGTAAGAGGTCGATCTGCACGCTGTGCTGTCTGGTCAATCTTTCTGTTGCCACCCTCCACAGCATCAGGTCCATCGGCAGGGTATTTCAGCGAGAGCGTGAACAACTTTGAACTGATCCTCTAACTCCTTCATGTGAGGGTTATCCTGTTCTGCCTCATTAAGAATCAAGTTTCCTTCACGATTCATTGGTTCAAGATTAGCCTCTATACGAGTTGCTTTATCCGTCTTCTTCTCCTCGTCCCCTTGTATATATAATGTGATGTTACGCTCTTTGCGAACCTTACGCACAAGCGGACGAAACACCTGCTGAAAAAATGGATCTTGAAGTTTATTATTCTCCATCCAGCAATAGACATTGGTGCGCCCAGCTACATATTCAAGCAACTGTACGTACCAGTCGATAAACTCTGCATTGAGTGCCTGTGCAAGACGGGCCTTTATAACGTAGAGCTTACCATCCTTTTTGCCCAGCAGCATTACAGCCTTGAAAGACTTGCCTTTCTTTCCTCGACTCTCTCCTGGTGCAGGGTCGCCATAGATAATAAGGAACTTGAACTTAGACAGTGGTGGTACCTTACCATAAACAACCTGCTTGAATATCTCACCTTCCGAAATAGGGTTGTTGAAATACTCATGCTGCTGTGAAAGTGTGGAAATCTTAGATAGCGTTCGGTCTATATGTTCCTCAGTATTCTTTTCAGGCCAGGTGCTCTTACCATTCTTATCACGGATATTAATAATATCCCAATGGTCTGCTTTTTCTCCAGCACGTGTGACACAGCAATCCTTTGCGATGATGTTCCCGCAGAAGACAATCAGGGTAGGTTCTGATGTTGAGCGTGTCGGATAGAGAGCTTGCTCCCACCACTCCCAACGCTTTTGTATAGTGTCAGGGTTCTTGGTATCCTCGTCAGTATCAAAATCGTCTACAAGTAGTACATCTGGACGAATGGCCTCATTACGTGAACCACGGGGCGACTGCCCTGCACCAATAGCACGAAAAGCCACACCGCCCTTTGTTATAAACTCATCTTCCGTCCATGCACCAATAGTCTGCTGTTTGCCATAATAAGCTATGATACGTCCGTTTGCTTCAAGATTACCTCTGTAAGGGTCAAGTAGCCGAATCGCATTATCCTTACTATTAGAGGTGAGAATAACATTTCTCTTCTTGCCTGTTAAGGTGAGGTACATGACAACAAACATTGTAATAGTAGACTTTGCCAGCTCACGAGACCATGACAAAACTTCATACCATTCCTCATGTGCTATCATACGTCGGATAGCTCGCTTTTGGAAGTCTGCAAACTCATACTTAGCGTAATTGGGAAAGAAATATTCTATCCATTCTATGGGGTGTGCCTCAAGATAGATACGATGCTTTTCTCGATCAGCTACACTCATTTCCTTGTCTACAGGAGTTGAGCGCATAATATCTTGGCGATATTTCTCCCAGTCAAGGAGCGCATGTTTATCGATTTGTTTCATATCTATAGAAGTGATTTAATGAATGCGTCAGAGAGTTGCGTAATTTCTTTTGCTTTCTCAAGATCTATGGGACGTAAGAACTCGATAAACTTTGTCTGCACGCTGATAACATCAGCTATACCAATATCAGTCTCCATCTGGAAAAGCCACACTAATTTGACCCACCCTGGCAAGTATTTTAGACCCAGTAAGGTTAAAATAATGAGACCCACCTCACCAAAATAAGAATGACCCTTTGAAACGCTAGTTTTTTAGGGTCATTTTGTAGTTTTGTGTTACTGCCCTGGCCGGCATTAAAAACATAAAACTATTATTTATATGACAAAATTAAAGAATTTATTGCGCTGTTACGCATCTGGTATGGGAATAAGAAGTATTTCTAGTACTTTCCATATATCTCGTAACACCCTCCGCAAGTATGTCCGTAAATTCCAAGAAAGTGGCTTGTCCATGGAGCAAATTCTGTCGCTTTCAGATGATAAGCTGGCGGACTTGTTTTTCAGATGGGCATTCTCGTAACCGTCCGCCTTCTGCTCGCAAGTTGGAGTTAGAGGCACTTGTTCCTGATTATGTGAAACGGCTTAGCAAGAAGGGTGTTTCTATCTTATCTCTTCACACGGAGTATCTCAAAACTCATCCTAATGGTTACCAGTATTCTACTTTCAAACACGCAATCCATGCCTACAGATGTCAAACACGAGCCGTAGGACATGTAGAGCACCTTGCTGGCGATCAGATGTATATTGATTATGCAGGTGATAAGCTAGAGATAGTCGAAGAACAGACGGGTGAGGTGCGGAAGGTAGAGGTTTTTGTGGCTACCCTTCCATGCAGTCATTACACCTATTGCGAGGCAGTGTGGTCGCAGAAGAAGGAAGACCTTATCGTTGCTTGCGAGAATGCTCTTCATTTCTTTGGTGGTGTACCCAAGGCTGTTGTGCCTGACAACTTAAAATCAGCCGTTATCCGCAGTGATCGTAATGAGCCTGTTATCAATGACGACTTCGCTGCTATGGCTGAATTTTATGACATGGCTGTTTATCCAGCTAGGGTGCGCCGTCCCAAGGACAAGGCACTGGTTGAGAATGCTGTAAAGCTAATGTATCGGTCGGTATATGTAGATATTGAAGGGCAAATTTTCCATAATCTAGAATCACTTAATGTTGCTATACGCACATCTTTAGAAGCATTTAACAGCCGTAGATTGAGTGGGCGTAAGGAATCCCGTCAAGAACTATTTGAGGAAATGGAAAAAGATTTTCTTCGTCCTCTTCCTACCGCTCGCTATCAGATGAAGTCTAGAAAGTCTGCTACTGTCATGGCTAATAGCTTCGTTATGCTAAGAAAGCATAGTTATAGTGTTCCAACAGAGTATATCGGCAAACGTATGGAGCTTATTTACGATAATGACAATGTTCAAATCTACTATGGGTTAAAGTTAGTTACCATCCATCAGCGAGATGATACTCCCTATACCTACTCACAGAAAGATGCACATAATCTTCCTGGTCATCATGGTAGCTTTGAAAAGGATTTGGAGGAAATATATCAACGGGCAGGGCAAATAGACAACATCCTTCTGCTTTATCTCAAGGAAGTCGCTACGCAGATGAAATATCCACCAAAAGCCTTCCGCTCTTGCCGTGGTATCATGTCGCTGGAGAAGAAGTATGGCATGGCTCGTCTAGTAGCAGCTTGTAACTGTGCCTCGGAAGGACGACGCTATGGCTATAATGAGATAAAGGATATACTACAGAAGGGTGATGATGCTCCCTATATATCTATGGATGAAGATAATATGGAGCTATCTCCTGAATATAAACCAAAAACTCATAAGAACATACGAGGCAAGGATTATTTCTCAAAGCAATTATCCAATAATAGCAAACAATTAAAGTAAACAACTATGGAACTAAATAATAATAAGACAGCACCTATTGTGCAAGAAATGGATAAGAATCAGTTATCTCTTGATTTAATGCATAGAATGAGGCTTACGGGTATGGCAACTGCCTTTGAAGAAAGTCTAACAACTACAATTGCAGATACGATGACACCAGATGCCTTTTTATCTTGGCTCTTATCTCGAGAATGGGACTATCGTTCTGCAGCAGCCATTGAAAGACTCATAAAATCAGCAGGGTTTAGATATAAAACCTATCCTGAGCAAATAGATTATAATATCAATCGCAACCTTAGCCAAAACAAAATGGAGAGAATACTCTCACTTGATTTTATCAAGCAAGGACGCAATATATTTATTACTGGTTCATCAGGAACTGGTAAAAGTTTTATCGCTACAGCTATAGGCTATCATGCTTGTAAAAATGGTATTAGAACGATGTATGCTAACATGTCAAAGCTGCTGGGGACACTTAAGGTTGCCAAGAACAAAGGAACGTTAGAAACAGAGCTAAAGAAGATAGAGCGATGTCGCTTGTTAATCCTCGATGATGCCTTCCTTGTACCTGTAGATGCAAAAGAGCGTCCTATATTACTTGATATTATAGAAGATAGGCATGAAAGGAAGTCGATTATCATATCTTCTCAACTTCCTGTAGACAACTGGTATGATGCAATAGGCGACCCTACCGTGGCAGATGCTGTACTAGATAGAATTGTGCATACCTCATATCAAATAGAACTAACTGGAGAGAGTCTTAGAAAGATAAAAGCAAAGAATATTACCAAGTAATAGCGAAATAAAATGACCCACCCGACCAGGGCATTTAGTGGGTCAATAATAAATCGTTTTACTGGGTCTAAAATACTTTGACAGGGTGGGTCAAATTAGTGTGGCTTTTCCACAACTCGTTGAGTCGTATATCACAGCTTATAACATTGTATATTCATGTAACACATTTATCGAGCCTTTCAATGGAACGCTTGATGAGTTGAATGCTGATCCACACTCAACACACATTGAGTATTGGATTGCGAAAGAAGGCGACCCGAACCAATACAACCTATACTATTACGATAGCTTGTATAAGAAGTTCTGTCCTTCAACACTCGATAGCGGTGTGTCGGTGGTTAATCTTCGTCAGCAGTTAGTCGGAGATAAGTACGGATTGACTGAGACGATATTTAGCTCAGTTAATGATGTCGCTAAGCTCAATGAGTTGTTCAAGTCAGCACGCATTCAGAAGTTTCGTGCCGAGCAGTCACAATACTGGGACATCACAGACTTACTTTATCATCAGTTATACGTAGAAGCGGTGGCAGCGACCGATAACTGCGCAAAAAACATTTATCCTTATAATTTCAATGCAGAATAGATATGGCAAAAAGTAAATGGAAATTTCGTCAGGATGACCTCGATACTATCTTCACAGTCATCAACCAAGGTTTAATGAAGAAACCCTACTGGGTAGAGTTTCACGACACCTATGCTGACGGAACGCCAGTATGGAATGGTGAGAAGTCTGTGTTGTGGAACTTAATGGAACAAGCGTATCCAGAGGAACGTGCACAGATGATGAGACGAATGATGTCTAAGATGGAGGAACTTGGAGGGCTACAGAAAGGTACGCATCAGCAGAAACTCTTTGCATACTTCGAGAGGTATTACTTCTCAGTAATCGATAAATTCTCATCCATGTTATATAATGAGGATGGCAAGTTCTACGAGAAGATGAAACTTGCAATGCTGCAAGGTAAGTACACTAACGACACCGACCCACTGGGGCAGTCGCTCGGTGATGGTAAGTCACCTGAAGTTGCTTGGGTCAAGAAACGCATCCAATACCTTATGTCTAAGTACAGCTTCGGAGATTACGACGCTAAGACCGCTGAAGGTGCGATAACTGTTCGTACCTCTGCACAGGCGGACGCTACAACTAACTCTATTACATTACGCTTGACTCCTGCAATGAAGCTGTACCCTACAATCGCATACGGTACCACAATCATGCGTGGTGCTCGCACTGATGCTGGTAAGGCTTGTGAGATTATAGTCGATATTAACGGCACGTCCGACCAGCAGCTATCAGTTAAATCAGCAGACTACCTGCTCGATATAGGCGATTGGAGTTCGTATGTCATCAATGGTGCGTTATCTATTATTGGTAAGCGACTCAAACGATTAAAGCTCGGTGATGAGAATGAACAGAAGGTGAAGATACTTATCTCTTCGCTTACGCTCGGCAATACGGTGTCATTAGAGGAGATAGACATTCAGAATATATCTACACTGGGCGGTGCACTTGATATGCGCAGTAACTTCCGTTTGCGCCGTTTCCTCGGCAGTGGATCATCCCTCACAGAGGCACACTTCGCAGATGGTGGTGCGCTCGAGGAGGTCGACTACCCGGCTACTACCTCATACGTGGAATTAAAGAACCTCGATAAACTCACCAATGAGAAATGTAACACAGAAGCGTGTGCTCCTAACGTTATGAGTTACTTTGTCAGCGGGTGCGATAACCTTCAACCCGTGAAGAAGCTCATCGACATCATGGACGCACAAGTGGGGCAGACCCCTCACGCTCTCCGCTACGTGCGCTGTGTTGGCTTCAATGAAACATTCACGGACGGGCGTGCATTTGATAAACTCTCCCAGCTGGTCGATGGCACATATCAAGGTATCGATGCAGAAGGTCAGTACGGCAACGACCCATATCCAGTGCTTGACGGTACAATCAACCTCACGACGGGCGCATATCGTGATACCTACGATGCGTTGATGACTCATTACCCAAAACTTAAATTGAACATCGCTAAGTGGTGGATTCGCTTCGAGGACCCAGAGGTGAAGCGCATTTGCGTGGAAAACTGGGATAAGGACGGTGACGGTGAGCTAAGTATGGAAGAAGCCGCAGCTGTTAGTTCCATCGGGACTATCTTCCGAGCAAGTAATGTCGTTGACCCTTCTAAGGATTTAGAAGCATTCAATATAGACACGATTTATCAAACCAGTTTTGAATCATGTCCTAAGCTGCGACGGGTAAGATTCCCACAACATATAAGACATAATATATTCGCTTTTCGTGGATGTCCTTCATTAGATGAGATAGATGTGAACGAAAAATGCACAGACATTATATTCGCTACGAATGCTCTTATAGGTTCTAACAAAATCAAAAGGATAATTCTAAGACAAAAGAACGCCTTTGAAATTCCTGATCTTATATATATGTTTTATAGAATGGATTATCCAAGAGGTGTTAAGATCTATGTTAGAGACGAGTTGGTGGATAGTTTTAAGAGTTTACATTCTGGGAAGGAAATTAGAAACAATTTCGCACCTCTTAGCGACTATCAAGGATGATACTCGCTGAGAGGGGCAAAAGGTAGCCAACTTCCCCATTTTGTGCGATATAATTCAATGGAATCATCAGGAATATAGATTTTCCCCATATGTATTTTGCCGCCAAATTCTTGATAGCCATATAACTTAGGAGGGGTCTTAGAGCGAAAAATTATATTCTTAGTTTTACTGCTATGAAAACACGTGCCAGCTAAATACGTGATAGACGCAGGTATATCTATCGTATCAATGGTAGCATTGAAAAAACAACCATCTGACACCGCTTTACAACTGCTCGGGTAGATTAATACTCCTGATACAACAACATTTGAAGGCTCCTTTTGCTAATTCTCTTACTCCGAAAAATCCAATCTCTCTTAGTGAAGTAAATTCTTTATTTGCGAATATAGTCCCGATGGAACCCTCACCTAAACGCTCTTCGTATCTCCTTATTAATCGTTGTGTCTTTCACAGCAGAATACACCTGAGTAGTCTTGATGCTCTGATGACCTAATATATGTTGTATAATAGGTAAGCTCACTCCTTTACTCAGCAACACTGTTGCACACGTATGTCTTGCGCAGTGAAAGGTAATGTGTCTGTGGATATTGAATCGTTTGAGCACACGCTTGAGAACCAGGTTGCACCGTGCGTTACAAGGCAACTGAAACAATTTACCAGTAGTGGTCTTGTTCTCTTGTACCATTGCAGTAGCCTTTCCTCCAAACATCTTAGAGATAGGTATTCGCACCTCGTGGTCTGTCTTCTGCATTCGCATTACAACCCACTTATTCCGATATATATTCTTAATGTGCTGCTTAGTTACTTGCACGATATCCGAGAATCGAAGACCTGAATAAACGCTAAATAGAAAACCTTTAATTACCTTCCTCTCCTCATCTGTCAATTCTTCTTTTATCTCCTTCTCCTCAATCCTCCTCAGTTCTCTCTCTGTCAGCGATTGCTTCTGAACATTCTCCGTCTTGATGTGATATTTGCGAAAAGGATAGACAGTCATCAGTTCCTCGTCGATAGCGAGATTGATAAAACGACGAAATATCTTCATAAACTTAGCTATGGTATTAATCGCATACCCTGCATTCTTTAGGAAGTTCTCAAAATCGCATATACATTTGTAATCAACCTGCGTAAAGGTCATATCTTCCTTAAACCGCTTTAGCACTGCCAGCGCAGCCTTATGATTCGCAATCGTCCCAGCTGTATATGTTTCCTTGTCAATCTCACTTTCCATCCAGTCAAGAAAAGAACTATCCTCCTTGTATACAATCAGAGTAGGGTTGTCGACCAATTTGTTGACGTCACCAATATGCTTGATGACGTATTCCCCATCTACTTGTATCTGTATTAGTGCATTATGCCCTTTAAGCTGTGCTGTTAAGTTTTGAATAAGCTCTTTGAGATTCATTTCTTTGAATTTTGAGGACAACCTGCCCAAAAATTCAGTACCTTTGTAGTCTATTAGCAGGCTGCAGGTGAAAAATAAAAAGCCCCCAGCCTGTTAATAGTCATCTCACCTACGTATTAACGAACGAGCGAACCCGTACGACTGGGGGCAAATACCCTTGTCGCAGGTTCGCTTTATTCGTTAAATGTAAGTGAGATATTGCAAAGGTAGTAAAATTTAGGATAATGAAGATAATAGAAGTATTGAAATTTAACCGTGAGCTAATAAAAAAGCTCAAAACGGCTGGTATACGCTTGGAAGATGAAGCGTATGTAGACTTATATACTGATTATATGGCATTGATTGAACATGGCGAGAAAGTATCATATATCGTAGCACATCTATCAGATAAGTATGCCGTAAGCGAACGCAAAGTGTATGATTTGATTAGACGCTTCCAAAGTGACTGCAAAACGCTTGCAGTATGACTTGTTCTCGCTTTTCTCTTGGCTCAATAAATATTGCGACCTTTGTCGTACAAACTAAGTGAGACGATGAGAAACAATATTTATCAGCACCGCTTCCATTTCAGGGACAGAAGCGGATGTTTGCTAAGGAGTATATTAATGTACTCCAGCAGTTCCCTGACAATACAACCTTCGTAGACTTATTCGGTGGTAGTGGTCTTTTATCACACATCGCCAAGTATCAAAAACCCAATGCCACTGTGGTATATAATGACTTCGATGGCTATCAATACCGCTTGGAGCATATTCCACAGACCAACGAACTCCTTACAAGGTTAAGAGGCGTTGTTAGTGTGCCACGACATAAACCGATACTGGGAAAGGAACGTGAGCAAGTTCTATCATTGATACGTGAGCATGAATGTTTATACGGATACGTAGACTACATAACGTTGTCCTCTTCCTTACTTTTCTCAATGAAGTATGCAACAAGCTATGAGGATTTAGAGAAAGAGACCTTGTACAATAACATCAAGGCAACGAATTATCCTCTATGCAGTGACTACTTCGACGGACTAACCATCACGTCATGCGACTACAAAGAGGTCTTCAATAGCTACAAGGATACTCCTAACGTAGTTTTTCTGGTAGACCCTCCGTATCTCAGCACAGACAGCTCGACATACAAGATGTATTGGAAGCTATCTGATTACCTCGATGTGCTTACTATCCTCGCTGGTCACCGTTTTATTTACTTCACCTCGAACAAATCCTCCATCGTAGAACTCTGTGAATGGGTAGGCAAAAACAAACTCATCAGCAACCCCTTCCAGAATTGTCACCGCCGAGAGTTCAATGCCCACATGAATTATAACTCCTCCTATACAGACATCATGCTCTATACGAATGCCATTTAAACACCATTCAAACGATGAATAAATACCACGAAATATTAGATAAAATACTGCAAGATGGTCGTATGCAGCATAACAAAAAGGGAGAAATAAAGTATCTTCTAAATGAACGGCTGACACTAACTCCTTCAGATCTACTTGATATATTTGAGACGCATGGTATCGCACGCAAGAAACTACGTAATGAACTGCAACTCTTCATGCAGGGTGAGCGTCAGGTAGAGAAGTATCGTGAAGTCGGTATTGCTTGGTGGGATTATTGCGGTTCAATTCTTGTCAATAGTTATCCTACATATTTAGAGAAGTTGCCTCCACTGATAGAGAGGATAAACCGTGAGAAGCGCAATAGTAAGAATTATGTATTATTCCTTGGCGAAACAAATGCAGAGAGCAATCAAGCTCCATGCCTAAGTCTTGTGCAGTTCCAGATAGATGAAGGGGAACTCGTTGTATCTGCTTATCAACGCAGCTCTGATGCTAACTTAGGTCTTCCTGCAGACATCTATCATCTTTATCTTATGTCAAGGCAAATAGATCTTCCGTTGAGGTCTATAACACTTAATCTTGCCAATGTACATATATATCAAAGCAACATAGAACATACAAAGGAATTGCTTGCTGGAAACGATGATATTAGATTCGAACTCAATGTATAGCGAAAAAGTCAGACTGGGAAATCCAAAGTCTGACTTTTTCTTCTGTGCGTGCATTCAATATTATCACATTTCGTTTTACACAGAAAATTCGCATTTCGTTTTATAACTGCATCACATTTCGTTTTGCGGGATTTATTTTATGTTTAGCCCCATCTAATCTATAGAAAAACAGGGATTCCACGTAAAGAACAACTCCATCAGCTATACGCTCTTGTATGAGGTGAACCTTTAAGTTAAACGACAAATGTACTTTAAGTTAGAGATTGATTCTACTTTAAGTTAGTGTCCAATCGTACTTTAACTTAAACATCTTTTCTGATTTATACTTAGCGAACTACTTTCTACTCGTTTGTATAGTGAATTATACAAACGTGTATAATCAATTATACACACGTGTATAATATCGTACTCTAACTTAAAATGCTTTCGCACTCTAAGTGAGAGATTAATCTTACTTCAAGTAGGATGTTAACGAAACATTGACTTAAACATAGAAAGCTGTTTAAGTCAATGTGTTCGAATAAGTTAATGGGTGAAGAATTAAGTTCATTATTAGTAGTATATCAAGCCCTACTAATAAGAATTATTGGACTTTAAACGTAAGTCTTTTGCTTACTATTAAAGAGTGTTCCCCTCCTTTGGGAATATAACAGAAGGCTTAAACTTCTTAGCCTCCTCAAAATCCATCATTGCATAAGAGATGATAATTACAGTATCACCTACAACGGCTTTACGGGCGGCAGCACCATTGAGACAAACGCAACCGCTTCCACGCTCACCCTTTTATAATATAAGTCTCAAGACGTTCACCATTGTTATTGTTGACAATTTGCACTTTCTCGCCAGCTATCATATTAGCTGCATCCATGAGGTCTTCATCAATGGTTATACTTCCCATATAGTGAAGGTTTGCCTCTGTGATTGTTGCACAATGTATCTTACTCTTTAATACTTCTATTTGCATTTCTATTCTATCCTCTATATTTAATATGGTCAATCAATCTTATTGGAGTTTACCGCAATAGACGGTTATACATCCAACAATATTTGTTGATTCGTTCCAGTCAGTAACATCAAGAAGTGTGTTACCATCTACGATTGCGAAGTACTCAACTTCTAGTCCAGATATAGCATTGATGTCAGCTATAACCTTATCATGAGTTTCCTTTACACTATGGCTTTGAGAGAACTCTATACTTTCCTTCAAGGCTCTGTAAATGTTAGGAGCGATAGCACGTTCGTCATTGGTAAGCAATGTGTTACGAGAACTCTTTGCTAATCCGTCTTTGTCACGAACGATAGGACATTCAACTATTTCTATATCCTTCTGCAAACCAAGATATTCTACAAGACGTTTAATAACAGCAATCTGCTGCCAATCTTTCTCACCAAAGTACGCACGGTTAGGGCGTGTGATATAAAACAATCTACTAACCACTTGACAAACACCATTAAAATGTCCTGGGCGCTTAGCTCCCTCCATAACAGTTGATTGTGGAGGGAAGTTGAACTGTCGAGTATCAGGTCGTGGATATATTTCATCAGCAGATGGAGCAAAGACATAGTTGGCACCACATTGTTCGAGTAGTTTACAATCAGCCTCCAATGTACGTGGATAACGCTCCAAGTCTCCCTTATCGTTGAATTGTGTTGGATTTAAGAAAACAGAGACAATAGTTATATCGTTTTCTTCCACACTACGTTTAACAAGCGAAGCATGTCCTTCATGTAAAGCTCCCATTGTCGGAACTAATCCGATAGTCTTGTTATCTTTTCGCAAAGAGAAAAGCTCATTTTGGACATCAACAATCTTTTTAAAAACTTTCATTAGTCACTATAATTTAAACGCTGCAAAGTAACAACAAAATTATTAAAAAGACGAGAAATAACATGAAATAATGAGAATAAGTAATACATTTCCACCCTTTCTAATTGAAAACAAGCTGAATCTCAGTTTTTATTCGTACCTTTGTAAGCAATATTAAATTTCTAACATAAAGAATGGGAAAGAAAGTATTATTTGTTAATCAAGAAATCATACCATACGTACCTGAGACTGAAATGTCTCATTATGGTTCTGAGATGCCACACCTTATGCAAGAAGCAGGATATGAAATTCGTACATTCATGCCTAAGTGGGGAAGTGTTAATGAGCGTCGGGGACAGTTACATGAAGTGATACGTCTCTCAGGGATGAACTTGATTATAGACGATACTGACCATCCATTGATTATCAAGGTGGCAAGTATCCCGCAGACTCGCATTCAAGTCTACTTTATAGATAATGAAGACTATTTTCAGAAGCGTTCTGCTATGACAAAGGATGAATTAGGCAATGATTATCCAGATAATGGTGAACGTGCAATCTTCTTTGCAAGAGGAGTTCTAGAAACAGTAAAGAAGCTCCGTTGGGCACCAGACATTATTCATTGTCAAGGTTGGATGGCATCTGTTATACCATTCTATGTTAAGACGGCTTACCGTGATGAGCCTCAATTTGCTAACTCAAAAGTAGTCACATCTCTTTTCTCGGAACAACCACAGGATAGTCTTGGGGTCAATTTCAAGAAGAGTTTAGAGTTCCGCGAAGCAAAGGCTGAGAGCCTAAAGAAGTATGGGGATAACTTTGACTTTATGGAACTTGGTAAGTTGGCAATCGACTACTCTGATGGTGTTATTAGCACTAGTGAGGGCGTTAATGCAGCACTAATTGATTATGCAAAGAATAACGAAAAACAACTTCTTGAGCATATAGCTAATGATACGGAACTAAAGGGTAAGTATTCAGACTTTTATAACAACTTGATTTAATGAAAAGAAACTTTATTGTAGCATGTTTACTGGCAGCCTGTTTCGGCATGGTATCATGTGACGATACGACTAATACAATTGGAGGTTCATTAATAGACAACATTGATAAACTCTCCGTGAAAGCTGATACTTTCAATGTAACATCGAAAACGGTATTGGCTGATAGAGTTATTGGGCGTACATCAACTGGATACTTGGGGCGAATGGAAGATCCTGAAACTAGAACAATGGTTACAGGAAACTTCATGGCACAATTTCATGTATTAAATGATTACCAATTACCAAAGGCAGACTCTATCATGAGTCGTGATGCTAATGGAATCATAGCTGACTCATGTGATATACGTTTGTACTATTCTTCTTACTATGGTGATTCTCTTAGTCAGATGAAGCTCACTGCGTATGAACTACAAAAGCCAATAGAGGAAGGACAGGTATATTACTCTGACTTTGATCCAGAGGCACAGGGTTATATACGTACAAATGGAATTGCAGTACGACGTTCTTACACCTTATTAGATTATACAGAGGAGGATAGTATTCGTAATACAAAGGGGTATAAACGTAATATTATCATCAGACTCAATAAACCTTATACGGATAAGAATGGGCAGACATACAATAACTATGGAACTTACTTGATGCGCAAGTATCAACAAAGACCCTGCTGCCTTTCCGTAATCCATATAAGTTCTTACATGATATTTGTCCTGGATTCTACTTTAAAATAGATGGCGGCTCTGGTTCTATGGCACATATTCTCACAGCCCAACTTAATATCTATTTCAAGCATAAAGAGAAAGGAAAATAAATGAAACTTCAACGAATCTTATAGGTACGGAAGAAGTACTACAGATGACTAACTTTGCTAATGATAACACCCGCTTACAGCAGTTGGCTTCAGAGACAGGTTATACATACCTAAAGTCTCCTGCTGGACTGTTCACGGAACTTTCACTACCAATGTCTGACATTTTGTCGGCTCACAGCAATGACTCTATAAATTCAGCGAAGATTGTTCTGCTACGCCAAAATAATACGTCAACAAGTAATTATCAATTTGGCATACCAAAGAACATTGTGATGGTTCCTTCAGATAGTGTTCAATCGTTCTTTGCTAACAACCGCCTTCCTGATAGTAAGACGTCGTTCTTGGCAACATACAATTCAAAGGAAAATGCTTATACCTTTAATAATATAGCAGGGATAGTAAACTTGTTTGCACACCATCAGAATGGAAGTGCTAATTGGGGTAAAGTAACCTTGGTTCCGGTTGAAGTTCAGACTGTACAGCAAGGTACGGGTGAAAGTGCAGTAACTAAAATTATAAAGGTCTCTCATGACATGGGGTTGTCAAGCACAAAGTTGCTAGGTAACACCACAGGAGCAAATAACATAAAGATTTCAGTTATATATAGCAAGTTCAATGGCAGATAACTTCTTAGAACGTCATCGAGAGGATTACGAACGTCGTAAGGCTGCTTGGCTTAAGAAAAAGAAATTGGGATTAATACATAAGAAAAGTTCAGAAAAGCCAACGATGACGCAAGATAAACGTTAAATATTAATAGTATCGGATATATCATTTATAGGTATATCCGATTATTGTTTGTTTTGGCATAGCATTTGTTTATGATACATCACTATTATAGGGCTTTATTGTCCTTAAATAAGTGAGTTAATTAATAAGAAAGGTTTAAGGATATGATGAATCAATTTTCCCCGAAAGTCTCGGAAATTCTTTCATTCAGTAGAGAGGAAGCTAAGCGATTGACAAGTAAATCAGTTGCTCCAGAACATATCATGTTAGCTATCCTGCGAGAGAAGTCAGGGCCTGTTTGGGATCTATTCAACCGCTGGGAGGTTGATACCGACTACCTAAAGAAAGAAATAGAAAATAAAGATAAAGGAGGAGAACGTTGGAGCGGGTGAAGCTGTCTCTGACTTACTATTGAATGAACAAGCTAATAATGTATTGAAGCTGTCAGTTCTGGAAGCACGTTTACAGCACGCACAGACTGTGGACATTATTCATCTCTTTCTAGCGATTCTTCACGACTCGTCTAACAATGCTGCAAAGACATTATTGGAAGAGAGAGGACTTAGTTATAACAATGTAACCGCAATGTTAAAACCACATGCAAACCCAACAAGGAATGGCATTGGTATGGCGGAAGAAGAAGAGTTGGATGATGAGGAAATGTCATCTTCATCGAGCGCAAAGAATACTAAAACAACTCAAGCAACTCGCACGAAGTCGAAGACTCCAGTACTTGATAGTTTCGGTACAGACTTAACTCAAGCTGCCTTAGAAGGTAAACTTGATCCAGTCGTTGGTCGTGAGCGTGAAATTATGCGTGTTAGTGAGATACTTGGTCGCAGGAAAAAGAACAATCCAATTCTTATTGGCGAACCGGGAGTTGGTAAGAGTGCCATTGTTGAAGGCTTAGCCCAACTCATCGTTAAGCGTCTCACCTCTCCTATCCTCTTTGATAAACGTGTGATGACACTCGATCTAACCGCAGTTGTCGCTGGTACTAAGTATAGAGGACAATTTGAGGAACGTATACGCGCTTTGATTAAAGAGATTGAGCAGAACCCAGACATTATAGTCTTCATTGATGAGATCCATACCTTAATTGGAGCTGGTTCCTCACCTGGCTCAATGGATGCCGCCAACATATTAAAGCCAGCCTTGGCTAGGGGTACCATCCAATGTATTGGTGCTACAACCATGGATGAGTATCGCAATTCTATAGAAAAGGACGGAGCCTTAGAGCGTCGTTTCCAGAAAGTTCAAGTTGAACCAACAACTATAGAAGAGACCTTACAAATCCTTGAGAATATAAAGGATCGTTATGAAGCTCACCATCACGTGAAATATACAACAGAGGCTTAAAGGCGTGTGTAAAGTATGCCGATCGTTATATAAGTGACCGTTTCTTCCCAGATAAAGCTATTGATATTATTGACGAAGCCGGTTCGCGCACTCATCTTCAGCATGTGAAGGTTCCGCAAGTTATCCTTGACATACAAGGACAGATAGAGGAAGCACTGCAAAAGAAGCAAGATGCAGTGAAGAACCAGAACTTTGAATTAGCTGCAGGGTTCCGAGATAAGCAAACCGAACTAGAACAAAGGTTAAAGGACGAGCAAGAGAAATGGCAGAAAGGAGACACCACTGATAAGGTCGAGATATCAGAGGATACTATAGCTGATGTCGTCTCCCTAATGACAGGTGTACCCGTACAGCGAATGCAAGAAGCAGAAGGCATACGATTACGGAACATGGGTAGTGATTTAAAGAAGTTGGTCATTGCTCAAGATACAGCTATTGACAAGATGGTTAAGGCAATCCAACGTAATCGTGTTGGACTGAAAGACCCTAACCACCCTATTGGTGCTTTCATGTTCTTAGGTCCTACCGGTGTTGGTAAAACTTATCTTGCTAAACGCTTAGCCGAATTGATGTTTGGTTCTTCTGATGCACTTATTCGCATTGATATGAGTGAATATACAGAGAGCTTCAACACTTCTAGACTTGTTGGTGCGCCTCCAGGATACGTTGGATATGAAGAAGGAGGACAACTAACCGAAAAGGTTCGCCGTCATCCCCTACTCTATTGTCTTGTTGGACGAGATTGAGAAAGCACATGGGAAATGTATATAACATGCTCCTGCAAGTTCTTGATGAAGGAAGGTTGACCGATGGTAATGGTAGACTAATAGACTTCCGTAATACTGTCATCATTATGACTTCAAATGCTGGTACTCGCCAACTAAAGGAATTTGGTCAAGGCGTAGGCTTTAGAGCTGTCAATCTTAATGGGCTTTCACATAGCGAGAGCGATAAAGAAAGAGCTAGAAGCATTATCCAAAAGAGCTTGAGTAAGCAGTTCGCCCCAGAGTTCTTAAATCGTTTAGATGAGATAATCACATTCGATCAACTTGATTTGAATGCTATTCTCAAGATTATCGACATAGAACTTAAAGGTCTGTTCAAGCGTGTTAAGGCATTAGGCTATGACATGGAGATAAGTGATGATGCCAAGACGTTTGTAGCAACAAAGGGCTACGATGTTCAATTCGGTGCTCGACCATTGAAACGTGCTATCCAGAATTACATTGAAGATGGATTAAGCGAGTTAATCCTTTCTAATGAGATAAAGTCTGGTGATGTTATCCGCGTTTCTAAGGAGAAAGGAAAGTGACAAGCTCAACTTTGTTGCAAAACCATCCATGCCTAACATGGAAAAGGAAGCAGAAGATTAAATGGAATAGAAGTTTTAAGACTTTAGATAACAATGAACCTCAAAAGTTAGATATCTAGCTTTTGAGGTTTTTCGTTGATTTATATTTAACGTTGGGAAACGATGACTAATGTGTAAGGAACTATATTCCGTCTGTTATTATAGAAGGAAATAATCGGAACATAAAGGAGGATTTTTGTTTAATTGAAAGTATGAGTATAGGTTAACTTGAAGTACGAGTATAGGTTAACTTGAAGTATGAGTGTAGGTTAACTTAAAGTATGAGTGTAGGTTAACTTAAAGTACGAGTGTAGGTTAACTTATAGTACGAGTGTAGGTTAACTTAAGTCTTATCGTAAAAAAATAGAAGTCCTCATTGTAATTAATGAAGACTTCTATCGTGATATAACTTTATAAAAAGCGTTGTTCTATTTCAGCGAGAATTATAATCTAAGGCTCTTTTTGATAGCCTCAATCTTCTTCTCTGCACGCTCTTCACATAACTTGTACTCGGCAGCTGTATTCATAACATCTTTCACCTCAAGATAGAACTTAATCTTAGGTTCAGTTCCTGAAGGACGCACACTAACCTTTGTGCCATCTGTGCAGAACCATTGCAGAACGTTGCTCGTTTCAGGCATATCAAGTTTCTCCTTAGAACCATCAGCCTTTGTTAGTTCAAGGCTCTGATAGTCCTTTGTTATCTCAATAACACTACCACCGAGATCCTTAGGAGGATTAGAACGGAAGTCTTTCATCATCTGTTGAATCTCATCAGCACCACTCTTGCCCGGACGTTCAACATTGATGGTAAACTCTTTACTATATCCATATTCAAGATAAATATCCATGAGAATATCATAAAGTGTCTTACCATGATCCTTAGCGTAAGCACAAATCTCAGCTAAAAGTGAGCATGCGCTGACAGCATCCTTATCGCGAACAAAGTCTTCAGCTAGGAAGCCGTAGCTCTCTTCACCACCACCAATATACTGCTGCTTACCTTCAGACAATGCTATTTCACGTGCAATCCACTTGAAACCAGTATAACAATCACGCATCTCTACATGTTGCTTCTCGGCAATCTTGTGAATTACCTCTGTTGTAACGATAGTCTTAACGATGAAGTCAGTTGGTTTCATCTTGCCTACTGCTTGTCTATTTGTGATAATATACCACAAGAAGAGAAGGCAGGTTTGGTTTCCATTAATAAGTACCCACTCACCATTAGAATCCTTACAAGCCATACCTACACGGTCAGCATCAGGGTCGGAAGCCATGAGGATGTCGGCATCTAGTTCCTTAGCGTCACGCAAACCTAAGGTTAAAGCCTCAGCGAACTCTGGGTTAGGGACGGTCAACAGTTGGGAAGTTACCATCTTTGATCATCTGCTCTTTCACACAATGAACGTTATCAAAGCCCCATAAAGCTAGGGAACGTGGAATCATGACACGACCAGCACCATGTAATGGAGTGTACACAATCTTTAAGTCGTGCTGATGTTTGATAACCTCTGGGTCAATGCAGATAGTCTTAACCTGATCCAAGTAAGGTTTGTCGATATCTTCGCCGATAATTTGAATTAGCTCTTTATTACCATCAAACTTAATATCCTCAACCTTAACATTGTTTACTTCGTCGATTATACCCTTGTCATGAGGAGCAAGCACTTGTGCTCCGTCCTCCCAATAAGCCTTGTAGCCATTATACTCACGTGGGTTGTGGCTCGCTGTGATGTTTACACCAGCTTGTGCTTTCAGGTAACGAATAGCAAACGAACATTCAGGAGTTGGTCTCAAGTCATCAAATAGATATGCCTTAATACCATTTGCAGAGAAGATGTTAGCTACAGTTTCAGCAAAGAGACGGGAATTGTTACGGCAGTCGTGACAAACAACTACACTGATTTGCTCTTTGTTCTTGAAAGTTACGTTTCAAGTAGTTAGCAAAAGCCCTGTGTTGCCATACCCACTGTATAGATGTTCATTCGGTTAGAACCAGCTCCCATAATGCCTCGAAGTCCACCTGTACCAAATTCTAAGTCTTTGTAGAAGCTCTCGATAAGATCAGTCTTATCCTCGTTCTTAATCATTGATTCAACGGCTGTTCTTGTCTCTAAGTCAAAAAGCAGGAGACAACCACTGCTTGGCTTTTACTCTCGCATTCAGCGATGAGTGTCTGGTTATTTTCCATAATTTAAGTCTTTCGTATTTACAATTTATTATTTGCAAATATAAGCATTTATTCCGAGAAAACGTTTGAGGGTTAATTATTTTTTTGTATTTTTGCACCAGTTAAACTTTACGATTCATATTAGTTGCATTCATGCCCTTTTGATCGTTTAGAGATAACGAAGTATTCATCTAATTAAACATCCTTACATGAATTTGAATTTTGAAGGAATCCTTCTTGCAATATGCACGTTTTTAATTATAGGTTTGTGCCATCCTTTAGTTATAAAGACAGAGTATTATTTGGTACAAAGCCATGGTGGATATGGTTAGTATCGGGTATTGCTTGTTGTGTAGGTGCTTTGTTTGTTGAAAGTATCTTTTGGTCGGCTCTCTTAGGAGTCTTAGGTGCATCACTACTTTGGGGTATTGGTGAATTACTAGCACAAGAGAAACGAGTGGCAAAGGGTTGGTTCCCTATGAATCCCAAGCGCAAGGAGCATTACGAGCATATTAAGAAAGATGAGAGTCTATGCCCTGTCTGCAAAGAAAAAGAAAATCATTAAGACTTATTCGTGGTGGTAAGGCTCACCTTTTATTATAGTGCAAGCTCGATAGAGTTGCTCGGTAAAAATGAGACGAACCATTTGATGAGAGAAGGTCATACGTGAAAGTGAAATCTTATCATTCGCTCTAGTGTAAACCTCTTGTGAGAAACCATAAGGCCCGCCAATAACGAAAACTAGACGGCGGGCTGTGTTTTGCTTTCGTGTTAACCAATCGGCATACTGAACAGAGGTAAGTTCTGAGCCATGTTCGTCCAAGAGGACTACAGTATCAGTTGGCTGAATCTCCTTCATAATGAGTTCTCCTTCCTTTTGTTTCTGTTGCTCCTCCGATAGATTCTTTGTATTCTTTAGCTCAGGTATAGTTGTGATTGAGAAAGGCATATAATGTTTTATCCGACTTGTATAATCATCTATTCCCTCTCTAAATATCTTACTTTGTGTCTTACCAACTAAGAGTAATATTGTCTTCATACTTCTTTGCGAATGATTATAGTTTATGCACTTCCTCCCAAATACGCTGTACTGGTAAGCCCATGACATTAAAGTAACTACCATTGATAGAAGTTACACCAACATAGCCTATCCACTCTTGTATTCCATAGGCACCAGCCTTATCAAAGGGTTTGAAATGTTCTATGTAATAATTGATTTCTTCATCACTCAGTTGCTTGAAGGTTACATCTGTCGTGACTGAAAAGGAATGGTAATCAGTAGAGGTAAGTAGACATACACCTGTAACAACCTGATGTTTACGTCCACTGATAAGATGAAGCATTCTACGAGCATCATTAGCATCTACAGGCTTTCCAAGTACTTCATTATCCACCACAACAACAGTATCAGCAGTAATAACCAAGTCCTCTTCTGTTATCATTGATTTATAAACCTCAGCCTTCTCACGCGCAATATATCCAGCCACATCAACAGCTGGTAGGTCGTTAGGATAGTCTTCAGCAACATTAGGTAACACCTTTACCTCAAAAATCAAGATCTAATCCTGCTAGTAGTTCCTTCTACGTGGAGAATTACTTGCTAATATAATATGTTTCTTCATTACCAACCAAATGCTTTTTGCGTTCATCACCCACTTTCCTTGTGCTTTCATCACCTGCTCTAAGATGTCACGTGCAACTCCCATAGCCCCCTTTGCAGTCACTGATGTAAGTAGCTATTTGCTTGATTTCCGTGCAAGCATCTTTAGGGCAACATGGACAGCCTGCCAACATCATGACTTCATAATCTGGGAATATCATCCCCTACGTAGATAATCTCCTCTTCTTTCAGATCATACTTCCTTAAAAAATCATTCCAAGTCTTGATCTTCATAGAGCAGTTAATGTAAACATCCTTAACGCCAAGGTACTCGTAACGTGAACGAACATTCTCGTTATGTCCACCCGTCATAATAGCTAATTGTAGTCCATGCTTGACAGCTAATTGTATGGCATAACCATCCTTAATATTGATTGTGCGAATAGGATCACCCTTCTCGTCCATGAGAACTGTACTAGCAGAAAGGACGCCATCCACGTCAAAGACAACTGCTTTTATTTTCTTTAAATCGTAGTTTATCATTCTTATTTATTGTGTGAATGTATATCATTAGAAAGCCTCTCATAGATAGCTTGCAAACTAGGATGTGATTCCATCAATGCCATTTGCTTGTCAATAACATTCTGATCCCATCTAACAGCTGGTCCTGTTTGTGCTTGTAGTGGTGACATCGTGTGAATCTTATTGGTCGTTTCATCTATTAGTGGTAACATGACATCGAATGGAATACCTTGTTCACTTAGGATGTCTGAGGCTATACTATAACAATGGTTCGTAAAGTTGCAAGCCCATACAGCAGCTAGATGTAAATATTTGCGCTTCTCACTGCTTAATGGTATGACACGTTTCGCAATGCTCTCGGCTAAAGTTCTAATGTCTTCTTCCACAGCTTCAGAGTTTCCCTCAATAAAGATTGGAATATTCTCGAAACTCACGTTTTTAGTCTTTGAAAAAGTTTGCATCGGATAGAACACACCATAACGTTGAGCTGAATCCTTAAAGCAATCAATCGACATGGAACCAGCAGTATGAAGGAAGAGTTTGTCTTCCCTACCCTTGCATACCTGCATAATTAACTGACAAAGCACACTATCCTTTACTGAAAAAATATATACATCAGCATCATCACGCAAGCTATTAAGACAAGTCAATGGTTCTGCACCTAGCTTCTTTGCCAATTCACAGGCAGACTTCTCCGTCCTACTAAAGACCTGATCAATCTTAAAGCCAGCTTGAACAAGAGCCTGCCCTAATTGTGTTGCAAGATTGCCTGCACCTATCAATGTAATATGCTTCATGACAACAAAATTACTCATTTTCTAGGAAAATGTTGTTGTGAGAGATAGTCTTTTTAAAAAAGAATTGCTATTTTCGCAGTAATAAAACAAGGAGTTATAGAGCAAATGAAGTTCTTAGGAATCATACCCGCACGTTATTCTTCTTCCCGCTTCCCTGGAAAACCATTGGCTATATTGGGCGGAAAGCCAGTGATACAGCATGTTTATGAAAGAGTAAAGAGTGTTCTTACGGATGTATATGTGGCTACTGATAATGCACATATATATAAGGTGGTAACTGACTTTGGGGGGAAAGCTATTATGACTCGTGAGGAACATGATAGTGGAACAGAGCGTGTAAGCGAAGCCTTAGATAAGATTGAAGGTAAGTTTGATGTCGTTATCAATATACAAGGTGACGAGCCTTTCATTCAAAGTGAGCAAATCAAAATGCTGATGTCTAGTTTTGCTGACGAACAAACTCAGATTGCAACCTTAGGAGTTCCTTTGAAGTCGATGGACGATGTAAGTAAAAGCAATACACCGAAGATCGTTATTGATAATCATAACAATGCTCTCTACTTCTCTCGCTCTGTGATTCCATTTGTGCGAGGGATAAATCAAGCGGACTGGTTGAGTCATTATCCTTTCTTAAAGCACGTTGGACTTTATGCTTATCGAACAGAAACGTTACGCGAAATTAGTAAATTACCCTTATCTTCCTTAGAACTTGCAGAAAGATTAGAACAGCTCCGATGGTTACAAAATGGTTATCGCATAAGGGTTTGTATCACAGACATTGAAACAATTAGTATTGACACACCCCAAGATTTAGTCAATGCAGAGGAATATTTAAAAGCAAATCAATCTCTAATTATTCAAAAGATTGACAGCAAAGTTTTGTAATATAATATTGCTAATTTAGATAGCTGTATTTGCGTTTTTATCCAGCGAACCTTCATTCTACCTTAAATACGATTGTTTTTGAAGTAATTGCTAGCTTGCTTATAAAGTTCTGATATATAAAGACTTATAAATTAAAGTCTTATTTTTCAACTAATTACTCTCATTTATTTGGGTAAAAAACAGCGTGTTTTTTGCTAAAATTGAGCTATCTTTCACCAAAAAAACGATAGTACATTTTACTCAAAACGTAGGTACATTTCACTCAAAACGTAGGTACGTTTTATAAAAAAACATAGGTCAGACTTTCCTGAAATCAGTTATTCCTTGTAAAAAAAAACTAATTATTACGATTCAGTATACTTCCTAGAATGAGAAAATCAAATGTAAAGAATATATCAACCTCTCTCTACTATCTATCTCCTTTAAAACCAAGTTAGAGAAGTGGAAATATTCGGTAAGAAAAACGTCCTCACCCGTCTGAAATAAATTAACTTTATTGCTGAACAAGGTGAGGACGTTAGCATTAATTTTCTCTTTCGATATGCTGTATAAAGCATTCCCTCTAATCGAATAGTTAGTTTCAGTAAATGATTAGAATGGAGGCTTCATCATGTCATCGGGTGGCGGAGGCAATGGACCATCGTTCATCTTGCTTCCCATAATCTCTCCTCCTATAGAATCATCAGGCAAAGGAGCATTGAAATCGATATCTTCAGGATTGGAGAAACGAGTATATTCACCACGGAAATTCAAAGAGAACATCGCCCGTTGCACCCTTTACGGTGCTTGGCTATAATGATTTGCGCCATACCATGGAGGTCGTTTCCCTTTTCATCTTGTAGAATATGATAATACTCTGGACGATGCACGAATAGTACCATATCCGCATCCTGCTCAATAGCACCTGATTCACGCAAGTCACTTAACTGTGGTCGCTTGCCTTCTGGTCCATCACGTTGCTCTACGGCACGACTTAATTGTGACAATGCTAACACGGGAATGTTTAACTCTTTTTGCAAGACCTTTCAACGAACGACTTATCGTTGATACCTCTTCTTGTCGGCTATTAAAGCGCATTCCATTCGCATTCATCAACTGCAAATAGTCAATCATTAAGAGCTCAATACCATGTTCTCTCACCAATCGACGAGCCTTTGTTCGTAATTCAAATATAGATAAGCCTGGAGTATCATCAACATAAATAGGTGCGCCTTGCATCTTACGAATATTAGAGTCGAAACGTTCCCATTCATCTGGTGTTAACTGACCATTAAGAATCTTGTTACCAGGTATAGAACAAACGTTTGAAATCAATCGATTGACCAACTGAACATTATTCATCTCAAGCGAAAAGAAGGCTATCGGCTTACGATAATCAATAGCAACATTCTTTGCAATACTCAAAGCGAATGATGTTTTACCCATGGCTGGACGTCCTGCTATAATAACAAGATCGGAAGGTTGCCAACCTGCTGTAATATCATCCAACTTACGGAAACCACTAGGAACACCAGTTAAACCACCTTCACGATTAGAGGCTTGAAGCAAAAGTTGGTGAGCTTGATCAACGATGGTATCAATCTGTACATAATCTTGAAGCATATTCTTTTGAGAAATCTCAAATAATGCTCCTTCTGCTTTCTGCATTAAATCGTCTACATCCACCGTCTCATCAAAGGCATCGGTCTCTATCATTGAGGCAAATTGGATGAGCTGTCGTGCGAGAAACTTCTGTGCGAGAATATGTGCGTGATATTCAATATGGGCAGAAGAGGCAACTTGAGAACTCAATTCTACAACATAAGCAGGACCACCTACGTCCTCAAGTGTTCCTTTATGACGTAACTCTTCCGTAACCGTCATAATATCTACAGGCTTCTCCTGAAGATTTAACGACTGTACCGCCTCATAGATCTTCTGATGTCGGGCTTCATAGAAAGTCTCTGGCTTAATTATTTCAGATACAACAGTGAAGGCATCCTTATCAATCATAAGGGCACCTAACACTACTTTCTCAATATCAATCGCCTGTGGCTGTAAATGACCAAAGGAAGTATCAATAGGAGCTTGTTGCCCCTTTCTACTAGTTTTGCTAACTTTTCTTTCTGGCATACAGCGGCAAAATTACAAAAAAATATTCCGTTCCCTACATCATTATAACAACGTTTTTATTATCTTTTGTAAGCAGTTTATAAAAGAAAAGCTATGATTTGTTTCCCCTGTTGTAAAATCAATCTTGGTTTGAATGTTGTGAGTAAGCGTGAAGATGGTTACCACAACTTAGAAACCGTTTTTTTATCCTGTCCCTCTCTGTGATGTACTTGAAATAAAGAAGATGGACGAGGAGTTCCCATCAGATACAGCTTGTGACCCTAAAGGTTACTGGTAGTATTGTTGAATGTGATGAATCAAAGAACCTTGTTGTTAAGGCTTATAACCTTATTGCAAAGGATTATCAACTACCACGTGTGCATATACACTTGTGTAAAGCGCATACCTATGCAAGCAGGTTTAGGGGGAGGCTCATCTGATGCAGCCTATATGATAAGGTTGTTAGACGAACGTTTTCGCTTAAATATAGGAATCAATGAGATGGAACGTTACGCTTCTAAGCTAGGAGCTGACTGTGCTTTCTTCATAACTTCCGAGATAGCTTATGCAACAGGTATTGGCAATATTCTAACTCCTGCTGATTCTGAAAGTGGAAATCTTAATGGCTACTATCTTGTTCTTGTGAAACCAGATATAGCTGTCTCTACGGCTGAAGCATATTCTTCAATTACTCCTAAGAAACCTGCGAAGTGTTGTCGGGACATTGTCAAGCAACCTATAGATACATGGCGTGACGAACTTATCAACGACTTTGAAGCTCCAATCTTTGCGAATCACACAGAGCTTGCAACTATCAAGCAAACATTATATGACAATGGAGCACTCTATGCGCAAATGTCAGGAAGTGGAAGCACGATTTTCGGTATATTTGGAGGGAAACCTACAAACATAGAACAACTCTTCCCAAATATGTTTACCTATACTTGTAGATTATAAATGTCCACAATATTTGGTAGTTAGAGAAAAAAGAAGTAATTTTGCACCGCTGTCACGAGATGACAGCAATAAATTCAAACCTTATAAATTATTTATTTAAATTATGGCAACAAAAATCAGATTGCAGCGCGGTGGTCGTAAGAACTATGCTTTTTATAGCATTGTAATCGCTGACGCTCGTGCACCACGTGATGGTAAGTTTACTGAAAAGATTGGTACTTATAACCCTAACACCAATCCAGCCACAGTAGATTTGAATTTTGAGCGCGCTCTTTATTGGGTTGAGACAGGTGCTCAGCCAACTGACACTGCACGTAACATCCTTAAAGGTGAAGGTGTTTATATGATGAAGCATCTTCGTGGTGGTGTTAAGAAAGGCGCATTTGACGAGGCAACTTGTCAACAGAAGTTCGAGGCTTGGAAGCAAACTAAAGTTGCAGCTTTTGATGCTGTAGCAAAGAAAGTTACTGACGAGAAGAAAGCTGCTGTTGCTCAGAACCTTGAGGCTGAGAAGAAAGTTAATGAGGCTATTGCTAAGAAGGTTGCAGACAAGAAGGCTGCTGCCGTTGCAGCACAAGCTGAGGCTGAAGCAGCAAATGCTGCAGAGGAAACTACAACAGAGGAAACTCCTGCTGAGGCTTAATTCTCTTACTCACATTTACAAGGAAATCCATAGATTAAAGAAAATCTATGGATTTCTCTTTTATAGATACCATTGAAATTATCTAATACATCTGTTTGACAAATAGTTTTTAATCGTAAAGTGTTTATTGATTTAGATAACTTGTGTTTAAAAAATAGGTGAAGTTACTCATATAAAAGTTATTTTTGATAGAGATATTTGCAATTTAAATTTTGCTTGAGGACAATAAATTAAGTCATAAAATGAAGAATTAAAATCACATCAATCACAAAATCACAAATCACAAAAATCATATTAAAGCTTTATATCATGCTTTTTCTCATAAGTAAAATAAACATTATATATTATTATTTATTAATAAGGTAATATATTATATGAGAATCCTCCTTTACATATTGAAAATATCTTTTTGTGATTTTTGTGATTTGTGATTTTATGATTTGAACTTAAAGGAGATTATTTAAACTTTATACTTTTTGATTATCCTTATCTTTCTGAAAAAAACAGAAACTTATGAAGGTAATTGCAATACTTGTTACCTCAGTAACACGAAAAAAACATATGTATTATGAAAAAAATCTGCTTATCTTTGCAGCAGAAAAAAAGAAAAAGTCTCACTTCTATCTCTCAATCTGAATTTAATATATTTCTAGCTTTTAATCTTTGAACTATGATCTTTGATGTTTTTTTCCCCATTAACGCTTATCTTTGAACCTATCAACACTAACCTTAGAATATGCTAATGCTAACCTTTCAGAACTTTGATTACTAAATGTATATTGCTCCAAACTAAATTTAATGAAATAATGACATAAAGCAAAATCCAAATTAAATCATTTAATACCGAAAGGTTTAAGTTATTCATCTAAACAATAGAAGAAAGAGTAAAATACCTGTACGTTGGAGATTCATTTTTTTGTAATATCTCTTTTCGATAAATGCTTTAATGTATCAGCTTCTTTAAGGATTACAAACTCTTTTTCTTCTATCATCTTTTTTTAATACAAAAAGACATATTGGAAGATTTATTGTTAACTATACTATGTGGTAATTTATATAGAAAGACATCACCAGAAAAAAATAGTAACAGGCTATTATCGACCGAGTTCTATTTGATGGATAATATAGAGCACCAGCAGAATTAACAATAGTTCTATCGTATCCATATTCAAATTGAGATAAAAATAAATCTTTCTTATAGTTGCCCTTTTTCAGCATCTAAAGCAAAAATCCATATTAATAAATTCTTTCCGACTTAAAAGTATCTAAAGGGATTATCCCATTTACGAATTGTATAGTTATCTTCTATCCTCATATAGAAAGGATAAGTCTTTCCTTTAATTGTTATTGTATGCCCCTTACGCACATAGCATAATCCGTTAGAATCTAATTCGTAATAACCTTTTATTATCCCATTCTCTACATGGATAGTCTGAATGTTAATCTGTGCAGTAAGTATAGTTGTTTGTAACAGAAAAAATATCCATATTACACTACTTATATATCTCATTATCTGATATTTACTTAGAATAAAATCTTATGATATGCTATTTATAAGCATAAAGTTAGACCAAATTGAATACTTCACTAGGAGTTTTGCGCTTTAAAACATCAAGCAAGAAATCCTTACCAGCAATAATACCTCTATTACGTAGCATTGATTCGATCGTCTTCTTCGCCAACTCTGGATGATTATTTTCATCACTTAAATGACAAAGCCATACATGATGTAAGTTAGGAGTTGCATTGTTAGCTAAAGCATTTGCACATGCTTCATTACTCAGGTGACCATTGGAACCGCTTATACGCTCTTTCAGGTGACGAGGATATGGTCCATTCGCCAACTTTTCAGGTTCGTGATTAGCTTCTATTACTAAGTAATTTGAAATAGATATGTAGCGAGCTATGTTATCTGTAATGTGTCCACAATCAGTCACCAATGTAAAGTATAGGTCATCATGTCTAATGGAATATCCCACACAATCAGTACTATCATGTGGAACAGAGAATGGAGTTACATAAAACTCTCCAATTTGCACTTCTTGATCTTTTATTAATTCTCGAGTAAGCTCATGATCTATCTTACGTCGTACACACCAGTTCTTACTAATCCCTAAATGCACATCACTGGTAGTATATACAGGTAATTGTAAGTCACCACTAATAGATCCAACAGACTTCACATGATCAGCATGGTCATGCGTGATAAGAATGTTATGAACCATTTTCATTTGTAGTCCGTAGTTATGGAATGACTTCTTCAAAGAACGAATACCCACACCACAATCAATCATAAGACAATCTGTATCCGTATAAGCAAATAGCAATTACCACTACTACCACTACCAAAAGATAGAAACCTAAGCATTATTTCTTTTATTTTACGCAAATGTAATAAAAGAATTTAAATGTACAAAATTCTTTATTCCCATTGACCATTATTTAACCTTGAATTTATGATTAATTAATTATCCCATGTAATTTACTTTATCATTAGAATGGAAGCCCAACTGCAAAATGGAATGTAAAATCACGCTTGAAATTTGGATGCCATAAGGCATAATGCTCAGCAGTGGTTGTATATGCAGGATTAATAGCTTTCATACCACCATCAAGGCGTAGTACAAAATAATCAAAATTCAATCTTAATCCTAATCCGTAAGCAACAGCGATCTGCTTATAGAAGTCAGTGAAGTGGAATTGACCACCAGGTTGGTTAGCATAATCACGCAATGTCCAAATGTTACCTGCATCAATAAAAGCTGCACCATCAAACTTCCAAAATAAGTGTGTACGATATTCTGCATTGAGATCTAGTTTCATATCACCTGTTTGATTGATAAAATCTATCCTACCATCTACACCTCTGAACTTACCTGGTCCTAACTCTCGAACACTCCAACCTCTAACAGAGTTAGCTCCACCAGAGAAATAACGCTTTTCAAAGGGTAATATCGTACTATTACCATATGGATAAGCAATACCAATTCCTCCATGTAATGCTAATGTGTTACGATCATCAAATCGTAAAATCTGAGTATAATCAAAATCAAACTTTGCATATTGGGCATAAGCTATATTAAATAATGTACGTTTGCCCATGCTATTCTCTTTAAATTTAAAGATACCACCTAGTCCGTTGAGAACATTACCAGCAAGTTCTATTTCCTCTAAAAGCATGACTACGACTACTATAATTAAAACCAAAGCCTGTACGGACAATGAACAAATCTTGATAATTATATCTAAGAATAGCATTGCGAGTCGTGGCATTATCAAGATAATTATGTTTAAATGTTTCACTAATCCATGGCATATACACATAACTAAGATTTAGAAGATCAAAATCATATGTAAGATGATGTGGCACATTCATCCAATGATATTTCCATGCTCCATTGAAAACTCGACGATGAAACTCTGGTCGATTTTGTAGATTCCAACTAACAGCAACTTCTGTGGTGGCACTACTACGACGCCTAAATTCCTTTGATAGGAAAGGAGATAAAAGACGTGGGAACTGAAGACGTGCTTGTACACTATACTCTTCATAGTTGCTATTCTTATAACCTTCCAATCCTTTGATTGCTTCAAATGCTGAACGAAACTCTAAGCTCAAATGTTCACTTCCACGAAAAAGATTTCGATTCTGATAAGATAAAACAACAGCTGCACCTAAATCTCCCGCAGTATTCGTACCTTCTGGTTGAAACGAAATTGTATTAGGTTTATTATTAGAAACCATAATATCAGCATCCAAATAGTGTGTAGAAGACTTTGTTATAGAATGTCCTATAACTAGACTATCATAACGAGGAACTTCTCGGAAATTTATATTTGTGTAATGTACTGCTCCTAACCGAGAGAAATTATTATAAGTGTTTTTGCAAAATCTGTAGTAGAAAAAAATATTTTACCTTTTTTTCTATAGCGGTGTTATCTTCTAATACACTTTTTGCGGAGATGAAATCCAGTGGAATCCTTTGGTATGAAGTTTCACATTATTGATTATATAACGTGGATGTAATGTTGGTGTTGAATTACTAGTTTTCTATATATTTCATCAAATGCAGAGTAACACTAACATGCTGCTTTCCCCTTATAGAATCTGCGGAATAATAAATAAAATCCTTATGAAAATCGATAAAAACCAGAATCATTCAATATATGTGTAAGACGTTTACGTTCATCATCCAAGGATGTAACAGTAAATTGTTTAGGATGCTGTGTGCCTAATTTAAGATGATTAGTAAGTACTTTTGCTATGACAGAATCCTCAATATCATACTTGAAATTATCAATTACATAAGGTTCTCCAAAATGTAAATTATAAATAGCAGTAAGTCTTTTTCCTCTTACCTTCTTGTCTATTTTCACAGATGCATTCATATAACCCATATTCTTCATTGCCGAAGTTAGGTCTTCACATGACAATCGTGCTTGTAATGTATCATAGACAACAGGTTTCTCCCCCATTTTTCGTAAAGTTCGATTAATCCATCTTGTAGAATCTTTACCAGACAAAGTATAAGTTCCAAGCGGTATCTTAAATAAAGAGAACCAACGAGAGTTTCCTTTCTGGCGAACGTATTGCATCAAAAGAGATTGATTCACATCCTTATTGTCAGAATGTAGTTCAACCTTATCTAATAAATACTCTCCATCAGGTATAAATTTATCTGTAGAGCAGGCAATCATTGTTAATATAATGATGACTACTACAATGAGTGGAGAGATATAATTATGTAATCTTCTAAGTAACATTGCTATCTATTTTACTTATTATCTTATACCATAAATATCTTTATATGTGAGATATTTTCTTCTCTTTTGTTCTGTATCAATACCTGATACTTTTTTCATTGAAAATATTCCTTATTGATTGCACCATTAATAGAAAACTCTACTAAACACAACTGAAAGCAATATTAGAAATTTCGGCAAAGATAATAAAAAGTTGAGAGTAATAGACACCGCGTGCTGTTTTTTTTGTACTTTTGCAAAGTGATTTCTAAGAATAAAATAAAACTTATCCACTCTCTCGAGACAAAGAAAGGAAGAGAAAAAGCTGGGTTATTTGTGGCTGAAGGACCAAAGGTTGTAAATGACCTACTACATGCTGGTTTCACTGCAGAAAACATATTTGAGGATATTGAGGATATTAAGAAGATTTCTTTTCTACAACATCCTCAATCAATGCTCGGTGTATTCAAGTTACCAAGAAATGAGCATTATACAGAATTCCCAATTACACAACTGGTCTTAGCTCTCGATGGTGTACAGGATCCAGGGAATCTCGGTACGATAATTCGTGTGGCAGACTGGTTTGGTATTAAAGATATCTTTTGTTCATTAGATACTGCTGATTGCTGGAATCCAAAAGTAGTTCAGGCAACAATGGGGAGTATAGCAAGAGTGCAGTTACATTACGTGGATTTAAATAAGATGGTTGAATCTTTACCTGCTGATTATCCTATATATGCCACTCTACTAGATGGTGAGAATATCTATAAGCAAGAACTCTCACACCATGGTATGATTGTGATGGGAAATGAAGGCAAAGGAATCTCCCCTATACTTCGTACAAAGATTAATCGCAAATTATATATACCTAACTATTCTTCTAATGAGGACACAGCTGAATCATTGAATGTTGCTATTGCCACATCTATAGTTTGTGCTGAATTTAGAAGAAGATAAAACTATAAGATTACTTTCAACATGTAAACTACATATTCATGAAAGTAATCTTATTCCTCATTAATAAACTCTAGGACCAAAAATAGCTGTACCGACACGCACCATTGTTGAATGGCATTCAACGGCTATTGGGTAATCATGGCTCATACCCCACGAACGCTCTTTAAATTCAGGATCATCAGAGAAATACGTTGCTTTTAGCTCATCAAATAAATTGGAAGCAAATGTCATTTCTTTACGTATTTGATCTTTATCTTCAACATTAGAAGCCATCATCATCAATCCAGATATATGCACATTCTTTAGTTCTCTCCATTCACCACTCTTTAAGAACTCACGACAAGCATCTGGAGTAAAACCATATTTACTCTCCTCTTCTGCAATATGCAACTCTAATAAAACATTGATAACTCTATTATACTTTGCAGCTTGCTTGTTTATCTCCTTCAAAAGCTTGACAGTATCTACTGCTTCTATCATTGATATATAAGGAACAATGTACTTCACCTTATTTGTTTGTAAATGCCCTATGAAGTGCCATTCTATATCTTTGGGAAGACTCTCAACCTTACCAGCCAGCTCTTGTTCGTGACTTTCCCCAAATATGCGCTGCCCTTCACTATAAGCGACCTCGATATACTCTTTAGGATGAAACTTACTGATAGCAACCAATTTCACTCCATCAGGAAGCGTATCGAGTACTTCATGTAAATTCTTTGCGACATCAAACATAAGTTATAAGTTTTTATTGTTTGATTATATTATTGTTCAAATTCAGGCTTACTCTCTATTTCTTCCTTTTTCCCTGCACGATGTTCAAAGACATCCATAATCTTTGTTTCGGTGATAGCTGCAATTTCATAATCAATCAGTGTAGCTCCCATAACTTCGTCTACATGCTTAACGGCTCCATTGACAGAATGTGCTTGAACAAGATAAGTAACAGAAGAACGTTTCTCTTTCTCTGTCTTTTCATCAATAGTAATAAAAGCTAGACGAGCTTTAAACCACTTATCATCTGTATCAATATCACTAAAGAATATTTCACCATATGCTGCTGGTGCAATTGCTTTTACATCAAATTCACCACTCACATAATGTGACATCTCTTCGGTAATAAACTCTTCTGCTTCTGAAAAACTGAAAGCATCAACGACATATTGTTCTATCACCTTTTTATTCTGACCATCTTCCATGGTTTTATCATATCTCACTCTTGTTTCAAACCATGTGCTAGTTCTACTTCTCATATCTTTTAATAATTTAGTTGAAAAGTTCTCATCCTCAAAGAGAAGATGAGATACTACATATTTAATGTAGCGCAAAAGTAGTAAAAAATCTGCGTTAATCACCTAAATGTGCCATTAAATAAAAAAAAATATATAACTTTGCAAGCATAGTAAAAGAACTATGGGTGGATGCCCTTCCTCCTATTTGTAATCAGTAAAGGAGGATAAACAAAACAATTATGCCAGAAATATCAGTTCGTGGGCTTGAAATGCCAGAGTCGCCTATTAGAAAATTGGCGCCACTTGCTGCTGCGGCAAAAGAACGTGGCACTAGAGTTTATCATTTAAATATAGGACAACCAGATTTACCCACACCTCAATGTGGGCTGGATGCATTAAAGAATATTGATCGAAAGATTCTAGAATATTCTCCATCACAAGGTAATCTGTCTTACCGCAAGAAACTATGTGACTTTTATAAGAAGTTCAACATAAATGTTACGCCTGATGATATTATTATCACATCAGGAGGCTCTGAGGCAGTCCTATTCTCATTCATGTCCTGCCTTAATCCTGGAGATGAAATCATTATCCCAGAACCTGCATACGCTAATTATATGGCATTTGCCATTTCTGCGGGTGCAAAAATAAAGACTATTGCGACATCTATTGAGGAAGGTTTCGCCCTTCCCAAGGTTGAACAATTCGAGAAATTAATTAATGAGCGTACACGTGCTATTATGATTTGTAACCCTAATAATCCTACGGGTTACTTGTACACACGTAGAGAGATGAATCAAATACGTGACCTCGTTAAGAAATATGATTTATATCTCTTCTCTGATGAAGTCTATCGTGAATACATCTATACAGGCTCACCCTATATCTCGGCAATGCACTTGCAGGGGATAGAGAATAACACGATACTTATAGATTCTGTTTCTAAGCGTTACAGCGAATGCGGAATACGTATCGGTGCTCTGATAACCAAGAATGAAGAGATACGCAAAGCCGTCATGAAGTTCTGCCAAGCACGTTTGTCTCCACCACTTATTGGTCAAATCGTAGCAGAGGCAAGTCTTGATGCTCCACAATCATATTATCGTGACGTATATGATGAGTATGTCGAACGGCGTAAATGTCTTATTGATGGTTTAAACAGAATCCCTGGAGTCTACTCCCCTATCCCTATGGGAGCTTTCTATACTGTAGCAAAGTTACCTGTTGATGATTCTGATAAATTCTGCCGTTGGTGCTTGGAAGAGTTCAGCTATGAGGGCGAAACGGTCATGATGGCTCCTGCTAGTGGCTTCTATACAACCCCTGGTGCCGGTCGTAATCAAGTTCGCATTGCATACGTACTTAAACAAGAAGACTTACAGCGTGCTTTGTTTATCCTACAAAAGGCATTAGAGGCATACCCAGGACGCGTAAAGGAAGAATAAAATCAAAACTCAAGTTTATAATTCTAAAATTATAGTCCATGAACACCATGGACAGAACTTATGAACTATCCACTTTTTATTGCTCGAAAGATTTATAATGGAGGCGACAAGACCAGAAAGGTTTCTAAGCCTGCTATCCGTATTGCCACCATTGGAGTGGCAATAGGCTTAGCTGTGATGATCATCTCTGTGAGTGTTGTTCTCGGCTTTAAGCACTCTATCCGTGATAAGGTTATCGGCTTCGGAAGTGATATAACAGTAGCAGACTTTCTTACCTTACAAGGTTCCGAGCAATACCCCATCCAAATCAATGATTCTTTAATCAGAGCTCTAAAGAGTACACCTGGTATAAAGCATGTACAACGTTATGCTTACACACAGGGAATCTTAAAGACAAACGATGATTTCTTGGGCGTATTATTAAAAGGTGTTGGTCCTGAATTCGATTCAACCTTCATTCATTCAAATATGATAGAAGGGACTCTTCCTAAGTTTTCTGATTCTGAAAGCCACCAAAAGATTGTTATCTCAAAGACCATCGCAGATAAACTAAATCTAAAAGTGGGGCAACGCCTCTTCGCTTACTTTATTAACAAGCAAGGAGTTCGAACCCGTAAGTTCACCATTACAGGTATTTATGCTACTAACATGAAGCAATTCGATTCACAGATTTGCTTCACTGATTTATACACCATCAACAAGCTCAATGGATGGGAGCCTGATCAATATAGCGGAGCTGAATTGCAAGTCAATGACTTCTCACAGCTCAATCTCGTCACAATGCGGATATTAAATAAGGTGAAGAACACTGTGGATCATTATGGTGAAACTTATTCTGCCGAGAATATAACCGAGATGAACCCACAAATATTCTCTTGGTTGGATCTGATGGATATGAACGTTTGGATTATCCTAGCACTTATGACCGCCGTTGCTGGAGTAACGATGATCTCTGGCTTACTAATTATTATTCTTGAGCATACCCAAATGATTGGTATTCTGAAAGCTCTCGGTTCTCGCAATCGTCAGATACGCCACATATTTCTTTGGTTCTCAACGTTCATTATTGGCAAAGGCTTACTCTTAGGAAACATCATTGGCTTAGGTTGTATCTTATTACAAAAGTGGTTAGGATTGATAACACTTGACCCACAAACTTATTATGTGAGTGTTGTTCCTGTAGAGATTAACATTCCACTTATCATAGCACTCAACCTTGCTACCTTATTAATTTGTATTATTGTTCTGATAGCTCCAAGTTATCTCATCAGTCATATACATCCTGCCAAGTCAATGCATTATGAATAAGAATAACCCTCCCTTACTTCGAATGAAAGTATCACAAGACATAGCGAAGTAATGGAGGGAAAATGAGTTACAAGGACTTCGAAGTTCTTGAGTCTTCTTCTGTCTAAAACTATGTTACCATCCCTCTATGTTCCTTTGCTACCATGTCTTCAAAACCTATGTCATTGAAAACCTATGTCCTTCTGTCTAAACCCTATGTTACCATCCCCCTATGTTCTTTTGTTACTCTGTGTCCAAAACTTATGTCATTGAAAAAATATGTCTTTATGGCATTGTGTCTCTAACTCCCATGTTCTTCTGTCTTACACAAAAGCCCCACCCCGTTAGCTGGGGATGAGGCTGTACCACGGAAGCGAGAGAACCAAATTAATACACTAGTTTTGAAAGACATTAATTTCACAATTAATATAATCGAGTTGTCTTATTACAGAACGATTGATACCCTGAATCAATCTTTAAAAATGCTCCCGTGGTAAAGGAAGCCTCCCCAAGCCCCCGAAGGAGGGGCTTGGGGAGGCTTTTTGAGTGAGGGCTTTAACCTGCTACTGGTCCATTCTCTTCTTTATTCTCCTTCTTCTTTGGTCCTTTCGCTGGCTCTTTCTTCCTAGCAGGATTATCCACTGACACCTCCGCTGCATGGGCAGCCTCACGCATTTTAGCTTTAGGGGTGAAGATAATCTTAGGAGTTTTGAGTGTGGCTGCCGTCACGTCCTTCATGTCGTCCATCATCTTTGGGGGGAAGTAAATGCGAAGCGAACCGAGGTCGCCAAGGTCAATACTGGCACCCATCTTCAACGAGCGGCATGCCATCTTACCCAGCGTGATAAGCGTGTTCATCACGTCACCACGCGAGAGCGAAGTCTCGTCCATAATCATGTCGCAAAGTGCATCAAGTGTCATGTGTTGGTTACTCTTGGGCACGGCGTAGTACACCGTCTGCCCCTTCTTCTTTCCGATTGTTTGCTTCTTTGATTTTACTTCAAACTCTACCATAGCATTATACTTTTAAATGGTTGATAAATATGTTATTAAAATCTTTTTTTTATTGGTATTCAATACTTCGTTTCAAGGGTGTTTAATACTGTTGCCTAAGGGTGTTTAACACTGTTGAGCAAGGGTGTTAAACACTCTTGACCGTAGGTGTTAAACACCCTTGAAACTCATTATTCTATGTCCTATTTCAATCACCTTACGGCTGTTCTTTAGTGTCGCCTTTTAGAGGGCGACACCTGTAAAGGGGCAATCGCGAGGACTACTGAAACGCCTCTGCCCTGAAACCGTTGATACAGCTGCCGTCGAACACGATGACGGAACTACGGAGGAAGTACAGGTAGTATGCGAGGTTACGGCTCCATGGGCTAGCACTTGACGACCAATAGTGGCCGTGGTTGCCAACGTAGTTCAACTGACCAGCAGAGTCGTAGCGACCCAAGGCGGGCAGGTAGAAGTAATTGTTTGCGTCAGCAGCAGATGGGAGGGGCTGAGATACAGACCAGCTTTTTCCATTGCCATTTGTTCGCCAATCAGTTCCATCGTAGGCTGTGTTTAGATTGTATCCACTTATATTTGCCTTCTTCTTAAACCACATACCACCTTTATATAAATGACCCATAGTTGTCCATAATTCGTCTGCGTCCCAACGTGGATCGCCCTTTGCAGCGTACCATGTCATCTCGTTAACGTTAGGAACGTTGTTAAATGAGCTGTGGGTAGCTGGGTTGCTTACGCCATAACCTAAATAACTCTCGTTGTAGTAACGAGCGTCACTATTGCTCTGGGCGTAATTTGATGAACTACTACCATTTAGTGTTGGCTGACCTGTGTTTCCAGACAAGTGCTTTGTCCATTCGTAACCATACCAATATTGCTGTTGTGCATCCCACATATAATAATGATCACCGTCGTAATCATGCGGATCAAGATTCGCTGTTATATCATGAATTGAACCTGCCGTACAATTAATCGTAACGATCTTTGATACTGTTCCCTCTATCGGTCCATCAGGGTTATCTGTTGTATTGCGAAGCCAGTAACGAATACGGAATTTATGTGTTCCGGGGGCTACGACTGCGTAGGTAGCATTCTTACTCATATCATCAGCAGCATTGTCTATTGCAAAGCCTGAACCAGTTGTTACAGTGATCGTCTTAGAACCACCTGAAGCAAGCGTAAGTGTGCCATCTGCAGCCATATTGTAAGTTCCAGCAATCTCATCATCGCTCATAAGCTCAATCTTAATCAACGTGCTGCGCTTTACATATTCGTTATTGGTACGAGGAATTAAGCAAAGATAAGAAGCCTTATGGTTAAGTGTGAATGTATAATCATTACCAGCTTTATTACCTGTTGCTATTCCGCAATCTCCCGATTCCCCTGCATGATCAAAGTTATTTGGAGCAGACTGCGTTTGTGTTGCTTTAATCTCTACTTGTGGTTGAGATCCTGTAACAGCCGTATTGGTGTAAATAATATCATGTGAAGCCCCTGTATATGTGCCAGACAACGAGAACTTAGCAAAAGACTGGTTTGCTGCAGAAGGTATTGTCGCCGTAGCACTCTGCTGCCAAGTACCAGCATCATCCTTTACCCATATCTTGTCAGTACTATTCCAATTTACGGAAGCACCTGTGCCCTTTGTATGGTTAAGGATGGCTGTACGTGTTGTTGCATCTGGTTGAGACGTACCTGTAAAGACAGTTGTACCAGCTGGAATATTATCTTTCTTCTGCTTTTCATCCTGTGCAACGTCATCATTCGCACAGCTGGCAGCAAACAATAAAGCTGCAAAGCCGTAACATATACCTCGCATTACTGAACCAATAGTCGTTCTCTTCATAAACTTATTCATTTCTTTTCCTTTCTGATAATTCTTAATCGTTTTCCGTACTATTCCAAGAAGTCCCACCTTGGTCTTCCTCTTCATCGTTAAAAAAGTTACGTTTTGCATCGCCCGTTACTACACCTGGTTGAATTGTACCAGCATTACCACTGGCATGAACCAAGAGAGCTTCTGTCTCCGTACAAACAATGTTGCACTGGGGCTTTTGATAAATCTTTCTTTCAATTACCATCATTTCGTTTAATTTTAAAGGATACGGAGTCAGCGTATCCTACTTGTTTATTGATTAAAATAGCTGTTATTTCGTTCTTATTTTGCTCTAAATCGAGTTCACAAAAGGGCATAAAAAAGCGAACAAAGGAAACTCTTGAAAGTCCTTTGTTTACAGGAGTTACGGCACGCTTCGCGCGCGCGTATGCGAGAAGAAAAAATGTGTTATTAAACGCTAGGTGCGCATATTGTGTGTGTTAGCAAATTATTTGGATTGACCAAAGATAAAGTGCAAAAAGATGCAAAGAATTCGATAATTCTTTGCAGTACTTCGTTCACTTGATATGTCATTGCTAATTGTTTCACGGCGGCAAAGGTAAGAAGAATAAATTAACTAGCCAAATAAAATAGGAAAAAAGAAAAAGCCTCAACACTCGACCCAACCAGCCTCACCCCCAACCCCTCTCCGAATGGAGAGGGGAGTGAAATGTACTGTTTGCTAGGGATTTGTGGGAGATTTGCTGCAGAATTTACAGGAGGATTTTATTGGTAATTGGATAGAGGGGTAGATAGAAGTTAGATAGAGAGATACCAGGTGTTTACTATATAATAAAGGTGGAATCAAGGAATATGTGTCCTATTTGTCTTAAACATCAATGACCATCCCCTCTTGTGATAAGATAGTATTCGGGAAAGATAGCTTGAGCCTCTTTTCAATAGTTGCTCTTCATTATTATATCGAGCAGAATAATGACCTAAAAGTAATTTACCAACCTTTGCATCATGTGCTACCTTCGCAGCTTGTTCTGACGTACTATGCCAATAGAGCTTAGCACGATCGGCATCCTTCGCAAGATATGTGCTTTCATGATAAAGCGTATTAACTCCTTGAACTTGCTTAGAAAGTGACTTGATATATCTCGTATCGGAACAATAAGCGTAACTACGGGCAGGAGTAGCAGGCGATGTAAGTCGGTCGTTCGAGATAATATCTCCATCAGGAGTGATCCAATCGGCACCATTCTTTATGTTATTAATCTGACTGATTGGGATATGATAGAAATCAATCATATCTCGACGAATATGCGGGAGCGTTTGTTTCTCTCTAAAAAGGAATCCACAACATTCTACTCTATGCTGCAAAGGAATCGTTTCAACTGTCAGACTACGATCTTCATAAATTACTTTCTGTTGAGTTGTATCTAAGCCATGGAATATTACCTCAAACCCTAATCCCTGACAAAAGAAGTCGAGTGTTTGCTGAAGGATAGGCTCAAAAGAAGAAGGAGCATAGATGTGTAGAGGTGCGGTGCGCCCTGTCATACCAAATGTAGACAACATTCCTGGTAATCCAAAACAATGATCGCCATGAAGATGACTAATGAATACAGCTATAATTCTAGAGAAATGGATGTGCAACCTACGTAATTGTATCTGTGTTCCTTCTCCACAATCAATCATAAATTGCTTTTCCCTCAGTTCAACAACCTGCGAAGAAGGATAATGTCTCAATGTAGGTAAGGCACTTCCACAGCCTAAAAATACGTATAGTAAATGGTTCCATACAGCAATACTAACGAATATGAAAAATGCTCGAATCGCTTAGCTAAATCTCATTCAAAGAGCTATTACACGACACGAGCATTATAATGTTTTTATCAGCTAAATCTTACTTTCCTCTTGTGAAGACAAAAAAATACCATTGTGATTTTTCTAATGATAGTGAGTCAGCACCGAGGTTATCAACGTCAAAGGTATCTTTTGATAATATCAACTTACCATTCCAAATCTTCCATGAAGTCCAAGGACTCTTCTCCGATTGAAGACTGGAACTAACCGTTCCCGCCCTCTTTAATCTCGAAGTTGCGATCAAGACTTGTCCAGTTTCCTAATAGAGAAGTTAGGTTAATGGCTGAACGCATGAAGTTATCGCCATATTCCTTATACCCAATCACAGCAAAGCGATCACCGTGAATCTTTCCTCCTTTAACAACTTCGACAGTGTCATCTGGATTTACTAAGAACTCAACCGTATCACCTTTATCAGTAAGTAAGATTAAAGAATTCATACCTCCATCAACCATAGTACCATAAACTGTACTATCGCCCACAGTCAAAGAATCGGTACTACCACTTGCTTGAGCCAATGATGACTTTGCCTTATTATCCTTACAAGCGTAAACAGCAGCAAGGATAATCAATGAAATAACTAAATAAAAACTCCTTTTCATATGCTTAAAATCTTTAGTTCTTATAGTTTCTTTGCTTCTTCCCAATATTGATCCATCTCCGCGAGCGTCAAATCCTTTATAGAGACACCTTTCTCACGCGCTTTCTTTTCGATGTAATCAAATCGTTTTATAAACTTCTGATTCGTATGTTCGAGTGCATTATCGGGGTTAATATGATAGAGACGGGCTGCATTGATAAGCGAAAACATAAAGTCGCCAAACTCTTCGGTTGAACGCTCTTTATCTTCTTTCTGCAGTTCTGCCTTCAATTCGCCTAACTCTTCATAAACCTTGTCCCATACCTGCTCTTTCTCTTCCCAATCAAAACCCACATTACGAGCCTTGTCTTGTATGCGATAAGCCTTTATAAGACTTGGCAATGATTCTGGAACACCAGAGAGGACAGACTTATTTCCATCTCTTTCGTGCTGTTTTCCGCTGTTCCCAAGTAGATTCAACTTGCGTTGCTGTATTAGGCGCTGCTTGCTGATTATCGCTTGTTTGTTGTTTCAATTCATCTTTATAAACCACCTGTCCATTAGCATTTACAGCCATATCCTGCCGTGTGACTTCCCATCCTGTCCAATCAATAAAGTCATGTCTGAACATGAGTTTATCCGATTGCGCATTACAAACATCAGCAACATCAAACTCTTCTTTTTCCTGACCGAGCATTGAATAGAACACCACGTGCTCCATAACATCGCCCAATTCCTTACAGATATTCTTTGAATCGTTCTTGAGAAGTGCATCAGCTAACTCGAAAGTCTCTTCAATAGTATTAGGACGAAGACTCTCATTGGTTTGTTTTCTATCCCAAGGGCACTCCTTGCGAAGACGTTCCTGGACATCCAACAAACGTGCAAAGGCTTTTAATTTTTCTTCTTTTGTATGCAATGTCTTGATGTTTAAAGTTAAAGATAAACGTTAAAGTACTTGTTTGGAAGTACTAATATCGTTGCAAAGATACGCTTTTTAGGCGGATTTTTTGTACTTTTGCACCGTATTTTAATGATAATAAAGAATAAAAAATATACGAAACAATGGAATTAGCAAGCAAGTATGATCCACAGGTTGTGGAATCAAAATGGTACCAGTATTGGCTGGACAATAAGCTATTTAGTTCTAAACCTGATGGGCGTGAGCCTTATACTGTGGTGATTCCACCACCAAATGTTACAGGTGTACTCCACATGGGACACATGCTCAACAACACTATTCAGGACATTCTTGTAAGACGTGCGCGCATGGAGGGTAAGAATGCTTGCTGGGTTCCAGGTACTGACCATGCAAGTATTGCTACCGAAGCAAAGGTTGTAAACAAGTTGGCGCAGGAAGGTATCAAAAAGACCGACCTTACCCGTGAGCAATTCCTTGAGCATGCGTGGGATTGGACGCATGAGCATGGCGGTATTATCCTGAAACAGTTGCGCCGTTTGGGCTGCTCTTGCGATTGGGATCGTACTGCTTTCACCATGGATGACACCAGAAGCAAGAGTGTTATTAAGGTATTCTGCGACTTATATAATAAAGGTTATATCTATCGTGGCGTGCGAATGGTAAATTGGGACCCACAGGCACAGACCGCTCTATCGGACGAGGAGGTGATTTATAAGGATGAACACTCTAAACTTTATCACCTTAAATATTATGTTGCTACTGACGATCAGGCTAAAGTGGAGCGTAAAGACGAAGGCAACGTAATGCACAAAGATGAAAAAGGTTACTACGCCGTGGTTGCAACGACCCGTCCTGAAACGATTATGGGCGATTCGGCTATGTGTATTAATCCAGAAGATGTGAAGAACACATGGCTCAAAGGTTTGCATGTCATCGTACCATTGGTTAACCGCGTAATCCCTGTTATTGAGGATTCATACGTAGATATTCAGTTCGGAACAGGTTGTTTGAAGGTAACTCCTGCACACGATGTCAACGACCATGCGCTCGGTTTGAAGCATGGATTAGAGACAATCGACATCTTCAATGATAACGGAACCATCTCCGAGGCGGCTGGTTTGTATGTAGGTCAAGACAGAATGGACGTGCGCAAGCAGATATCTAAGGACTTAGAGGCGGCTGGTTTGATGGAAAAGGTAGAAGACTATGACAATAAAGTAGGCTTCTCCGAGCGTACCAACGTACCCATCGAGCCGAAACTCTCTACACAATGGTTCCTCAAAATGCAGCACTTTGCCGACATTGCGCTCGCTCCAGTCATGGACGATGAGATAGAATTCTATCCAAAGAAATATAAAAACACCTATCGCCACTGGCTTGAAAACATCAAAGACTGGTGTATCAGTCGCCAACTTTGGTGGGGTCATCGCATCCCTGCTTACTATTTCAAGGACGCAGAAGGTAAGAACGCTACAGTCGTTGCAGAGACCGCAGACGAGGCATTGAAACTTGCAAAAGAGAAGAATCCTAACGTCACTGCAGCCGATTTAGAGCAGGAAAGCGATTGCATGGACACATGGTTCTCAAGTTGGTTATGGCCAATCTCTGTGTTTGATGGCATTAACAACCCCGATAATGAGGAAATAAACTACTACTACCCTACGAGCGATCTCGTGACAGGTCCAGACATTATCTTCTTCTGGGTGGCACGAATGATCATGGCAGGCTATGAATATCGTGGTAAATTCCCATTCAAGCATGTTTATTTCACGGGTATTGTGCGCGATAAGCTCGGGCGGAAGATGAGCAAAAGTCTTGGCAATTCGCCTGACCCGATTATGCTTATTGAGAAATATGGTGCCGATGGCGTCCGTATGGGTATGATGCTTTCAGCCCCAGCCGGCAATGATATTCTCTTCGATGAGACGCTCTGTGAGCAAGGACGTAACTTCAATAACAAGATTTGGAATGCCTTCCGCCTCGTACAAGGTTGGCAAACTGCCGATATTGAACAGCCACAAGCAGCCGAATCGCCGTTGAATGGTTCGATGCCAAACTGAAAGCTGTAAACAAAGAGATGGACGAACAATTCAAGAGCTATCGTATTTCCGAGGCATTGATGACCGTCTATCGCCTCTTCTGGGACGAGTTTTCAAGCTGGTATCTTGAGATGATTAAGCCAGAATATGGCAAGCCTATCGACAAAGTGACCTACGAGGCAACGCTCCGTTTCTTCAATTCTTTGTTAAAGATGCTCCACCCCTTCATGCCTTTCATCACCGAAGAGCTATGGCAGCACATCTATGACCGCAAAGACAGCGAGAGCATTATGCGCGATGAACTGAAACTCCCAGCTCCAACCAAGGACGAAGAGCGGTTAATCGAAGACATAGAACAGGTGAAAGCAATCGTCGGCGGTGTCAGAACGGTGCGCAATCAGAAGAATATCGCACCTAAGGTTGAACTCGAACTCAATGCCATTGGGCAAAATAACTACGAGGCATACAACAGCGTAATCCGTAAGATGGCGAACTTAAAGACAATCGAAGTGGTGGCAGAGAAGCCCAGCGACGCATCAGGCTTCATGGTCGGAACGGACAGTTTTGCCGTACCTGTTGGCGATTTGATTGATGTTGCAGCCGAAATCGAAAAGCAAGAGAAAGAACTCAACCATCTGGAAGGCTTCCTCGCTGGCATCAAGAAGAAACTATCTAACGAGAATTTTGTTTCTCATGCCCCTGCGGCAGTCATCGAACGTGAGCGCAAAAAGCAAAGCGATTCCGAAGAAAAGATTGCAGCCCTCAAAGCAAGTTTGGAGGAATTGAGGAAAAAGTAAACTAATTTTACCTAACAATATCCGAGTAGGAATTAGGCTTATTAGCGAATAGCAGGCTTAATTCCTACTCTCTTTTTTGTCATTCTGCACATGAAAATCACCCGTTTTTAGCCCATTTTATATACCTTCGTAAATCACTGATTATCAGTACGATACAAAACCAATAATAAATCTAAAAAAAACGTATATACATTTTGATGAAAACGTATACGTTTTTGTCGAAAAATGTATATACGTTTTTTTAGTAAATCCAATATACGATTTCTTAGAAATGAATATACGATCACTCAAAAATTAAATATTGGTTTCTGAAAAATGGATCACAAAAAAAGATAAAATTATATGTATCCTTTGCCTATTTATTCAAATAATTTCATTATATTTGCGGCATACAATCTGAGTGTAAGTACTGTGAAGTGTGCAGATACCCCACTCTAATTTATTTAAAACACATTAAAAAACCATTTAGCTTATGGATTTCTCATTAACAAAGCGCAAGGTTAGTATTGGCGAAAAGAAAAATCAGGAAGTCTTCGTTGCTCACCCTGTTTGTCAGAAACATCACATCACTTTTGATGAACTATGTGATCGCATGGCGGACGATTCAACCGTTGGTCAAGCTGACATTGCGGCTGTATTCTATCGTTTCCGCAAAGTGTTAAACGAACTTTGTTCGAGAGGTTACATTGTCGACGGGGGACCAATCGGTACGTTCCGACCCACATTCACCTCAAAATCTGTGCTGAAAGAAGAAGATTTCAAGCCTTCGGAATGTATTTCCAAAACGCAAATTCTCTTCACTCCAACCGCCGATTTCCGAAGACTCAAGGATGTAGAGTTTCTTCCGCGTAGCTGCGCAGGAGAAACCTAAAAGCAAGAAGAAGAAGAAAGAGGAGAAAAACGAGCACGAAGAGAATGGACCAGTAGTTGGCTAAATCTCATTCCTTAGAAACAATACGCCACGAGCAATTTGCTCGTGGCGTATTCATTTTTGGGAAAATGTAATTTATTGATACCTCAAATAGCCTCATCACTTGATGATATTACAGCAGAAAACAAAATTATCCCCCGATTCACATCGAGGGATAACAACAACACAAACACAAAATAAAGCAGGATTTCCCTGCAATTATTGTATATGAAAATTCTAATTAATTAATTCAGTATCTTTTTTTTAATTACATCACTCCATCTGTTCTTAGCTTCTCTTGCCATTTCCAGGCAGATGCAAGAACATCAGATAAAGGGGTATCTGCTTTCCAACCCAATACAGTATTAGCCTTGGTGCAATCTCCCCAAATCTTCTCAATATCCCCTTCACGACGCGGACCAAACTTCCAATTTACTTTTACGCCCGTAGCTTTCTCGAAGGTTTCAACAATCTCACGAGTGGTATTGCCGTGACCAGTACCAATGTTGAAATATTCAATATTATCTGATTTATTATCTAAGATACGCTTCATCGCCGCAACATGCGCCTTAGCTAAATCAACAACATAGATATAATCGCGGATACATGTGCCATCAGGTGTATTATAATCGTTACCGAAGATGGTTAATTCTTTTCTGATACCCATCGCTGTTTGCGTAACGAATGGAATCAAGTTGTTAGGAACGCCGTTAGGTAATTCACCAATCAATGCTGAAGGATGCGCTCCAATTGGATTGAAATAACGCAAAACAATACTCTTGATGTTTGCCCCGCTATGGATGTAGTCAAGGATTATTTGCTCATTAATCTCCTTTGTATTGCCATAAGGTGAGGTAGCTTTCTGATGAGGCGCATTTTCTGTCACTGGCAAATTCTCTGGATTTGGCTGACCATATACGGTGCAAGAACTAGAGAAAATAATTCCTTCAACGCCATATTCAGGCATTAATTCAAGTAAATTAACCAGTGAAACAATATTATTTCTGTAGTACATTAATGGTTTCTGTACGCTCTCCCCTACTGCTTTTGAGGCAGCAAAGTGGATAATACCTTCAATCTTAGGATACTTACGGAATACATTTTCTGTTGCTTCGCGATCACGAAGGTCTACCTGTTCAAAAGCAGGACGCACACCCGTTATCTTTTCAATACCATCTAATACCTCAATCTTAGAATTAGATAAGTCATCTACTATAACGACATCATAACCAGCTTCTATCAGTTCAACACTTGTATGAGAACCAATGAAACCAGTACCACCTGTAACAAGAATTGTTTGTTTCATTTGCTTTTTAAGATTACCTTCTATTTAGGTTAATAAAACCATAAGTTTCGTTGCAAAGATAACGCTTTTTTCATTATCAACAAAAAAAGAACGTAAAAAAAACGACGAGATAATATAAAACAGAAAACTTTTTGTATATTTGCCTCCATAATAAATAAATATCATACCAACGATGAAAGTAGCCGAACAGACTCAGCAACAAATTGAACGTTTCTTAAAGAAAAATCGCACAGAAATTCACAGCAAGTGATTGTAACCTGTCTATGACTGATCTCCATTTACGCGCTTCTCAAGATAGTGGCGACCTGATGGCATTTGATGATAATGATAACGAAATTACTCGTTGTGTTATCGAAGAATGGATTGATAATAAGAGCGATAACTTTTATCCAGAAATAGCGTTAGTACTGCGTTCTGAGATGAATCGTGTTAAAGATATAATAGAGAATCTTTCTATTATGAAGCCTTATAGCTTTCGTGCTAGAAGATGATGATAAGAATTGTATAACGGAATTGTATCTTGTTGATGATGATTTAGGAATCATTGGCGGTGATCTTATGCAAGGACTAGACAAAGGATTTAGATAGTTTCCTTCAAAAATATTTTTTTGGAAGAAGACGCATGAGACAGCTGCTCCTTACATCCTATTGCCTCTTATTATCATTCTTTCCTATAAGTATCTCCGCACAGAGACACGAGATTATCGATAATAATATTCGGTCATTGCAGGTTGTTGCTAATCAGAACTGGCTAACATTACCTATAATGTATCTAAACGGCGGCAAGATTAGTATTGATTTTGATGATCTTACGCATACTTATCGACGAATGACTTATAGTATAGAACATTGTGAAGCTGACTGGAAACATCAGAAAATCTTTTTGATAGTGATATTGCAGATGGCTTTCTCAATGATAATTTAATAGACGATGTTAAAGAGTCTACCTTAACGAACACCTTATACACGCATTATCATCTGGAAATCCCAAACAAGGATTGTCAACCAAAGATTTCAGGTAATTACCGATTAACGGTCTTTGATGATAACAAAAAGCCTTTGCTTACAGCTTGCTTTATGCTTATTGAGCCTGCCGAAAACGCAATGGGCGTTAAACTGAGTGTGACAACTCAAACGGATGCCACAATTAATGATGCAAATCAGCAGGTTGAAATGGCTGTAAATTATGGGAATTACATAGTCTCTAATCCACAACAACAAATTAAAACGGTTGTATTACAAAATCGTAACTGGCTAGATGCTAGATGGAATAGTAAACCACAATATGTAATGAATAATGGTTTACAATGGATACATGATAAGGACTATATATTCTGGGGAGGCAACGAATATCGTAAATTTGAACTTCTATCGACCGATGTGGCTTCAATGGGCATAGATCATGTAGCTTGGGATGGAAGTAATTTCCATGCTTATCCTTTTATCACAACACCATTATTAAATTATATCTATGAAGAGGATGCTGACGGTGCTTTCCTTATCCGTAATTCAAATAATATAGAAAGCAATACAACAAGTGACTATGTTATCACGCATTTCCAACTAAATGTACCAGAACCAGCTCCTTATCATATCTTTTTAAATGGTGATTGGACGTATAGTCGCTTATTGCCGCAATATGAAATGACCTATAACCCTACGAAGAAATGCTATGAAGCCGCTTTACCTTTGAAGTTGGGTTATTACAATTATCAATTCATAGCAGTAAATAATCAAGGAGAGTTAGTGCCCTTTACCATTGATAATAGTCATTACCAAACAGAGAATAGCTATCAAGCTCTTATTTATTTCCGCCCACAAGGTGGAAGGACAGATAAACTTGTAGGTTATGATAATATTAGATTCACAAAGAGATAAACTTAGCAATGTAAGGCTTCGATATAAAGCATTGCACTATATATCCATATCATTATCTTCTTTCTTTGCATTTGTATCACGAATAACTTTCGCAATAGCTTCCTCATATCCAGTAAGCGCAGCAAAAGGTGCAAATTGTGCAGCTCGGTTATAAAGACTCATCCGTGGATGTCGTTTAGAGACATGATGAGGGAGATTGATTATGTCATCATACTTATCTGTCATGCTTTATGTCCTCCAATTTGTTTATTACGTTCACGTGCCGTAGAACCTTCTTCAAAATTTAATCCTCGCAATAGTGAATTCTTACCAAAAGCGTTGTTTAATATTTAATATCGTTTCTTGCATTCTCCGTTCACGTGCTAGTTCTTTCCTTTTCTTTTTTTCACGCTTCTTTATTAAGGTATCATTATCTGCAAAAAGATCCAACTCAACTGGTTCTGGAGTTCTATTATTGATAAATTCTTCTCGAAGTACATGATTCAATGAAATATTTACTCGTCTAATAAGCAATCTTCTATCAACAATCTCTTCATAAAGCTTTAAAACTGTTTGAGTCATTATATGTGAAGAAGAAGTAAAATGAGGAAAAGTAGCGGAACCATGAGCATGTTTAGGCACTGTACGTCCATACCAATCTTTAGATATCGGACCAGTATAATCATTTACCTTCGTTGATATCAAACTATCTTTATCATATCCAACATAAAGAACAAGTTGATCTGCAACACAACGTTTCTCAACTAAATCTAAAGACAAGGCATCAACCATCTCTTGTACAACAACTTTTGCTTTCTGAAAAGTATAAGCTTCATGTAATACTTGCCCACTACTCATAGAATTACATTCTGGACGATAAGCTTTCACCATTTCCATTGTACATGGTTCCCAGCCCCAAGCATGATCTATCAATAATTCTGCATTAACGCCAAAGAGCTTATAAAATAATTCTTCATGTTCAAGAGACCAACGAGCTATCTTGCCCATAGTGTCAATTCCATAAGCATATAATTGTTGGGCAATACCATGCCCTACACGCCAAAAGTCTGTAAGTGGTTTATGATTCCATAGATTTTTTTACGATAACTATGTTCATCTAATTCTGCAATTCTAACTCCATCCTTATCAGCAGGTATATGCTTTGCCACGATATCCATCGCCACCTTACAAAGATATAAGTTAGTTCCTATACCCGCCGTAGCTGTTATCCCTGTCTCACGAAGAACATCACGAATCATCTTCATGGCAAAATCATGAGATGATAGTTTAGAACTATAAGATAAGGTGTAGCATCTATAAACACCTCATCTATCGAATACACATGTATATCCTCTGGTGCTACATATCGCAAATAGATACTATATATCTTGGCACTATGTTGAATGTAATGCGCCATTCTTGGGACTGCCGTGATATAATCAACTTCCCAATCCTTATGCTGTTCCAAATCAATTACATTGGAAGACTTACCAGTAAAGCCTCCTTCTAACAATTCTTCCTTTCGTTTATTATTGACTTCGCGCAAACGTTGAACAACCTCAAATAAACGTGCACGCCCTGGTAAACCATAAGATTTAAGAGAAGGTGATACAGCTAAACAAATAGTCTTTTCCGTTCTACTGACATCTGCGACGACAAGATTAGTTGTCAAAGGATTCAAGCCACGCTCAACGCACTCCACACTGGCATAGAACGATTTAAGATCTATGGCAATGTAAGTCTTTGAATGTGGAACACATGATGTCTGCACTAGAAGTAATCCTGAATGTAATTAAGAATCTATCTATTGATAATCTTTTGTAGTATAAGTTGCATCAAACAACACTTCTGAAGGCTTCTTTTCAGAATGGTAGGTATATTGGAAGTTAAAGCCTGCATCTTTATAAGCTTTCGTTCCTGCATCTGATCTTAAACCTTCTTTCAAGGCTTGCCGTAATTTACCTTGTTGTTTATCAATAACCAATCTATTATCAGCTGTACCAACAAGCGTATTATAATAATGAATGGTTCGAGTAGTCGATTCAAAGACCATACTATCCAACCGTACATTATCTACTACTGGAGTTGGACATTTTTTCTCTGTATATTCTTTACATTCCTGAGCTGCTCTATCTTCTAAGCTCCTATGACAAGAAGAACAAAGTGCCAGCATTAAAGCAAAATAGAATAAACGCTTCATAATTAATTCTTTTATTATTATTTCATTGGAATATATCATAAAGTAGATTCCCAACGAGCTTAATTCTCTATCAAATATTCTTTGCAAAGATAACAAAAAATAGCTAATTTCCTAATTCATCATTCCACATTCTCAGAATTTATGATTATATTTGCATCTCAAATTATAGAACGAACTGATGGATCATATAAGAAATTTCTGCATTATTGCCCACATTGACCATGGTAAATCAACTTTGGCCGATCGTCTTCTTGAATACACCCAAACTATCAAGATTACTGAAGGGCAGATGCTTGACGACATGGATTTGGAGCGTGAGCGTGGCATCACGATTAAGAGTCATGCCATTCAAATGGAATATACTTTCGATAAGGAAAAATATGTATTAAACCTTATTGATACTCCGGGACACGTCGACTTCTCATACGAAGTATCACGCAGTATTGCTGCTTGCGAAGGGGCTTTACTCATTGTTGATGCGACTCAGGGTGTACAAGCTCAGACAATATCAAATCTTTATATGGCCATCGATCATAATCTAGAGATTATCCCTGTCATCAATAAGATTGATATGCCTAACGCAATGCCAGAAGAAGTTGAAGATGAGATTGTCGACTTGATTGGTTGTGATCCTGAAGATATTATTAGGGCAAGCGGAAAGACTGGTGAAGGCGTTTCTGAGATACTTGAGGCAATTATTAAACGTATCCCATCTCCCAAAGGTGATATTAATGCCCCTTTACAAGCTCTTATCTTTGACTCTATTTTCAACTCCTTCCGTGGTATTATTACCCTTTGCAAGGTCGACAATGGTGTCATAAAGAAAGGCGATAAAGTAAAGTTCGTTCAAACAGGGATGGAATATACTGCTGACGAAGTGGGTGTATTGAAAATGGATATGGTACCCACCAAACAACTTTCGACAGGTGAAGTGGGTTATATTATATCTGGCATAAAAAATGCAACAGAGGTAAAGGTCGGTGATACTGTTACTCACATTGATGCTCCTTGCAAGCATGCTATCGAGGGATTCCAAGAAGTAAAGCCTATGGTTTTTGCTGGTGTATACCCTATTGATCCAAACGATTATGAGAATCTTCGTGCCTCTCTAGAGAAATTACAACTTAACGATGCCTCACTTACATTCCAACCAGAAAGCTCACAGGCTCTAGGATTTGGATTCCGTTGTGGATTCCTCGGTCTATTACATATGGAGATTGTGCAGGAACGATTAGATCGTGAATTTAATATGGACGTAATTACCACAGTTCCGAATGTTAGCTACATGGTTTATGACAAGCAGGGCAACGAGAAGGAAGTTCATAATCCTTCTGGTTTGCCAGATCAAACCATGATTGACCATATTGAAGAACCTTTTATAAAAGGCTTCTATCATCACTTCTAGTGACTATATTGGTCCTATCATGACTTTGTGCCTTGATAAACGTGGTGAATTAGTAAGTCAGAACTATGTAAGTGGTAATCGTCTTGAACTAATCTTCATGATTCCTCTTGGTGAGATTGTGATTGATTTTTATGACAAATTAAAGAGTATTTCAAAAGGTTATGCCTCGTTTGATTATCATATAGATTCTTTCCGCCCATCCAAACTAGCAAAGCTTGATATTCTGTTAAATGGAGAGCCTGTAGATGCTCTTTCTACATTAACACACGAGAGTAACGCAGTCACATTCGGGAGAAGAATGTGTGAGAAACTAAAGGATCTGATTCCTCGCCAGCAGTTCGACATTGCAATACAAGCTGCTATCGGGGCTAAGATTGTCGCAAGAGAGACTGTTAAGCAGGTACGAAAGGACGTTACCGCTAAATGTTATGGAGGCGATATTAGTCGTAAACGTAAACTTTTGGAGAAACAGAAGAAAGGTAAAAAACGTATGAAACAGATTGGGAATGTACAGGTTCCACAAAAAGCCTTCCTTGCTGTATTGAAATTAGACTAAATGATAAGAAAAAGAAAGGATAGGAAAAATGAAAGAATTAGCAAATGATACTAGAGATATTGCACGTGAATTAGCACGCAAATATAGTACTATGACTCACGAGGAATTAGATGTCCTCGAGAGTATCCTAGTACCAATGAAATTCAGCAAAGGACAGATGATTCTCAATGAAGGAGAAGTATGCAAGCACTTTTATTATATAGAAAAAGGACTCGTACGTCAGTTCTATTTTAAGAATGGTAAAGAGATAACAGAGCACCTTGGAGAAGATCATGGTGTTATAATGTGTATCGAAAGTCTCTTTCAAGAAGAACCAACGAAATTACAGGTGGAGGCATTGGAACCAACACTTATTTATGCTCTCCCTAAACAGAGACTAGAACAAGTAGCTTGCACAATGTAAACATACAGATTCTGTATCGTAAAATCCTTGAAGAAAGTCTAATCATTTCACAGATACACGCAGACCTTGTTCGATTTGAAACCGCACAAGCTCGATACAAGAGAATGTGCAAATTAAATCCACAAGTCGTACTTCGAGCACCGCTCGTTTACATTGCAAGTTATTTACAGATGACACCAGAGACACTAAGCCGTGTACGTTCGTCTACACTGCTCGATGATTAAACGAGCTTTATTACAAAGTAGATAGAATATTCGTTTTTGTCATGTCGTAAATTAAATCTTATAACAATAGATTCATAATTTACAGCATGACAAAAATCGTTTTAGAGCTTAGCCAGTATATCATGTGGGGTCTCCACAAACAAGGTTGCCCCATGTTCTATTAAGAATTCTTTATCTCGGAAGCCCCAAAGAACACTAATACAAGGCAATCCACTATTCTTTGCAGTCATAACATCCACATCACTATCACCGATATAAACCGCCCCGTCTTTAGATGCACCTAACTGACGAAGTGCTTCAAGAACTGTATCAGGAGCTGGTTTCTTACGAATATTCTCTCGTTCCCCAATAGCTACTTCTATCGTGTCAGCAAAGAAATGATGAGCAAGATCCTGTGTAGCTGCATAAAACTTATTACTTACTATAGCAAGTTTCTTTCCACGCCGTTTTAACTCTGCAAGAAGATCCAAGACACCATCATAAGGATGAGTCCTATCCAGATTGTGCTTCAAATAGTGCTCACGAAACTTTGCATACACTTCTTCAAAGCGAGGGTTTTGCTGACCATCAGGAATAGCACGCTCCATCAGAAGTTTAACTCCCATTACCAACAAACATACGAACCTCTTCCAATGTCCTTTCTGGCATACCTGCCCATCGCAATGCATAATTCGTACTTGCTGCTAAATCATCTAAACTACTTAACAGCGTCCCATCTAAATCGAAAATATAAGTATCAAAATCCTTCATTATCCCTTGTTTTTACGATGGACAAAATTACGCAATAATAGAGAAAACAGACTATCTTTTTCTCTTAAAATTTCAAAAAAAGTATCGATCTATATCACATACAACAACACTTTTAATGGAGAATTATGTAACTTTGCAACATTGATAAATTAAGCATAACAAGATGGCAAACAAATCGAAGAATAACAAGAAATCGAAAAAGAAATTGGTACTCACAACTATTGCTGTCGTACTAATCGGTATCATTTACTTTCTTTTCTTTGCAGGAATGTCGCGAACAGGGAAAGAGCAATATATTCTGATTGATCAGAATGATAACGCTGATTCTGTCTACACTAAGCTGCAACCACTCTCTACTCCACAAGCCTTTTGGGTATTCAAACAGTTAGCTAAAATCACTGGCTATGGTGATAATATCCGGACAGGTAGGTTTGCTGTAGGTTCAGCTGGTTCACTTCAAACATTCAGACATATAAGAAACGGCTTGCAAGCTCCTGTCAAACTAACTATTAAACCAGTTAGAACGCTTAATGACTTAGCTAAAGAGATAAGCAGTAAAATGATGTTTACACGCAGTGAACTACTTGCACGACTAACCTCACCTGCCACATGTAAGAAATATGGCTTCACACCTGAAACAATTCCTGCAATGTTTATCCCTAACACATACGACTTCTATTGGGACACATCCGTAGACAAGTTTCTAGACAAGATGTCTGAAGAAAATAAAAAGTTCTGGACATTTGAACGGAAAGAAAAAGCGAAAGCCGCAGGTCTAACGCAGAGCGAAGTAATTACACTCGCAAGTATCGTTGACGAAGAGACATCAAATGTTGCAGAAATGCCAAAAATCGCTGGTATGTATATCAACCGTCTGCACATCAATATGCCACTACAGGCTGACCCAACAATAAAGTTTGCCACTAAAAACTTTACAGCACATCGCATATACCAAAAGTGGCTTACCATTGATAATCCATACAACACATACAAGTATCGTGGCTTACCACCTGGTCCCATCCGCATACCTTCTGTTGCAGCCATTAACGCCGTTTTGAATTATGTACATCATGACTACATCTATATGTGCGCAAAAGAAGACTTTAGCGGAACGCATAACTTTGCAAAAACTTATCAAGAGCATCAAGAGAATGCTGCAAAATATGCCAAAGCTCTCAATGAGCGTGGAATAAAATAACGCAACAATTAGCTATACATAATTTCTACTTCTGAAACGCCAGCTATCTGGTTTTTCAGAAGTTTTTTAATTCCCTAGTATAAGCTTTCATACACAAATAGAGATGCACCTTGAATCCCGTGTATAACAATATATACTTTCGTCATTGACAATATATACTTTCGTGCCCCACAAGATGTACTCCCGTGCACCCACGAAATATACTTTCGTCAAAGGCAATCGAAAATGAAGAAGAAGATGCAGGTTGATGGGCTTTTATATTCTTGAACTCTATCAACTAAGAAGCACATAAAATTCTTCGCGAAGAAAATCAAAATTGTTCGCGAAGAATATTGAAATTGTTCGCGAAGAATATTAACCCCATCTTAATTCATTATATAAATTCCTGATTCAGGTTGATAACCTTGGATAATTATCCTTAGTAAAAGTTGACTTATACAAACACTAAAACTAATAATAGTCAATCTGTCACGAACTATTCACAATTATTCTAATTGTGAAGTCTTAACCTATCAAAGAACAAGAGAGAACAAAAGGTTAAAGCACAATGAATTTTAACCGACCACCTTGGCTTCCTACCTTATCAAGATAACCATTATAATCACCATATACACCTGCCATTGGGAAGAATAGTCTTATCGTTAAAATAATAAATCAGTTACACTTTTAACTATAAAATAACATTTCAAAATAGTTACTTGCTTACACCACATACTCTATACACTCTCAAACAATAGCCAAATATTCAATAATGTAACAATGCCTGCCAATGAATACAAGAAGATCATATTGATTTTGCTATTGGCATATTTACCCATGACACGCTTAGAAGATGTTAAGCCCACTTGTAAGAAAACAGTAAAAGGAAGTTGCACCGATAGGAACATCTGCGAGATGATTAAACCTTTAAAAGGATCGCCAATAAAGAATATAATCAAAAGAGCTACGCCTAACGACAAAACGATTCCTAAGATAGAGTGTGTATCTTTTGCATTATATGACTCACCAAACAAGCCAGAAAAAGATACTACCTGCTGCCATTCCACTTGTAATTGTGCTAGAGATTCCAGCCAATAACAAGGCTATAGCAAAGATATTTGCTGCATTATTACCCAATAGAGGCTGTAACATTGCTTGTGCTTGAGAGAGTTCTTCTACATGCTGACCATGTGAAAAGAAGGTTGTCGCCGCTAATAAAATCATAGCTGAATTGATTGCCCAACCTATTATCATCGAAAATAAGGTGTCAACAAACTCATACTTTAACATGTGCTGAATGCGCTCGTCACCTTTTAAATGTATCTCACGGCTCTGAACAATCTCGGAATGGAGAAAAAGATTATGAGGCATTACAACGGCTCCCAATACGCTCATAATAATTAAGAGGGATCCTTGAGGAACAGTTGGCACAAAAGCTCCTTCGATTGCTGACGGCCAATGAATATCAACCAAAAACAACTCATATATAAATGAAAGTCCAATCATTGATACAAAACCAATAATGGCACGTTCCATCTTCTTGTAGCTATTTGTAAAGAGCATGATAAGAACAGCCACAGTAGTAAGTACGGAACCTGTTGGAATACTCATCCCGAATAACATCTGCAAAGCAATTGCTCCACCTAGTATTTCGGCAAGCGATGTCGATATACTAGCAAGAATCGCACTAATAATAATAGGTCGCCCCACCCATTTTGGAGCATACTTCACAGCAGCTTCGCTCAAACATAAACCCGTCACAATTCCCAAGTGCGCAACATTATGCTGTAATGCTATCAACATAATAGTGGATAAGGTAACAACCCACAATAAGGCATAACCATATTCAGAACCAGCAGCAAAATTACTTGCCCAGTTTCCTGGATCAATAAATCCAACAGTAACTAATAATCCAGGTCCAATATATTTAAAAATATCCAAGGCACCCAATACATGTGGGTGATCCTTTCGCCTCAAGTCCTTAAAAAAATTCTTCATAATTAATAAGTTTCTTGCAAAGTTACATTATCTATACGAGAAAACACAACTCACAAGAAAAAGATTTCTTTTTAAATTACACGTAACATACATATAATAAAGAACTTTCCAACTATAAACTATCAAAAAAACATCATCTTTTGATAAAAAGAAATCTTAGTACTGATTCATGCTTATTAGACCGAAGAACCCATCATTTCATACAGAAGAACTATCACCTTTAGAACAATAATAAAATAAAAAATGCCTAACGCTTCACAGCGACAGGCATTCAATCTCAATAGGTATTAGTTTCTTTTAAGGTAAAAAGATTGTATTCAGGATAACGATTGCAAAGATAAGGTATTTTTTTCTCCTGCAAACTTTTTCCACAACTATTTTTTTATTATAAAATATTATTTTTTTATTACATATCAGATAATTAACACAAGGTTTTAATAATTTTCTATATACAATCAAAGAGCATAACGACAAAATGGACATTTGTATCGAACAATATAAATAAATGCTTATTTCAACTTTATTAAATTCTAGGAAACATTATCATAAACGAGAAAAAATAAGTAACTTTGCAACTAAATAATAAACAAGAAAATATGACTACGATAGAGAATAACACCAATGAAGAGAAGCGAAGTTTAAGCTTTGTAGAACAACTGGTAGAGGAAGATCTTGCAGAAGGTAAGAACGGAGGACGCATTCAAACACGTTTCCCACCTGAGCCAAATGGTTATCTCCACATAGGACACGCAAAAGCTATTTGCATGGATTTTGGTGTTGCAGAGCATTATAACGGCGTTTGTAATCTACGTTTTGATGATACCAATCCAAGTAAAGAGAATAATGAATATGTAGAGAATATCCTCCATGATATTAGTTGGCTTGGATTCAAATGGGGCAATATCTATTATGCAAGTGACTACTTTGAGAAACTTTGGGACTTTGCCATCTGGATGATTAAAAAAAGGTTTGGCATACGTAGACGAACAAACAGCTGAGCAGATTGCAGAACAGAAGGGAACGCCTACTACTCCAGGAACAGCATCTCCTTATCGAGATCGCCCAATTGAGGAAAAACCTTGCCCTATTTGAAAAGATGAATACACCCAGAAGCTGTAGAAGGAAGTATGGTGTTACGTGCTAAGTTAGATATGGCTAATCCCTAACATGCACTTCCGTGATCCTATCATCTATCGAATCATTCAGATACCACATCACAGAACTGGTACAAAAGTGGCATTGCTATCCAATGTATGATTTTTGCACATGGTCAGAGTGATTACTTCGAAGGTGTCACCCACTCTATCTGTACACTCGAGTTTGTACCACATCGCCCACTCTATGATAAGTTTGTTGACTTCCTCAAAGAATGTGACGGAACAGCAGACAATCTACATGACAATCGTCCAAGGCAGATTGAGTTTAACCGCTTAAACCTTACATATACAGTAATGTCTAAGCGCAAACTCCATACACTTGTAGACGAACATCTCGTTAATGGTTGGGATGATCCCCGTATGCCTACCCTATGCGGTATGCGCCGTCGTGGTTATTCTCCTGAGTCAATCCGCAACTTCATTGACTCTATTGGTTATACAAAGTTTGATGCGCTCAATGACGTTGCTTTATTGGAAGCGGCTGTACGCGATGATTTAAATAAGAAAGCTACACGTGTTAGTGCTGTTCTTGATCCTGTTAAACTTGTCATTACCAACTATCCAGAAGATAAGACCGAGGAGATGGAGGCTATAAACAATCCAGAGAATGAGGCAGATGGTAAACATACTATCACATTCTCTAAGAATCTTTGGATAGAGCGTGCAGACTTCATGGAAGATGCTCCGAAGAAGTTCTTCCGTATGACTCCTGGTAAGGAAGTACGTTTAAAGAACGCTTATATTATTAAATGTACAGGTTGTACAAAGGATGCTGAAGGTAATATTATTGAGATTCAGGCAGAATATGATGAGAATAGCAAGAGCGGTATGCCTGGTTCTGATCGTAAAGTAAAGGGAACTCTCCATTGGGTAAGCGCAGACCACTGCTTAAAGGCAGAGGTTCGTGAGTACGATCGTCTCTTCAACGTAGAGAATCCATCAGCTGACGAGCGTGACTTCCGTGAATTATTAAATCCTCAAAGTCTATCAGTACGCACTGAATGCTATGTAGAAAAGTTCCTTGCAGAGAAGAAACCAGGAGATTATCTCCAGTTCCAACGCACAGGTTACTTTATGCTTGATCCAGATTCTACTACAGATCATCTTGTATTCAACAAGACTGTAGGGCTGAAAGATATCTGGACCAAGAAGGCAAAAGCATAACACTCATTAGAAAACAACTTGGATATATATTATCAAAGCAAAAAGTTCAAACGACTTCTTCAAAGATATGAAGAGTTGCGAGACAATAACATCAGTGAGTTCCTTGATTCCGAGGATCTCACTGATGTTGCTGAATATTATTATTCCATTGGGCAAGATGAAAAAGCACTAGAGACTGCTAATTACACGAATCACCTTTATCCCACAGCGACTGCGCCATTAGCATTTAAAGCGAGAATGGCTCTACTCACTTACAACAATCCAACACTAGCAAATGAAATTGCAGAAACGATTGTCGATAAGAGTGATTTAGATTATCTCTATCTAAAAGCTGAAATTATGATTGCGGATAATCAGGTGAGCAAAGCCGACCAATATCTGCAAGAGCAATATGATAATGTAATAGACGAGGATGACCATGAGGAGTTTGCAATAGATGCGGCGGCTCTTTTCGCTGATTATGAAGAGATTGATTATGCAGAGAAATGGCTGAATCAATCTACTATGATTAATGAGGATGAATACAAAGAGATTAAAGTTCGTATTCTTAAAGGAAAAAGGCAAATATGAAGCTAGCGAAACCCTTATTAACGAACTCATCGACGGCAATCCTTACTCTTGTGCGTATTGGAATCAACTCACCCAAATACAATTCCTGCGCAATGATGTTCAGGGAGCCATTACATCCAGCGAATACGCACTGGCTATAAATCCTAATGATGAAGAGGCCTTACTTAACAAAGCAAATGGACTTTTCTCACTGGATAATTTTGTCGAATCACTGAAATATTATCAACAATATCGGCAGACTTGTCACCATGTAGACTTCAGCATTATTGATGTCACCATTGGTCATCTCTATCTGATTCTTGGTCAACCGAAGGAAGCATTAGACTTCTATTTCCAATCTATAACCGAATCTGAAATAAAGATCAGGCTCTTATCAATGTGGCTATCTCAATATTTGATAATGGATACTTTGAGTTAACTTATCGTATTCTTATTAATTATTTACCAAACACAACGAAGGATTGGACTGAAGGTTTTGCTTATTTGGCACGTTGCTGCTATGAACTAAAAAAAACGGAAGAATATAAGCAATTTCTTCAAATAGCAATAGAACGAAATCCCAGGGAATGTCAGGATGTTTTGTCTGACCTCTATCCCCCAGAAACAGAGATAAAAGATTACCCAAGTATCAACATTTGAAATAACAATTATATTAATTAATTAGAACACAATTATGAGTTTTATCACAACCCTACTCGGACACCTTAACTATGGCACCATCTTTCTCTTGATGCTTTTAGAAAGTACGGTCATCCCCGTACCATCAGAGTTAGTGGTTGCACCTGCCGCCTACCATGCCGCAGGCGGAAATCTTGATATGTGGCTTGTCATTCTCTTTGCAACGCTAGGAGCTGATTGCGGTGCTACTATCAATTATCTCGCAGGATGGTATCTCGGACGACCTCTTATTTACAAATTCGCAAATAGTAAATGGGGACACATGTGCCTGCTCAATCAAGAGAAAGTAGAAAAGAGTGAGAAATATTTTGATAAACATGGATTGGTAGCAACCATCACGGGGCGATTACTTCCTGGTATACGTCACCTTATTTCTATCCCTGCCGGACTTGCAAAGATGAGTTATTGGCGCTTCCTTCTCTATACAACAATCGGTGCTGGTGCATGGCATAGTATTCTCGCATTATTAGGTCATTATATGCACTCGTTTGTTCCAGAAGAACAACTCGAGGAAAAGATCCTTGAATATGGAGAATATATCAAGATTGGGCTCATCGTCCTAGTACTCATTGCGTGCATTTACTTCCTTGCTAAATGGTATATCAAACGCAAGAAGAACCAAAAACAGAAGTAAAATCCATATTGTCAACATATCAAATCCTCAACTTTAAATATTGTGTATCATGAGTGTAAACGAGAAATATATAGAAGAAATCATACAAGAGCAACTCTTAACTGATAAGGAAGAACAATTACTTGCATCTAAGATTAAGTTAGGTGATGCCAAAGCATTAGAAAAGTTGACAAAAGCTAATCTAAAATTTGTAGTCTCACTGGCACATCAATATAGGAATCAAGGGCTAGGAGAAGATGATTTAGTCAGCGAAGGCAACATAGGAATGATGCACGCTGCCCAGAAATTCGATGGAACGAAAGGGGTGCGCTTCGTTACTTATGCCGCACCTTATATCAGAAAGGCTATGGAAGAGGCAATAAAAGAACAGGTTTCGCTCTATAAATTGCCTAAAGATGAGAAGAGTAAATTTGAACAAAAACGATCTCGTGCTATCTCCATTGACCAACCCATCCCTGTAGGTAGTAGCAATAACTTCACTCTACAACACGTCTTAGAAAATGAGGATACGCCAAAGACTGACGACCATTTGAACAAAGAATTACTAAGTTTTGAGATTCAAAAAAGCTTGAGCGAACTCAACGAAAGGGAAAAGAAAATCATATCGGCTATTTATGGGCTCAATGGTACACACTACACAATGGCAGAAATAGCTGAGGATATGGGATTAAAGCGCGAACGTGTACGACAAATACGCAATAAAGCTCTGCGGAAGCTCCATAAAAAGATGAAGTAAAACACGGGAAATCTAAGGGCAACACTCCCCTATTTTCAATCTCGTAATCAATGATTTGAATAAAATTCTGTCTTATCTCCAGTTTAGTTCTATAGCTAAATGACAAGTAAAGGTGAGTGGATAAGAGGATTTTATTCAAATCATTTTTGTAATAGAATATTGCTAATTTGAATACCCATAGCTGCAATATTATTCATGACTCCTATAATTGCCCTCAAATATTCAAATTATAGAGAAGTTCTTAACAGAAAGATAACGAAACTAATAATCAATGTCTTAGGAAAAAAAGTATAATCTTTCAAATCAGAAATACTATACTTTTTTTGCCAAAAATGTATATACTTTTTGCCGAAAACCAACCTACTTTTTAGCAAAAAAACCTATATACATTTTTGAGAAAAAAACGAGGTACAATTTATGAAAAACGGAGGTACGATTTACCAAAAACCTATATACGTTTTTTAAAAAAGCTACCTAGCACTTATTTTTTACGAATAATGTCTTGTTATAAAAGCTAGATTGAAAAAAGTAAATATAAAGGATATTCACAAACAAAACAAGCGACTAACGAATAACAATCGTACGAAACCAATCACGCAAAACACCTCCATACTGGTTTTGACTATCCGCACAAAGGACAAGAACTTGACTACCATTTGCAAGTTGAGGACCTAGGCACATACCTTCATAATTAGCCAAATCTTGTCGAAATAAGCTTAAAGTCGTTTTCCATTCGGCTATTAATGTCTTCGCAAGATAGGGCGAATCTGATTGAAGGGCTGTATCGGGAGAGACAAGAATACCCACGTTTGGATTGACGCAATAGATTTTATTGATGACAAATGAACCTAATTTACCTTGCGTCACCAGGAACTCTCGTTCTAAAACAAGTAATCGTCCATCATTTAAAGCCGTCAAAGCAGGCACACCCATGGCATAATTAGAGGCATTCTTATTAGTCTTTGGGCTATCCATACGATAAGCATATTCAGCTTGAGGCTGTAGGTTTTCATCAAAACTTTGTAGACGTAAGCGATTACAAACTTGATTTTGAGGATTAGCCTGCGCACCATCACATCGTAAAGTACTCTCTGAAGTGGTCCAAAATAAGTGGGTTTGCTTGTTATAAGTAAGTGCTTCAAATCCATATTGTAGTGTAGAACCCTTGAAAATAGAGGGTATTTTGAGGTGTCTACCAGTTAACTGTCCATGCAAATCATATTCTAAAATACTGTTATCAGCCTCTCTAGAAATAAAAATTGTACTATCTTTTGGAAAGAAAGCAATCCCCTCCTCATCATGATTTCCATCGGAAGATGCACGAAAGCCATCAGAAGTTATATTGCGAATATCGCCAGTTATACTATCAAGTTGTATATGAAAAATAAAGAAGCCACTTCTCTCAGCCTTGTCTGATACCACGGCATAAGAATTACCGCCTAACCATGTCAGACCACTATAATTACCTTTTCGGCAAATTTTGATGGAAATAATGTTGAGGATTCAACCTTACTAATGTTGGAACCTGCGCTATTAATGGACAAGAAAGATTTACAGAAATGAAAAAAACAATCTTTGGAAGTAACTTCATTAAACCCATAAAGGACTAATAATCAAATAATATAAAGACTTAAAACGCTTATTCTAAATTCGTAAAATGACTCTTTTTGCTCAACTCATTTTACTAATATATCCACATATTATGTGCTTCAAAAAGATGTTACACATACTATGTGGATATAAGTTTTCAAATATATCGTGGGAAGAGAAAAACCTTATCCTTCCCCCGTAAATTGCTTCAATCTTTGTTCTTCAGAGAGTTTACAAATCAGTAATTTACCTCCTTGTTCCGCAACAATATAGCCATCTAAACCTTGAATCACTACTTTGCGTTCCTCTGTTGTATGGACGATACAATTCCGACTATCAAAGAGATGTATCTCTTTACCAATAGTCGCATTCCCATATAAATCATGCTGACTCTGCGCAAGAAGAGAACCCCAAGTGCCTAAGTCGCTCCATCCAAAAGATGCTGGGCAGACAAAAATCTCTTCAGCACGCTCCATAATGGCATAATCAACAGAAATATTTTCACATTCAGGATATACCTCATCAATGATACGTTGCTCCTCAGCAGTGCCAAGAACATCTATAATCCGCTCAAACACACGGGCAACACTCGGCTGATAAATACGGAAAGCATTTACGATTGTTGATGCACTCCAAATGAAGATACCAGCATTCCAAAAGAAATTATTTTGACGAACATATTGTTCGGCTGTCTCAAGGTCTGGTTTCTCACGGAAATGATCAACACGATAAATCTCCTTGTTACGTGCTGAAGCATTTGAAAGATCAGCCTGAATATAACCATAACCCGTTTCCGGACGTGTTGGTTTCATTCCCAACGTAACAATAGCATCTGTTTCCGCTGTAAACTTCATACAATTCGTAACAACACGTCTGAATTCCGTATTGTCTATAACAATATGATCACTTGGAGAAACGACGATGTTAGCCTTAGGATTTTCTTTCTTAATACGCCAACTGACATAGGCAATGCAGGGAGCTGTATTACGACGACAAGGTTCACTTAGAATGTGATTCAGTGGTATCTCTGGCAGTTGCTCATGAACTAAGTCAACATACTTCTGATTGGTTACGACCCAAACATTATCTGGAGAAACCACGCCCTCAAAACGATCATAAGTTAATTGCACAAGAGTCCTTCCAACTCCTAAAACATCTATAAACTGTTTAGGGTGCTCTGTTGTACTCATTGGCCAGAATCGACTACCGACTCCGCCAGCCATAATAACAAGATGATTATCCGATTGTGCCATAGATTGTGTCTGAAATTAATATATTTGCAAATATACAAATAAAAAATATAATGACCAGCTTATAAGAACTTTTTCTTATTTAACTGGCATTTAGATGATAGAGTTTTCAAAATAATGAAAGACTTTGGTCTTTTATAGGCTTTTCTATCGTAGAATCCTCTTTCTCATCACGAAATTGAAGAATAAATTGCTGTGAGAAACTATTATTTGCATTGAGACGATAGATACCTTTTCTAACTCTCTCTATCAAAGAACTGGGTAATTTACTATTCTTCAAGAGATAACCTTGTACATATTTACGTACATCGTCTTGTACTATTGGATGGAAAAGAGAATTGCAAGCATTATAAACATGATGGGAGATTTTCCAAACAGAAAGCCCCTCTTCACCAGCTTCAACAAGCACGCGGATTATTTCTTTATCGTATTGCATATAAAAAAGGGAGTCAATACACTTTCATACGGCTCCCTTTCTATTCTAATGTTAATGTATTCGATTAGGCAAGTGTAACTTTATTGCCCTCGTCCTTAACTTTTCCTTCCTTTAAAAGCCAACCAATACCCAAATAAACTTCTTCGGTAGAAATACTAGCTGCCTTTGCAATCTCTGCTACACTGAGAGCTTTTTCTTCAGCTGCAAGCGCATTGTAAACATCACCTGCTCGGTAACCAACATTTACTTCGTTGATAGCAATGGCTGTAGCCTTTGAAGCTGACTTTCTGGTAGTGGCTTTCTTTGCTGCCGCCTTAGGAGCAGACTTAACTTCTTTCTTTTCTGTCATAATCTTACAAAATTAAAGTCTCATTCTATTTGACCAAATCACTATTTATTAGTATTTGCTTACAAAGATACATCAAATATCTTAAAGTCTTAAATACATTTTACAAAAAGTAAACTGATATGAATGGATTAATTTCAAGAATATCGATTTTATTGATATAAATCAACAATATGACTAATCTTTTATGTCAAGTTTAATCTCCAATTCGTCTAATTGCTTCTGATCTACAGCAGAAGGAGCATCTAACATTACATCACGACCACTATTATTCTTAGGGAAGGCAATGCAATCACGAATAGAATCAAGACCAGCAAGAATACTTACGAAACGATCAAGACCGAAAGCAAGACCTGCATGAGGTGGTGCTCCATACTTAAAGGCATTCATCAAGAAACCAAATTGTGCTTCTGCACGTTCTGGAGTAAAGCCAAGAACCTCAAACATCTTCTCTTGCAATTGGGTATCATGAATACGGAGTGAACCACCACCAACTTCAATTCCATTACAAACAAAGTCGTAAGCCTTAGCACGTACTTGCTCTGGATGCTCATCCAACAATGGAATATCATCAGGATTAGGCATTGTAAACGGATGGTGTGTAGCCATGAGTCGCTGCTCTTCATCGCTCCACTCAAACAATGGGAAATCAACAATCCAAAGACACTTAAATACATTCTTATCACGAAGACCTAAACGATCACCCATCTCAAGACGTAGAGAACAGAGCTGAACACGTGTCTTATTTGCATTATCACCTGATAATATCAAAACAAGATCACCATCTTTGGCACCAGTTGTCTCCTTTACCTTATTTAATTGCTCTGGTGTATAGAACTTATCAATAGAGCTCTTAACAGTTCCATCCGTGTTATACTTGATAAACACAAGACCATGTGCTCCAACCTGTGGACGCTTAACAAAATCTGTAAGTTCATTGAGCTGCTTACGACTATAATCAGCACAACCAGGAACGACGATACCGCCAATATAATTAGCTTCATCGAATACAGAGAAAGATCCAGTACCTTTCAACTCATCCATCAATTCAACGAACTCCATACCAAAGCGCAAGTCTGGTTTATCAGAACCAAAACGTTTCATAGCCTCATGCCATGTCATCTGTTCTAGCTTAGGAAGTTCAACACCACGAATCTCACGGAAAAGATGACGAGCCATCTCCTCAAACAGATTGATAACATCATCTTGATCTACAAACGACATCTCACAATCAATCTGAGTAAACTCTGGCTGACGATCGGCACGCAAGTCCTCATCACGGAAGCACTTTGCAATTTGAAGTAACGATCGAAAACCTGCTACCATCAACAACTGTTTCAAAGTTTGTGGACTCTGTGGTAAAGCATAGAATTGTCCAGGGTTCATACGTGATGGAACAACGAAGTCACGAGCACCCTCTGGTGTAGAACCAATAAGAATAGGGGTTTCCACTTCCATAAATTTCTGTGAATCGAGGAAGTTACGGATAAGGATTGTCATTCTATGACGTAACTCAAGATTCTTACGTACAGCTTCACGACGAAGATCAAGATAGCGATACTTCATTCGCAAATCATCACCACCATCAGTATTATCCTCAATGGTGAAAGGAGGTGTCAAAGAAGGACTTAACACATTCAAATCCTTTGCTATAATTTCAATATCACCAGTAGGAATCTTGCTATTCTTACTTTGTCGCTCGCTAACAATACCTTTTACTTGAATACAATATTCACGTCTAACTTGTTGGCTTCACCACATAGACTAGCATTATCAGCCTCATTAAAAACTAACTGAGTGATACCATAACGATCACGAAGGTCGACAAAGGTCATACCTCCCATTTTACGCGAGCGCTGTACCCAGCCAGCTAGGGTTACTTCCTTGCCTGCATCCGAAAGGCGCAGCTCTCCACAAGTATTCGTTCTATACATAATTATTATGTTGATTATTTTGTCCTCTAAACTATAAGTTTATGCAAAGATACTAACTTTAAATGAGAATCAGGATATACCTTACAAAAATATAAGAACGTGAAGGAAACTTTCAGTCCTAACGCTAATTTGATGACTAATATTTAATAATTCCTACTTAATTATTGTGAAACATCATGGAAACTATAAACTTTCTAACTAAATTTGCACCAAAATAATAAGAAACAACTAAAGGAAATATAATATGAAAAAGCTCTTATTAATGACACTCCTACTAGTTATGGGAGTAACTTTTGCAGTTGCACAGAATCAAGCAGAGATTAAATTTGATAAGGTAACTCATGATTTCGGAACATTTAAGGAGAGTAGTCCCGTACAAAAAACAACATTCACTTTCACAAATATTGGTAATGCGCCGCTAGTCATCAATCAAGTTATTGCAAGCTGTGGATGTACTATCCCACGCTATGACAAGCGTCCTATCGCTCCTGGACAAAAAGGTAGTATTGACGTAACCTACAATGGTACTGGAAAATTTGCAGGACACTTTAAGAAGAGTATCACCGTGCGCACCAATGGTAAAAATGAAATGACCCGATTGTATATAGAAGGTGTAATGGAGAGATGATAAAAGTAAGAAAGATAAAAACAATTAGCGGCAGACATTATTGTCTGCCGCTAATTGTTTTTATACTCCTACTAGCAATTACTATCCCAATGTTGGTACAATAGCAAGATATACAACATCATGATCTGTACAATTCTCAAACCAATGGAAGTGTCCCTCTGGACAATAATGTAATTGTCCCACCCTTGCTACTTCCATACAATCATCATAATGTACAGTTAATTCGCCACTGATAATAAACATCGCTTCAAAAGTACCAACATGTTGATGCTTTCCACTACATGCACCAGGTCGTAATGTTGAATACATGATACGAGCCTTATCATCAACAAACGCACGCATATCAAGTTTCCCTTTTCCACCTTTGAAGCCTTCTATATGCTCTTCAACAATCTTATCGAAATCAATAATCATAATGTTTGAGTTTTTAATTATGATGCAAAGTGCTAAAGAAGAGTGTGCCAAAATGCAAATGCTTTTGACACACCTCATCTAAGTCCTCATACTAACTGCACCCCGTTAAACTCCTCCCTCGGGAGAGGTTAAGTGAACGTGACCTTTCACAGGCTTGAGAGAAAGACAAATTAATACTTACTAGTTTTGAAAAGACATTAATTTCTGATGTATAATCGATTGTCTTATTACAAGACAGTTGATGCCAGATAATCAAAAAATGCTCCGTGTTACTGCCTCCCAAGCCTCCAAGGGATATCTAACCCACCCACGATGCTTTCATTCGTTTCCAAGCCTGTCCAATAGGACATCCCTCCTTTGGAGAGGCTTGAGGAAGGCTTTCTTTCTACCTGCGGTCCGGGGTGGTCTTCACTCCCTCTCCATTCGGAGGGGCGAAATGTTTTCCTCTTCTTAACACTTCCTCAACGATTCGTAGGTTGCAGCCAACTCACGCTAATTCCGTTTCCGCGTGAAGACCACACGAGCTTAATCATCTCGGTCTTAAAGAAGCTTTCTGTTTCCTCAACGCTCAAACAACGTGAAGCACGCATCGAACCGAAATTACCCAGCTGAATAAAACCATCTGCAGGTAATAGAGGCTGACAATCAATGAAATTGCTAACGTTCGATACATCACCACGTGTCAAGGACGAACGATCCAGCAATATCACGATGCCAATGTCGTCCAGTGACTTATACCCTACGTTTACCGGGTTAACAAACTTCCCTTCCTCCAGCCTGCGGATTCTTCTTGAACTAATTTAAATCTCATGATTCTTAGGTTTTAAGTGTGAAAGCCTTGTTTATCCTTAGCGGCAGGGTACGCCTCCATGACTTTTCTTGCATCTTCATGCTGCATTCTATTTTCTTAATTAATTTCCTCCTCTCACCGTTTCAATCTTGCCTTTCAGCATCCCCCCTCCTGCCAGATGCGTATTACCTTCGCTGTTGAATACATCTACATTCTGACAGATGCGATGAGCGCTGCTGCGTTAGATACGCATCTAGCAGCTACGCAATGCGTATCTAGCGGTTCTTAGATACGGTGAGCACTGAAGACAGAACTCGCATTCAGCAGAAGCCCTGTCCATTAGGCACCCTTCCTCCCCCACAGGAAGGGTTAGGCTTTCTTCAAAGGCAATCGTAAGTCTCAAACGCCCCAACTCTCAAATACGGTAGCAGCTGCCGCCAGCCTACGAATGACGTAACCAATGGTAAAATCAACATGTACGCGGGACCTGCTCTCTGGCTGAGCACTCGACGACCAATAGGCGCCATTGACATTAATGATGTACAGTTGGCCATCGCGGTAGTAACCCATGACGGGCAGGTAGAAATAATTACCTGCCTCAGCAGCAGAAAGAAAGAATCTCGAACCTTTCCAACACATAATTTTGATTGTGCCAATCGGTTCCGTCGTAAACTGTATTAGAGTGAATCACTTATGTTTACCTTCTTCTTAAACCACATACCACCTTTATATAAGTACTGGCCTTGTCCATAATTCGTCTTTATCTCCACGGGATCGCCATTACGGCATACCATATCATCGTTAACGTTGGGGACGTTATTAAATGAGCTGTGGGTTGCTGGGTTAACACATTAACCAGGGTAACTTTCGTTTGCGTAACGTAGTCCCGTCGGTGTAGGCGTAATTACACTGCTGGCTGACCAAAGGGTTTAAGCTGACCTACGCCTATTACTAAATTCTTTTGTCCATTCGTAACCTTTCAGTATTGTTCCTGCGCATCCCACATATAATGTCCTGTCATGTTCTTTGCATTAAGATTAGCAGTAATATTTGTAATACTTATTCTGGTACGTAGATTGCTGATGATAATGTCTTGGTTATAGTTCCTCTCATACCTGTACCAGCGTCCTTCACCAATAACGTACCTTGGTGTGTGATGCTGGCTTAATCCTGCGTAAGCACCATTGTTGCTGCGCTTACGTAGCGTTATTAGTTAAAGGAATCCATTAGCGTATGTTCCGCACCAGCTGCAGCAACAATTTGATTACCCACTACAGTACCCGTTAGTTTGCCTGTGACTGGGTTAAGCAGTGTAAATTACTGGTAATATCATTATCGTTACTTCTACCTTTGTCCAGTAGCAGTCATGCAGAATGATATTGCCTGGTACGTGGTAAGAAGGTAGCAACGCGTGGTCAAGCGTGAAATAAAACCATTCTTTGCGTTTGACCGTACATCTGCCATTCCGCAATCGCCTGATGTACCAAAATGAGCAGTAGTGTTAGGCTCTGCACGGCTCTGATTGCAGCAATTGTAACGATTCTGATTGCCATTCACTGGTACAAACCTTATAGGTGCTAGTCTTTTGTAAACGAACCAGTACTTGAACTTAAAGCTGTCTTTCTGTTGGAGCATTGCGACTTGCTGCCATAAAATTGTCATCATCCTTTACCCAAATCTTGTCGCCTGCTTCCCAACAGAAAGCGCTATTGCTTTCCATGGATGTGCGAGTTGCGGATCGCCTGTTGAGAAGATGGTAAGTTTATTGCTATCTGTGCCATTAGGGTTCTGCGCTATGTCCTCATTGGCACAAGAAGCAAAAGCCAAGGCAATGCCGAACACAAGTGCCAAAGACTTCAGTCGTATGCGAATGAATATTGTTTCATTGTTTTCTTCTTATTGTTACTTTGTTTTTTAGTTAATAACTCTTGTTAGTCTCTCCCACATTGGATTTTCTTCTCGCCTTCACCTTCAGACCTCCAATTGGGGAGTCTTCTTGGTATCTCCTGATGTTCCACCTGATTGTGCTGGATTATGCTGACTGCACAGACGCATCCATCAAATAAGTGGTTTTGTTGACTTGAATTATCGTACACGCTGGTGCAGAATAACTTCTTCACTTCTGTCTTTTTCTCATTACTTCATTGGATTAAAATAGTTGTTATTTCGTTCTTATTTTGCCTCTAAATCGAGTTCGCAAAAGGGCATAAAAAGGAACAAAGGAAACCTGGTTCTTTTTGTTTATAGGTTACGGCACGCCTGCGTGCTGCAAGGAGAAGAAAATGTGTTATTGTACGCTAGGTGTGTGTGTGTGTGTGTGTTAGCAAATTATTTGATTGACCAAAGATAAAAAAAGACAAAGAATTCGATAATTTTGCAGTACTTCTGTTCACTTCTGATATGGCCGTTAATTGTTTCACGGCGGCAAAGGTAAGAAGAATAAATTGAATAAGGGCGAAAAGAAGAAAAAGCTCATTTCGCCTCCCCTTCCGAATGGAGAGGGAGTAAAATGTACTTTTTGCTGTTATTAATTAGCACTAGGAAAGAATGTGCAATTTGTTAGAAGTCGCTAGATGATTACTAGGTGAGTCGCTAACAAATTGCAAGACCTTGAATACTCTAATTGTGCGTATAACGTAAGCCTAACTGACCACGCCAACGGCTATAATATGTATCATAGTTTCGTGCTACGTGTGTACCATCAAATTTGAATACTCCATTACCTTCATAATTGAAAGGACTAAAGTAACGACCAAACTCGTCACCATAAGTATGTCCCCAATCTTTATTCAAGAGATTGCCTATATTTATAATATCCAAACTTAATTCAAGAGAATTAGTTTGACCTGCAACTTTGAAGCTATACTTCTGTGCAAGGTGTACGTCAAAGTGATTCTCAAAAGCAAGGTTATCAGCATAACGCTTGAAATATTCACCACGATGATGATTCATATAAGAGTCATCTGCTATCCATTGCTTCATCAAAGAGCGTTGCTGTGCCTCTGTGAGAGTTCCATTGAAGCCAGAACCAAGTACTTTTGTAATCAATGGATAAATATCCTTACTATTATTAACTTTTACACCACTCGCAAATTTCATGCGATCGATTTGAGCATCTGTTGGTATCCACATCAAGTCATTACCATTAGCCCCATCACCATTCATGTCACCATAAACTTCGATTACGTAAGGGGAACCACTACGACCTTGATAAATCACTCCTATTGTTGATTCCCATTGCTTCCTTGCACCATACTTTACATGATAATAAGCACTTGCTTGAAGACGATGAGGAACGTTATATGCACTAAGACTAAGCTCTGGATCATTAACATCACGATAAGTTGCGTTAAACTTCCAGTTACTACCAGCAACTGATGAAGTTCCACTATTAACACTCATAGAACGAGTCCATGTGTAACTTGCCATAAGATCGAGACCGAAGTTAAAGTGCTTCTCACCCTTTAACGAAAGACTCGTTGTATATCCCTTGCTTGTGTTGTAGAGTGCATAGACATAAGAATAAGGAGTGCCGTTGGTTGTACGCTCATACATTGGACGATTATCCCATTCGTAACCTGTAACCTGCGCAAATGTTTGTCCAGTCTTATCAACAGCAAGATTCTTATAATAGATATCGTTCAAAGTCTTTGAGTAAAGGGCTTCTGCTGTCCAATCAATACCAAGAAGATGGAAGTCAAAGCCTAAGTTAGCTTTCAGAGTCTGGGCAAACTTGAACTTATCTTCAAACACATTCACTTCCTGACTACCTGCAGCTCTCAATCGAGCAGCATTAGCTTCTTGCCCATTAGGATTGAGAATAAGCTCCAATCCCTTAGGATCATTTACAGAGTAGGTCTGCATCTGCAAACCAGTCTTTGCGAAGTTGTTACTAATCCATACGTATGGTATACGTCCTGTGAAGATACCCAATCCACCACGGAGAATAAACTGACGATCCTTATTAATATCCCAACGGAAACCAACGCGTGGACTCCACAAAGGAGTACTAGAAAGTTTATGGTTTGTACGAACGTCCCAATTATGCTGTGCAGCATAAGTATTGAAAGGTTCATTGGCCGTTGGAGTCTTGAAGAAGAGAGGAATCTCCATGCGCAAGCCATAAGTCAATTGGAATGATGGAGTTATATTCCACTTATCTTGTGCATAGAAACCAAGCTGACCAGCAGAGAAAGGCGTCTTCCAACGTGGGTCACCTGTAACATCAACATTTGCTACACCATAACGATACTGACGGAAGTAGTTATAGTTTGGATCAATTGTACCAGCCACAAAGTCTGCATAATACTTATCGAAATGCTCTTTATCAGTAAAGTTATAAGATCCATTTGCATCCTCGATAAATAGGTTAGCAAACTTATAGAACTCATTATGAGTACCAAAAGTAAAGGTATGATTACCCTTATACCAAGTCAAGTTATCTTCGACAGTATAGATATCCTGGTCAAGAGAGTTAGCCATTGAAGAGCGTTCATTACCAATATTAACTGATCCACCAGTTACTTGCAAAGAAATCATTGGGAATGCAGAAGCAACATTTCGCTTATCGCGAACACGTACATAGCTTACACGTGCCTCATTACTTATTGTAGGAGAGATACGGCTCTGTAATTCTGCTGTGAAAGAGTTTGTCTTACTAGTAAATGGGAAGTAATAATGATCATCATTAAGAGAAGAAGAAGAACTTACAACATTCAATTGCTTAGCATCTACATAGCTCCAACGGAAAGAGAACTTATTGAAGTCATTGATATTCCAGTCAATCTTTGCACCTAATTTATTACTCTTCGTGTAGATATCAGGGTTTGCAAAGTACCATCATACGATAAACCTTGACGTTGAGCCATATCCTTAACCTTCTGAAGAACATCATCAGCTTCATCTGGATTTACACGTGAGCCTGCCTGACGATAGCCATTAAGATTTGGATAAGTCTTATTTGCATTTTCATAGTTAACAAAGAAGAACAACTTGTTCTTAATAATAGGACCACCCAACGTTACACCCCATTGATACTGCTCCTGTTTCTGATATTTTGGCGCATAACCTGTTCCATCAGAATAGGGATAATGATGACCTATAAGACTCTGGTTATTACCAAAGCCATAGACACTACCATGGAATTGGTTAGTACCAGACTTAGTAATAGCATTGATAGAACCACCAGTGAAACCACTCTGACGAACATCGAATGGAGCAACGTTTACTTGGATCTGCTCAATTGTTTCCATTGATACAGGTTGTGTACCTGCCTGACCACCATTAGAACCACCAGCCGCTAAACCAAACACGTCATTATTCATTGCACCATCAATCATAAATGAATTATAACGATTGCTAGCACCTGCAAATGACATGGCACCATTGCTTGATGTCGTAAGCTGAGGATTAAGACGAGCTACATCAGCAATACCATGAGTAATACTTGGCATGTCTGCAATTTGCTTAGACGAGATACTCTGTGCTGCTCCCGTCTTCGTTCCATTAATGCCCGCATTACCAGTTACAACAACCTCTTGAAGTTCCTTAGAGTCATCTTGAAGTGAACAAGAAAGATCCTCCGTCTCACCAAGACGAAGCGTTACATTTTCAAATGTCTTAGTCTTTTGACCAATATAAGCCACTTGAATTTTGTAAGGACCACCAACGCGCATACCTTGAATAGTGTAGCGACCATCAATGTTGGTTACAGCCCGGTAAATAGTTCCTGATGGTAGGTGTGTAGCTGTAACAGTTGCTCCAATTACGTCTTCACCTTGAGACGTTACCCTACCACTGATTCCTGATGTCGTTATCTGAGCCATAACAGTAGTTGTCATTGCTAGCAACAACGTAACCAAGAAAAGTAATCTTTTTTGCATAGTTTGCTAAGAGATTAAAATGAAATAATAACGATATTTAAAATATGTTGCAAATATAAATAAAATAATTGATACTTACATGAGAAATGTGAAATTGTTTTTAAGTCTATATCACGGAGAAGTTATTTCCATGAAGCTCTCTATCTTACTATATTGCTAATCATAACCTTTTAATATTCTAATTCTTTACTTTCATCTATTATTATCATACGTTTTTAAAAGGAATATATACATTCCTATTATAAACAAAAACAGCTTACACTCTTCGTGCAAGCTGTGACATCATTACGGCACTAAGCCCTGCGGTCTCCGTACGCAAACGACTATTACCTAAAGTTACGCTCTTGAACCCATGATTAATAGCATAACGAACCTCCTCTATAGAGAAATCACCCTCTGGACCAACTAAAACAGTAATATCATTATTGAGAGAATGGTCGTCTTCAGACGCCAAGTGGGTACTTTCAGAAGAGCTATTAATAAGAGAAAAGAAGTCATCTTTCAATATTTCTGAGTAACAATGACAAATATACTTCTGCCCATCACAGGTATGATTATCAATAAAATTACAGAAAGGAGTCATATCATTTACAATAGGTTTCCAAGCCTTATGACTTTGTTTCATAGCAGATACCACTATCTTTTCTATGCGATCAGTACGCAAAACCTTTCGCTCAGAGAACTTACAATTTAAGAAGGTAATCTCATCGAAGCCAATTTCTGTGGCTTTCTCTGTCATCCATTCCATGCGCCCCATATCTTTCGTTGGTGCAATGGCTAAATGAATTCTCCCATGCCAAGTAGGTTCTTGCTTTAATACTTGTTTGATTGTGTAGAAACATTTCTTTGATGTAGCCAATGAAACCTCAGCTTGATAGAAACATCCCTCACCATCCATCAAAAATATCTCATCACCTTCTTTCAATCTAAGCACACGCAAAGCATGAATCGCTTCCTCTATTGGAAGTTCTTTCTCCACATTAGCATTAGGAACAAAGAAATATCTAACTTCTTTCATTATTTATATATGACTTCTCCTACTTATCTTATCCTTGTTTTCAACCTTTAAGGAATAAAAAGAGCATTACCCCTCATTATTACTCTTATCTCTTTGATTTAATTCATCCCTTAACATTGAAGCTAACTCATAATTCTCTTCTTCGATAGCTTTGTCTAATGCTTTCTTCAACATCTCCAAAGTCAAAGTATTAATGGGAACTGCCAACCTATTCTTAGAAGGACCGCAAGGAACACTTTGCCGATTAAAGAGATTTTCTTCCATAAAGAGATTCAATTTAGCTATATGAGCTAAAAGGATAGCATCAGAAGCACGCATAGGGGTAAGACTCAAATCGTCCTTATTTACAAGTAAGGCTTTATATTGCCCATTCAAAACTGAATTAAACAGTATCTCATAATGCTCGCTTGTCATAGACGGATTAATACTGCAAAGCACCTCTGGTAATAGCCGCTCCGTATTTATCTTTTCATCTGTTCTAAGTCCAAATTGATACTCCATGTGCTCATCACAGACAATAGCTATCTGTCGACTCTCTGACATATCTGAAAGAACGAGAAGTCCAAATTCAGAACCTCCTACAATCTGAGAAACACCAACATGTATTAATTGAACTTTACCCATCTATATATTGTCCAAAAAGTTTATGCCTTCTTAGGACGGAATATCAATGCAAAACAAACACCTACAACAAAGGCATAACCTGCAAAGATGAACCAACAAGATGACCAATCACCCACGGTCAATGTATCCGAACCCACCACCTTGGGATAAGTGTATGAATTTACAAGTGCTTGAGCAGCTAGCGTTCCAATTGTTGCACCTATACCATTTGTCATCAACATGAATAATCCTTGTGCAGATGAACGAAGAGATGGCTCCGTACTATTATCAACGAACAATGAGCCCGAGATATTAAAGAAGTCGAAGGCTACTCCATATACAATCATTGAAAGGACAAATAGCAAAATACCAGGGAAGCCTGGATTACCAACGCCGAACAATCCAAATCGCAATACCCAAGCAAACATGGCAATCAACATCACATTCTTTATTCCGTAATGGCGCATAAAGAATGGAATCAATAGAATACAGCAGGTTTCACTAATCTGAGAAAGACTGATTAGGATATTCGCATGCTGCACTCCGAATGTATCGGCAAACTCGGGTTGAGCTCCAAACTAAATAAGAAGGGGTTTGCAAAACTATTCGTAATCTGAAGACTTACTCCCAAAAGCATAGAAAAGACAAAGAACACTGCCATCTTCTTTTGCTTAAAGAGGGAAAAGGCACGCAATCCGAAGGCATCAATAAAGCTTTTCTGCTCCGTACCTTTACTAACTGTGCAGTTCGGTAACGTAAAAGTGTAAAGGAAAAGAATGATACTTACAACGCCAGAAGTAATAAATTGGTTCTGATTGCTTTGGAATCCCATAATATCAACCAGCCACATTGTAAGGATAAAACCAATCGTTCCAAACACACGAATCGGTGGAAAGTCCTTCACGGTATCCATTCCCGCATTAGTCAATGCACTATATGCAACTGAATTTGACAAAGCCAATGTAGGCATATAAAAGGCAACTGATAAAGAATAAAGGGTAAAGATAGTGGTAAAGTTGGCATGCTCACCTACACTCAAACCATAACCTGCCGTGGCAAACATGAAAACTCCTGCAAGTAAATGACAGAAACCTAAGAGTCTTTGGGCTGGTATCCATCGGTCTGCGACAATTCCCATCAATGCGGGCATAAAAATTGATACAACTCCTTGCATAGAATAGAACAAACCAATCTCCGAACCTATACCAATATTACCCAAATAACGACCCATAGAGGTCAAATAGGCTCCCCAAACTGCGAACTCCAAGAAGTTCATTAAGGCCAAACGTACCTTCAAATTCATGTCTTCAGCTATTAATTTTGTGCCGACAAAAGTAGTAACTTTTTAAGAAACCACCAAATCTTAAAATCATTTTTACTAACGGAAATCCTTACCCGTCCAATGCAAAACCATCGGTTTCATATAAGGTTCCACTCGCTTTCTATCTTCTTTCGATAAGAGCGGATAGTTAAAACTCACCAACAGAGAGTTATCATCTGCGTTAAGATGTAATTCTTTCAGGCGAGGAGTCATTAACGACTTTATATCATTCCACTCCATTTCACTAATTGTGTCAGGTTTTTCTATCGTTTCTTGAGGGAGAATCACCATTGCTTGTGCCTGCCATTGCTGATTAAACAGACTTAGTTTACTCTCAGCGACAGGACCTTTCCAAGTCTGAACCAACGCAATAGTTGAATTATCTAATAACTTTATTTCCAAAGAACTAGCCTTGCTCAACTGAACAAGCATATAGTTTTTGTCATGCGTTCTATCCGTGTCGTATCATCCAATAGATTTTTCACAGCAGGATCAACGCCCATTTTTACATAATCAGCTAGCTCTGTACGCAAACTCTTATTCAAATAAGGAGAAATTGTATCAGGCATATCTATCCAAACATCACGCAAATTCTGCGCTGATGCACCCACCCAACAGGTAAGGAAACAAATGATTACTAACCACTTCTTCATATCTTTTTCCAGTATGATATCTTCTAAATTCGATTGCAAAGGTACAAAAAAGAAAAGAACAAATGAATAAAAACCTAAATCGTTTTGGAATCTCTACCTTTTCACTTACCTTTGTTGCCAAAATCACAAGTAAAACAATGGATATGAATAGTTCAGAAAATAATACTGAAGGCAACAAGATGGAGCAAAATGACATTAAAAATGGCAAACCTATGCCGAATAAAGACAAAGACGAACCTACTCTTGGCAGAGGAATGGTTGCCTTTATCGTCTTAGGAACAATATTCCTTGTGGCTTTTGGATTCATCTATTACGCCCAGCACAAGAATGATCCCGAATATACGCAAACGGCGATTGAGCCTGATTCTAACTTAGCGGAGACAAACAAGGCTAAGTTTGATACGGTTGCGATAGATACGGCAAAGACTAATTCAACCGATAAACTCGAGGAACAGCAGGCTGAAAAGGTATATAATAGTATTAGAGGGCGCAGTAGACTTCATCACAATAGTGGTCATAGCAAGTCGGAAAACGCCTCAACCAATGAGAGCAACGAGTCGGAAACTCCTTCAACTTCGCCAAATCCTACCCCTTCTCCATCGGCGCCTAAGCCTCATGTTGAATCAATCGAGATGGAGTAATGAGAATAATCAGAACAAAATACTTACCACCCAAGAATTATGATGCCATCAATATTCTTGGGTTTCTTTTCGTTCATCCTGAAGTAAAACTTACAAAGGAGCTTATCAATCATGAAAAAATCCATACGCACCAAATGATTGAAATGCTCGTTTTGCCCTTTTATCTATGGTATTTCATTGAGTGGCTCATTCGAATCCCCCTACCAGGTCGTGCATATATGAATTTATCTTTCGAACGAGAGGCGTATTCTAATATGAATAACCTTCATTACCTAGCGACTCGCAAACCTTATGCGTGGTTGAAATATCTAAAATCACACTAGTAAATCAAGTTTTACCTCCTATTCTATTCCCTTAAAACAAGTATGATTCGCTCTATTTCTAATCTGCTTTTAAAGGAATCTGCGAGAACTAAATTTGTAATAGAATATTATCATTTTCCCTATCTCTAATTGCGTTTTTCTGATAGAAGGCTCTATTCGCCCTCAAATATGCGCTTAAATAGAGAATTTCGATAGTATCTTATAAACTACTGATATACAGATAATTACAAAAACGATGCTTATTTCTGGATAAAAAGTACTAGCGTTTTAAGTGAAAAGTAGTATCGTTTTATGCAAAAAGTACTATCGTTTTAACGGAAATGGAGGTTCGTTTTACTAAAAACAGAGGTATGATTTGCACAAAATGGAGGTACAATTCACCCAAAAACGGAGGTACGATTTGCGAAAAACGGAGGTACGATTGCAACAAATCGCTTAATTCATCTCATTGAGATGCCAGTAAGTTCGCTAGAATTTGATAGGACAGAAAAGAAATATGTAAAATATATTTTCCTAAAATCTACTCACCTTTCTCCCCTCTTTACCCCATCCTTATTCCTACAATTAAAAAAAGAATCATTACCTTATATATATCATCCCAATATGCGTATAATGAACTTTTAATACATCTATGACTTATAAAACGTAAAAAGACGCCTTTCTATGTCTCTGAAAGGCGCCTTCTCGTATGTAGTTAGGTACAAGCTATTTCACCGTAATATGGAAACATCCTTGCAATTTCTCATGCTTGATATAGCATCGCCCTTGCTTACGTAAGTCATTAAGAACCTCACTTAACACCCATTTCAGAGTATCATTCCTCACCGGACGAGTGACAGTGGCATAGCGATTATAGGCTATATCGAAAGTTGTACCATATAAATGACAACTATTAGAGGTTGCATTATGGTTATGCTGACGCAGTTTATCAACATCCTCTTTCGTTCGTAGCACACTAGATACTAATATTTTATTGATAGGAACACCTTTGGCTTGCAAGCTATCCATGAAGGTGCGTGCTATATCTTGAAGTAAAACAGCCGCACGGGGCACAAGATAAGGAACACTGCTATTGAGTTTCTTTAAATCATAGTAAGGATTACTTCCTATATATACTAACTCGTTCTTACGTTTCTCCGCATCTTGACGATTAGCAACAGGTCGAACACCATAATGGAAAGCTGAGGCTAGTTGCAAAGATTGGGAGTCGGGGAAACTCTCGTCATAATCTCTTACACCAACAATCCTATTCTTCTTCAACGCACCACCCGACTTATAAAACGAAGATAACTTCATTCTATCGGGAGTAGATTGGGATATTATCTTGATTGAATCGGCTCTCCTACGCTCTTCTTCCGTCATCTTACCATTTTTCACATTCTCCGTCTTATGCCCAAACGGCATAATAGATGGGAATAATAACTTAATGGTAATAAAAAAGAGTGTTATCCCTATGAATACTACTAATAAACGCCTTTTATTAATCTTTGATTTCCTTTTCATTGCTACAAAGGTAATAAGAAAAGGGGAAAGCAAATAAGAATGTAAGCTATCCTAATTATGAATTAAGAATTATTTGCAGGTATCACTAATTTATAGTAACTTTGTCACCATAATATATAAAACAGACAGCATTGATAGAAAAGCATATAGTTCTTGAGGACATAGACCCTGTAGTCTTCTATGGAGTTAGCAACGGGCATCTCCAAATGATTAAGTCCCTCTTCCCGAAGTTGAGAATCGTTGCACGAGATAATGTTATCCGTATCTTGGGCGACGAGGAAGAGATGGCGAAAATAGAAGAGGACATTGAGACTATGCGCAAGCATATTGTAAGGTATAATACCATTACAGAAGAGGACATCCTTGACATCGTGAAAGGTCGGAAAACGAAAGCTGATGCGGTGAAGGACGTCCTTGTTTATTCTGTATCAGGCAGACCTATCAAAGGTAGATCCGAAAATCAACAACAGCTAATAGAAGCCTTTGATAAACATGATATGATATTTGCCGTTGGTCCAGCTGGAACAGGTAAGACGTATCTAAGCATTGCCTTAGCTGTTAAAGCACTAAAGGAGAAGGCTGCAAAGAAGATTATTCTTTCACGTCCAGCAGTTGAGGCTGGTGAGAAACTAGGATTCTTACCAGGTGATATGAAGGATAAGATAGATCCATATCTACAGCCCTTATACGATGCGTTGGAGGATATGATCCCTGCAGTTAAGCTACAAGATATGATGGATAAACATATTATTCAGATTGCGCCATTAGCTTTTATGCGAGGTCGAACACTGAGTGATGCTGTAGTTATTCTCGATGAAGCGCAAAACACTACACCTGCTCAAATCCGTATGTTCCTTACTCGTATGGGATGGAATACAAAGATGATTATTACAGGTGACTTGACACAGATAGACTTGCCGCACGCTGAGAAGAGTGGATTGAAAGAAGCTCTCTCTATCTTAAATCATGTAGAAGGTATATCTGTTATCAATCTCGATAAAAAAGATATTGTTAGACACAAACTAGTTACGCGTATCGTCAATGCTTATGAAGCACACGATAAAGGCGGACAAGAGATAGGACTCTATAAACATAAAAACAATGAAAGCATTAACAAAAACTGAATTCCATTTTGATGGACAGAAGAGTGTGTATCACGGCAAAGTACGTGATGTGTATGACATCAACGACGACCTCATCGTCATGGTAGCTACCGACAGAATCTCTGCATTCGATGTCGTATTACCAAAAGGAATACCATTTAAAGGACAGGTTTTGAATCAGATTGCAAGCAAGTTCCTTGACTTGACAGCTGATATCTGCCCCTAACTGGAAGTTAGCAACACCTGATCCAATGGTAACCGTTGGTCTGAAGTGTGAAGGCTTTCGTGTTGAAATGATTATCCGCTCCATTCTTACAGGTTCTGCATGGCGTGCCTATAAAGATGGATGCCGTGAAATTTGTGGCGTAAAGCTACCTGATGGTATGCGTGAGAATGAGCGTTTCCCAGAACCTATCGTAACTCCAACGACGAAAGCTGACGAAGGTCACGATATGAATATCTCTAAGGAAGAGATTATCAAACAGGGTATCGTTTCTGCAGAAGATTATGCAATCATCGAAGATTGGACACGCAAACTATTTGCACGTGGTCAGGAGATTGCAGCTAAGCAAGGCTTGATTCTTGTTGATACAAAGTATGAGTTCGGTAAACGTGATGGTCAGTGCTACCTCATTGATGAGATTCACACACCAGACTCAAGCCGCTACTTCTATGCAGAAGGTTACGAAGAGAAGTTTGAGAAGGGCGAACCTCAAAAGCAGCTTTCAAAGGAATTTGTACGCCAGTGGCTTATCGAGCACAACTTCATGAATGAACCAGGTCAAACTATGCCAGAGATTACAGACGAATATGCCGAGAGCGTCAGCGAACGTTACATTGAGCTTTACGAGCATATCACTGGTGAGAAGTTTGATAAAGCAGCTGAAGAAGGTGATATTGCTGCACGTATTGAGAAGAACGTTAAAGAATATCTAGCTTCTAGAAAGTAACTAATTGAAGAAAAGGAAGGAGTTAGGTAGTTAAGAAAGGAAAAGATAATCTCTAACACTTCCTATGGCTATCACAAAAGCACATGGCATTAACCTTTTCAACTCCCTTAACTCCTTTCAAATTCCTTAACCTCCAAATAAAACATGTACGAACAGGAGAAGATAATACCCTATAATGGTAAAGGTGAGAAAAGCAAACTTGTCGAAGAGATGTTCGATAAGATAGCACCAACTTACGACACTTTAAATCATAGACTCTCATGGGATATTGATAAAGGGTGGCGAAAGAAAGCTATAAAGCAACTACAGCCTTATCATCCACAATTAATGCTTGATATTGCAACTGGTACTGGAGACTTTGCCATCCTTGCAGCAAAGGAACTCTCTCCAAGTCATCTTATTGGAGCAGACATATCAGAAGGTATGATGGCTATCGGTCGTGAGAAGGTCAAAAAGGCAGGACTTAATGATGTCATCTCTTTCCAAAAGGAGGATTGTCTCAACCTATCTTTCCCTGATGACACATTTGATGCTGTTACTGCAGCCTTTGGCATCCGTAACTTTCAAAATCTCGACAAAGGACTCACCGAGATTTGTCGTGTATTAAAGAAAGGTGGACATTTGAGTATTGTAGAACTGACAACGCCCGTTGGCTTCCCTATGAAACAACTCTTCCATATATACTCCAACACCATCTTACTCAATTATGCAAAGTTTATCTCAAAAGACAAGAGTGCTTACGAGTATCTCAACAAAACAGTTGAGGCATTCCCACAAGGTGAACGGATGATGGAGATATTTCACAAAGCAGGATTTCGCCAAAAGCTCGTTTAGACGATTGACATTCGGAATATGCACGATGTATCTAGCCGAAAAGTAAATGAGACAATAGGAACATAGAGCTTTCTCTCACAAAATACAAACTCATAGAACAAGTTTAAAACATGGATAAGTACGGACTTATAGGTTATCCTTTGGGACATTCCTTTTCTATAGGGTACTTTAATGAGAAGTTTGATAATGAGAATATAAATGCTCGTTACATAAACTTTGAAATTCCATCTATAGAAGACTTTATTGAGGTTATAGACTCCAATCCAGAACTACGTGGATTGAATGTGACTATCCCATATAAGGAACAAGTTATACCTTATCTCGATAGTCTTAGTCCTGAAGCAACAGCCATTGGAGCCGTTAATGTTATTCGTGTCACCCACAAAGGGAAGAAGACACAACTGAAAGGTTTTAATAGTGATGTGATTGGCTTCACACGTAGTATAGAACCTTTATTAGAGCGGCATCATAAGAAAGCCTTAATTCTAGGAACTGGTGGCGCTTCAAAAGCTATAGACTTTGGACTAAAATCTCTTGGACTAGAAACGAAATTTGTCTCTCGCACGAAACGTGATGGCATCTTATGTTACGAAGATATAACAGCTGACATTATTCGGGAGTACAATGTTATTGTGAATTGCACTCCACTCGGTATGTATCCAAACGTTGATTCATGCCCTAAACTTCCCTACGAAGCAATGGATAGTCACACCTTATTATATGATCTACTTTACAATCCAGATGAGACACTATTCATGACGAAAGGACGTGAACAAGGTGCAGTTGTAAAGAATGGTCTAGAAATGCTCCTACTACAAGCATTTGCTAGTTGGGAGTTCTGGAATGGTGATGAACAACGTTAGCCTACACAAATTATAAACAATAAGATACTGATAAATCTCAACACGACAATTCCTTAGATATGGACAACAGATACATGATGCGCGGCGTAAGTGCTGCCAAAGAAGATGTGCATAATGCCATCAAGAACATTGATAAAGGACTCTACCCACAAGCTTTTTGTAAGATTATTCCAGATATCCTTGGTGGTGATCCTGAGTATTGTAACATTATGCATGCTGATGGAGCTGGCACAAAGTCTTCTCTAGCTTATATGTACTGGAAAGAGACAGGTGATTTGAGTGTATGGCGTGGTATTGCACAAGATGCTATCGTCATGAACACAGATGACTTGCTCTGTGTAGGTGCTGTAGATAATATCCTTGTTAGTTCAACGATTGGTCGTAATAAGATGCTTGTACCAGGCGAGGTAATTTCAGCTATCATTAACGGAACCGATGAGTTACTTGCTGATATGCGTAAGATGGGAATAGGTATCTACCCTACTGGTGGCGAAACAGCAGATGTAGGCGACCTTGTTCGTACAATTATCGTTGACTCAACCGTTACTTGCCGTATGCGTCGTAAGGATGTTATCGACAATGCGAATATTCGTCCAGGTGACGTCATTGTTGGTCTTTCATCTACAGGTCAGGCAACCTATGAGACACGTTATAATGGCGGTATGGGAAGCAATGGTTTAACATCAGCACGTCATGATGTTTTGCTAAATACCTAGCAGAGAATTATCCCGAGAGTTATGACCATGCAGTACCAGAAGAACTAGTTTATAGTGGTAAATACAAACTGACTGATTCTGTTGAAGGAAGCCCTGTTAATGCAGGTGAGTTAGTACTCTCTCCTACTCGCACCTACGCTCCTGTTATCAAGAGATTGCTTGATGAGTTGCGCCCTGAAGTACATGGTATGGTACATTGTACTGGTGGTGCACAAACAAAGGTTCTACACTTTGTTGGTGAGAATTGTCGTGTTATTAAAGATAACTTGTTCCCTGTTCCTCCTCTCTTCCGTGCTATCAAAGATTGTAGCGGTACTGATTGGAAGGAGATGTATCAGGTGTTCAATATGGGTCATCGTATGGAGATCTATGTGCGTCCAGAAGTTGCAGAACAGGTTATTGCTATTAGTAAGTCCTTTAATATTGATGCACAAGTCATTGGACATATAGAAGAAGGGAAACGTAGCCTAACTATTAAGAGCGAGTTTGGGACATTTGAATATTAATACATATAAACTTTACACCTTTATCTTTTAGAGGAAAGAGCGACAAACAAACATTAACTTAATATTCTTAACCGCTCAACCTACATTAACATTCCCCATAAAGATTATGATCGATAACAACAACATATTACAGAAACTTGACGGACTAGAAGCCCGTTATGAAGAGGTATCAACACTCATTACTGACCCGAGTGTTATAGCAGACCAGTCACGCTACGTTAAGCTGACAAAGGAATATAAGGATCTTGGCGACATTATGGATGCTCGCAAGCGTTACATCACTTGCCTTACAACCAAAAGGAGGCAAAGGATATCATCGCTAACGAGAGTGATGCTGAGATGAAAGAGATGGCACGTGAGGAACTCGCAGAGAATGAGGAACTACAGCCAAGACTTGAAGAAGAAATTAAGATTCTACTTGTACCAAAGGATCCAGAAGACGCAAAGAATGTCCAGATGGAGATTCGTGGTGGAGCTGGTGGTGATGAGGCAGCACTCTTTGCAGGCGACCTCTTCAATATGTACAAACGTTATTGCGATAAGAAAGGTTGGAAACTATCAATAACATCTGTATCCGAAGGTGCTGTAGGTGGTTTTAAGGAGATAGATTTCGCTGTAGAAGGTGAGAACGTTTACGGAACACTGAAGTATGAGTCAGGTGTGCACCGTGTACAACGTGTACCAGCGACAGAGACACAAGGACGTATGCACACATCTGCAGCTACAGTAGCAGTGTTACCTGAAGCTGATAAGTTTGAAGTTAATATTAACGAAGGAGATATCAAGTGGGATACCTTCCGTTCGAGTGGTGCTGGTGGTCAGAATGTCAATAAGGTTGAGTCTGGTGTGCGCTTGCGTTACCCATGGAAGAATCCTAATACTGGTGAGGTTGAGGAGATTCTTATTGAATGTACTGAGACCCGCGACCAGCCAAAGAATAAAGAGCGTGCTTTGAGTCGCCTTATACCTATATATATGATCACGAACACCAAAAGTATATTGATGATATTGCTTCACGTCGTAAGACTCTCGTTTCTACAGGTGATCGTAGTGCCAAGATACGTACTTATAACTTCCCACAAGGACGTGTCACCGACCATCGTATAGGTTTCACGACTCACGACTTACAAGGATTCATAAATGGTGAGATTCAAGAGATGATCGATGCACTGACTGTTGCAGAGAACGCAGAGAAGTTAAAAGAGAACGAATTATAAAACACTTTAAAACATTACAGAATGGAGACAAAACAAAAAAAGCCAGGTAAGTTAGACGTTGATGAAAACTATGATTTAAGATTGGTCAAAACATGGAACCCTGCACTTAGATGGCTACTCACATTGCCAGCAGGACTTATAGCTATGCTCATCATCCAGCTTGCTTATGGGTTCATTGTTCGCCGTATCTTATCAAACTTCGATGAAGCAAGTACTGTTAGTATCATCGTTAATTGCTTCTTCTTATTAGCAAAGTATGCTATGCTTGTCGTGGCAATGACTGCAACAACACCAGTAGCAAGAGCTAAGAAGAAACTTGCATCAATTATATGTGCAATTATTGCTGCAATCATCTTATGTGGTTCAACATTCCTTGTGGTTCATTTTGCAGATAGTATAAACCAAACGATGATGATATCTACAGTCGTTGCATCTTTACTTGGTATATTGTTTGGCGTATGGCATGTTTCCACTTCTACTTCTAAGCCATTAGAACAAGAGTAAATAGTGAATCAAACAAGATAAGAAGAGATAAAGGTAGGGACAGACACCCTCGTTTGTCCGAAACACGATAAATTGTGTGGGACTAACGAGGGTTTCTTTTCTTTCCTCATGATAATTAATTAAACACCTAATATGAACAGACAACAACTAATCAACGAGATCTTCTCTAAGAAGACTTTTTTGTGTGTCGGACTGGACACTGACATCAATAAAATCCCTGAACACTTGAAAAAGGAGGAGGATCCTATCTTTGCTTTCAACAAGGCAATCATTGATGCAACAGCACCTTATTGCGTTGCCTATAAGCCCAATCTTGCTTTCTATGAGTGCTACGGCCTCAAAGGTATGGTTGCCTTCGAAAAGACGATCAAGTATTTAAAGGAGAATCATCCTAATCACTTTATCATTGCCGATGCAAAGCGTGGTGACATTGGCAATACCTCTAAGATGTATGCCCAGACCTTCTTTGAGGAGTATAACCTTGATTCCGTCACGGTTGCCCCTTACATGGGTGAAGACAGTGTGAAGCCCTTCCTTGAGTATGATGGTAAGTGGGTTATCCTTCTCGCACTCACTAGCAATAAAGGTAGTCACGACTTCCAATTAACAGAAGATCAACAAGGCGAACGACTCTTTGAGAAGGTATTAAAGAAGTCGCAAGAATGGGGAACTACAGAGAACCTCATGTATGTAGTTGGTGCAACACAAGGCAAAATGTTTGAGGACATTCGTCGCATAGCTCCCAACCACTTCCTCTTAGTACCAGGCGTCGGTGCACAAGGTGGTAGCTTGCAAGAGGTATGTAAATATGGAATGACAAAGGACTGCGGTTTGCTTGTCAATTCTTCTCGTGGTATCATTTACGCTGGCAAGGACAAAGACTTTGCTGAGATGGCAGCTCAGAAAGCAAAGGAGTTGCAACAAGAAATGGCTATCGAGTTAGAAGCTATTAAATAAGCTAGCATAAAGCCCAAAAGGATTCAACAAAAAAAGCTAACGAACTTTCAATAGCAAGTTGAATAACATTTACAAACATACTATCAAGTAGATTGTTACGGACTTCACTCCCTACTCACTTTGATAGTATAATAAAAAAAGAGATAGAACGATAATGTTCTATCTCTTTTTACTTTTTATCGTTAAGTCGATCAACTTAGATTCTCAATCCCTTCAGAATTTCATTCATCTTCTGCTTTGTCTCTATGCGTGTTGGAACCAAAGGAAGACGGAGCACATTCTCTATCATTCCCATATCATTCAACAGAGCCTTACAACCAGCAGGATTACCATCTACAAAAAGAAGTTTATATAACTCTGTGAACTGATGATGTATCTTTCTTGCTGGCTCATACTCTCCATTAAACTCAAGACGAATCATACGGGAGAACTCCTTAGGAAGTGCATTGCCAATAACCGAGATAACTCCAACAGCACCACTGGCAATCATTGGGAATGTCAAAGCATCATCGCCACTAATAACCTCGAAGTGCTTAGGCTTATTCTTGATAATCTCATCAACCTGCTCTAAATTCCCTGAGGCTTCTTTAATAGCAACCACATTATCGAATTCTGACGCAATACGTACAGTTGTCTCTGCCGTCATATTCACACCTACTCTACCTGGCACGTTATACATGACAATGGGTAAAGGACTGGCTTGCGCAATAGCCTTGAAGTGCTGATAAAGTCCCTCTTGACTTGGTTTGTTGTAATAAGGACAGATACTTAGGATACCATCAATCCCCTGCCAGTCTATCGTCTTTATCTCATCTACAACAGCTGCAGTGTTATTCCCACCGCAATACTTCAAGATAGGTACACGACCATTAACCACCTTCTTTACAACACGCGTCAACTCATCCTTTTCCTCACGAGTCAAGCAAGGAGCCTCGCCTGTTGTCGCTAAAATACAAAAGAAATCAGCACCATTAGCTAATTGATATTCAACTAGACTCACAAGTGCGTCATAATCTATACTACCATCTTCTTTGAAGGGAGTAATTAAGGCTATACCTAATCCATGAAAAACATTCTGCATAGTAAAACTGTCTTAAAGAGACCTTCTACAATTACCCGCCAATGCTAGGTATATTGTAGCTTATATCCTATATATGGTCTAAGAGATAATTTCAATGTTGTTGCAAATATAATAATTAATTACCATTCTTCAAAGGATTTCCCTTTTTATCTTACCTTTGTTACTGAAATGAATTGCCCTTTTATAGGTGACTTAGACCATGTTTGTACTTTAACTTAAACGATGAACGTACTTTAACTTAAACGTCGATTGTACTTTAACTTAAACCTCAATCGTACTTTAACTTAAACGTCAAAAGCATACTAATAGGAACCTATCCAGAGGAAGATCATACCGAGAATGACAAGGCAAAGATCAAGTGCTTTTGCCTTCAAGTTCTTCTCTCTAAAGAGTAATGCTCCACACAGGAACGATACTATAACAGAACCACGACGAACCATAGATACTATTGAAATCATTGCGCCTGGTAAGGAGAGGGCATAGAAATAAGCAAAGTCTGCCATCGACAAAAAGATAGAGATGAGTAAGATGCTCCATTTCCAAGAAAACTTAACTTCAGTATCAGTCCCACCCTTGCGCTTGTATAAGTAGATAAGGAGTACGATTGCCATCATCAAGCATTGGTAAATATTGTACCAACTTTGTGCCAACATACGATCCATCCCCACTCCACCACTCTCTGGACTTGCCATTAAGTATTTGTCTAACAAAGCCACTACAAGTACCCATTAAAGCAGCTAATAATAAGAAAAGTATCCACTTATTATGCTTGAAGTCTATACCTTCTTTCTTACCACTTCGAGCCAAAAGGAATAAGGAGATAATAGCAAATATCACACCTATCCATTGCCATACATTTAAACGTTCTCCGAACACAACCATAGCTCCCACTAATGTCATAACTGGACGTGTGGCATTAATAGGACCTACTATCGTTAGGGGGAGATGGGCTATGGCAAAATAACCGAATACCCAAGACAACAAGACAATCACACTCTTCAGTATGATCCACTTATGCATTCCCCATCCTCCTGCACCAACTTGCAGAACACTCCCTTCTAATAAGTTCGTATATTGTGAGAGCAATATAAGTGGGATGAAGATGAGGGAACAAAATAATGTGTTAAGAAATAAGACGGGGATGACATCATTACCTTTCAAAGAATATTTCTTTGAGGTATCGTACAATCCGAGCAAAGTTGCAGAGACAAATGCTAAGATAATCCACATAAAAGTCTACTTTAATATTTTATATCCCACAAGAAAAGGGCATTGCCTGGCATGCTCTCACCCGCATCACTTCTTGACCCATTATTGACAATAGCTTGAAACTCCTCTAAGGATAACCTTCCTCTTCCAACATCAACTAAAGTTCCAACCACAGAACGTACCATATTGCGTAAGAAGCGGTTAGCCGATATAACAAAACACCAATTAGTGACCTTATCAGAAGTTACTAATGCTTGTTCCGCCTTACATGGAATCCAACGTGCTTCTGTCAGATTACAGATGGTTGTCTTTACATCCGCACCTGTCTTGCAAAAACACTTGAAGTCTTTTTCTCCTATCAGATAGTCGGCTGCCTCATTCATTTTATCAAAGTCCAACGGATAGTGAATCTCACATGAATATTGGCGTGAGAAGGGCTGCTTCGTTGTATGTACATAATAATGATAGGTACGGGATGTTGCGGAGAATCGTGCATGTAAGTCTTCACTCACAGGCACAATCTGACTAACAGAGACATCACGGGGTAACAACCGATTGAGCTTATAAACCAGTTGCTGGCAATCTATAGTCTTATCTGTATCAAAGTGAGCAACCATCATCCGTCCATGTACACCCGCATCTGTACGCCCTGCGCCAGTTATATTAACCTCTTCACGTAAAAGAGTTGATAAGGAACGTTCCAGTACTTCTTGAACAGATATACCATTAGGTTGTATTTGCCAACCATGATAGGCTGTCCCATCATAAGATAGTGTTATAAAATATCGCTGCATAATTGCGTGCAAAGGTACACAAAAATTAGCTAAACTCTGTCTTGCCAATATAAAAACTCCATAATCTCCAAGCTGTCAACAATGCCACATAATAAAGGATAATATGAAGGGAGGAAATATGAATTTGCTCCATGCTAGCACCTGGCAGACAGGCAAACCAATGTAGAGTGTTGTTCAACCATTCGATAGTTGTAGAAAGGCACTTGCTAATAAACAAAGAGAAAGAGGGTAATGGAGCGAATAAGAACAATAAACCTGTCATGTAAATAATTAGAGTTGTACAGGGCACTGCTATCAAACTACAAGGAAGTGAAACAAGTGACACTCTGTCAAAGTAATAAGCAATTAGAGGTAAGGTGCCTAACTGGGCTGCCACGGATAATGCAATCATTGAGCATAGCCACCGCATGATAGTAAAGTGCAGAAGTTTTCCTTTTCGGAACGTTGCTATCATGAGTGGATAGAATAGCATGATACTCCAAACTGAAGCAAAAGATAACTGAAAACCTATGTCAAACAAATGATAAGGATTGAGAACAAGCATGATAAAGGCTGTTAATGACAGGGCATTCACTGATAGACGTTCCCTATTTAAGAGGGTAACAAACGAATAGATAGATAACATCGTTGCAGAACGCACAACAGAGGGAGAAGCACCCACTAACATGACGAAGAGCCAAACGCCAAAAAGGATGATAGGCTCCGTCGTAAACTTATTACGAAAGAAGGGAACTAACCTACTACATCCTCCCATTATAAGAACAAGCACGCCATAGATGATGGTTAGATGTAAGCCCGACAAGGCTAACACATGACTTGCACCAGTTATTGAATAATCTTCTTTTAAGTTCTTATTTAATAGTGTTTTATCTCCAATAGTCATTGCTGTTACTATAGCCAAATTATCACCTTTAAGATTCTTCTTTAATTGACTTAACACCTTATGCTGATAGCGTCGGAAAGCAATAGAAAGTCGCTGGGACAAATTGAGTTTATTAAGATGAATTTGTTTCTTTTGCCATTGGTTATAGTAAATGAAAGTCTCAGCGACATAGTCATGCAGTCTTAACCATCTAGCATAATCAAAACTCCCACTTAAAAGATTCGTTGGCTCAGTGAGACGGGCAGATGCAATAATACCATCACCTACATGTAAATGCTTATAATTGTTTGTCAAACTATCACGTAATATTCTTGCTTTTATCTTCATGGGCTTTGACTGACTAACAACTAACAAGTCTGTCTGGATAACCTTCCCCACTACAACAGGTTCTGTTAGTAAAACAGCCTCAAAGGTTATCTCCCTTTGTGGTAAGCTGACATGATTAACTCGTTCTTTCGTTATGAAGAAGGTAGCCCCCAATAGGAAGATAGAAAGCAGAAGCAATGCACTTTGAATGTATCTCCAACGCCAAGATAACATTGTCAAAATGATTGCTAACAATAGGAAACCACACCAATAATATAGTGTGATAGAATTGCTCGCAAACTGTCCCATAAAGATTCCGAAACCAAATGGTATAAGCAACTTAACAAAGGGATACATCTTCAAGTCTACTTTCTCCGTCATCGTGTTCTATATTCATGTATTGTTCACAAATATAGACAATTATAATGAAAAAAATCAAAGTAAATGTGCTAGTTAGCTATTATTAATCTTGTTAGATTTACAAATAATGACTACCTTTGTCACATGATTTTCTATTTCTCTGGTACAGGTAATAGTCAATGGGCAGCGAAGACGTTAGCTTTACAAACCCAAGATGAGTTATATTCTATCGCTGAAATCATTAAAACCGATTGTACGTTTCAATTAAAGAAAGGCGAGCAAGTTGGTTTTTGTCTTTCCTGTACATGGATGGAGAGTGCCACGCATCGTTAGGGTTTTCCTACAGAAACTTAAACTTACAGACGAAGAGGCTCAACCACTAAAGCATCATTGTTTCTGCTTAATGACCGCAGGAGACACAATAGCCAAAGCTATGGAACGATTCCAACAGCACCTGCATGAAACTCCTATTGGAGGGATGTTAGAACTTGACCTTGTTGGTTCCGTCATCATGCCTGAGTCGTATGTGGGCTTACCAGGTATGGATGTTGACACAAAGGAGAAAGAACTTGAAAAGAAGCAAGCCGCAGAGATCTATCTAAGAGATTTCGGAAAGAAGATCATTCAGAAACAGAAAGAGGATGATTATCAGCCTTGTGGTTGGAAGGAACTCACGGTTGGTCCACTACCCTGGTTCTTCTCTGTCCCTGTAGGTGGTTTCTTTGAGCGGTTCCTCATCACAGACAAACCCTTTCATGTGGATCATCAACGCTGTGTCAAATGCGGCATCTGTGCTAACGTTTGTCCTGTTGCTGATATAAAAGGAGGCTTTAGGTTACGAACCCGAATGGTTGCACAACAAGAAATGCCTCACCTGCTTCGCCTGTTACCATCATTGTCCACACCATGCTATAGAATATGGCAAGCGTACAGTGAAGAAGGGGCAGTACTTCTATAATAGGAAACAATTACATTAAAGATATAGAATTGATAATATAGAATTAGAAAAATAATGAAGAAATCACTTTTATCTTGTATACTTGCACTTACAGCATCATCCTCATGGGCTGTAAAAGCAAACCCGACACCTGTTATTATAACGCAATCAGATGGAACACAATTAACTATCATCCAACACGGAGATGAACACTTTAGTTGGTTATCTACAACTGATGGTATCTTACTAACAAAAGTTGGCAATAACTTCTATATTTCAGACATTGATAATTGGGGTAATTCTAAAGCTAGTAATCAATTAGCACATAATATAGATAATCGTTCAGCTGTGGAACAAACTATTGTTCGCAAGCAAATGACTATGCAGAACAAGTTTTTCGCAACAGCAACACGAAGGCTCTCAGAAGAAGCTAAAACTCGTGCTATTGGTACCGCTACTCCATCTTACTTTCCACACATTGGTAACCCACGTGTTCTTGTTATCCTAGCTCAATTCCCTGATTGTCAGTTCTCCCTTCCTAATCCAATAAAGAGTTTTAACGACTATTTCAATTACGAAGGACACCCACTCCCCAACTATAGCAACAATGAGAAGCGTAATTATGGTAGTGTGAAACAATACTTCAAAGACATGAGTAATGGAGCTTTCACTCCTCAGTTTGATGTTATAGGTCCAATAACTGTAACAAAAGCGAGTACGTATTATGGAGAAGATATTAATAATGGGGAAACACATGACATACATATACAGGAATTTATACAAGATGCCTGTAATGAAGCTATAGCACATAACACTATCAACCTCAATGATTATGATTCAAACAACGATGGATATATTGATTTGATATATGTTGTATATGCAGGATATTCTCAAAGTTCTTCACCTGGAAGTTATGGGTTTATTTGGCCTAAATCTGGTACGGTTTCACCTTTCCCAATGGGAAATAAACAAGTAGGAAGATATGGTGTAAGTAACGAGTTGAATTACTATCCTGGTTATAATTTTACAACCAATACAACACTAACAAAACGAATGAATGGCATTGGCCTATTCTGCCATGAGTTCTCACATACCTTAGGCTTACCTGATTTCTATCCAACAATAGCTAGTGCACAATTAGATAATCAAGCTATGGAATATTGGGATCTCATGGATGGTGGAGAATACACTGATAATGGATATACTCCTACCCCATATACACCATGGGAGAAGGATCAAATGGGCTGGAAAACTCTATCAACCATTACAGAACAAAAAGCTACAATCACATTACAGGATGATGAGGCATTGAAAGTTCCTACAACAAATGAAAAAGAATATCTAATATTACATAACATCCAGAATAATGGCTGGGCTTCTAAAGTACCTGGTCATGGGATGTTAATCTATCATGTCAATTATGAATATGATGTCAAACAGCCTGGGAAAACTTCTATCTTCGACCATGTCAATAATAATCCTGGGAAGCCTGGTATGACTATTATCCCTGCTGATGGTAGCCTTAAAACATCATACAACATTAAAACTAAAGATGACAAAGGAATAGTACATGGATTATATACACAAAAAGAGTATCTAATGAGTCTCTATGGTGACCCATTCCCTGGAATAAACAATATAAATCATTGCATTAAACCTATGCTAAACTATGGAATACTAGATAAAGCTTTTTGAATATCTCAGAACATTCAGGTATAATCACTTTAGATTACATCCCAGCATATACTTCTGGAATCCAAGGAATTGTATCAAACCTTCAAATACCTGACAACCGCATCTACACGCTCGATGGTCGTTATGTTGGTACAGATAGAAATGCTTTACCTCATGGTATTTATATTCAGAACAGGCGTAAGTTTATTAAATAAATAAGTCAAGATAAACTTGAAGAATAAGTAAACGGGTAAGAAGGTAAGGATTTAACTCCTATCATTCTTACCCGTTTTCTCATACCTATAAAGCTACTAATACTATACTTTAAATACTATAAAGGAACACCTTACAACACACTTGGAAAAACATTACAAGTACTTTGGGTAAATACTACAAAAGGCTTGTAACATCATTGTATATGATGAATTGTCCTTGAAGAGAATTCTTTATTACTCACAACTAATAGGTTCTTGGGTACACAAAGTATATTCAAACATCACACTAAGATATAGGCAACTTAAAAGGGCATGCCCATGATGGACATGCCCTGTATTTAGTTTGAACTCTTATTCTAATTAGAAGAAGAGGTAACGATTATCAACTACATTTGCCTTGAGAATAAGGTCTTGCATAAAGTTACTCAAGTACTGCATGTTCTGTTGTGCTGCTTGCTGCATTGCCATAGCCTCGTTGTACTTAGAACCAGCACGAAGAGCCTTCTTAACAACCTGGAAAACATATACACCAGCATTACCCTTTACAGGATTCTTAGAGAACTTGCCTGCAGCAGTTGCTGCGACTGCACCTGAGAGAGCAGGCTCTGCAGAACCTGTAGCCTGTACGAAAGCAGGAGCTGCGAAAGTAATTTGACTAACTGTGCTAACCTTAGCACCCTTAGCTTGAGCAGCTGCAATACTATTAACTCCCTTGAGTTTAGCCATCAACTTTTCAGCCTTCTTATCCTTGATTACTTCACGTTTAAGAATCTCCTTAACCTGTGGGTCATCCCAAGAACGATAACCTTTTGGATGGATAGCAGAAAGAACTATAACCATCAAGTGATCATTGTCACCACATTCATAAAGTGGAGAAACATCGCCTTGCTTAGCATCGAACAGCCACTTAAGTGCATCGCGCGTGCCATGTACACCTGCTACATAATGTTCTGAAGTTGAAACATCGTTAAGAGATTGTACATGATAACCATACTTACTAGCGTTCTTCTCAAGGTCGGCTGCAGTTGTACTCTTAGCAACAAATTCAGAGAACTTATTGTAAGCATCGCTACGTGTTGCCTTAGAGAAATCAATAAGCTCTTGATAATAGCGGCTGTTGTCTTTGTCTTCATAGCCTTCTTATCAACAACTTGTAGGATAATATTGCCCTGTGTAAGTGCAACATTTTGGATTGCATTTACTTCACCATTAAGGAGCGCCTCAATGTATGTACGATTATCTTCGCTCATGCTAGGAGCAGCCTCATACTGCTGACCAGTGAACCAAACCTTTTCTCCTGTCTGACCATAACGCTTTGCAATAGCAACGAAATCAGCGCCACCAGCTAATGCCTTCTGTATAGAATCAGCCTTTGCATGAGCCTCTTCAGGAGTATTAGCAGCAACTTGTATCTGACGGAACTGAACAGAATCAGGTAATTGAGCCTTAGACATCACACGAATAATATTCAATGTATTGTCTTGCTTATTCTCTGTTACACCTGTTGTTCCTACAGCAAGAGAATCAATCTTTGAAGCTATATCAGGATACTGCTGATAAGCCTTGCTACTTACAGGTAAGCCAAGATAAGGAATCATAGAGCCACTCTTGCTAATAACCAATGAAGGGTCAGTAGCTGTAGCAAGTTGCTTTTGAAGCTCATTCATTTCCTTGACAATCGCATTTCTATCAGAAGCACTAGCCTTAATCTGATAATCAACGAACTTAATGTCACGTGTTTCTGTATTCTGACGGAAAGCTGGTTTCAATTCCTCATACTTAGCTTTAAGATCTTCATCTGTAACCTTTACATCAGCATCTTTTATAGTACTATATGCCAAGGATGCAAGTTGAATATCACTCTCCTCATTATTATCCTTGAATGCCATCTTAGCTTCAGCCTTGTTTGAAAGAACACAGCTAGCTAACAAAGCTTGATACTTCTGACCGAGAAGTTGTGTACGGAGATTCTTCTCTACAAAAAGCCAGTAGTCATAAATCGTCTGCATCTGCTCAAGCTGTGGAGAGTTTGAAGCCTTTGCCTTATTATAACCATCAAGGAACTGTTGGAGTACATTAATATCAAAACGACCAGTTTGCTGATTTACAAATGGGGTCTGTGCCAACATTGGATTAGTTCCATCGTTTAATACATTTGAAAGTTCCTGTTCTGTAACAGTCAATCCAACCTTCTTTGCATCAGCTTCTAATACACGATTATTAACCAATTGCTGCCAAACTTGATCCTTTACTTGATTAAGCTCATCCTCGGTAAGATTATCACGTTGCATAGTGAACTTAATTGCAGACTGATACTCATCAATCAACTTTTGATAATCCTGAACGCTAATCTTCTCGCCCAGAATCTCACCAATCTGCTGTCGGGTTTCGCTCTTTATTCCATTGCAAGAGCGGAAAGCTTCTTCAGCTAAGAAAGCAAATAAGGCTAAACCGATAGCGGCTACCAGTATACCTCCTTTACTTCTAATTTTTCCTAATGCTGCCATTTTTAGATTTATTATTTGATTTTAATTATTTCTTCTGTACAACAAATTGCCCACAAAAATACGAAGAAAAAGGCAATTATCATAATTTCATGCACAAACTTAGTCAGTTACATTGACTTTTAGCTTCACAAGTTCAATTTTAGTCATGGTACTCTTGATTATCTTAAATTCATATTGGCCAATGGTTATAATTTCATTGAGTTTAGGGAAACTTTGATAAACATGTAAGATGAGTCCACCTATCGTCATGTAGTCATCACTCTCGGGTAGCTCTAAATCAAACATCTCATTAACCTTGTCTATCTCGAGACGAGCTGAAAGGACATATTCATTGTCTGAAGTTTGCTTAGCAACATACTTCAAGTTATCATGCTCATCCTCAATATCTCCAAATATCTCTTCGACAATATCTTCTAATGATACTATGCCACTAGTTCCACCGAATTCATCAACAACGACACCTAGACTCTTCTTCTGTTGAAGGAAGACTTGCATAAGTTTCTGTGCAGCCATTGTCTCTGGAACGAAAGGCATTCGGCGGATATGATCACGCCAATTCTTTGGCGCTCTAAACATCTCTGAAGAGTGGATGTAACCTTTGATATGATCAATGTCACCTTCATAAACTATAATCTTTGAATTACCACTTTCAATAAACATCTGCTGAAGTTCATCAAGCGAACAATTCTCTTCTATGGCATTAATCTCCGTACGCGGAACCATACAATCACGCACTTTGGTATCTTGAAAATCTAAAGCATTTTGAAAGATCTTCACTTCATCCTCAATATCATCTTCATTCTCTGCATTATCAATAGAACTTTGTACTAAGTAATCAAGATCAACTTTTGTAAACGTTCCATCATTTTCTTTTTCATCTATCTTTACTCCAAAAAGACGCAAAAGAACACGAGCAATAAAAGTTGTAAAACGACTAATAGGCCATAAGACGATAAAGAAGATGTATGCCAAAGGAGCAAAGAAAGTAAGTAATCGGTTAGGATTACTTTTAAATAGGGTCTTTGGCAGAAATTCCCCAGTAAATAAGACAATTAGTGTTGACAATATCGTATCAAGAACAACACGAGTAGCAGGCTCATACGGATGAAAGAGCGTTGCATCGAATAGCTGTGCGAAAAGTATACCATAAACAACTAGCACGATATTATTTCCAACAAGCATAGTAGATACGAAACCATTTGGATTATTGTAAAACACCGTTAGACATTTTTGTGCTAATCCATTCTTCTCTTTCTCCATCTCAACAAGGAGACGATTACAAGATACAAAGGCTATCTCCATTCCAGAAAAGAATGCAGATAAAACCATTGTGATTATAATTTCTATAATTAAACCTATATCCAATTTCTTCTATCGTCTTTTTATCACAGAACCCTTCAAACTATCAACATGACTGGTATCAATAGGCGTGTTACCAAGGTTAGAACCAGAAAACATTTTGTCATTTGAGAATATTCCCCACCCTTTCGTTTGGCGAATCTCATAATCTGTCATCTGTTCATCACTTCTAAACCAATTTCCTTCTAGTTCTTTATCAGGAGTCTTGAGATGTGAATAAGTATGAGACCACATCTGATGATTACGTTCATCCCAATAAAGCTCATTACTATAAAAAGAAAGTCCTTGTGCTGTAAGTATTTTCACATGCCCATGTAATTCCCAACGGCGATCTTGATCATAATAAACAGCAGTATCACACTGAATATAACCAACAACATGTTTCTTTAAATTAAATTGAGTAAGTAAGATTCCTTTATTAAAGGTCCATCTAGATGGTTTCTTATTCTCATTGACCTCCCATTGTTCTGTTACAATTCTATATTTGATAACACCTGAATCTGATATAAGAGTATTTACACCATACGTGGTCATGACTGGGACAGAATCACGATCACGTATAGCAGGAGCCATGTGTTCATGCTCTTCAGAACAAGATATCAGGGCATAAACTGCTATAATAAATGCTAAACTTATGAATAAAACAGAAAGGTCGGAACGCATATTACTCAACCTTAAACTTAGCAAACCAACGTTCATTGAATGTTAGACCAACGTTGATTCGGAACATATTCTCTTTTACAAAACCTGTTGCACTACGATTTACCCATTCAGCACTAATATTCAATATGCTACGATTGTTATAGGCATTAACAATAGGAATACCAACACCAAGGCTTGCGGATAACTCGCGAGGTCCATCTACCCCATTTATCTTTAGGTATGGGCTGGTATAACTAATACCTGCTCGATAATGCATACGATCAAAGAATCCACGATAGCGTTCTCCTTTACAATAATCACCACCAAGTGTTATTTTATGAAGGTCATTAAATTGTCCGCCAACAAGACTATAGTTTGTTGTACTACCATTTATATCCAACTGAGGATATTTAATCTTAGCCCATTTCTGCAACTGATAATCAACACCAATCTTTAAACGATTATCATGATTCCACATAAAACCGACACCAAAAGTGTTAGGAAGTTCAAACGCATCTGCAAGAACATAGCTTGTCGTATCCGAAACACCTGTTTGTGAATTCTTTGATACCACAGAACACTTTGAATCCGAATTCAACTTATGTCCTAAAGAATAAGTTAAACCTAAAGTCAATTCATTCTTCTTATCGAGTTTATGGCTATATTGCACACCAAAGTCAATCTTATAACTTTTAACTTGTGAAGCATACTCTTTAGATAACGTATTAACGTAAGTGTCACTATAAGTATTGATGACATTACGACTCAACGATCCCCAAAGATAAGAGGCATTTGCTCCAAACGCAAAATCCTTTGAATGGTGCCCATCCTGCACCTAAATACACTTGGTGCAACCCTCCACTACCACTATATATATTAGAGAAGGTGGCATTCGGAGATGATGGATTATTAAAGGCATTGATATTCCTTGTATTGCTAAAGTTATAGCCAACATTTGAATAAGGTAATACACCAAAAACTAACACCCAAATGCTTGAAGGCACGGAAAGAAGCAACTATATATTCTAGGTTAGCATTCTTTGCATTAATCTTATGACCATTCTCTTCATAATTAGTCAAATGAAGTCCTATTCCTGCATCAAAGATAAAAGAAAGAGAGTCTACAGATGCATAGGACGCAGGATTCATATAATTAACCTGATTACGCTCATGGAAACCATATGCCAATCCATTCATGCCTCGATTGAACCCCGTAGCTTGTGACGCCAAAGTTCCTAATCCATATTGACTATAAGGTGAATTAGTGCCACTTTGAGCTGAAGATTGTATAACCACCCCAACCAATAGTGCTGCTACTATAATCTTTTTCATTCGTTTTCTTTTTCTGATTTGACAATAATGTCTAAGAGATATATTGGCGCAAAGTTATTAAAAAAAATCTATATAGCGGAAAAATGATAAAGGATTTTGTTTTTTAATAAGCTTTCTTTGTGCTCTCATGCTTTTTTGTTATCTTTGCGGACAATAATGAAAAAGAGAGTGCTATATATTATAATAATGTGTCTTCTACCGATTATCCAGATAACAGTAGAAGCACAATCTGTGAGTCATAATACAGATAGCATTCAAATTTCTCTCTTGACATGTTCCCCCGGAAAAGAGATATGGGCTCAATATGGGCACACAGCTATACGATATAAGGACGAGAAAACAGGGCAAGATATAGCCATTAATTATGGTCTTTTTTCATCTGATCAGCCTTTCTTCATACTTCGTTTTATCTTTGGCTTAACTGATTATCGTGTTGGTGCAGAACCAATGGATATGTTTATTGCCCAATATAGTTATGAAGGGCGTGGAGTAATAGAACAAGTCCTTAATATATCTCCTAGGGATAAAGAACTTATCCGTAAAGCACTAGAAGAGAATCTTAAACCAGAGAATCAAGTATATCGTTACAATTTCTTTTATGATAATTGTACTACAAGAGCACGGAATATAATAGTCGACCATTTACATGGAAAAATCATATATCCAATTATTAAGAATCAAAACGAGACTTTCCGCTCATTAATTCACGAATGGAATAAGAATTATGAATGGTCGCAATTTGGAGAAGACTTATTACTTGGTATAAACGCTGACAAGAAAGTTTCACAGTCGGAACAACAGTTTCTACCAGATAACCTAAGACGTGACTTCGCAAAGGCAACATATAACGGGAAGCCTCTAGTAATTGAGACACATGAACTACTTGCACCTCAAACATCAGTTATTGAGTCTGAGTTCCCTTTATCTCCATTAGAAGTGGCTTGCATATTTGTCATTATATGCACCATTATGATGGTGATAAGTAATTACAAGAAAAAAATGTATTGGGTATGGGACACAATTCTAATGCTAGCAGCAGGGCTTCTGGAATCATCTATTTTGTGATGGTATTCTCACAACACCCATGCGTAAGTCTCAATGCAATTATCTTCTTCTTTAACCCTCTTCCATTGTTCTTCCTCTACAAGACTATCAAGAAGACAAAACGGCAAGAATCAAATATATGGTGGAAGATATGGGGAGTGCTTATTATATTAGGTTTTATTGGTGCTTTCTTCCAACATATTCCTACAGCTATTCTAATTATGGCATTGTTCTTGCTTTTACACTGCATATTACACATAAGATTGGATAAATCAGTCAAAAAGATAAATAGAAATGAATAAATACATCACCGCTTTACTTGTTGTCCTTGCTTCAACAGGAGTAGAAGCACAGACCTATCAGTCTGCGCTTAGGATTGCATTGGGTGATGCTACAATAGAAGATTTATGTCATAAGCAGACCTTTAAAGGTATAGAACAGGATATTCTCTCTATCCTTGATGCAATAAAACAGATAAAAGAGGAAGAAGAGATAGAGCCTGCACAAAGTCAAATTGCATTTATTGCAGACTTATCCGATAAATACACACCAGTATTTACACATTATTCTAATCAGACACAACAATTATCATTCTTTCTCCCGAATCCCTCATTAAGGTCTGGGATTAAGATTCGTGCGCCCAGCTATACCTTTTAATATGGAGTTTAAATAGAAATATCCATACATGCAATGAGAAAGATTCAGCATGGACAAAAGAGATTTTAAATAATAATATTCATCGTCCATAAATAAACAACAACACATAAACGGACGTATTAAAAAATAAGAAATGAATTTCAATAAGATATTAAAAGCACTTTTTGGAGATAAGTCAAGTCGTGATATGAAGCTTATTCAGCCTTTTGTAGATAAGGTTAAGGAAGCATATCCAGAGATTAAAGCCCTCAGTAATGATGAGCTACGTGCAAAAACAAAAGAAATACAGAAGTATGTTCAAGATGCAGGTAAAGAGCAACGTGATAAGATAGCTGAACTACGCGCTAAAATCGAAGATACTCCTATTGATGAGCGTGAAGAAATCTTTAATCAAATTGATAAACTTGATAAAGAGGCTCTTGACAATTACGAGAAGGCACTTAATGAGGTTATGCCAGTAGCTTTCTCTATTGTGAAAGATACAGCTCGACGTTTCGCTGAAAATGAAGAGACTATTGTTACAGCTACGGACTTCGACCGAGAGCTAGCAGCAGACCCTGCTAAAGATTTTATTACTATAGATGGTGACAACGCTATTTACCACAACCATTGGACTGCTGGTGGTAACGATCTCAAGTGGGAGATGGTTCACTATGATGTACAGATCTTCGGTGGTGTTGTTTTGCATCAGGGTAAGATTGCAGAGATGGCAACTGGTGAAGGTAAAACCCTTGTTGCGACCCTACCTGTATTCCTCAATGCTTTGACAGGTAATGGCGTACATGTCGTAACCGTTAATGATTATCTTGCAAAGCGTGACTCAGAATGGATGGGACCTCTCTACATGTTCAACGGACTCTCTGTTGATTGTATTGATAAGCACCAACCTAACTCTCCTGCACGTCGTAAGGCTTATCAGGCAGATATTACTTTCGGAACCAATAATGAGTTCGGTTTCGACTATCTTCGTGACAATATGGCAGTATCTCCAGCAGATCTCGTACAACGCCAACATAACTATGCTATCGTCGATGAGGTCGACTCTGTGTTGATTGATGATGCTCGTACCCCTCTTATCATTAGTGGTCCAGTTCCAAAGGGTGATGATCAAATGTTTGAAGAGTATCAGCCATTAGTACAAAGTCTTTATGAGGTTCAACGTAAGCAAGCTACTGAGCTTTTATCAGAAGCACGCCACAAGTTAGCAGAAGCACAGAAAACGAACGATAAGTCTGCTGCACAAAAGCTACAAGAAGAAGGATTCCTTGCTTTGTATCGCTCTTTCAAGGCTCTACCAAAGAATAAGGCTCTCATCAAGTATTTGTCAGAAGATGGCATCAAGGCTGGTATGTTGAAGACCGAAGAGTATTACATGGCTAATAATAACCGTGAAATGCCTAAAGCTATTGAGCCTCTCTACTTCGTAACAGATGAGAAGATGAACTCTTGTGACCTTACTGATAAGGGTACAGCTTGGTTAGCTAATAAGGTAAATGATAATCAACTATTCGTATTGCCAGACATCACAACAGAGCTTTCTGTACTTGAGAAGCAAAAGGATGACAAGTTAATTGATGAGCAAACATACATCGACCAGAAGGATGCCCTAATGGCACATTATGGTGTACAGAGCGAACGCGTACATACATTGCAACAGCTATTGAAGGCTTACACCATGTTTAACAAGGATGATGAGTATGTTGTCTTGAATGGTGAGGTTAAGATTGTTGATGAGCAGACTGGTCGTATCATGGAAGGTCGTCGTTGGAGCGATGGCTTGCATCAGGCTGTTGAGGCAAAGGAGCATGTAAAAGTGGAAGCAGCTACACAGACCTTCGCAACCATCACATTACAGAACTACTTCCGTATGTATCACAAGTTAGCAGGTATGACGGGTACTGCTTCCACAGAGGCAGGTGAGTTCTGGGACATTTACAAGTTAGATGTTGTCGAAATTCCGACAAACCGCCCTATTCTTCGTAAGGATATGGAGGATCGCGTATATAAGACAGCACGTGAGAAGTATGCTGCAGTCATCGATGAGGTAGAGACAATGAGAAACCAAGGTCGTCCCTTGTCTTGTTGGTACTACATCTGTCGAAATCAGTGAGTTGCTAAGTAAGATGCTTACCATGCGTAAGATACCACATCAGGTATTGAATGCTAAACAGCACTTGAAAGAAGCTCAGATTGTTGCCGAGGCAGGACGTTCAGTAGATGGACTCGGTGCAGTAACCATCGCCACTAACATGGCTGGTCGTGGTACCGATATCAAGCTTACTAAGGAAGTAAAAGATGCAGGCGGTTTGGCAATTATTGGTACCGAGCGTCACGAAAGTCGTCGTGTAGACCGTCAGCTTCGTGGTCGTGCAGGTCGTCAAGGTGACCCAGGTTCATCAGTTTTCTATGTATCTCTTGAAGATAAGTTGATGCGTCTCTCGGTTCTGAGCGTATAGCAAAGGTCATGGACAAGCTAGGCTTCGAAGATGGTGAGCGTATTGAAAGTTCTATGATTTCAAATAGTATTGAGCGCGCCCAGAAGAAGGTTGAAGAGAACAACTTTGGTATCCGTAAGCGTCTGTTGGAATACGATGATGTCATGAACAAGCAGCGTACAGTTATTTATGAGAAGCGTCGTCATGCTCTTATGGGTGAGCGTATCGGTATGGATATATCCAATATCATTTGGGACCGTTGCGTAAGTATCATCGAGCATAATGACTATGAGGGCTGCAAAGAAGAGTTCTTAAAGATTCTCACCATGGAATGTCCTTTCACCGAAGAGGAATTCACAGGTACAAATCAAGAGGAGCTTGCAGAGCGTAGTTTCCAACAAGCTATGGAAGCTTTCAAGCGCAAGACGGATCGCATCCAAAGCGTAGCATGGCCTATTATCAAGGACGTATATGAGAAACAAGGTGCAATGTATGAGCGCATTATGGTTCCTATCACAGACGGAACACGCGTTTATAACATTCCTTGCGACTTGAAGGAAGCATACGAAAGTGAGGCTAAGTCGGTTGTAAAGCAGTTCGAGAAGGTAATTACTTCTCCATATCATCGATGATGATTGGAAGGAGAATCTCCGTCAGTTGGACGACTTACGTCACTCTGTACAGAATGCTTCTTACGAACAGAAAGATCCATTACTCATCTTCAAGCTAGAGAGTGTGAAGTTGTGGGATAATATGATTGACGATATGAACAATCGTACAGCGAGTGTTCTCATGCGCGGTCAGATTCCAGAGATGCAACAAGCTGATGAAGTTCAGGAAGCAGCGCCAGAACAACACAGCCAGCGTTATAATGAGGAGAAGGTGGAACTTGATGATCCTAACCAGCGTGCTGCTGCACAACAGGACACACGCGAAGGAGCTCAAGAGATAAATCGCACTCCTTATCACGCAGAAAAAGACTCCACGTCCTAACGATCCATGTCCATGTGGTAGTGGAAAGAAGTTTAAGAATTGCCATGGTCGCAATATCGATTAATAAACTCACAAAGAATTTCGGGGATAAGACAGTTGTGTCTATCCCCGAATTTTGTTTTCCAGCTAATGAGATTATAGGTTTGGTTGGAAATAATGGTGCAGGAAAACCACGCTTTTTCGTTTGATTCTTAATCTACTGAAAGCCAATGGAGGTTCAGTAGATTTTCTTTTCGAGGAATGTCAAGAAGATTCACCAGCAGATGGACTTCTCCCCACTCCTTCAACAAAGTCGATTGCAAATTACGATGACGCATGGAAGAGCCAAATAACAGCCTATTTGGATGAAGCTTTCCTCATAGAATATCTCACAGCAGAGGAGTTCTTTTCATTTATTCTTAAAGCGCATAACATTCAAACAATAGGATTGGAGAAAAGGCTTGAGGATTATAGGGAGTTTTTAAGCGACGAGATCCTTGGACAAACAAAATATATTCGTGAGCTATCGGCGGGTAACAAACAAAAGGTTGGAATTGTTGCGGCTTTACTCCCTAAGGCAAGTGCCGTAATTCTTGACGAACCTTTCAACTTCCTTGATCCCAGTAGTCAGAATCTTCTTAAAAAGTTGTTAGTCGATTACAAAAATAAGTATCATGCCTCTGTCATCATCTCTAGTCACAATCTTCAACACACAATAGATATCAGTGACAGAGTTGTCTTGATGGAACATGGTGAGATTATCAAAAACATCGATCATATCACCCCTGAATCAACAAAGATTTTAAGTGAATATTTTAGATCCGCTCGGACGTAATTTTGAGTTTCAAATAGTAAAGCTCGAAAAAAACGTACCTCCGTTTTACTAAAAACGTACCTCCGTTTTCGATAAAATGTACCTCCGTTTTTATCAAAATGGAGGTACGTTTTTTATAAATCCTATATATGATTGATTTTCAATGGATTATAAAGTTCCTAATTTTATCTATAAATTGGAAGCTTTAGGCACGTTAAAATTACTAGAATTTCCAGCGTATTTGTAGTTCTAAATCGGACTTTGTAGAGCCATTAATCTGTTGCTAACCTGATGAAATCTTATCACGATCAAAGTAACTGGTTGTAGAAGATTGGAGGATTAGAGCTAGATTAGGAGATACTTCTGCCCGTGCAAAGAGAGCATAATGTAAACCGATTCCATAGAATGAAGGAAAGGAAAACGAATAAAGCGGTCGACGCTCATAGATATAGATGCGTGAAGCGAAATCATCTGTGTGAAAGTATCCGAGTAATGCTGTGAGTTGAAGCCAGGAGTTGGGCACCCACGTAAAGTTCTCGCTCGCCATGTATCCAATACTATTATTGAGGTAATGGCATGCTGATATATCGAATTGTGTTTTACTAACCCACGTTTTTGCCTTATAGTTCAATGTTAATCGGCCACGCTGAGTAATCTCATTGATGAGTGCGGTCTTATTAAAATCGTCTTTCTCTCTCAACTTTAATTTATATCCTGCACATAAGGACCAGACTTTATGTGTGTAGTATATATTTAGAACGTTATCCCAAGTACGACTAGCAGTATGCGATCCAAAACGAGGATGAGAAAAATAAGAATAATCAGTATAGGCAATGAGTGAAAGTCCATGTTTTACTTCCCAATTAGTTCCTAAGAGCAATCCACTTTCATTCTGAATCTTCCCTCCTTCGGCAAAACTACGTGCGAACAATCCCGTATAATCATAACGATAGTAACGTTGCATGGCTAATAATGATAAGTTCGACTTCACTTGAACAGAAATGTTATTGATTGTAGCCAATGTCCCTCCATTGCAGGTTGCAGTCTCACCTGCCAAACTCCAACGCTTACGCATGTAGCTATAGTTGATACCAACATTCCAAAAATCATTGCCCGATGGCGCATAACGACGATAATACAAATCTGTGTTAGGGCTAAGAGCTTTATCAAAGTGAGTGAAGAGCGCGGTCAATCCAAGCGTAAGCCTGCCACATCGCCAGTTAAGATTACCTCCAGTTGTGAATTGTGAAGCGTTATCTTTCCGTTCCATCTCCTTCGCTGTGCGGTGATATCCAGTGTTTAGAATCGTCTTTATATCTCCGTTACTTGTTAATGTTGCATCAATCGTCCGATACGAGAGGAATGTGGTTAGATCCAAGTTGTGAGCAAGTTCGATGGTTGCTGCTGCTCCTTGTAAATAGTTTATCGAAGAGCGAGAAGAATATACCGAATCCCGTTATTCTGTCTGCCCAACGTTGACAAAGCGGCGTATTTACCGAAAGCTCAAAGTATTATTGATAACTAGTCCCTGTCCGAAACTTAGTTTATATCTACCCAGAACCAAGTTCCTTTATCTTTCCCAGTTTACGAAGTTGGATATAAAAACTATAGTGGTCATATCCAAACTTATTCTTATTGGAGAAGAAGGGTTCGCCCGCATCTTGTGCCCCTATCAAACCCAGTTGGAAATAATCACTATAATGAAAGTTATATCTGAAGGAGTGACTATACGGATAGCCGAGATAGCCATTTATATCACCTTTTCGCTGATAGAAAGGAGTTTTGCAAGTAAAGAGTAATGTGTGACGCCCTTTGTTTAGGATTTCTTTCAGACTGGGGAATGGTTTATTATCATTTATTGGCGACAGATAAACAAAGTAAGAGAGTAATTGTCTTCGCTGGAAGTCTAAGGACTCTATCATGGATAGCTCGCCTAACGTTCGCATCCCATGGTATTGATATACATACGCTTGGATATCTTCTATTTGTTGGGCATTCAAGAAAGGGATACGCTCTAAGTCTTCACGTGTAGCAGTATTGAGGTCTAATGGGTGTTCTGCCAATTCGGACAATATAGCAAAGATTTCCTCTTTATCTGACTCATTGATATCACTCTCTGCATAAAACTGTTCAAAACATTCCTCCCATGTCATGTTTTGCTGTGCAATGATAGGGATGGTGGAGCATAATATCAAACAAAAGAGTATTAGCCGTTTCATAGACGTAAGGTTTTAAATGAGTGTGATTAGGTAAAAGGTGGCTCATCCTAATAGGATGGAGATTGTAGAGAAAGGCTAAGAAAGACTTCTACTTTGAGAAGTAATATGCGGTATAACTACCTTTCTTGTAAGGTTTATTGGGTGTTAGTCTTTTCTGACGAAGCACATAAAGATCGTAAGCCTCCTTATAATATCGAGGACGGAGACTATCTACTGGATAATATTGCGGTAAGTAACGAGCAAAATCATGAAGATTGCGATCAAGGAGGAAGCCTATTAATTGATAATTGGCAGAGGTGCGAGTTACCTTTAGTAGAACGCTATCGGGCTGGAGCCAAGAATGAATTCTGCCAGGACGTAAGACTCTTCCCCCTCCTACCAAGGGATAGTAGAATAGACTATCTGCTAAGTGTCCTCTACGTGCGACCGCATAAACTGTCAACATCGAAGTGACGGAATCGGTATGTGGCATAGTCTTTACGACTTGTAATGCGCCTGCATAATCTCTCTTATCTATCAAAGCCTCTACCTTTGCGCGCTGATGATAATATTTATCGGTATTGCTGAAGAATCCTGTGAACAAGAAGAACGAAAGGAAGATAGCTAAACTCATCCATGTTAATTGAGAGAATATGCCAAAACTACGTAGCTCTGGTTCATAAGGCTCAAATCGCTTTGTCATTATTACGATAATAGCATAAAGGATAAGCAATAATGGAGCTATCCACAACCAACTGCCCAAAGTAACCCCTGTAGCGGTTGGTCTAATATCCGATACGATTGTCAAAAGAAGGAAAGAGGGAAAGTAGGTTAAAGCATAGCCACGCTTAGAGAGTTTCGTCCAGGAACTGATACCTATTTGCAATAACTTTAAGGTAATTGTTATCAGTACTGCACCCAACAAAGGATTATAGAACGTTTGTCCCCCAGACGCTAAATGCTGTACAATCGTCATCACATCTGCTTGAAAGAAATAGAGATAGCAGAATGAGAATAAACAAAACAAAACAGCACATACTATGCGTATAAACCTACTTTCCATCATCTACTTACTTCTTTTTCAATACAACTGCACTGCGAGCAGGAATATATAACTTAAGCCATCCCTTATGTTGATCGGTATAAAGAGGGTCTGGATTGGTGAAATGTTCTACTGAGTCATCAGCAAAGCCATTGCCTCCAAACTCTTTCGCATCTGAGTTTAACTCTACAACATAAGAACCTTCTGGCACTAAGAACCCATAATCAGCATAAGAGCGAGTTGGTGAGAAGTTGAATACAAACAATAGTTCTCCCCTACTGAAAGCTAATATTTGATCTCCATCATTATGCCATATCTCTTGTAAAGGTGTTGCATTAAATTTCTTCTCGCTCTTTATAACCTCTAACATCTTACGATCGAAGTCACCAAGATAATGATAACAGAGTTCTTTATTATCCACGAGATTCCACTGTCTGCGAGCATACTTATAACTCCAACCATTGCCCTCACGTGGGAAATCGATCCATTCTGGATGACCAAACTCATTACCCATGAAAGTTGAGATAGCCACCATTCATAGCGGCAATAGTTGCCAAACGAATCATCTTGTGTAATGCAATACCACGATGAGCCATTTCATTCTCATCTCCCTTACGGAAATGCCAATACATATCAGCATCTATCAAACGGAAGATAATCGTTTTATCTCCAACAAGTGCTTGATCGTGAGACTCGCAATAAGAAATGGTTTTCTCATCCGCACGTCGGTTCTTTATCTCCCAATAGATAGATGATGGTTTCCAAGCCTCGTCTGGCAATTCTTTAATGGTCTTGATCCAATAGTCAGGGATATTCATTGCCATACGATAATCAAAACCATAGCCACCATCCTTTAAACTTTGCAGCTAATCCTGGCATACCAGATACTTCTTCTGCAATCGTGATAGCATGCTTGTTTACTTCGTGAATAAGACAATTAGCAAGGGTCAGATAACAAATAGCATTATCATCCTGATGTCCATTGAAGTAATCACCATAGTCACAGAAAGCTTCGCCCAAACCATGACTATAATAAAGCATGGAGGTTACACCATCAAAGCGGAAGCCGTCAAAGTGATACTCGTCTAACCAATACTTACAATTAGACAATAAGAAATGAAGTACATCATCCTTACCATAATCAAAGCATAGAGAATCCCAAGCTGGATGTTCGTGTCGATCGCCTGGATAGAAGTATTGGTTAGGATCACCAGCAAGGTTCCCTAGTCCTTCCACCTCATTCTTTACAGCGTGCGAATGGACTATATCCATAATAACAGCTATCCCATTGCGATGTGCTTCATCAATAAGTGCTTTCAGCTCTTCGGGAGTACCAAAACGCGAACTTGCCGCAAAGAAAGAACTAACATGATAACCAAAGCTACCATAATAAGGATGTTCTTGGATTGCCATAATCTGAATAGCATTATAACCATCCTTTATAATACGTGGCAGAACATTCTCACGGAATTCTGTATATGAACCAACCTTCTCTGCATCTTGTGACATTCCAATATGACACTCGTAAATCAGTAATGGGTCGGTGCTAGGTTTAAAGTTTTTCTTCTTCCAAACGTATGGTTCTTCAACATTCCATACCTGTGCTGAGAATATCTTTGTATTCTCATCTTGTACAACACGCTGTGCCCAAGCAGGAATGCGCTCTCCTTCTCCACCATTCCAATGAACTCGCATCTTATAGTATTGTCCCATGCTCCATTGCATGAACAGGAAGACGCAACTCCCAGTTACCTGTGCCTTCAATACGCTTACATTTGTAAGAGGGTAACTCGTTCCAACCATTGAAATCGCCGACAAGATAGATATCTGTAGCGTTAGGTGCCCACTCCCTAAAGACCCAGCCTTCATCGGTAAGATGTAGACCATAATAGTTATATCCCATTGGCAAAATCAGAAAGGGTCATCTTCCCGTCTTGCGTCAGTTGCTTGATTTTCCAAAGCGCATGCTCATGCCGCCCACGTATAATATCTTCATACGGAGACAAATATGAGTCATTCTTAACAAGCCCAATATGAGCTGGCGCGCTCTTACTCTTCTTCTTTACAACTTCTTTTAGGTGTACTCTTAGTTATACTCTTCTTTGTAACCATGGTAAATGTATTTTGTTCGTTATTATATCTTTTAAGTTAAGCTAGTTGACGTGACGTTTTCCATTCTCATAATATCCGATGGCAGTAATCTTACCATTCTTATCACGCTCTATGAACTTTCCGTCACGTTGGTTGTCCTTATAGTTGCCTTCAAAGCGTACGCCATTAGCAGTTTCTTCAATAGCACTACCATTTCGTTTACCATTATGATAGTTTCCCTTGAACTTGCTTCCGTCAACATAGTGAATGATAACAAGCCCTTCAACTTCACCATTCTTGAACTGCCCTTCATAGACGTCCTTATTCTTCTTAGTCAACTTTCCTTGCCCATTCTGCAAGTCCTTTTCCCAATAACCTGTATATATATCCCCATTATGCCAGGACATCGTACCAAATCCAGACTTCATTCCATTTAAGAAATGACCTGTGTATTGATCTCCATTCTTATATTGGAAAATACCTTGCCCTGTGCGCTGACCATCTACATATTCGCCTTCATAAACCTCACCATCCTTGAACTTGTAGATACCCTTACCATTCTGAAGGTCGTTCTTCCATTCACCATCGTATTTATCACCATCCGAATAGATATAAACGCCCTTGCCTTCTTTCATGTTATTAACCCAGTTACCTGTAAACGAAGAATGATCCGACCATTTAAAACAGCCGTATCCGTTCTTCATATCATTAGCCCACATACCATCGTATGAGGCTCCATTTGCAAAGATATACTTACCAGCTCCACTGCGTTTATCATGTTCCCAATTACCAATATACTTGTCTCCATTGTAATAAAACATGGTGCCTTGACCTTGTTGATAATCTTTATACCACAAGCCTTCGTATCGATTTCCATTCGAAAAATAAAAGGTTCCCATTCCATGTTGCTGATTCTGGAACCATTGTCCAACATACTTCTCACCATCAGCAAAGATATAAGTACCATCCCCATGGCGCAAACCTTTCATATACTCACCTTCATAGACATCCTTATTCTTATAGACCGTCTTACCTTTACCATTAGGCTTCCCTCGGAACATCTGCCCATGGTAATTCCCCCCATCACTGGTAACACACGACCCAACCTCTATCTTTTGGGCAAAAGCAAAAGAAGATGTTATAAGTAATACTAATATTATAAGATATCTATTTCTCACGCCAATCAGTTTTAAAGTAATATATCAGTTCTAATAACCTACATATGCAAAGATAAATATTTTTCAATGAAAGTCACAAATTAATAAATCTTTTTTAAAGATGTACTATAAATCTTTTAAAGAACAGCTATTTCTGTCCAGTACTCTTATGTATAGACTATATTAAAGAAACAAAGTAGTAATGAAGAATGAATAAAGGCTTTTTATATCATAAAGAAACGCCTTTCTCGCAATTAGAAGTGCATCATCTATAATGTAATTAATCAACGAAAATGAAGAAAAATCGAAGTTGGCGTAAACTAATTGATAATGAGGAAGAAACAGAACAATTTGCATAGAAGTGCTCTTTTCAAAAAGGGCAGGAATATGCAGATTTAGGCAAAAGTTCAGTTACCAAAGCATTACCTGATTTTGGGATAGGTAACGATGGAGTAATGTCCGGTAACCGAATTATTTTCGCTCGTGTGGCTGTTGCTGTGGTCGGCAGTTTTCTGCATAAGTGAGGAACGCTTTAATTCGGGTAACTTTGCCCATAAATTAAAGCGTATGAAACAAGAGAAAATGAAGGTGTTGCTCTACCTCAAAAAGAGCGGTCTTGACAAGTCGGGCAAGGCTCCGATTATGGGACGTATCACACTTGGAAGGAATGTTGCCCAGTTCAGTTGTAAACTCTCCTGCAATCCAGAGTTGTGGAATCCCCGTGAGAGTAGAGTGGACGGCAAGAGTCGTGAGGCAGTAGAGATAAACGGCAGGTTGGAGAGTTTGCTGTTGTCTGTTCAGTCGGCTTATCAAGCCTTACTTCCAAAGGTTGCCCATTTGACGCAACCGATGTAAAGGAACTGTTTCAAGGCAGCGTACAGACACGATGTATGCTTATCGAACGATTGGACATCCTCATCAGGGAGAAGAAAGAATATATTGGAATTGACATTAAGAGAGAAACAATTTCCAATTACTATACTACCCGTAATAATCTTCGGACATTTATCGAAGACAAGTACAAGGTGGAAGATTTGTCTTTCTCGCAACTTACAGAAAATTTCATTTATGATTTCAGGGACTACTACTTGAACAAATTAGGGTTTCAGGAAAGTAGTTTCTATGCAGTTGCATCCCAAATAAAGACCGTATGCAGGTTGGCATACCGTGAAGGATTGGCTGACACCTTATTATTTGCTAATGTAAAGATAGCAAGAGGTGATAAGAAACTCCCAAAGGCACTTGACAGACGTTCACTTGACAAACTAATGAATACCCACTTCGGAGAGTTGGAGGAAGAAATGGAAACAGCAAGGGATTTGTTTGTTTTTGCCTGTCATACAGGTGCAGCCTATTGTGATTTAATGGGATTAAGTAAGACACATCTTGTCCGTGATGATGAGGAAAATCTTTGGATGAAGTTCAATAGGCAGAAGACAGGTGTACTTTGCCGTATTAAGTTGTTGCCCGAAGCGATTAGGATAATAGAGAAGTATCGAAGCGAAGAAAGGGAAAGACTGCTGCCACAGATGAAGTATGCCACCTATCAGTCGTATCTTAAAGCATTGCGCCTTAGAGAGGGTATAGCCTTTCCCTTTACCACGCATACGGCAAGACACACCTTTGCCACGCTTATCACGCTTGAGCAAGGAGTGCCAATAGAAACCGTGAGCAAGATGCTCGGACATAGCAACGTAAGTATGACCGAGCGTTATGCAAAGGTTACACCACAGAAACTCTTTGAGGAATTTGACCGCTTCCTTTCTTTCACCGAAGATTTACGTTTAACCATATAAAAGACGAGCATTATGAGAAGTACATTCAAGATACTGTTCTATATCAACAGACAGAAAACTAAGACAGACGGCAATACCGCCATTCTCTGCCGTATCACCATCGATGGAAAGAACACAACTATTAGCACAGGCGAAGAGTGCAATCCCTCCGAGTGGAGCACCAAACAGGGTTTGACAACCAATAGGAAGACCAACCAAAGAATCAATGAGTTCAGGGAATTGATAGAAAAACCTATCGGGACATACTGACGAGGGAAGGAGTGGTAAGTGTGGAACTTATCAAGAACCGTTTGCAAGGCATTGCCACCAATCCCACCACGCTCCTTACCATGAGCAAGGTGGAACTGCAAGCCGTCAAGGAAAGCGTTGGAAAGTCAAGGGCGGAGGGAACTTATCTGAACCTTTACTATTCTGATAGAAATCTTCGTGAGTTTGTCAAAGATAAAGGATTACAGGACATATCTATCGCCACCATTACGGAGAACTTGTTTGAGGAATACCGTTTCTTCCTGAAAAAGAGTGGGCTGAAAGCATCGACTGTCAATACCAATCTCTGTTGGCTGAGCCGACTGATGTTCCGTGCGGTCAGTAGGAGGATTATTCGTTGCAATCCTTTTGAGAACGCCAAGTATGAGAAGGAGGAAAAGAGAATACGCTTCCTACAGAAAAGCGATGTAATGAAACTTATGGCAATGAGTATGAATGACAAGGAAGCAGAGTTGGCAAGACTGATATTCATCTTTTCCTGCTTCACAGGCTTGGCTATCTCAGATATGGAGAATTTGAAATACAAGCATATCCAAACGGCAGCGGATGGACAGATGTATATACGCAAGGAGCGTCAGAAGACAAAGGTGGAGTTCGTTGTGCCGTTACATCCCATAGCGGAAGCTATCATCAACTATTATAGGAAAGAGCAGGCAAGAAACGAAGAACAGCAGACGGTGAACGAAAAAGGCGACAGCCTTGTCTTTCAACCTCATTGCAGTCGTAGCGTGATGGGCAAGAACCTGAGCATCGTGGGTAAGGCTTGCGGTATCAGACAGAGATTGTCGTACCATGTTGCCAGGCATACCTTCGGTACGATGAGCCTTAGCGCAGGAATACCTATTGAGAGCATAGCCAAGATGATGGGACACGCCTCCATATCAAGCACTCAAGTTTATGCGCAGGTGACGGACAGGAAATTTCGGAGGATATGGACAGGCTTATTGCCAAATACAAAGCGAAGGACAAAAATACCACAAATGCAAAAACAAACACAAAGACAATCCCATTGGTTGTCAATTCAAATGACAGAAAGGAAGAAACGGTATGAAAACGAACTATAAACAAAGGACAATGACTAACACGGAGAATCATCGTAGCTATTTTGATTGGGGATGCAATATGCAAGTCATTCGCAAGGGAAACAGAGAGATAGCCATGACAGAGAGTGAACTTGTAAGGTTCTTCGGTGTAACGTGGGGTAAACTTAACCATAGACTGCAAGCGTTGATGAGATTTTCTAACCTGCATCCCAATGAGAGGATTGCAGGTGAGGAAGATATTTATGCAAACGAACAACTAAAAGGTTATGCTCCGCTCTATCCGCTTCCTGTCATCATTGCCCTATCTTTTCAGTTGGACAGCACAGAAGCGCATTTGTTCAGAAAGTACATCTGTCAGAAGCTGCAGAAACCAGCATCCATAATAACACCGATATTCCTGATAGGCAACATGGATAACTGATGGTAATACGCTTTTTTCTTTCACTGATTATATCTTACTACATAACTACAATAGGGTATAATACGGTGAAAGAAAAAAAGCTTGTAGCGTAGTTAGTAAGAGAAGCATCCAGTTACTACTTAAAAAAACTACATACTACTTCTATTGGTAATCTTCCAGTAAGAACACACACTGCTTACCATTATATTCGTATCACTTGCAAAAATGATATTCTGAAATGGAATGGAAATGATCAACCCAAATAAAAAAATAACTTCAAAGAATTTGGGTGTTTGGAAAATACTCGGTATTTTTGCAAAAATAACCGACTTAATATATGTTAATAAATAAAGAAGAGAAGAAGGTTGTTGATATTCTTAGGAACTGTATTGAAAAAGCAAACACCGGTACTCTGTTTTTTAATAATAGTTTCCCAGAATACGACGATGAGTATGTGGGCAAGATTTTATCAGATTTTGTCCGACAGGATTTGTTGTTAAGATTATCTCGTGGCATATACCTTAAAGCGAAGAAAACTAAATTTGGTATAGTTTATCCAACTACCGAAGAGATAGCCCATGCAATTGCAGAGAGAGACAATGCTGAAATTCTCCCTACTGGAAGTACAGCGTTGAATATGCTTGGATTATCCGAACAAGTAACTATGACCCCTATTTTTCTTACCAGTGGGTCTGCAAGAAAAATCAAGTGTGGCAATAGAATCCTCACGTTTAAAAGAGGAGTACCTAAAAACTTCACCTTGAAAGGAAAGGTCACACGCCTTTTGGTACAAGCCATGAAGGCTATTGGGGAGCGAAACTATAATGAAGAGTGGGAAAGTGCCATTAGTGCAATACTTAGCAAATATCCAGAAGATGAGACCATGTCTGATGATCTAAAGGTCATGCCTACATGGATACGACGAAACATAATAAAAATTTTAAGCAAAAACAATCATGAGTAGTTGGCAAAATCATAGTAGTGACGAACGAATAGCAATGATACAAACTGTAGGCCAGGATCATAATATCGAAGAGAATGCCGTAGAGAAAGATTGGTGGGTGACGGTAGTTCTCAAAGCTTTGTTCAATACATCTTGTGGGAAATGGCTTCTTTCAAGGGGGGAACTTCGTTGAGTAAAGGATGGAATCTCATCAATCGATTCAGTGAAGATATAGACATTTCCATTGGCAGGAACTTCTTTGAGGACGTCCTTAACTTGCCATTTGCAAAGTGCGAGAACAACAATCAGGTGAAGAAACTAAGAAAAGCATCACGGGATTATATTCATGGGACTCTCTCTGCAGAACTGGATGCAGAACTCCTTAAAATGGGAGTTAAAGGGTATACTATAATGAATGAAACGGTGACAGGGGAACCTCCAAGGCCTATAGACCATGATAGCGACCCGACTATAATATTCGTCAATTATGAGAGCATTTTGCCATCCAGTATGAGACTTATTGATGCGAGAGTTAAAATAGAAATCAGTTGTCTGTCTATGTCAGAACCCTATGAACAATGTGAAATTCACTCTCTTATCTTCGATAAGTTCCCTGAAGAGGATGATGAAATGACCGCATCAATTAAGACTGTAACGCCATCAAGGACATTCTTGGAAAAGGCATTGCTACTTAGTGAAGAGCTTCAAAAGAAGGAACCGAGATCCCTACGTATGTCCAGACATCTTTATGATTTGGATAGATTGATGGATACAGAGTTTGCTCAGAAAGCATTGAATGATGGTAAACTTTATAAGGCGATTGTAGAACATCGTCGCCAGTTCTATCATTTGGGATATGTGGACTATGATAAAGACTATCCCGCTAAGATTGATTTTATCCCCCAAGATGAAGTAATGAATGCTTATCGTCTTGATTACGAGTCAAATATGGTAGATGGCTATATATACGGTAAAGCAAAATCCTTTGATGAGTTGATGAATAGAATGGAGAAATTACTTATAGATTTCAGGCGGATTGTAATTTCTTAGAGCAAGATCTATTTATGGTTTGTTATAGATTTTGCGATACGACATGAAGGGTTTTCCATAAAAAGGTTGACAATTATCTCTTGTAGATAACGAGCCGACCATTAAAAAGAGGTCTTTAATCATAGATTTTTAATATTTTTCCAAGTTTCTCAAAAAAAGTTTCTAAATCCGTGCAGTCTTTTAAGCAAAACATGCTCCTTTTAATAAAAAGGTATGGTATATCTATGAAAATAGATGTTAATATAGACGCATGTAAACAGGGAGAACGTAAGGCTCTCGGAAATTTATATAAGGCATATTCCGACAGATTAAAGAGAATATGCCTGCACTATGTGGAAGATGAAAGTACGGCAGAAGATATTTGCACGATGCTTTTATCATCATTTTTACCTCTATTAATTCGCTGAAGGATAACTCAAAATTGGAAGGATGGATGATAACGATTGTGAGAAACCTTTCGTTGAGATTCCTACAAAGTATAGAAAAAAGTAATATTCTTTTATCCAGTCTGGGGAAAGATGTGTTGAGCGAAGAAGACGATAAAGAAAAGAATATAGAGCTGGAGTTGTTGCTGTCAGCGATAGAACTGTTACCAGAGGGGAACCGAGAAATATTCAAACTCTCAGTGTTGGACGGTCTTTCACATAAGGAAATAGGGGATCTGCTTGGTATCAATCCACACAGTTCTTCTTCGCAGTTGGCTCGGGCAAAGAAAATACTGCGTGTCATATTGATTAAGTATTGGATGCTGTTCTTGCTTCCCATCCTAATACCTGTCTATATCTATTTCGTAACGAGGGACAAGTTCGTTGATACATCTGATAATAGATCAACGGCTTTAGATACTCATCATAACTTTCCAAAACGAGTTCAACAAAATGGAGCTGCTTCTCAAAAGAATGGGCAGCCAAGGTGTTCTATACCTTCAAGTGCTACTGAAAATGATAGGCATGTTTTGGCAGAAAAGACTCTTTCTACTGAAGATATTTCATCACGAATATTAACAGATAGTATAGAATCCAGACAGCAGATTGTATCATTTCATGAGGACTCCTTGCAGAAATATCTTGCTAAAATTAGAGTAAGTATAGACGACTCAGTGCTTCACATTCCACAAATTTCGGAAGATAAAATATTGGCATCGAATGAAAGTATGAAGGTCGATGTAAATCATAAGAAGAAATATACGTGGAAAATTAACTTTGGTTATTCCTCTAATGCTGGAGCCAATGGAGCTATGTCTAATTTGAACTATCTCTCGGTGGTAGATTATGCTAACGGCGGTGCGGCTGCCAAACTATATACCTGGGATGATTATGTAAATTATTTAGTCAGGAACAATGCGCTGATGGATTCTGTAGAGAGGGCAAAAATGTCATGGATTGCACTGAATAATGCAACAGAGGGCAATGCGTCTTTAGGTGAGAAGGCGCATCACTACCGCCCAAAAACATTTGGTTTATCGCTTAATAAGCAATTAAGTCAGCATTGGACTTTTGGCACAGGATTGACCTATACAAGGTTGAAGTCTGATTTTGAGAGCGAGTTTAATGGTGCGACTTTGTTGAAGAGTCAGAAAATTGATTATATAGGCATACCATTACGATTGACCTATCGTATATGGGGAAAAGGTCGCTTCAATGCCTATACAACCGGTGGTGTGACATTCGAGGTGCCAGTTCATAGTTCGCTTGATAAGAAATATATCATAACATCCGACTCGTCGTACACTCTGAAGGGTGACATCAAGCCACGTTATCAGTGGTCCGTTAACTTGGGTATCGGTGTGCAGTACAAGCTATTCAAACCTTTCAGCTTGTATATAGAACCAAATATGTTCTATTATTTTAGAAATGGTAGTAGTCTTGAAACTTACCGTACAGAGCATCCGTTTATTATTACCGTACCATTCGGATTACGACTTACTTGGTAAATGGAGAGAATGAATTGATAAAAAAGTCATAAATATTGTGCAGTCTTTTCGTGGTTTTCTGCTCTTAACAATAAAAGACAAAACTTAAAAAAAGATGTACAGTATTTATGACTACATCCACAACGGAATAGTATTTGCCAACAATGTAATACGCAGACGGCATAAGGAACTTACCTCTTTAATGATATATTCCACAACAAGTTGTCAGTCTCGTTGCAAACACTGTTCCATTTGGAAAAACCTACAGAAAATCTAAGTCTGGTTGATATTATCAGAATAATGAATAGTAAATGTGTAACAAAAAGCACGATAGTAGGTTTGGAAGGAGGTGAGTTTATCCTCCATCCCGAAGCAGACAATATATTAGAATGGTTTGATACTAACCATCCTAATTATACATTACTGTCCAACTGCCTTGCAACGAACAAGGTAATTTCTGCTGTAAAGAATCATCACCCTAAACATCTATACATATCACTTGACGGTAATAGAGAAACCTATCGTTATATGCGTGGGAGAGATGGGTATGACAAAGTGATTAAGGTTATAGAGGCATGTAAAGACATCGTGCCTATCTCCCTAATGTTTTGTCTTTCTCCATGGAACTCGTTTGAGGATATGAGGCATGTCATAGATTGTGCTAAACAATATAACATTGATGTACGTATTGGCATTTACAGCACAATGTCATTCTTCGACACAACCAAAGGTTTAATAGAATCCAATGATGCGGATTTCATCAGCCAGATACCCTCTTCCATACATCAAACATATGAGAACTTTGACTTTGTAGCTTTGTATGACGAGTGGAAGAATAATAGACTTAAGTTACGGTGTCATAGCATATTCAGTGAATTGGTCATCCATTCTAATGGGGATGTCCCCTTATGCCAGAATTTAGACGTAATCTTGGGTAATATTCACGAGAATACACTCGATGAGATATTCAATTCAAGGAATACGTGCAAAATTCAATGCCAACACTCCAAGGAATGTAATCAATGCTGGATCAACTATCATCGTAAGTACGATATTATCCTGTTGAGAAATCTGGAGAAAATGTTTCCCAAGCGATTGATAGAGTTATTTTATGGGAAATATCAATGGACCAGCGACAGACAAACCACCTATAAGAAACATTTCAAGCAAATAACAGCATAGCTAAAATGGGATATTTAGATAACATTATAAGCAGATACAAGAGCATGCGCAGTATGAGGGAACTGTGCCATACCTACACGCAGCAGTATGCGCTGGTAGGTCTCGGCAGTCATTGTGCAAATAACCTGTTGCCCGTCATACAGTATCTTCAATTACCCCTGAAATATATCTGCTGTACCTCAGAGAAGAAAGCCGAGCTGATTTCTCAAAAATACAAGGGAGTCAAGGGAACTACATCTTTACAAGATATTCTGAATGATGATACGGTTTCGGGAGTCTTTGTGGCTGCTCATCCATATTCACATTTTCATATAGCAACTGAAATTATCAAAGCTGGGAAATCCTTATTTATAGAAAAACCGCCATGTGAGAATGAAAGAGAATTAAAGTCTTTGATTGATACTATCATGCTATATGGCTCACAACATATCGTTGTCGGGCTGCAAAGACGTTTTGCCCCTGCCACTCAAGTATTGAAAAAACGATTGAAAGGTGATGGCAAACGGCATTATCATTATCGCTATCTGACAGGATTATACCCTGAAGGAGATACTTTACTTGACCTATTCATCCATCCTCTTGAATATGTAACATTCCTTTTTGGAGAGGCAAAGATAAAGAGCTTGGATGTCATTCGCAGTAGAGATGGTGCCCAAACTTTATTTCTTGTATTGGGGCACCAAGATATAACAGGAATGTTGGAACTATCAACAGATTATTCTTGGCAAGAAGCACAGGAACAGCTAAATATCAGTACAGATAAAGGACTTTATGTGTTGGAAAACATGGAGCGACTTGATTTCATGCCGAGACGCTCTGCATTGTTAGGGATTCCGTTGGAGAAAGTCTTTCCAAACAATGGAGCAACAATTTGTCTCTACGGAAGAAACAACTTTGTCCCAACTATTGGGAATAACCAAATTGTTTCACAAGGGTTCTTTTCTGAAATCAAGACTTTTGCCGACATGGTTGAAAACAAACATGAGGCAGATTATGCTTTGGGTTTGGAAAGTGTTAATCATGTTTATTCCTTAATGGCAGAAATAAAGAAGTATATGAACATAATTGACGACCATATATTATAATAACTAATTAAATTCAACAAATTATGAAAAGGTATTTTTGTGTATTACAGGCGTTCATCTTCTCGTTGCTGTTTATTGGTTGCAGCAATGAAGATGAGTCTGCTTCAACTCCCACAGTGCAAGCATCGAAAACGGAATTGTTTGCTATAGGGACAGCCCGAATAACAAGAGCCGCTTCAAGCCCCTATCTCTTTACACTTGACAACATCAAGTCTTTCAATGCGCAAACCCGTGAGATTATTTTTCAAGATTTTGAGCCGACAAGTCTGCTCTTTCCCATTTATCGTAACATAGAAATACATTCGTATGGTAAGGTTCTACTCCATATCTCAACGTTTGTGTCATCTTTCAATAGTCAAATCTTCACAGACTTATCATTAGTTTCAGAATCTGGCAAGTTTTATCTGAGTGACTGTTACCCACGCAATATTGAGGACAATAGTCAATATGTTAAAGAGAACAAGGCCATTCAAAAAGCAAAAGAAAAAAGAGCGGCAGAATGGGGAGAGTTTCTCTCAATACTCAAAAAACACGGGAAGTTGATTGAATAGTAAACACTATCCATAAAATGTATGTCTTTATTGCGGATAACTTGTAATTAAGTTTATATAAATATCAACATATAAAATCCTTGTAATTATGAAAAAAGTATTTTATAGCCTAATCCTTTTCTGTGGATTATCTGCATGTTCCTCTGAGAAGGTATCTCTTGATCCATTAAGAATTTATGATGTTGCAAATTCTAATTGTAAGTTAAGCATCTCTCCGACAGATACACGTCCTGACTTCTATGCAGAAAACAATGCTATTCCAGCAAAATTAAGTATAGAGTTGGACAAAGACGGTATAGCCCAATGTATGTTGGAAGATGTGAAAGCTAACTGTGCCGTAAAAAATATTTATGTGAATATCGCTAATCAAGATAATCAGATAACCTTTATCGTGTACCATAATGTGCTTGATGCACTTGCCGATTGCATTTGCAAATATGATGTTCGTTTTAAGATGAGTAAATTGCCTTCTGGTAATTATAAACTAAAGGTTTACTATGCTAACCCAAATATGAAATATGATGAATCTAATATTGCATATAATGGACAAGTAAATATTGTTCAGAATAGAAAAGTCTCTGTAAAATTCAAACCAGAAATAGGTTTACCTGAAAATTAAAGATGTAGATATAAGTATCTATTCAAAATATGGCACTTGGGCTGGTATATATCAGGTCAAGTGCCATATAGTATTGTCAATATTCCATCTTCATCTTATCTTTTTCCCTATAGTTATTTTTTAGTATCCTCTCTATTTCTGACTCCTTATAGAGTATCTTCCCTGCGAACTGCGTATAAGGAATAATTCCCTTGTCCCGATAGTCCTGCAAGGTACGGGGACTGATATACAGCCGCTCGCACACTTCCTTACCTGTGAGGAAGTGCTCACCGCCAAAGAGCGGTTTGTGTGTCTGTGCTACTTCCTTTATTCTCTTGCTTACTCCGTTGATAGCGGACAGCACCACCTGCATATCGTCAGCCTCCATATTTAAGTCTCTTACCTGTTCCATAGTTCTCTTCCCTTATTTGTTATTCTTAGGTTTGTCTGTTTTCAATTTCTCCGATTTGGTTTGGAGCAATAGTTCTACATCCTCACGCCTATAATAGCACTTGTGCCCGATTTGGGAGAATGGCAGCACGCCTGTATCCCGATAATGCTGCAAGGTACGCTTGCTGATATTAAGCAACTTGCACACATCACCATTGTGCAGCCAATCGGTGTGCTTGCTCTGTTCCCCAAATGCCTTGTGGCAGGTCTCGGCAAGACTGAGTATCTCGTTCCTCAGCTTCGCCCAATTTGAATCCGTAATGATAAAATATCCCATAGTTTTATTGTTATTTTGTTTGTAATTCTGTCTTATTGGTATTGACAACACCTTTACCTGTTCTGCGTTTCATCGCACGTTTATGCCAACAAAAGTATGATGAGTTTGTCATATTTCAAAGCAGCAGGGAACAGCAGGGAAACATCGGGAAGTTGAAGGAAAAGCTAACGCATTTTATCGGCAACCGTTTGCACATTCTTTCCCTGTTTTCTTCTTTCGCCGTCCGTTTGTTGCAAAGATAGGGCGGTGTATGTCCTATTCAATCATTCTCCGTTCAAGTGACACCTTGTAACACTATTAGTGTGGGCAAACGATACCCTATTTCTGTGCTGATTCTATTGTTTGCAATATCGGTGCAGAACACTGCAAACGTGCGCAAGGGGCACACTACTACCTTTGCCTATTCTTATTGTTGTACTCTTTATTTTTGGATTAAATCAGTCTTTTCTTTTCCTATCTCCATAAAAAGGCATAAGAACTTCATTGCTAATGAACGCAACATTATGCAAGCACTCCCTGAATGCTTGGAACTTACTCATTCTCTTGATAACTTCGTTCTTGGAAACAAACCCCAGCATATAATGAAAACAAGCGCAGATAAAGGCAAATTGGAGGGTGGGTACAGCACACTCAGACCGAGAAAGACTTCCTCCAAGAACTCAGAGATAGAAGCCTATCTCTCCATTCGCTATGAATTCAGATACAACACGGTATTGGGACGAACCGAATACCGCAGAATGAATAGCAGCGATTTCACAAAGGTGGGTCGCTATGAAATTAACACGCTCCGCAGAGAGATAGACAACGACATCGGGATAATAACCTCATCGGAAAATCTATACTCTATCATCGAGAGCAGCTTCTCTCCACGCATCAACCCCATACAGGAGTATTTCAAAAACTTGCCATTGGTGGATGTAAGTAGCAGTTCTCCCTTTTCACTGAAAGCCATTCCCGACTTGGCAAGTTGCGTGGTTGTTCGTAACTCCGACAAATGGCTGCCGTACCTCACCAAGTGGCTCGTAGCAGTGGTTGCCAACGCAATGGACGACCGTGAGTGCCGTAACCACACCTGCCTTGTTCTGACAGGCGAACAGGGCAAGTTCAAGACGACGTTTCTTGATTTGCTCTGTCCACCCAAACTGCATGGTTACAGCTATACGGGCAAGATATATCCACAAGAGAAGGACACACTTACTTATATCGGGCAAAACCTCATCGTAAATATAGATGACCAGCTCAAAGCCCTCAACAAACGGGATGAGAACGAGCTGAAAAATCTCATTACCTGTCCGATGGTCAAGTACCGTATGCCGTATGACAAGTATGTAGAGGAGCATCCCCACTTGGCAAGCTTTGTGGCATCGGTGAACGGCAATGACTTTCTTACAGACCCTACAGGAAGCAGACGCTTCCTGCCCTTTGAAGTGCTTTCCATAGATATTGAGAGAGCAAAAGCTATCTCGATGAACAATGTCTATGCGGAAGCCAAAGCCCTGTTAAAGTCAGGTTTCCGCTATTGGTTTGATGATGATGAGATTGCCGAATTATACAGAGAGAGTGAGGACTTTCAAGTACAAACTGCAGAGATGGAGCTTTGTTGCGTTGTTTTGAAAAGCCAACGGAGGATGAAAGTTATTCGTTAATGACCACTACGGAGATACTCACTTATTTGGGTATTTATACCCACCAGCCACTTGTTGCCAAGCGTATGGGCGAAGCCTTGAAGAAAGCAGGATACATAAAGGTGAGCAAACAAAGAAACGGTAGTAGCCCCATCTATGTCTACAAGATTAGGAAAATCTTGCCCTGCCCACTCCTTCAAACTTGTAGTAGCCAAATGTAGTAGAATGTGTAGTATTACCTTATACTACAAAGTAATACTGATTATCAATTACTTATCACAAAATAGTATGTAGTAAGAAGAAAGATGAAAAAGTTTGGAGGGGAAAAACTTTGGAAAAGGTAAAACCATAAAAACAGACAAACATAAATAATTATCATTCAACCCATTAAAGTATCAAAACAATGAAAGAAGAAGATTTATCACGTATCAAACGCTACCCCATCGTGGAGTATCTCGAAAGGAAAGGTATCAAACCTGTCCGCAAAACACCGACCTATGCCATGTACCGTTCACCGCTCAGGGAGGAAACACATCCGAGTTTCAAGGTGGACACAGAGAAGAACCTCTGGATAGACTATGCCGAAGGCAGGGGTGGGAAGTATCATCGATCTCTGTATGCGTATGGAGGGCTGCACGCTATCAGAAGCCATCCGCCTCTTGGGACAGAACGCTCCCGTTAATGGCACATATAGTTTTCTTAATGACTTCGCACCAAACAACACCCAGCCTGTGATGGCTGTAAATGGAGCAAGGAGACTGATAGAAATATCAGACACTCTGCCACCACATTTTCAGGAGTACCTTACAAAGGTGCGTTGCATCAACTTGGAAAAGGCTATGCCTTTCCTCAAATGTATCAGCTATGAGGTAAGGGCAGGCACTACCAAGCCATTGGCTTTTGCCAATCTCTCTGGCGGCTATGAGCTTCGGGACGACAAGACGTTCAAGGGAACGATAGCCCCGAAGGACATTACTCCAATATTCACGGATAGAGCGGAGCCAGTATGTATCTTTGAAGGCTTCATGGACTTCCTCTCCTTCCTTTCGATGAAAGAAGAGATTACCAACCACTGCCTTGTGATGAACTCCGTGAGCAACGTGGCAAGGACTATCCGTTATTTGAATGACCGACACCTCACCCATATCCATGCCTTCCTTGACAATGACGAAGCAGGATGGAGGACTGTTCAAGATTTCATAAAGGCAGGCTTCCATGTTGAGGACATGAACATACATTACAAAGACTTCAAGGATCTCAATGAATATCATGTCAGCTGTGTCCGTGAGCAGCAGAAACGGAAAGCGCAGGAACAGACACACATATCAATTACAGGACAAAACAAGAAATCAAAACAAGGCAAACTTAAAATGAAATAGAAATGGAAAAGGAAACTATGATGAGCGATAAAGACCTTTCATGGTTCTTGGGTGTGGAAGATGAAACAGAGAACGAATCTACTTCACAAGAAGCGACTGCGGTTCCTGAAAGAGAAAGACGAACAAACAAGCAGGACACAGAGATTTCCATGCACTCTGAGCCTGCACGGAATGCTGAGAACGTAACCGTTCAGAAACGCATCAGTGCCAAGATGAGAAAGAAAACACTTGAAGCCTACAAGCAAACCTATCTTGTGCCGACCAAGTTAAACAACCGGAAGGCAGTCTATCTGAGCAGGGAGACACAGGAGCGTGCCGACTTCATCGTGCGTAGATTAGGCGACAGGGGCAGCAACCTTTCAAGCTTTGTGGAGAACATCGTGCGTCAGCATCTGGAGGAATATGGTGAAGACATAGAGAAATGGAGAAGATTGTAAGCCGTAAGAAAAGGTAGACGGTTTTCTGGAAAAAGGTCTACCCTTTCTTCAAAATAGGTCTACCTTTTCAGGCAAATAGGTCTACCTTTTTTGCTAAAAGGGTCTACCTTTTCTTCTTCAGCTTAGTTCTCTATGAGAATGCCACGAATGCAGTTAGTCATAGAATGCACGGCATTCGTTTTTAGGTTATAAAACGTTTTAAGTGTAAATGGTTGGTTCGGTAGCATTGCAAGACGTCAGTTTGTACCCACAAACTGCGCCCAGCTCCCCTCATCAGACTATCGGGGAGATAAGACCGTAATCACTCCGTTCTCATCGGTCAGCATTCAGAAATTAAGTAACAACAAATTATCTATAATGATTAACTTTCAAAGGAAACTTATATGAATAGATACAAAGGAAAAGCTGCCCGATGGCAGCCAAAGGATAAGGAAGAACAGCAGATGAACAAGACAGAGTTCATCAAGGTAAGATGCACCTTAGAGGAAAAGCAACGTATCAAGTCAAAGGCGGAAAGTGCGGGGCGTAAGTTTTCCGATTACTGCCGTGAGATACTCCTAAATGGAGAGGTGGCAGCCGTTCCCAAGATGACTGCCAATGAGAGGGAAGCCATTGCCATACTTCAGCATACAGGACGGTTCTATGGGCAGATTTCTAACCTTATCAAGGTTAAGGATGAAAGGTGGGTACATATCACTAAGAACCTTTCGCTATGTGCCAAAGAGGCATTTAAGCGATTCTACGACCCCAAATTTCGTGTAGACGATGAGATATATAAGGTCTTAAATATGACAAGAGATGATAGGAAAGTGTAAGGCAATAGCGCATGGTAGCAATGCGCTGGAGTATATTTCGGGAGGGCAAGCTTGGCAATCGGCTTGTCTTTCACAATCTTTGCAGCAGGGAACCGAAGGCTATCTACGAGGAAATGAAAGTGGTCAGCGATTACAACACACGATGCAGAAACAAGTTCCTCCGCATCGAAATCGGTATAGCACCACAGGATGAGAAAAAGCTGCCCGTATCTGAACTCATGCGGATAGCTCATCTGTTTGCCAAGCGAATGGGACTTGACAACCACCAATGGGTAGCGGTAACGCACAAGGACACCGATAATATGCACATCCATATCATTGCCAACCGTATCAGCCTATACGGAGAAGTCTATGATACCACCTTCGTGAGCAACAGAGCAGCGAGGGTAGCAGAGGAACTCAGTCGTAAGTATGGAATGACCATCGCAAAGGAGGTCAAGACGGAGAAAAGACATCAGAAGGAGAAAACCAACCCGACAAGGGAGCAAACCAAGAAAGAAGTTCAACAAATCTGTTATGCCCTGCTTGATAAGTACAAAGGAACAGGCGTTACGGGACACTCTATGTTCCTCTATGACCTTAACAAGAACGGTGTAGTTATCGAGCGCATGAGAAACAAGCAGGGCAAGATCTATGGCTTGAAGTTCTCATACGCAGGACAATCTTTCAAAGCTTCCGAAATCGGCAGGGAGTTCGGCTACCGTTCCTTGCAGAAAAACTTTGAAGCAAGTAACAAGGGGAGAACCAAAGAAAACATATCGAATAATACAAGAGGCAACAGAAAAGAAAGAACAACCTGATGCAGGCTATCAGCTTGTGCCTCCAAGCCGTTCTTCTATCTCACGAGGCAATGACACACCACAAGTGCAGAATCCTATTAGTACAGTGGCAGACACCATTGTTAGTGCAGCCGATGAACTGATGGAAGGATTGGGCGATTTGATTACACCATCCACACAGGGCAATGACTATGCTGAAGCTGCGTGGCTGCGCAAATTGAGAAACCAAGCCAACAGAAAGAAGAAGCGAGGACGAGGATTATAATCCCATTAAAGCGACAAAATCAGCATTACAAAAATGCAGAAAGAAGAATATCTCATTAAGAACGCTTGTTATTCGGTAACAAAGTATTATCTTTGCAAACAGAATAACAAGCGTTCTTTGTTAGGCAGAAAACAGCGGTTAATGGCACTTCGCTCGTTTCCAAATCGTTACCTGTTTAGTTTGCATAGCAAGGTAACTTCTTTATTTTCAATTAGATACATTTTAGAAATTATCTTGCAATGTAAGAAAGGCTTTTTTATATCAGACTGATAATTCTTAACTAAGAAAGTTTTCTATATCTAATAATTACCAAACAAGATGTAAACAATATCTATCTGCATCTTAACCCTTGCAATGCCGCACCAATAGCCGTACAATACTCCGAATATTTAGGAATAATAAATCGAACGTCATAAATCTTCTCCATGACAGGAAAGAGTAATTCGCATTGTGGTAACAACGTGAGATTACCTATCAGAACAAAATCACGAATATCACTATTTAAGGAGCTTAAGATTGTTGCAGAACCTATTGATTGCAACACTAAACCTATCAAACCAAGAGCAATATCCTCCTACTAGCATTTACTTGTGCATTTGCAAACAAAGACGCTGTTGCATCCATAGGCAAACCTGGTAGTGGACTCGTTGATATATCTTTTATCTGAAGATTAATGCGTGAGATGTCTCCTTTCATTGCTAAAGACACGACTTCTTTGACATCATCTGTCTGTAATAACAACCGAGAAAGCCCACTTAATGTACCGCCTCCAATACCAATACCACCAATGTGACGGATTTCATTGCCATCACAAAGTACTAAAGAGGTTCCTGTACCCATAGAGACAACTATCATCCGTTGAAGTTTCGACTCGAACTGAGCTCCCAAACCATCAGCTAAAAACTCATCAGCCTTTGCTGTCGGAAGTCCATAAACAGGCTTATTAACATAATGAGCACCAACTCCAGTCAACATCACTTGCTCTACATCTGATAAATCAATCTTATTATCATACAAGTATTTACCAAATGCACCATACAAGGAAGTCACAGGGTCAGTAGCCTTTATACGTAAAGGTTTAACGACCTTCCCTTCTCTAATTCCAACAATCTTCGTTGTTGAAATCCCCACATCAATTCCAATGGCAATCTTCATACACCTTATATAATTAGGTTACAAAGATACAAAAAACTTAAGAGTAGGGAACTATCACAGAGAGTTTTTGCAAAAAAACACTCAAAACATTTCTCTATTAAGCTGAAAATGAGTATCTTTGCAATCCGAAATAATGAGAGAATAAAGAATTAAACATAAAAAGAATAAAAACGAAATGACGAAAGCAGACATTATCAATGAGATTGCAACATCAACTGGTATTGCCAAGAAAGACGTTTCAGCTGTAGTTGAATCATTCATGGATGCAATCAAAGATAGCTTATTAGGGAAGAAAGAGAACGTATATTTACGTGGTTTCGGTAGCTTTATTATTAAGCATCGTGCAGAAAAGACAGCTCGTAACATCTCAAAGAATACGACAATCACAATCCCTGCACATGATTTCCCAAGCTTCAAGCCTGCAAAGACTTTCATTGAGGATATGAAGAATAAGTAAACATAAATATTATAACAATTTAAAACATTAAAGCTATGCCAAACGGAAAAAAGAAAAAGGGACATAAGATGGCTACGCACAAGCGTAAAAAGAGATTAAGAAAGAACAGACATAAGAGTAAGTAAGCCCCATAGGCTGAAAGCACTTATTACGACTTTCAAACATGACGGGGCGTGTCATCGCAATTAATTCCAACCATGGAGTGCGACGGCAGTTCCGCCTTTTTTATTACCTATAAATATCATGTAGTACGATTAGGTGTATTGTTTATTACCACAAATCATAACGTATAAAACATTTATAGCTAACTTATACGATCCTATACTATCATGATGTTTATAACAAGAGAAGATAGATGACAAGCGAAGTAATTATTGATGTCCAACAGAAAGAGATTTCGATAGCACTACTCGAGGATAAGCGTTTAGTTGAATATCAACGTGAACCAAGAGAAGCTAGCTTTTCGGTTGGAAACATCTACGTGGCAAAAGTAAAGAAGCTGATGCCAGGGCTAAACGCCTGCTTTGTAGATGTAGGTTATGAGCGTGACGCCTTTCTTCATTATCTAGACTTAGGGAGTCAATTCAACTCCTACGCCAAATATCTGAAACAGGTTCAGAGCGATCGTAAAAAACTTTATCCCATTCAGAAAGCCAATCATCTCCCTGACATACAAAAAGATGGCACGATACAGAATGCCTTGCAAGTAGGTCAAGAAGTATTGGTACAAATTGTCAAAGAACCCATTTCCACCAAAGGTCCGCGTCTTACAGGCGAAATATCATTCGCTGGTCGCTACCTGGTGCTTATACCTTTTGGGCATAAAGTCAGTGTTTCATCTAAGATTAAGAGCGGCGAAGAACGAGCACGTCTAAAGCAACTCATCCAAAGTATCACTCCAAAGAACTTTGGTGTAATTGTTAGAACAGTAGCTGAAGGCAAGCGTGTTGCGGAACTTGACGCAGAGATGAAAGTCCTTCTGAATCGTTGGAATGAAGCTATCACGAAAGTACAAAAGACACAAGAGCGTCCTCAATTAGTCTTTGAGGAGACTGGACGTGCCGTTGCTATGTTACGTGATCTCTTTAACCCAACCTACGAAAACATTTATGTCAATGATGATGACATTTGCACAGCTGTACGCCACTATGTTTCTCTAATAGCCCCTGAAAAGGCAAGCATAGTGAAGAAGTACAATGGAAAGGTGCCTATCTTTGACAATTTCGATGTTACAAAGCAAATCAAGTCTAGCTTTGGCAAGACAATCAACTACGGGCATGGTTGTTACCTCATCATCGAACACACAGAGGCTATGCACGTTGTTGATGTAAATAGTGGAAACAGAACCAAGGAGAAAGCACAAGAGCAGAACGCACTTGACACAAACCTTGGAGCTGCGGACGAATTAGCACGTCAACTTCGATTACGTGATATGGGAGGAATCATCGTCGTTGACTTTATAGATATGAATCTTGCTGAAGACAGACAGATGCTTTACGAGCGTATGTGTAAGAACATGCAGAAGGATCGAGCCCGTCACAACATTCTTCCATTAAGTAAGTTCGGCTTAATGCAGATTACTCGCCAACGTGTTCGTCCTGTAATGGATGTTGATGTAGATGAGAATTGCCCCACTTGTTTTGGAACAGGTAAGATTCACTCAAGCATCCTCTTTACTGACCAGTTAGAGCGAAAGATTGATCGCCTTGTCAATAAGGTAGGAGTAAAGAAATTCTACTTACACGTTCACCCATACGTAGCTGCTTACATTAACAAGGGTTTCATCTCGCTAAAACGTAAGTGGCAAATGAGATACGGATTAGGCGTAAATATTATTCCTTCACAGAAGCTAGCTTATTTGCAATATGAGTTTTATGATGCAAACAAGCAGTTTATTGATATGAAGGAACAGAGCGATAAATCATAAGTCGCTCATAAGTCATTAGATAAGAAAGAAAGGTAAAACAAGTAAGAGGTAAGCACTATCAAAGAGCTTATCTCTTATTTGTTTTTATAAGAGAACTAACTCACAACACACATCCCGTAATTGTTTTCCCCTCGTTCTCTTTTGTTTTTCTATATGCTCTGCATTCTTGTTGTACGTGCGTAATTATATTATCTAAGCGTCATAATTCATTATCTAAGTCTGATGTACCTCTGACATCTCTTTCTCCCTTTCATAGAAAACCCTCGAAAGTTATTTTGTTTAACTTTCGAGGGTTGATTAACCTTGCCACATCCTTATAGTGGCAGTGAGAGTTCTCTATACAACAACCTTAAACCGAATACGGAAGGCATGTTTTGCTTCGTCCCAATTAGTACCTAACAATTCAAAGCGACCTATCTGACTCGTTGATCGGACATGCTTACCAATGCAAGGGCACACATCAAAGTCGCCAATTCGCACAAGGCGTAACATCTCAGAAGCATCATCTGGTAGCTTATCCAAGCTCACTCCTTCAGGAATATGATTCCTATCAACCATTTCGAACGTTACTGGCAAATCCTCTGCTATAAGGCGATTCATCTCATCAACAATAGCCTTCTCCTCCTTACGATTAGGTTTATGATCAAGGATGAATGTCATCTTACTCTTCTTTCGTTCGATATGCGCATTATTACTACGCTCCGCCCCAAACATACGAACCATGACTTGATTCAATAAATGTTCTGCCGTATGAGCCGGTGGGAATTCCTCCTTGTTATGCGTATTCAATACATAGTCCATGGGCTTCTCCTTTACGTTAAACTTATATATCCTACCATAATTTGCCTCGACATCTAAGGCAACCTGTCCATCTCGTTTCAGTTCTACCATCTCGTAAAACCTGAAAGCAAATCGGTCATCTCTACTTCCCGCTCTGGTAATCCAAGGAAGTCGTAGGCATGAGCAGGAATGGTAACATTGATTTGCACACGTTTCTGATCGAAGTTCGCTACAACGAGTAACACTTCATCGTCTGCCTTACGCAAGAAGGCAAATTGTTTGCGAGGGTTGAACTGATAGCTTTGATTATTAACATACATGAGGTCGAATGTCAATCCTTCACGCACTGCCTTCTCTCGATTGCAGAAGCGAAGCAGACCTTGATAGACCAATGATAACCTCTTCTCATCTGTTGTAAGTTCCTCGTGATTGAAGAAACCTTTATAAATAGCTTCACTCGTCCAATAGTCGAAGATAGTTGAACGACCATCACGTCCCGAGAAGCCCTCTTTATCCATACCCCGCTCGCCAAACTCTTGCCCTGCATAAACCATAACTGGATTCTGCTGAAGCAATGCGGAAACAATCATGCCCGGCACTCCTTTCCACGGGTTACCAGCAAAGAAGTCGGAGGCAATGCGCTGCTCATCATGATTCTCTAGGAAGTAAAGCATGTGGTCGCGTATATCGTCAACTTGCTGCCACTCGTGCGTAATAGAAGAAGCCGGACGCTCGTCACAGATGACACCACGTATGCAATCATACATACCCACCTTATCATATAAGTAATCAAAGCCTGACTCAACATACATACGATACTGGTTAGGATCATATACCTCTCCAATGAATATCACGTCAGGATATCGCTCCTTGACCTGTTGTGTGGCGTATGACCAGAATTCGTGAGGTACCATCTCCGCCATATCACAACGGAAACCATCAATCCCTTTAGCTGCCCAAAAGAGGAGTATTTCAGTCATCTTCTTCCAAGTAGAAGGAATGGGATGATAATGATAACTACGCCCACCAGCATCACAATAGTCTACTCCATAATTGAGCTTTCACCGTCTCATACCAATCATTCTGCTGTGGATGCGAATCGAAGCGATCGTTACCCGTACACTTGGCTGGATATTCATGGTAGAGCTCTGCTCCGTTTGCATATTCATTCTCGGCTACCCCAGACAGGTCGAGTGCTTCACCCGGACAATAATAGAAGTTGTTTTGTGGATCAAAATGCTTCCCAAAGTCATCGTCTTCTCCTAAATCACTCACTCCTTGCGGCTTTGCTATACTCTTATATTGACGTGCAACATGATTAGGCACGAAGTCGATGATCATTTTCAGTCCTTCGTCATGTGTTCTACTAATAAGAGCCTCGAACTCTGCCATGCGCTCATCAACATTAACCGCAATATCAGGGTCAATATCATAATAATCAGTAATAGCGTATGGGGAACCAGCGCATCCTTTTACAACTCGTGGGTTCTGACAAGGAATACCGAAGGAAGAATAATCAGTACACATTGCATGACGGATAACACCAGTATACCAAAGATGAGTGACACCGAAGTCATGAATGCGACGAAGTACCGACTCGTCGAAGTCATTCATCTTCCCTACCCCATTCTCTGCTAATGTACCGTTCTCCTTTCTCGTAAGGTTCTTATTTCCAAAAGTACGAGTGAAGACTTGATAGATAACTAATTTAGTTTTCATACAATGAATAAACAAAAGTCCCTCTTCCGTATCACTCCTAAAGCAAGGAGGGGTTAAGAAGAGGGACTATTAGCTATAGTATTAAGCTATGCCGTGAGCATTAACATTTCTGTCAATACGTCCAAGCATACCCTGCAATGCTTTACCTGGTCCACACTCGATGAACTCATCAGCACCATCAACAATCATGTTCTGGGCACTCTTCGTCCAACGTACACTTGAGGTGAGCTGAGCTATCAAATTCTTCTGAATCTCAGCTGGGTCGGTATGTGGCAATGCATCTACATTCTGATAAACAGGGCACTTTGGAGCATTGAATTTAGTTGCCTCAATAGCTGCCTGCAATTCGTCTTTAGCTGGCTGCATCAATGGAGAGTGGAAAGCACCACCAACCTTCAATGGTAATGCGCGCTTAGCACCTGCTTCCTTTAACAACTCGCATGCCTCGTTGATAGCGTCAACAGAACCTGAAATAACTAACTGACCTGGGCAGTTAAAGTTGGCTGCTACACAAACCTTACCTTCCTTTGACACTTGAGCACAAATCTCTTCAACCTTCTCGTCTGGCAAGCCTATAATTGCAGCCATAGTACCAGGGTTCTGCTCACATGCCTTCTGCATTGCGTTAGCACGAGCAGCAACCAACTTCAAACCATCCTCGAAACTTAATGCACCCGCAGCAACAAGAGCAGAGAACTCACCCAATGAATGACCCGCTACCATATCTGGCTTAAACTCGTCACCTAAGCAAAGGGCTGAGATTACACTATGAAGGAATACTGCTGGTTGAGTTACCTTCGTTTCCTTTAGTTGGTCATCAGTGCCTGCAAACATAATATCGGTGATCTTGAAACCAAGAATCTCATCTGCCTTTATCGAATAATTCTTTCGCTAATGGGCTGTTCTCGTAAAGGTCCTTACCCATCCCAACAAACTGAGATCCCTGTCCAGGGAATACAAATGCTTTCATCTTATTTTATGCTTTAATTGTTAATACTTTCTGAGTGCAAAGATACAGAAAATTAAATAGATAATGAAGAATTACGCTCTAAAAGCAAAACTTATATCTTAAATAGCTATGCACAGAAGATGATACCCACATAAAACAATATGTATAACTATTGAAAGATGTAGTAATTTAGAAGGTATCGAACACTAACCTAAAGTAGGATTGACGTTTAACTTAAAGTACAAGCGACCTTTAACTTAAAGTACAAATGGCGATTAACTTAAAGTATCATGCAATAAGAATTGGAACGAAGTTGAGCGTTGAACTTTCCATATCAACCTCAACCCAAAACATCTGACAAATTAATCTTTAAAGTATTCCCGTTTTACACTAATATTCACTATCTTTGCCCTACAATTATAATTAAAAACCAATAATCAATAAATAAAAACCCAAACTATGAGAATTAAAAAGACCTTTGCTGCAATACTCATTGCAGGCAGTTTCTTATTACCAACGAATGCTTTAGCACAATTCAATTGGCCTTACAAGATTGTTAACGGAAAGGCGGTCACAGAGGTTCCTACCCGTCCTGCTGGTGAGCAAAGTGTTTTGAACCTTGCAACACCAAAGATGAAGGTTGTACGTGTAGCCTTCGTTGGACTTGGTATGCGTGGTCCAGGTGCCGTTGAACGATGGACGCATATCCCTGGAATACAAGTGATGGCGTTGTGTGACTTTGAGAAGGATCGTGCAGAAAGGTGTCAGCAATATTTACGTAAGGCTAGTATGCCTGCTGCGGATATTTATTCGGGCGAAGATGGTTACAAAGAATTGTGTAAACGCAAAGATATAGACCTTGTTTATATTGCACCTGATTGGAAACATCACTTCCTTGTTGCAAAAGAAGCAATGACACATGGTAAGCACGTTGCAATAGAAGTTCCAGCAGCGATGAATATGTCAGAAATATGGCAACTCATCGAATTATCTGAGAAGAATCGACTACATTGTATGATGCTCGAGAACTGCTGCTATGACTTCTTTGAGTTGAACTCTTTAAACATGGCTCAAAAGGGTATCTTCGGTGAGATTCTTTATGTACAAGGAGCTTATCGCCACGACCTTACTCCGTTCTGGAATGCTTATTGGAAGAAGGATAAAGAAGATAAATTAGGCTGGAGATTGGATTACAACCAGAAGTTCCGTGGTGACATATATGCTACTCACGGCTTAGGCCCTATTGCACAAGTATTAGACATTCACCGTGGCGATCGTATGAAGACGCTTATCGCAATGGATACAAAGTCAGTTAATGGTAAGATGCACGTTGAACAAATGAGCGGTGAGCCTTGTAAGGAGTTCCGCAATGGAGATCAAACCACAACGCTAATCAGCACAGAGAATGGAAAGGTGATTGAGATTATTCATAACGTAATGACTCCACAGCCTTATAATCGTATGTATCAGCTGACTGGTACAAAGGGCTTCGCTAATAAATATCCAGTTGAAGGCTATGCGTTTATCATCTCAAGAACTTGCAAAAGCAGGTGTAACCCCTTCAGCAGATGACTTATCGAGGGCACAGCTACTTATCAGGGTAAAGGATAGAGAAGCTTTGGAGAAGGCGAACGAAAGCCCTATCATCACAAAGTATGAGAAACAAGCGAAGGAAGTTGGTGGTCATGGTGGTATGGACTTCATCATGGATTCACGTCTAGTTTATTGCTTACAGAACGGCTTGCCATTGGATATTGATGTGTACGACTTAGCTGAATGGTGCTGTCTAGCCGAGTTAGGTTCTATCTCTATGGATAATGGTAATATCCCTGTGGAAGTACCTGACTTTACACGTGGTGAATGGAATAAGATTAAGGGCTTCCGTCATGCTTACGCATCTCCTGCTGACGAGGCACAAGCTAATGCTGATGCCGTTGCCTTTACGAACCAACTAAAAGAAAAGGGTAAGAAGTATTGGGAGAAGGTTGATAAAGCAGCAAAGAAGAAATAAGGTTTAGACCTTTGCTATACTGAAAAGGTGCCATAACTGATCATACAGTTACGGCACCTTTTTAAGTTATGCTCAACTTAACCTCTTACTTTCTCAAGGCTAAGTTGTAATTGTAATATTCTGTCTTACCCGTAATATCTTCTACAACCTCGATAAAGGGAGGGAAGTTGACATCCTCATGATCAACAATGCCTTTCGTTTCAAGTATCTGAAGATTGCGCATTGGAGATAAATAGGTATCAAGCTCAAAGAATTGACCACGCCATATAAACGTTTTACGAATCTTATGGATTGACTGACGATAAGGGTCGGCTTGACGCATTAATGACTCATAGAGGTTATTATCTATCTGTCGCTCGGTAACTACCTGTGCATTGTTTGCTAAGGTCTTTTTCGTTGTACGAACATTAACAGAAACGCCGTTCAATGTACGACGACGAAGACGCACCTCACTACGTGGGTCGGAGGTTAGATAAGTTTGAATAATCTCGCTTTCTATAGCATCAGGAATATCACCTGTAAGACGCACGATATATTTACGTTCTTCTACTATCTGCTGCGGAATCTCAAGTACATTCGATATCTCTTGAATAACACGATTGATCTTTGTGTCAAAGTTCTCGTGGTTGTTGATTACACGTAGATGAGGATGCTCTGACCAGGCTTGAATGACTTTCTTGTCAAGTTCACGTGCAAGCTCTAATCCCTCTGTACGCTCCGCATTGGTAGCCGTAGTGTAGAATTGTTCTGCACCATCAGCAGCACTGACAAGGTGAAGTACCGCATCATATCTAGCACGTAACTTCTCCGAACAGGTTCCAACGCCAGCCGTAATCTCCTTCCACATTTCTGGTTTCATATAAGCAGAAATATCCATCGTTCCACGATCACAAACGATGATGGTTGGAGTAGTAATTGTTTCGGCTATCCGTGTAAACTTATCCTCCAAAGCAAGCTGCATTTCTAGTGTCGCCTTCTCTCCTTCATAAAAGAAAGCGTGGTTATCCGTAAGGTAATCCATACCTGCTTGGCTAAAGAGTGTTGGCACTTCAGGAATAATAAACACCTTGTAACCGAGACTGGAGAAATGCTCGATAATCTTGACAAGTGCTGTCGTTTTTCCGGCACAAGGTCCGCCGGTAAGTACTATTCGTTTCATAATAAACTAATAAATCCCTTCCACCCGGAAGTGAAAGGGACTATTATCTAACATTACTGCTTTACAGTGCAAAATGTCATTTGTTGAATTACTCAGCTGCTGGAGTTTCCTCCTCTGCAACAGGTGCCTCTGCAGGAGCCTCCTCAACAGCAGGTGCTGGCTGGTTCTCTGCAACAACAGTTACAGGAATCTTAACCTCAACCTCCTTGTGGAAGTGTACAGTAGCTTCAGAAGTACCAACCTTCTTCATATCGTGCATTGTAACGATCTTACGATCAATCTCAATACCACGCTTTGCAAGCTCTTCAACTACAGTTGCTGCGTTAACAGAACCATAAGTTACACCAGTAGCTGATACCTTTGTTTCAATAACAAGTTCTACACCATCCAACTGTGATGCCTTCTTCTCTGCCTCAGCCTTAAGAGCTGCAAGCTTAGAAGCCTGCTGCTTTAAGTTCTCTGCCAACTGCTTCTTAGCTGAAGGAGATGCGATAACACCTTTACCTGTTGGAATGAGATAGTTACGACCGTAGCCGTTCTTTACATTAACGATATCGTTCTTGTATCCAAGACCGATAATATCTTCTTTTAATATAATCTCCATCTATTGACCTCCTTTTTACTTCATCAAATCGGTTACGTATGGAAGTAATGCAATCTGACGAGCACGCTTAACAGCCTGTGCCACACGACGCTGATACTTCAATGAAGTACCTGTGATACGACGAGGAAGGATCTTACCCTGCTCGTTAAGGAACTTCTTCAAGAACTCACCATCTTTATAATCGATGTACTTAATACCGCTCTTCTTGAAACGGCAATACTTCTTCTTCTTTGTATCAATAGAAGGAGCGGTCAAATAACGAATCTCTGATTTCTGCTCTGCCATGATTTAAGCCTCCTTTTTAGCTGCCCATTTAGCACGACGCTTCTCAGCATAAGCTGCAGAATACTTGTCCTGCTTAACGGTAATGTAACGAATAACCTTCTCGTCACGACGGAAGCCGGTTTCGAGAGTGTTAATAACTGATGGTTCTGCATTGAACTCTAACAATGCGTAGAAGCCTGATGACTTCTTCTGAATGTTGTAAGCCAACTTCTTCAGACCCCAGATCTCTTCGTTCAAGATCTCAGCACCATTATCAGTGAGCAGTGTCTTGAATTTAGCGACCGCTTCCTTCATCTGTTCGTCAGATAAAACGGGAGTCAAAATGAAACGGTTTCGTATTGATTCATACTACTTAATTATATAAAATGAATTAAAAATGCACCTTGCATACGCAAATGCGACGCAAAATTACAATTTTTCGTGCAATTGACCAAATAATTTTAGTACTTTTGCTCATCGTATAGTACAATTACACGTTCAGTATGAGAAGATATATCAAATATTTAGGTCTTATTGCTATAGTTGTTGGCATTATCTTATTTGCAATACATGTTATTATTTCCTTCCAACGGAATACCCTCTTATTCTCAGGTTTGATATTAATTATTGGTGGAACTATTGCATTTATAAAAGGTAATAAACTTGATTTACCTTGAATTTAAACAACTAGTTAGATAACAAAGAGTAAAGCCCAATAGGACTTCATATTATGAAGAATCCTATTGGGCTTTTACTTACTCCTATTTAAATAGTTAATGTGCCATTAACCTTTAGTTTTTAATCCTCATCAGGTACAATAAGCTTATAACCTTTACCATGGATATTAATAATCTCAATCTGAGTATCAGGCTTCAAATGCTTACGGAGCTTTGTGATATACACATCCATTGAACGAGCATTGAAGTAATTATCATCAATCCAAATGGTCTTTAAGGCATAATCACGCTGGAGAATCTCATTAGAATGAGCACACAACAAAGCTAGCAATTCATTTTCCTTCGTTGTAAGCTTCGTCGTCTTCTCAGGGTCATTATCTAATGTCAATAATTGCTTCTGTGTATCGAAAGTAAACCGACCAATATTATACATAGTAGATTCTTTCGTCTTCTTCCCTCTTACTCGACGAAGGATTGCTTCAATACGGAAAACAAGTTCTTCCATAGAGAAAGGTTTGGTGATATAGTCATCTGCACCAATCTTGAAGCCCTCAAGTATATCTTCTTTCAGTTGTTTGCTGTAAGGAAGATAATTGGAATTTCCGCATTTGCCTGACGAATCTCTTGTGCCAATGTAAATCCATCTTTCTTTGGCATCATCACATCAAGTACACAAATATCATACTTATTCTTCAAGAAAGCTTTATAGCCTACTTCACCATCTGGGCAAAGGTCAGCTTGAAAGCCTTTTGCCTGTAAGTATTCACTCAATAGTGTTCCGAGGTTCTCGTCATCTTCACACAATAAAATCTTTAACTTATCATCCATAATCTATAACTTTTAATGTTTATACTTCATCTTCTATTTCTTCATCACGAATTACGGGAAGTTTTATAATAAACTTAGTTCCCTTACCAAACTCGCTTAATACTTTAATCTCACCACCATGTAAATCAACCATTCTCTTTACATAAGCTAAACCTAAACCGAATCCTTTTACATCATGTCTATTACCTGTATGTACACGATAGAACTTATCAAAGATCTTCTTTAAGTTTTCTTTCTTTATTCCCATACCTGTATCACGCACCGAAAGATAAAGGTGTTCATTCGTATTCCATGTCTTCAAATAGACATTTAATGGTTCGTCTGGCTTTGCATACTTGACAGCATTATCCAAGAGGTTAAATATCACATTCTGGAAGTGCATCTCATCAACATACACGGTTGAATCAACAGCTTCAATCTCCGTATAGACTTTACCACCTGTATGTTCTACTCGCAGTGCAAATGAGTGTGCAATAGTTTCAACCATTTCGTTTAAGTCTGTATGCTTCTTCTTTAGTACTGCCTTCTTTCTATCGTACATACTCATCTGCAATACTTTCTCAACTAAGAAACGAAGGCGCTTAGCCTCATCATTGATTACACCGCCCAAGTGTTCCACCATCTTCGGAGACTTTTCCAAACTCTTGTCGTTCATCATCTGTGCCGCCAAAGAGATACTTGCAATAGGTGTCTTCAACTCATGTGTCATATTGTTGATAAAATCGTTCTTTATCTCACTATAACGCTTCTGACGGAAGATCGTTACAATAGTGAAGATAAAAGTTACCAACAATACAAACGTAAAGATGATTGACGGTATCATAAAACGAATACTAGAGAAGATGTAATTATTCATCTCTGGGAAGTGTACCTTCACAACTCCCATTCTATTCACTGGGTCATTACGGAATAACACCTGTGAGTAAGTATTCTCTTCCCCATCCGATACATAATCTGGACAACGATAGACTTCACGACCATCTTGTGTTGTAACCGTAAAATGATAGGGGATGTTAATACCATTATTCATCATCTCCGCCTTTAAATCTTGGTCTAACAATTTAAAGTTAATACGTTGTTTTAGAGGCTTATCTGATGCTGAATAAAGTATATTATAAACAACCTCTTCAAGCATTGCTTTCTGATAGACATAACGATTACGAACAATCTCTTGCATGTTACGTTTTGTTGCAGAAAGCGAACTACTATCATTACGGAGAATCATTGCCTTAGGCGTCAATGATGGCTTCGATTGTAATAACTTCGCTTCAAAAGATGTATATGCATCGCCTTGACTATCTACTGCTGGAGTTTGATGTGTTGCAACGGAATTATCCTTTGAAGTTGAACGTTGTTCCGCCTGCTTACGCTCTTTCTTATTTACATCATCTTCTAAATAACGAAGGGTCTCATTCAATTCCATATTCCGAGAAGCCTGATAAAGAGCACGATTGACTGATTCGTCAAACTGTTCTTTCTTCATCTCAGCCATTTCTTCAATGTAATTGAGTTGGAGTAGAAGTAAGCCTAGGAATGATAATCCCATGATTACTGCAATAATCCAAATTGTCTTCTTCTTCATTATTATTACTTCTATTCGTGTAGGCTACGACTTCTGAATGAGATTCGAACTATAGCTCTACTACGATGTTCACGATTGCAAAGATAATATTTTATTAATCCATTAACACAAAAACGTTAACAAATAGAATGGATTTTAAATTAATTAACCGATTATCATATCTAGGATTAATTATTATCAACTATATCACAAGTATATTAGCACAAGGATGACTAAAGAAAAGTCCAATGGGCAGACTCTAAATTGAACCTGCAAAATCGTAATGAATAACGAAACTTCAATGATTTATTGAGAAAAGACAAAAAGACCTATAAACCCATGTAAGTTAGCCTAGATTTAAATATAGGAATACTTCACCTTAAACGTCAATTAATCTCTAACTTAAACGCCAATTAAACTTTAAGTTAAACGATGAATATACTTTAAGTTAAACGATAGTTGTACTTAAGTTAGAGGTTAATTGTACTTTAACTTAGACTTTAATTAAACATAAACTTAAAGTGAAACAAAGTAGAATTAGGACATAAAGAAAGGGGCACGTTACAATCTTATCTAGACAAAATAAGAAAGAACGCGCCCCACCTAGGAAGATGATTATTAACTAAAAAATAAACTATTCTTCTTCATCCTTTACTTCAGCTTCATGCTCCGCAATTAACTTCTGCTGTAAATCATTAGGAACAAGCTCATAACTAGCAAACTTAGTTGTGAAGCTAGCTCTACCACCAGTGAGAGAGCTGAGAGAAATACTATAGTTAGCAAGCTCTTTTAGAGGAATCTTTGCTTGTAACTTCTGATAGCCTGCTTCTGAATCCATACCCATAATCATGGCACGACGTCCTTGTAAATCGCTCATAACATCGCCCATATAGTCACCTGGTACGTAGACTTCCAAGTCATAAATAGGTTCTAGAATCTTTGGTCCAGCAGCTTTGAAGGCATCAGAGAAAGCATGGCGAGCTGCCAAAGTGAAAGAAAGTTCATTGGAATCAACTGGGTGCATCTTACCATCATAAACAATCACACGAACATCACGCGCATAACTACCAGTCAGAGGACCACGTTCCATACAGTCCATGACACCTTTCAATATAGCTGGCATGAATCGAGCATCAATAGCACCACCGACAACAGAGTTGATGAACACAAGTTACCACCCCAAGGAAGAGTGCGTTCTTCACAACCTTTAATATTCATCTTAAACTCTTGTCCGTTGAACTTATAGGTTGTTGGAGCAGGCATACCTTCAGCGTATGGCTCAACAATCAAATGAACCTCGCCAAACTGACCAGCACCACCACTTTGCTTCTTATGACGATACTCTGCCTTTGCTTGCTTAGTTATCGTCTCACGATATGGAATCTTAGGCTCCTTAAAGGTTACCTGTAGCTTTTCATTGTTCTCTAAACGCCATTTCAAAGTACGAAGATGGAACTCTCCCTGTCCATGTACAATTGTTTGTTTCAACTCCTTACTTTGCTCAACAACCCACGTCGGATCCTCTTGACGCATTTTTAGTAATGCTGCCATGAGCTTCTCCGTTTCTTGTGAACTCTTAGCCTCAATAGCCCTAGAGTATTTTGAATTAGGATATTTAATGAAGTCGAAACGCTGGTCAGTACCCTTACCATTGAGCGTGTTACCAGTCTTAACATCCTTCAACTTCACCATACAACCCAAATCACCTGCATTCAGTATGTCAACAGGAATACGGTTAGCACCTGCACAAGCATAAAGCTGTCCAACACGCTCTTTTGAACCGCGATCAGAGTTAGTAAGATCATCACCTGTCTTCACACTACCACTCATCACCTTAAAGTAACTTACTTCACCAATATGTGGTTCCATACCCGTCTTGAAGAAATAGAGTGATTCTGCACCCTTAGAATCAGGAGCGACCTCTTCACCACGTGTGTTATGTAGCTTAGGCATTTCGTCAACGAACGGAACGACATTACCTAAGAACTCCATCAATCGACGAACACCCATACTCTTGCCAGCACATACACAAAAAACTGGGAAGATAGAACGTGTAACAAGACCTTTACGAATACCCTCGCGCAACTCGTCTTCTGAAAGTGTCTCTTCTTCAAAGAACTTCTCCATCAGTCCTTCATCGTTCTCTGCTGCTGCCTCAACAAGTGCTTTATGAAGTTCCATAGCCTTATCCATCTGGTCAGCAGGAATGTCCTCAATGATTGGTTCTCCACCTTCAGGCTTCCAGCTATACTTCTTCATCAACAGAACATCTATCAGACTATTGAAACCGGGACCTGTTTCTAATGGATATTGTACAGGAACACACTTTGAGCCATAGATCTCTTGCATATTTGCAATAAGATTATCAAAGTCGCACTTATCAGAATCAAGTTGATTAACCAAGAAGATTACAGGTTTCTTGAGTTTCTCTGTATAACGGAAGTTATTCTGTGTGCCAACCTCCGGACCATACTGACCATTAATAAGTATAACTGCTTCATCAGTTACATTAAGAGCGGTTATTGCACCACCAATGAAGTCATCGCTACCCGGACAGTCAATGATATTCAGCTTCTTATTATTCCATTCTACATGGAATACCGTTGGAAACACCGAGTAACCATACTCCTGCTCAACAGGAAAGTAATCGCTAACCGTATTCTTAGCTTCAACTGAACCACGACGCTTAATAACGCCGGCTTCGAATAACATACTTTCGGCAAGAGTAGTCTTGCCGCTACCCGCACTGCCAACTAAGGCAATGTTCTTAATCTCGTTTGTCTGATATACTCTCATATCTGATAGATTTAAGCTGTTAGTAATAATTTATTCGTTTCAAAGAGGACAAGTATTAACTCATCCATTCAGCGGTCTAAGTTAGACATTTCCAATGAGAACACCAAAGTTTCTTACTAAAAAAGCAAATTCTTTTAAAACTTATTAGTACATTTGCATTAGTTCTTATTAGTCATACATTAATATATACGAACAAACACCTATCATGTTAGGATTGTACATTCACATACCTTTCTGTGCCAGTCGCTGCATTTATTGCGGCTTCTATTCTACTGTGCCAGCCAAGAAGAAGGACGAAAGGCTTTCTGTAGAAGAACAGTATGTGAACGCTATCTGCCATGAGATGGAAATGCGTGCGGAGAAAGACAATGAAATGTCTGATAAGAGGACGACTGGTTTGACAAGTATATACTTAGGTGGTGGTACACCTTCACAGCTTTCCTTTGAGAGCCTACAAAAGATATTCCAGACGATAGATAAGGTATATCACATTGGTTTAAAATGGGATATAGAGAACAACAGCTGCACCACTACCATACCTATCGAAGTCACAATGGAGTGTAACCCAGATGATGTAACGGAAGAGTTTGCACAGAATTTGCGTTACCTTCCTATCAATCGTATCTCTATGGGAGCGCAGACTTTCTCTGACGAACGCCTGCGTTTCCTACATCGTAGACATACAGCTGACGAGGTAGAAACTGCTGTCAAGCGTCTTAGAAGTGTAAACATCAAGAACATATCAGTAGACCTTATGTTTGGTTTCCCAATGAGACACTTGAAGAATGGAAAGAAGACATTGAGCGACTACTTGCTTTAGACATTGAACATATCTCTGCATACAGTCTTATGTATGAAGAAGGGACTCCCCTCTATCGACTTCTTCAAGCAGGAAAGGTCAAGGAGATGGACGATGAACTTTATCGTCAGATGTACGATACACTCATCGACCGCTTAACCGAAGCAGGTTATGAGCAATATGAGATTAGTAACTTTGCCAAGCTCAAATCACAAAGTTCAAACCTCAAAGTTCAAAGCCCCTATCGTTCTCAACACAATAGTTCTTATTGGCACAATGTACCTTATATAGGTATCGGTGCTGCAGCCCATTCCTACAGCAATGGTAAGAGAAGTTGGAACGTAGCAGATACTAAAGCTTATATCGCTGCTATCCAAGAAAACAGACTTCCTTGCGAAGAGGAGATAATTGATGCAGACACACATTACAATGATATGATAATGACAGCCCTCCGTACGTGTGAAGGAATAGATCTCTCAACACTCTCTGCTGAATACCGCACTTATCTCATGCGTCTTGCCAAACCTTTACAACAACAAGGTCTATTGAAAGAGGAGAATGGCTGGCTCCACCTTACACGTGAAGGTATCTATGTCAGCGACTCCGTTATGAGCGATTTAATGAAAGTATAAGTATATCATCACCCAACATTCCCATGACCAACGAAGAATTTGAAAAGAAGTGGGCAGAGAACCGCAAAGAGGTTCTTGCTAACAACGAAGAATATCAACGCATTGTCCAAAGCTATAAAAGCTCAGGCTGGATAGATTATATCATCTTCATCGCAGGCTTTGTCATCTGCGAGAACTATACGAAGACTATTGTAAATAGTATCGTACTCCAATATCTCCTTGCACTTGTAGGCATGATCTTGATATGGTTGGGCTATCGCCTTATCAAGAGTTTATTCAACAGCAAGCAAACATTGGAGGAACTCGAAGAAAAGATTAAGCATCAGTATAGAGACTCAATCTCCAACTGATAAAAACCACAAACCTCCGACCTTATAGTGCCTGAGAAGCACTCTAAAAGTCGGAGGTTTCGTATATTCAGCTTATCTGACGAATGCCTAGTTAAGCTTATTCTTTCTTTGCAGGCGTCTTTTCCTTTGCTGGTGGCAACAGTAGATTTAAGATGACACCGACAACTGCAGAAAGCCCGATACCACTGATTGAGAAACTACCCCCCTGCAGCACTGCACCTCCAATACCCATTGTCAACGTAATAGATATAATAATGATATTACGTGTGCGGTTGAAGTCAACCTTATGCTGAATGAGGTTCTGAATACCTACGGAAGCGATAGTACCGAAGAGCAATAACATGATACCTCCTAACACGGCTGCAGGAATACTCTGCAATAGAGCGCTCAACTTACCTATAACCGAGAATACAATAGCTGTTGCAGCAGCAATACGAATTACCTGAGGATGTGTTACCTTAGTAATACTCATCGCTCCTGTCACCTCACTATAGGTTGTCACAGGGGGACCTCCAAAGAAAGATGCAGCCAAACAAGCCAAACCATCACCTAACATTGTACGATGCAATCCAGGAGATGCCGTAAAGTCTTTATCAGCAACAGCGCTTACTACATAAATATCGCCCACATGCTCTATCACTGGTGCTATAGCCACAGGTATCATATAAAGGAATGGTTCCCATGCGAATTGTGGCAAATGGAAATCTGATAAGGCGGGAGGTAAAGCTAACCATGGTGCTGCCTCAACGTGTGAGAAATCAACAACGCCCAAACAAATAGCGACAATGTAACCTGAAACGATACCACAAATAACGGGTACAAGCTTCATCAGACCACGCCCCATAGACAACACGCACACTGCTACAGCCAATGAGACAAATGCCAACAACCAATTTGTCTTTGCCATATCAACTGCTGACGTCGATAAGGACAAGCCTATTAAAATAATAACAGGTCCTATGACAACAGGTGGGAACAATCTATCTAGCAATTTCTTTCCCTGCCATTTAATTAAGGCTGACATAACAAAATAAACGAGAGAAACACCAGCTATTCCTGCTAATGTACCAGGCATTCCCCATTGCTTTGAAGCTGCAATGATTGGTGCTATAAAGGCAAATGATGAACCTAAAAAAATAGGAACCTTACCTTTCGTAACCAAATGAAAGATAAAAGTTCCTAGACCTGCTGTGAATAACGCCGTTGCTGGATCAAGCCCAACAAGCAAAGGGACGAGGACAGTAGCACCGAAAGCCACAAAGAGAAATTGTACTCCCTACTATGGTTTTGCGCACTGGTGATAGTTTTAAATTATCCATGTATTGATTGATAAATATTAGTTTTCACAAATAGCCAATAGACTAAGTATGGTTTACGTCTGCAAAATTATAAAAAAATGTGCATTATGTAAGAACAATGGAAGAAAAGTTTAAATCTAAGGCTAAAAGCCATGGTAGGAATCGATAAAAGAATATTTTTCGTACCTTTGAAGTCTTAATTATCTACATTCAATAATATTGCCGTATGACAACAAAACTATTTAATCTCGCTTTTCTATTGCTATTCACTAGCTGTATCAATACCTCTCAAACGGCTAAGACACTTGAGGAAGCTGCAGAGGAGGAAGATATCCCTGACTATACACTTTCAAAGGAAGAATACGAAATCATATCTTCTTCCAACGCATTCGGACTAAAGCTCTTTCAGCAACTATCCAATAAAGAGAACGAGAAGAGCATTGTATTCTCACCAACAGCTGTCATCTATTCTCTTAACATGTTAAACAATGGTGCTGCTGGGAAGACAAAGCAGGCATTATGTCATGCCCTTGGTTATCCAGAAAAGAAACTTGATGAAGTCAACAAACTTAATAAGAAGATACTTATAGGTCAAAGACGAGAGACCTTCTCCAATCTAGGCGTAAGCAATCCAAAGGATAAAGGCTCATCGAATGGGTATATGGTCACAGCTAACTTCATGGCTCTCAATGAAGCAACGGAACTATTGCCCGAATACCAGAAAGCACTTCAAGATTATTACTTCACGAATATCATAGCCTCAGCTAACAAACAACAAGAACGAATACAGGCTGATTCTCTTTGTGCAAAGATAACGAAAGGTGACATAACGACATTGCCAATCGATGTTTCTACTCCGCACTCCGCACAGATTATCAATGCTGTTGCTCTACGAATCCCATGGAGTAATGAGTTTGTGGGAGAGACCACTAATGGACAAACTTTCTATAAGCAGGATGGTAAGCTGACCAAGGTGAACATGATGCACACCTTTGATCAAGACAAGAACTTTCTAGGATACGAAGGAAAGCAATATAAGGTTCTGACCTTAGCCATGCAGAACGGCTTCTTTATGTATGTCGTTCTCCCTCACAAAGGCAAGAAATTGGATGATATCATCAGCGACTTTAAGGATAGCACTCTCTATGACTTAACGAAGCTACATAAGCAATATGACGAGGTTGAGATTGCTCTACCTAAATTCTCAACATCTATCAAACTCCCTTTGAAAGAGCTATACACCAAAGCAGGACTAGGCGTTCTCTTCTCTCAACAAGCAGCTAATTTCTGTCAGATGAGCCCGTCACCCTTATATATAGATAAGGTGTATCAACAGATCAGACTGGATGTTAACGAGAAAGGAGTTGCCGCGAAAGCCGTTCAATCGACCTCAATGATGACTCTTGGCATAAATACCCACCCAACAAGGTTCACGTTTACAGCAGATCATCCATTCTTCTATTACATTACAGATCAATATGGTAACATTTGCTTCATGGGTAAATTCATGGGCGAATGATTCCCTTACAAACGTAAGTCAGTCTGTATACATCCATATAGGAACCACTATTATTTACATAACTATTTCTATATTCTATAAAAACAAAATGGAGACAATAGCATTTAACTTCGATTCCGTCCCATCAACATGGGAAATTTGTTTCAACAAAGATTGTCCACGCAAGGACACTTGTATGCGTTATTTTGTTGGACAATATCTACCAGAAGACAAAAACATAGGCTTCGCCGTCTTCCCCAATGCGCTACAAAACGGCAAATGCGAGTTTTATGTAGAGAAGAAAGTGATACGTGCTGCATGGGGATTCCATCATCTATTCCTCAACGTCAAGCATGTAGACGACACGCCGATACGCAGAGAAATACAGCAATACCTAGGAAGCCGCCCTACTTACTATCGCTATATGAACGGACAAATCACGCTCACACCAGAGCAACAAGCGGATATTATTGACATATTCCGTTCGTATGGTTACACCGAAAAGTTAAGGTTTGACTATTACGTTGAACGCTATTCTTTCGAATAGAATAGTGTATCACTAATCGTATCATAGGCTGATACAGTGTGTCTCAGACCTATGAAACACACAGTCTCAAGCCTTGATACACACAGTCTCAAACCTTTGAGACACACTGTTTCAAGCCTTGAGACTCTATAGGTATCTGTATTACTATGTTTTACTATGAAATATTAAGTACTCATAAAGCTTATTCAAACGGACGGACAATCAGACCATTGGAAGGAGAAGCTTCTTGTAAAGCAGCAAGACCTTTATTAATTGTTAGGGCATAACTACCCGTTTGATTTGAAGGTACAGCACTTGATGTCCAGTAATAACCAGTGAGACCAGCAGTTTGGAACTATAGTTATTACTACCAGTGCTATAATAGCCTGAGAAAGGAAGGTAGAAATATTGGTTCATCTCTGTGATAACAGGGAGTTGCAGCGAAGCCGCTTTTGCAACTCTCGTATAAGTGTTACGCAAATCAGTCGAAGCGTTATCAGGATGATGACTGTCAGTGAATCCAGCAATATTGGCTTTCTTCTTAAACCACATACCACCCTTATAGAGATAACCCATAGTTGACCAAAGCTCATCAGCATCATAATGCGGATCACCCTTCAGCACATACCATGCCATCTCGTTAGCGTTAGGGAGGGCAGCAAAGTGAGAGGTTGAGGCTTCAAGCGGTCCAGCAGCTGTACGATTAGGAGTGTAACTATCACTTCCTGGCTTTGGATAGTTCGTACTACTGGTTGTTAAGAACTTTGTTAGCTGCCATGGGTCAGCACTGTTCCATTCGTGCCCACTCCAATAGTTCGCCTTTGCATCCCACATATAATAGTTGGTACCACCGTAGTCATTGATAGAGAGGTTGGCGGTCACGTCATGAATAGAGCCTGGAACAAAGGTGAGGGTAACATACTTAGTTACAGTGCCATCAATAGATCCCTTCGGATTATCAGCCGTATTGCGAAGCCAGTAACGGATGCGAAGACTATGCCTACCCGGTGCTATCACAGCGTAGGAGGCATTCTTACTCATATCAGCGGTCGTATTGTCAATAGCAAACCCACTCCCTGTTGTGAGTGTGATAGTCTTCGAATCACCCGAAGCAAGGGTGAGCGTACCATCAGAAGCAATGTTGTAAACACCTGCTATATCGTCTTCTGATGAAATCTCTATCTTGATAATCTTACTATGCTGTACGTATGTATTACTTGAACGAGGGATGAGACAGATGAAAGAAGCCTTGTGCTCGAGTGTAAACTTATAGTCGCTCCCTACCTTTTGGGCAGTAGCTACACCGCAGTCACCCGACTCACCTGCATGGTCGAAGTTGTTAGGCGCAGTCTGAGTCTGTACCTTCTTTATCTCTACTTGTGGTTGTGAGCCTGTGAGCCCTTTATTGGTATAGACAACCGCATGCGTCGCACCGCTGTAGTTACCAGCAACGGTAAACACGGCGTTCGACTTCTTTGAGGCAATAGGGAAGGTGGCTGTTGCACTCTGTCGCCACTGACCAGCATTGTCTTTCACCAATATCTTGTCAGTATTTCTCCATATAACAGAGGCCCCGCTACCCTTGGTATGATCGTAGATAATCGTGCGTGTCGGTACTTCTTCTTGAGAGACACCACTGAAGGTCATAGAGTCCTCCACAACACGATGGCTCTCCTTAGCGTTCTGCAGAAGGTCATCATTTGAACAACTCGTCGTTACTGCTGCACCTATCAAAGCACAGCCTACCCATGACGATAGTAATCGTAAAGTCTTTATAAACATATATCTCTTGTTCGTTAAGTGTGTTTTACCTTATATATATGAAGTCTATTCGCTCCAATTATGATTTATATTCGACGCATCATCATCGTCCCACAAGAAGGTTTTCTTTGCGTCACCAGCACTTTCTCCAGCGTTGATTCTGCCAGCATTACCGCTTGCATTGACCATAAGAGTCTCCGTATAAGTTTTCATCAAATTACATTCGGGCTTAACATATACATTACGCCTTGTAAGTTCTTTCTTCTTCATCAATTAAAATAAATTACTATATTACTCTTTACGTCTACGAGCATTTCACATAAAATACCATCGTAGTTTCAGTTCTTGGGTTAATTCCGGTGCAAAGTTAAGAAAAAAAAACGAAAGTAACAAACACTATAACAGAATAATAAGATGTTATGGTGTTTATTACTTCCTACTTATATACATCAGTATTGGGAACTTATCGACGCTTAATGATCACATAAATGATAACAGGTGCACCGATGAGTGGCGTAACAGCATTAAGGGGGAATTATACCTAATTCTCCAGGGAGATAACAAACGAGGTTACAGAACAAAGCAATTACCGCACCTGTTAGCACTGTTCCAGGAAGGAGGGTTCGATGGTTGTCTGTGCGGAATAAGAGTCGAGAGATATGTGGTATAGCTAAACCAATAAACGAGATAGGTCCACAGAAAGCTGTTGTTACGGCTGTCAATAAACCAACTGTCACGAGTAATAGGTTACGTATCTGGCGAATATTGATACCAAGACTTTCAGCATATTGAGTGCCTAAGAGCATAATGTTGAGGGGCTTTATTAAGAATATGGAGGCTATGATACCAACCAAACAGAGTAAAGCAAAGAGCAACATGTGATCCATTGATACACCTCCAAAATTACCCATCCCCCATACCATATAACTCTTTACGCCTTCTTCTGAAGCAAAGAAATTCAATAACGCCACAGCTGATGAGGAGACATAGCCCACCATCAGACCAACGATAAGCAATAGTACACTATTCCTTACCATAGTCGAAAGAAACAGAATAATCATCGTTACGACTATTGCACCGATGAATGCAGACGTAAGAATAGCAAGGAAACCTGATACGGTAAACAGGGTTGTTGACACACTTCCGCCTAAGAATAACATCACGATTGCCACACCTAACCCTGCTCCCGAACTGATTCCGAAGACATCTGGACCAGCCAAAGGATTACGAAATGCCGTTTGAAGCATTAGACCACAGACTGCCAGCGACGCACCACATAACATTGCTGTTAAGGCTTGAGGGAGTCGATTCTCCATTACGATATACTTCCAACTCTCCTTGCCTTCGAACTTATCAAAGAGTATGTCGCAGACATCGGCTAATGGGATTCTCACCGAACCCACTATAAGATTTATGGCAAACAGCATGATTATGCTAGCCACTAACAACAGGATGATACTGACGCTCCTCTTCATCATTTAAGTTTCTTGTAATAACGCATTGCACCTAAGTGCAAGTCGGGATGAAAGAGTTGGATCAAGTCGGATAGCAGCCAATCTGGTCGCCAACTGACTTCCTCAAAGTAGGGTGTACTATCCACCTTACAGCCATAAACCTCTCCTGTTTATAAGGCTTCAACGCTCCATAGCCTTGATACTCCGCCAATAAGGTATTCAGACTGAAGTTACCATTATAACTGAGAATCCAGAAGTCACTATCTCCAAACTTATCTAATATCGTCTCAAAGGGCATTGAAAGACTACCGCTATGTTTGTCCTGCGCATAAGCATAAGAACCATTGGCATCCTTATACAACAAGCCCACACTACTCTCTCCACCAGGTAAATACCAAACGGCACCAACTTTCCTATCTGGCAAGACGCTTCGCTTCACCTTGCTCTTCTTCGCCTTTGCACTCAAAGCCTTATAGTTCTGCTCTACAACTGCAAACAAGGAGTCCGCTTCATGCTCACGACCATATAACATTCCATAGAACTTCATCCATTCGGCACGACCTAAGGCTGAACGCTCCATATAATCGGCACACTCAATAATGGGTACGCCAATCTCTTCCAATCGTCCATAACCACCACTATTCTCAAAAGGAGAAAGCAGAATAGCATCAGGCTTTAAGTCTATAATATGTTCTACATCGGGCTTCATCGACTCACCACAATTAGCAATCTCTCCCCCTTCCGTGCTCGCTGTTGAACATCGGGGATAAGCATATACTTCAAATCAGCAACACCCACAATAGCCTTCTGGGCATGTAACATCTCAAGAAGATTCGCATGAGCCGTCGTAAACACAACGCTTCGCTGGATAGGAACATCCACACGTACTCCATCCGAGATATTCTCCGACTCAACATTACGTGGCATGAGATAATATGTTTGTAGGACTGTTCCTTTCTTCCAAGGGTTCAGCAACTTTACAACAACATAACCATCCTTATGCTCCATTGTGATATTCCGAGCATATTTAAACCCTGTCTCCCCTATTTCTTCGTTTGCTTTTTGCTGTCGAAGACTACAAGAAACCAACAATGAGAAACAAAGGATAAATGCTAATAACTGACGCATAAATTAAGATTTTGATATGCAAAAATACAAAAAATCAAGTATTCTCTTGCCCATTAAGGATATTTTTTATATTTTCGTCCGCGTATTACTAAACAACCTAAAACATTAATCTAAACAACTAGCACCATGGCTGAAGAAAGTCTAATGCACTTAGTAGTCACGTCGAAACAAAACATGTTTGGCAGCTACTGGCTATTATCATTGTAACAACTATCGTTTGGAACCTTCCAACAAGTGCTTTCGGTATTGATGGGTTAACCATCGTACAACAACGCATCATTGCAATCTTCGTGTTTGCTACCCTATCGTGGCTGACGGAGTGCATCCCTGCATGGGCAACCTCGCTAAGCATCATGTCTATCATGTGTGTCACCGTTTCGAAGAATTCTTTCGGGATATTCAAAGGTGATGGAGTTGGGGAATTACTCGACTCGGAGGAGATTATGGCATCCTTTGCTGATCCAATTATTATGCTCTTCCTTGCAGGTTTTATCTTGGCGATTGCCGCTTCTAAGTCGGGACTTGACACGCTATTAGCACGCAACCTTATCAAGCCTTTCGGAAACAAGAGTGAGAATGTTCTTTTGGGCTTCCTACTTATCACAGGACTTTTCTCAATGTTCATTTCGAACACTGCTACAGCTGCCTTAATGCTTACCTTCCTTACCCCTGTCTTTGCAGCCCTGCCTGCTAATGGTAAGGGGGCGCATTGCATTGACAATGTCTATCCCTATTGCTGCCAACCTGGGTGGTATGGGAACACCGATTGGAACTCCACCAAACCTCATTGCACTTAAATACCTCAATGACCCAGCAGGTCTTAACATGAATATCGACTTCATGCACTGGATGGCATTCATGGCGCCACTTGTAATCGTCTTACTCCTTCTCTCATGGAGAATTATCCTCCACTTCTTCCCATTCACACAGAAGACGATTCACTTGAAAATTGATGGTGAGGTGCATCGTGGATGGCGAATGTGGGTAGTTATCATTACCTTCATTGTCACAATCCTTCTATGGGTTATTCCAAAGAAGGTCACTGGTATCGACACTAACACTGTCTCAATGATTCCAATGGCAATCTTCGCTGTCACGGGCGTTATAACTGCAAAGGATATGCAAGATATAAATTGGAGTGTCATCTGGATGGTTGCTGGAGGTTTCGCCATTGGATTAGGTATGAATGGATCGGGCTTGGCTGATGCCGCTATTGAGAGTATTCCGTTCGGTAATTGGAGTCCTATCGTCATCCTTGCCGTATCTGGTTTGATTTGTTACTTCCTCTCTAACTTCATTTCAAACACAGCAACCGCAGCCTTGTTAGTTCCCATCCTCGCTGTTGTCTGCCGTGGTATGGGCGATAAGCTCGGGGGTATTGGTGGTACAAGCACAGTCCTCATTGGTATTGCCATTGCTGCATCAACAGCAATGTGTTTACCAATATCAACACCTCCAAACGCTATTGCTTACTCAACGGGCTTAGTAGAGCAGAAGGATATGCTAAAGGCAGGTCTCACCTGCGGACTCGTTTCCCTCATCTTAGGTTACATCCTACTCTATTTCATCGGCGAAATCCACTTCCTTGATTAAAAGCATAAGCTCTATTTAGAGCGATTAAAACCAATATTTATAAATGTCTCTCTCACGGCATTATCAAACAATCGTTTGGTAATGCCGTATTCTTATGTTCCTAGCTCCCAACTTATGTCATTAAATAATATGTTCTTCTTCCCTTCTGTCTAAACCCTATGTTACTATCTCCTATGTTTGTATGTTACTCTGTCTTCAAAGCCTATGCTCTTCTGTCTCATACAAAAGCCTCACCCCATTAGGTTGGGGTGAGGCTGTACCACGAGAGCGAGAGAACCAAATTAATACACTAGTTTTGAAAGACATTAATTTAACAATTAATATAATCGATTGTCTTATTACAGAACGATTGATACCCTGAATCAATCTTTAAAAAAATGCCCCCGTGGTATGAAAAGAAAAGCCTCCCCAAGCCCCTCCAAAGGAGGGATGTCCTATTGCATACAGTTTGAAATAACCAAATATATGTGAGCGGACTTAGGGACATCCCCTCCTTTGGAGGGGCTTGAGAGCTTCTTTTGCGGGGTGGGGCTTACCCTGCCTGTGGTCCAGTGTGGTCTTCACTCCCCTCTCCTTTTGGAGAGGGGGCGGGGGTGAGGCTCTTCTTTTCCTTCCACTCTTCCCAATAAATATTATCCGACACCAGCGAACGAGTGGCAACCTTATTGCTCTGTGTGCGCGAAGTCTCAGGAATGAAGCGAACACGGATGCCTTTTATCTGCTTTGCCGTCACTTCTTCAGGTTTTGCAATACCCTTATCAGCGTTGATAGTGTAGTAAAACGTACCGACACCCTCCAACTTCACTGTGCGACCCTCTGCCATAAAAGATGCCATTACGCCACCTAAGTCCTTCAACACAGCATACGTATCACCACGACTCACGGTTGAAATCAGTGCCAATCGGTCAGCTACTTGGTCGGTTGTTACGGGCTTTCCTACGGTTATTGCTTCTGGATACCATAGTCCTGTTAGCTTTCTTTACTTTCTTAAAAAATGCCATAATATTAATGTTTTAAAGTTGATAAATATGATTTGTAAATTGTTTTCTTATTCGACACACCCTCGGTATGGGACTGAGGGTACCTAAGTATCATACTTAGGGTACCTGAGTATCATACTTAGCCCCCCTAAGTATCATACTTTGGCACCCTATTTATAAGACCTTGATTATCAATTACTTACAAAGAGCTTGCCTTTACCCTCTTTTGTCATGTTTTTTCGCATTAATTATCTCCGAAATCCGAGAATTTCTGTGCCCTACAACCATTATGACCACTACTACTACCCACGCTGACATTGTTACTTTGGAAGTATAGACAATACCTACCATCACTATTATACGGATGCGCACTAGACGACCAGTAGGTGCCACCGTTACTTAAACGCAGTTTACCATTTTCGTAGTAGCCAAAAGCAGGTAAGAAGAAATAGTAGTTTGCTTCACTAGCAGAAAGTAGTGTAGTAGATGCTGACCAGCTCTCAAATTTCATTACTTTTCGCCAATCAGTTCCGTCAGGAGCTGTTTCAGAGTTGAACCCACTTATATATGCTTTCTTCTTAAACCACATACCACCTGAATATAAGTGTCCCATTGAAGTCCATACCTCGTCATCCCAGTGAGGACTACCTTCTTTTGCGTACCATGCCATCTCATTTGCATTAGGAAGATCAGCACATGAATGGATAGCATCATATCTTGGATTAGCGGAGGTCTGATTCCAATAACGTAAATCTGTACTACTTTGAGCATAGTTACCTGCTGGCTGACTCTCTGATATAGGCTGCCTAGTACCTGCTGGTAAGTTTTTGTTCCATTCGTAACCATACCAATATTGTTGTTGGGCATCCCACATGTAGTAATGGTCGCCGTCATAGTTTCTCATTACATCAAGGTTGGCAGTTATGTCGTAGTAAGTGTTTGAGGCATAAGCAATAGAAGGAAGCAACTTTGTGATAGTGCCCCCAACATTGGTTTCAACATCTCTTATCCAGTAACGTACTCTTAAGGCATGAGTTCCTGGTTTGATTATCATATAAGCACCATTTGTAGTTCTGCTAGCAGAACTGTTGGTTAAGGGGAAACCGTTAGGATTACTGCTACCTACTGTGTTCAAGACAATTTTCTTGCTGCCTGCTGAACCATCTAGGTTATCTGTGCTAGAGTTTATAGTGTAAGTTTCTGCTATATCATTGTCTGAAATTACCTCAACCTTGGTAAGGTAGCATTTTTTTAGAATAGTATTACTTGTGTAGGGCTGGAAGACAAGATAAGCTGGCTGATGCTCCAACTGGAAGCTGAAAGTTCCTCCTCCTAGAATTCCTGTAGCTGTTGCCGTGCCATAGTCGCCAGCCGTGCCGAAGTGCTCTGTATTATCTGGTGCTTTCTGATATTGGTAGGTCGAGATTGTTCCTTGACGTCCGCAACTGTACTTTCCCAAATAATAAACTTTATAGCTTGTGCTTGCTGTAAACTTACCTGGTACTTTATACTTAAAAGTAGCTACCTTGCTGGTTGGGGCATTACTACTCATTTGCCATACGTTATTATCGTCCTTTACGTAGATGTAGTCGCCTGCTTCCCAAAAGAAGTCACCACTGTTGTAATCCATTGATGTGCGGGTCTTCGTTTCGTCGCCTGCAACGAAGGTAGTTAGGTTCTTGTCGCTATCTTCATTGGGGTTTGTCGGGTTCTGTGCTACATCCTCATTAGCGCAGGATGCAAAAGCCAAGGCTATGCCAAACACAACTGCCAAAGACTTTAGTCGTGTGGTAAATGAATGTTGTCTCATTGTTTTCTTCATCTTTACTTTGTTCTTTTATTAATAACTCTCTGTTAGTCTTCCCATGATGGATTCACGTCTTCTTGATCCTCGTCCCATGACGTTGCAGCCTTTGCACTCGAAATGGTGCCGCCATGATGACCAGGTCTGTGTTGACTTGGGAAAGACGTATCCATCAAATTAGTGGCTTCGTTGACTTGAATTATCATACACTCTGGTGCAGAATAACTCTTCTTTACTTGCTTTTTTCTCATTACTTCATTGATTAAAATAGTTGTTATTTCGTTCTTATTTTGCTCTAAACGGGGTTCAAAAAAGGGTATAAAAAAGCGAACAAAGGAAACTCCTAGAAGTCCTTTGTTTACAGGGGTTACGGCACGCTTCTCGCGCGCGTATGCGAGAAGAAAAAATGTGTTATTAGACGCTAGGTGCGAATGTGTGTGTTAGCAAATTATTTGGATTGACCAAAGATAAAGTGCAAAAAGATGCAAAGAATTCGATAATTCTTTGCAGTACTTCGTTCACTTGATATGTCATTACTAATTGTTTCACGGCGGCAAAGGTAAGAAGAATAAATTGAATGAGCAAGGAAAAGAAGAAAAAAAGAAACTATACGAAATGATAATCTGTAATAGCCTTAAAGCCATTAAGAAAAGAGGCTGCCTCCATGCGTTTTTTTCCAGATAATTGAATATCCAAAAGCTCTAGCAAGTAATCTGTGGTATTCACATATAGGCGATTCTTCTCAACAACAAGGCTACCAACTGCACCTGTGGCTGCACGATTCGTCTTTGCTGTTTTATAGACTTTCATAACCAATGGTTTGCTCTCAGAACCATCATTCAAGACTAACGAACTCCATGCACCAGGATAAGGATTAAGTCCACGAATAAAGTCATAAACAGCCTTTGCTGGTTGACTCCAATTTATCTCGCAGGTTTCTTTAAATATCTTCGGTGCGCTCTTTAGTTCGATATTCTCTTGCTCTTGGGGTACGCTAATCTCGTCTAAGACACGAGAGAAATCAACATCTAAGTTATCTTCTGGCAACTTAGAGGCAATAAGATTGATTGTGTCTATTGCTATTGTTGCACCCAAGTGCATTAAACCATCATAAACATATTCAACATCAGCCGTATCAGGGATATCAAATGGCTTTTGCATAATAATCCTACCCGTGTCAATGTCTTTATCAAGGAAGAAAGTAGTAACCCCCGTTTGCGTCTCTCCATTGATTACTGCCCAATTAATAGGAGCAGCACCGCGATATTGAGGCAATAGAGCTGCATGAACATTGAAAGTTCCCAAACGAGGCATTGCCCAAACAACCTCTGGTAACATACGAAAGGCAACAACAACTTGTAAGTCCGCATGATAAGAACGAAGTTCCTCGATAAACTCAGGATCCTTCATCTTTACTGGTTGAAGTACTGGTAAGCCTTTTTCTAAAGCATACTGCTTAACTGCAGAAGGTTGCAGCTTATCTTGATGCCGCCCAACAGGTTTATCAGGTTGAGTAACGACGGCTACTACATTATAATCGTTTTCCACTAAAGCCTTTAAGGACTCCATCGCAAACTCGGGGGTACCCATAAAGATGATGCGTATATCTTTACTATTCATTCTTTAAGATTTTACAATTAAGGATGCTGAATAAAATGAGAGTAAGAGCAGGACTTACTCGGCACTGAAATCTGCAACGAACTGACGATACATACTATACAATCGTATTCGTGAGATATATCCTACCAAATGACCGTCTAAACCAACCACTGGTAAATACTGCGCCCCAGTACTATCGAACGTCTTCATCACATCTTCCATAGGGTCATTAACACCTAATGTAGCTGCTGGAGCTGTCATAAGTTGACTCACATGAAATCGATGATAAGCTCTGTACGGAAAATAATATGGCGAAGTTTGGTAATATCTATCTCGCCCATAAGGCAGCCGCTTTCATTGAGAACTGGGATATAATCATTGCGGCTCGAACTAAGAGCATGAATGAGTTGCCCCATTTCCATATCAGGAGCAACAGAGGTAAAATCACGGTCAATAATCTTATCCATTGTCATCAATGTAAGGATAGACTTGTCTGTGTGATGCGTGAGTAATTTACCTTGTTTGGCTAATCGGACAGCATAGATACTATGGTGCTCGAAAATATTGATTGTCAGATAAGAGCAGATGGTTACTATAATTAAAGGTATAAAAAGCTGATACCCACCAGTCAATTCCGCAATCAAGAATATTCCTGTCAAGGGCGCATGCATGACAGCTGCCATAACAGCAGCCATTCCATAGAGCGTAAAGTTCTTCTCTGGAACATAGACACCTAGCTGTTGGATATTCCAAAGACGAGCAAAGAAGAATCCGCCAAAACCTCCAATGAATAGTGCTGGAGCAAAAGTTCCTCCACATCCACCTGCACCATTTGTAGCACTAGTAGCAAAAACCTTAGTAAGCATAACGAAACCAACATAGAGTACAAGTAAGTTCGTTTGACCAGCAAACATAGAACCACTCATAACTTGCATCCAATCAGCCTCAGTCTTCCCCTCAATGAATAATCCTAAACTATTATAACCTTCACCATAGAGAGAAGGGAAAAGGAAGATGAGAGGATAGTACTAAGCCACCAACAAGTAGCTTTAGATAAGGATACTTAGAAAGTTTGCCATAACCATTTTCGCACCACGACATAAGACGCATGAAATAAAGCGAAATAAAACCACAAGCAATACCAAGGAGTATCGTAGGCGGTACACGTTCAAGACTCCAAAGATAATCCATTTGGAAGTGGTACATCGGAGATCCACCTGTGAAGAAGTAAGAAAAGCATGTTGCTGTTACTGAGGAAATAAGTATTGGTAACAAAGAAGCCATGGTAAGATCTACCATCAATACTTCCAGCGTAAAGACTAACCCTGCAATAGGAGCCTTAAAAATACCAGATACTGCAGCTGTCGCCCCACAGCCCACAAGGAGCATGAGTGTACGATTGTCTAGATGAAAAATACGTCCTAAGTTACTTCCAATAGCGGAACCCGTCAATACGATAGGAGCCTCAGCTCCAACAGAACCACCAAACCCAATCGTAATGGCAGATGCAACAATAGAAGACCATGTATTATGCGCTTTCAATCGAGATTGCTTCGTGGAAATAGCATACAGAACACGCGTAATACCATGGGAGATGTTATCACGAACTATGTATTTGACAAATAAACTCGTAAGCCAAATACCGATAACAGGATAAGCAGATAGAGCCAATTGATTGTCATCACATGGAAACCTGAAGTAACAAGTTCCTCTATCTGACCAATAATAATATGGAGAATATAAGCAGCTAAAGAAGCAAGAAAACCAATAGCAAATGCTAGTACTAAAACTAACTCACGATCAGATACATGCTTTTGACGCCAAACATCAAATCGAGAGAGAAAGCCTAATTTAGCCGATACTTCCATCTATACGTTTACTTATTTTCTAATAATTTTCACCTCACCATCAACACTCAACTTTATAATACTAGAAGGTGTATGGGGCTTATGTTCTTGACGACGAGACTGACAAACATAGTCTACACCATCAAGTATCTCTTGAGAAATATCGCAATAGTTCTGAGCAGCAGGCTCACCACTAATATTAGCAGATGTGCTCACAATAGCTTTTTGGAATCGATAACATAATTCATGAGAGAAGGGTTCCTTTGTGATTCGAATGCCAATAGAACCATCTTCTGCTATCAAGTTAGGTGCAAGATTCACTGCGCCATCTAGAATTAATGTTGTTGGTTTCTCTACAGCATCAATTAGTTGCCAAGCAACATCAGGGACATTATGAACATAACGTTGTAGACGATTATCAGAATCAACCAAACAGATTAGTGCTTTAGAATCGTCTCTACGTTTTAATGAATAGACTTTTGCAACAGCTTCTGCATTGGTAGCATCACAACCAATTCCCCATACAGTATCTGTCGGATAAAGTATGATTCCGCCTTGTTTCATCACTTCAATAGCTTTTTTGATATCGTCTTCCTGATTCATTTGTTGCTTTAATTAATTATAGATTAACTTTATTCCGAGTCGCAAAGATATAGTAAAAAAGTGAGAACACAAAATAAAACAACAAAAAAGGCTAACGCTATTAAGATAGGGACTCCAGAGTATGATATTATCTCAAGAATCACATCTAATATTAACGTTAACCTTTTCTTTTAGCTTGAGAGAACTTAATTTAAAAAAGAAGCAACTATAGTTCTATGCAAATATAGATATACGAACTTAGGCTTTACCTTTTATATTATATTAAGTCGAATATCTTTAAATTACAACTCCCATCCAATAGCAGATGCACCAAGAACAGCTGCTGCGGCATCATCAAGTGAACTTACCAAGAACTTTGGCTTATCACGGAAAATCTCCAAAGCATTCTCTCTATAAGCACGAATTAATGGCTCCATCAACAAGTCACCCGCTTTTGTTAAACCTCCAAAGAAGATAAATGCTTCAGGAGAAGAGAATGTCGCAAAATCAGCACATGCTTCACCTAACATCTTTCCAGTAAATTCATATACACGCTTTGCAAGTGCATCACCACGACCTGCTGCAATAGAAACATCAAGAGATGTAATCTCATCTATATTCAACTCACGCAATAAAGAATCTTCGTCACTCTCTTTTAGGAACTCACGAGCAGTACGTGCAACGCCAGTTGCAGAACAATAAGCCTCAAGACAGCCTGTACGACCACAACCACAGCTACGTCCCTTTTCGCCACGAACCATAATCACGTGACCAAGCTCACCGGCAAAACCATCTGAGCCATAAACCATCTGACCATTAATCACAATACCAGAACCTACGCCAGTACCAAGGGTAATCATAATGAAATCCTTCATTCCACGTGCAACTCCATACTGCATTTCACCGATAGCAGCAGCATTAGCATCATTGGTAAGACCAACAGGAATACCTAACTTCTCTGAAAACATATCACCCAATGGCACAACACCATCATGTCCCCATGACAAATTTGGTGCAAACTCTATCGTACCACGATAGAAATTACCATTAGGAGCACCAATACCCATAGCACGGAATTGTCCTATTCCACCATACTTTGCAATAAGTGGCTTCAATGCTTCAACACCAGCCTCTACAAAGTCATCTACTGTTTTATAGGCCTGCGTCTTAATTGAATTTGTCGCAAGTACCTGACCACGCTGATCTACGACACCGAAGACAGCATTTGTTCCTCCCAAATCCAAGCCAATAACAAATGGCTTTTCTAAACCAGTTACAACTGGTTTCTGTTCTGTTACGTCCATATGACCTACTAAGTTTTTAGTTTAATTATACTTGGAGCAAAGTTATGAAAAAACTAGAATACCACAAAGTTTTGTTAGGTAAATTTGTTTTTCTCACATAATTTTTGCAATTTTGCACCCAAAATAACAAGCATGCAATTTCCTATTCAATTAGATATACTGGATTTTATCTTTAAAGGTTTGTTGATTGGTATTATCGCATCAGCACCTATGGGTCCAGTCGGAATATTATGTATTCAGCGTACTTTAAATAAAGGACGTTGGTATGGTTTTATAACAGGTATTGGCGCTGCCGTTAGTGATACTATTTATGCTCTTATAGTTGGTTTAGGTATGAGTTTTATCATGGGACCTTTACAAAACCCTACTTATAAACTCATACTCCAAATATCAGGGAGTGTCTTACTCTTATTATTTGGATTTTATTGTTTTAAGTCAAATCCAATGAAGAAAGTACACCAAAGCGGAAAGACTAAAGGTAGTATTTTTCACAATGGATTGACCGCATTTCTCGTAACATTTTCAAATCCTCTTATTATCTTCCTATTTATGGCTTGTTTTGCACAATTTGCTTTTGTACAACCAGGGCAGACGTTTGAGATGATTATAGGCTTCGCTTGTATCCCTGCAGGAGCATTATTATGGTGGTATGGTTTAACATGGCTTATCGACAGAATTCGAGGAAAGTTCGATGTCAATGGTATTCTTATAATAAATAAGGTGATTGGTTCTATTGTTATTTTATTTTCGATTATCATGCTCTTAGGAACGGTATTCAATCTTTATCACCTTCCTACGGTCGATGGTCTGATGAAATAAATACAAATAATAGGTATTTTATATGTTTGTTGCAAAAGAATTAAGAAAGAAGAGTGTAGCAGAATATCTGCTTTATATGTGGCAGATTGAAGATATCATTCGAGCTTATGGATGTTCACTCACAAGAATACGTACCGAATATATTGATCAATTTCAATATACTGACGAACAAAGGAAGAAGAGGAGGATTGGTTTGGTGATCTTGTTAGAATGATGAATCAAGAAGGTTGCCGTGAGGGAGGTCACTTACAGATTAATAAGGTCTTAATGCAAGGACTTACAGAACTTCATAAAGAGTTACTCCAATCTTCTAAGTTCCCTTTTTATTCAGCAGAATATTATCGTGTCTTACCTTTCATCGTTGAACTAAGAGGTAAGACTAAACGTACTGCTGATAAAATGGCAAAGACAAATGACAATCGATTGAAGGATGTAGCTTCTCAACTTTCAAAAAGTGAAATAGAGACATGCTTTGACTTACTTTATGGAGTCATGATGCTTCGCCTACAAAAGAAAGAGATTACACCAGAAACAGAGCGTGCCTTAAAAGAAGTAACAACTTTTATTGGTATGCTATCCGACTATTACATAAAGGACAAGACAGAGGGGTTAGACTTCGGTGAAGAATAAAAACTATAAGGGTATGAATATTTTAGTTACAGGTGCAAATGGACAACTCGGTAATGAGATGCAGATTGTATCTCAAAAGAGTAAAGACAAGTATATCTTCACAGACGTATGTGATGGTTATACTAAGTTAGACATCACTAATTTGGAAGCTATACGCAAAATGGTGAAAGACAATGATATTAAATGTATCATCAATTGCGCAGCTTGGACAAATGTTGATAAAGCAGAAACTGCAGGCGAGATTGTCGAGATGCTCAATGCTATTGCTCCTGAGAATCTTGCGATTGCAATGAAAGAAGTAAATGGTTTACTTGTTCATATCAGCACTGATTATGTCTTTGGAGGCGATCCTTATAATACTCCTTGTAAAGAAGACATGAAAGGTACTCCGACAGGCGTATATGGTTTAACCAAATTACATGGCGAACAAAGATTCAAGCAACAGGAGTGAAACATATCATCCTCCGTACTGCCTGGTTGTATAGCGAATTTGGTCATAACTTTGTTAAGACAATGATTAATCTTACAGCAACAAAGCCACAATTAAAAGTTGTCTTTGACCAATGTGGCACTCCAACTTATGCTGGCGATTTAGCTGATGCTATCTACGATATTGTCGAGCAACGCAAATATGAAGGAAACAATGGTATCTATCATTTCTCTAACGAAGGTGTTTGCAGCTGGTATGACTTTACTATTAAGATTGCAGAACTTGTTGGCAATCGTAATTGTGATATACAACCTTGCCATAGCGATGAATTTCCATCACCCGTTACACGCCCAGCCTATTCTGTACTTGACAAGACAAAGATTAAAGAAACCTTTGGTATTAAGATTCCATACTGGGAAGACTCATTGAAGAAATGTATCAAAGGATTACAAGAACAAGACAAATAACATAAAGAATTTAAATGAACGAAATAGAACGCAGACGAACTTTTGCCATTATCTCACACCCTGATGCTGGTAAAACTACATTGACAGAGAAGTTCCTGCTCTTCGGTGGACAGATTCAAGTGGCTGGTGCTGTTAAGAACAATAAGATTCGTAAGACAGCAACATCTGACTGGATGGATATTGAGAAGCAACGTGGTATATCGGTGTCAACTTCTGTGATGGAGTTCGATTACGAGGGGTATAAGGTAAACATTCTAGATACTCCTGGTCACCAAGACTTCGCCGAAGATACTTATCGTACCCTAACGGCTGTGGATTCAGCCATCATCGTTGTCGACTCTGCAAAAGGTGTTGAGGCACAAACGCGTAAATTAATGGAAGTTTGCCGTATGCGTAACACGCCTGTTATCATTTTCATTAATAAGATGGATCGTGAAGGTCGTGATCCGTTCGACGTATTAGATGAATTGGAGGAAGAACTTCAAATCAGTGTGCGTCCATTATCATGGCCTATCGGTCAAGGTCAACGCTTTAAGGGTGTATATAACATCTACGAACAACAATTAAACCTTTTCACACCCAACAAGCAACGAGTTACTGAGAAGGTGGAAGTAGATATCAACTCTAAAGAACTTGAAGAACATGTCGTGTCGAATTCTCTGAACAACTCCGCAATGATCTCGAATTGGTTAATGGGGTCTATCCAGAATTTGATGTTGATGCCTATCGATGTGCAGAAGTTGCACCAGTATTCTTCGGCTCTGCCTTGAATAACTTCGGTGTACAGGAACTCTTAAATTGTTTTGTAGAGATAGCTCCAAGCCCACGACCAACGAAGGCTGAAGAGCGAATCGTAGAACCCACAGAGCCAAAGTTTACGGGCTTTATCTTTAAGATTACCGCCAACATTGACCCTAACCATCGCAGTTGCATTGCTTTCTGCAAAGTTTGCTCTGGTAAATTCCAACGTAACCAGCCCTATTTGCATGTACGCAATGGAAAAACAATGCGTTTCTCCTCCCCTACCCAATTCATGGCACAGCGCAAGAGTACCGTAGAAGAGGCTTACCCAGGAGATATTGTTGGTCTACCTGACAATGCGGGGGTATTCAAGATTGGTGATACTTTAACAGAAGGCGAATTGATTCACTTCCGTGGTTTACCAAGTTTCTCTCCAGAGCTCTTCAAATACATTGAGAATGATGACCCTATGAAGTCTAAGCAATTCCTTAAAGGCATTGAGCAATTAATGAACGAAGGTGTAGCGCAATCATTCGTTAATCAATTCAATAATCGCCGTATTGTTGGAACAGTTGGACAATTACAGTTTGAGGTTATCCAATATCGTTTGGAGCACGAGTACAATGCGAAATGTCGTTGGGAGCCAGTTCATCTCTACAAAGCATGTTGGATCGAAGCTGATGACGAAACGGAACTAGAGAATTTCAAGAAACGTAAGTATCAGTACATGGCAAAGGATAATGAAGGGCGTGACGTCTTCCTCGCTGATTCCAGTTATGTTTTGAGTATGGCTCAACAAGACTTCGAACATATTCGTTTCCACTTCACAAGTGAGTTCTAGATTAGGAAGACAATATTAGCTTTATACACACTTCTAAAGCTAATTATCGATATAAAGGAAATAATTTCCCACATAATATAGTTAAGGGCTGAAATCCTCATAGGGATGTCAGCCCTTCTGCTATATTCACCCCTATCCCCCACTTTCAACATCAATGAAATGCACTTATCAAATGAAGAGAAGTTCTTTTTGCTAACTGCATTATCATAAACGCAAAATAATTAGCATCCTAATCGTCCTCTGTTAAGTATCTCTCCCATGTAAGAGGAAGAACAAGTATCAAGAGCTTTATTCTATCGTTTTATACACGCCTGTATAATCAGTTATACAGCTTTGTATAATCAATTATACACGTGTGTATAATTAGTTATACACACGTGTATAACTTGATCCTTTAACTTTCCCTGATTTGACTATATACTTATCTGTTACATTAGCCGAATAAGTAGACAGTCGTTCTATAAGTCTACTGGAAAGCTAGACACAAGTTGAGAATCCATGCTGTATAGCTAGTAAGTAAGAAGATATATGAAATGATACTAAACAAAGGTATTAAACTGAGGTAAAAAGAATGAGCCCAGTACAATACTGAGCTCATTATAGAGAAATAAATAGTTAACGTGTTAATTGACTGTTCAACATTTGAGGATATAATAACAAAGAATATCCTCTCTGTTCAACCTAACTACTTAATTAAAAATTCCACCAATGCTTCTTCTTGGGTGGCTTTTGATCTTCAAGTGAATGATTAGAGAAATTTCGACTTTCCCATGTCTCATGATTTGTCACCATCTGGTAGATTGTTCCCCAATCAGGCAATCCTCCGAAATTGCGATCATCAATAAACATGTCAGCTTTAATCTTTCTCGAGAAATGATTATTCTTCTCTTTCTCTTCCTCTGGATAATCCTTATTGATTGCCCAGAAATCAACACCTCGTGCGTGACACCAATCAACCGCCTCTTGGAGTAAGTCATCTTCTCTAACGCTCCATAAGATCAAGCGATGACCATCTTTGATTAACATCTTCAAAGTATCGGTGGCGAAAGGAATTTCGTCACCGATTTTAGGATATCTATGTTCTACGATGGTTCCATCGAAATCAATAGCTATTATCATTCTTAAACTTTAATTTTATCGCTTTACAGAATGGTCATTTTTATCTCCATAATGGCTGTTGCTATAATTTCCGTAGTTACCATAACTACCATAAGAATAGCCACCATATCGCCCATAACGCCCATATCTTCCATACTTACCATAGCCATAATAGTAGCTGTACTTTCTCTTCGACATATCAACACCATTAAGTACCATAGCCATGTTAGGCAATTTCTCTTCCTTTGCAAGTGAATTGATCATTGCAAAAGATGCCTTTGGAGTGTAATCGGCACGACACATGTAAACTGAAACGTTTGTCACACGTGCAATCTGAAGAGTATCAGTTACCAAACCAACTGGCGCAGTATCAATCATGATGTAATCATATTTCTCTTTCAGAATCTCAATAATCGTATCAAGAGAATTGCGCGCAATAAGCTCGGCAGGGTTAGGAGGAACTGGACCAGCCATGAGAAGATCCAAATTCTTATTTACACCAGAAGGTAGAATCTGTGTCTCAACATCTTCTCTATTCGGATTATCTTTCACAAGAAGGTTAGTAATACCATGCTTGTGATCGTTAATACCGAATTGTTCTGCCAAACGTGGACGACGAATATCAAGACCTACCAAGATAACCTTCTTACCAAGAAGCCCGAAGCTGACAGAAAGGTTGGCTGCTGTAAATGTCTTTCCTTCTCCAGAGGTTGAAGAAGTGAAAAGAACAACCTTCTCACCTTCATGCAACATAAATTGAAGATTCGTTCGTAGAGAACGGAATATTTCTTCCATCTGATTGTTCTGATTTTCATGAACAACAATATCAGCCTTACCCTTAGCCGAATTACTTGCAATTGCAATATCTGCAATGATTGGTAACTTGGTAAGACGTGCAACATCATCGTGTCCTTCAATCTTATAGCGGAAGAATTGTATAATTAAAATGATAAACACAGGAATTGCCAAACCTATGACAAGTGCAATCAACATTATATATGTTGAGTTAGGACTTACTTTACCATTCAATTGTGGATCATCAATCAACCTACCCTTATCAGCTGTTGCTGCAAGAGAGATACTATTTTCCTCACGCTTTTGAAGTAACATCAAATAAAGCCCTGATTTCACCTCCTGCTGACGACCAATCTGTGTCAACATACGTTCCTGTTGAGGAGTTTCCTCTACTTGATCTGTGTATTTTGTAACCTGCGCCAAAACTGCATCTCTCTGAATCTGTAAGTTCTTGCGTGCAGCAGCAATAGCACGACGAATATTAACATTTAAATCACGAATCTGATCCGTGAGAGGTTCAACAACTGGTGAGCTCTCAGATGCACTACGAAGGAGACGATTACGCTCAAGAACTAACTCATTGTATTTATTAATCAAAGAAGTAGAACTTTCATCATCCAATCCTACATTAGATGGAATAACTTGTGTTAGATTGCGTGAAGAGCTTTCTACTTCACGAGCAATCGTATTAAAGAGCTCAATTTGAGTCTCCATTTCTGCAAGTTTCTGCTCTGATGTATTCTGATTGGAAACAGAATTACTAGCATTCATCTTCAGTTCTACCATGCCATTCTTTGCTTGTAGTTCTGAAGCTCACCTTCGGTCTTACCTAATTCAGCATTAATCTTCTCCAAACGTGAATTAATGAACTTCTCTGTTTGGTGTGCAACAGCATTCTTATCCTCGTTTGCTTGACGATTATAAACAATCGCTAATTGCTTCAAGTAATCAAGAGAACGTTGAGGAACCTCATCAGTCAATTGAAGTTGTAAGATAGAAGTACCTTTCCCACTTTGACCTATTTTTAATTCACCTACATACTTATCAGAAGCCATCTTAGGAGAAAGAATGCTAACCTTTAGAACTTGACCTTCATGTAAAGTTCTACCATTATTAGAATTAATGGTAATAATACCTGCACGTGTAGGGATTGTTGCTGGCAGACTCGTAAACTTTTTATTGATAGAGAAAGGACCTTCACTATTTTCCTCATCTGTTGGAACAGAATATGTTCCATTAACAACAAATGAAGAACCATTCTTTGTAATGTTAAGATTGATAGGTCTATTCAGTCTATCCAAATGGGCAGCATCAATGTCTACGACCAAAGGTTGGTCACGGTATGTTATAACATCCTTAACCTTTCCTTCTGTCGTGTAATTCACATACAACTTTAAATCTCGGATGGCATCTTCAGCAATAGAATGTGACGAAAGAATCTCCATCTCATTATCGATGCCAGCGGAATTAGAGATTGTTCCCAAGTTAGTTATGTTCTGTAACGAAGAACCTCGTCTACTACTTCCATTGTCATCATCTTTAATGAGCAATTTTGCTGTTGATTGATACAAAGGTGTCGTGTACCTTAAATAAATAGCTCCAATTCCACCAAAGATAATCAGTGAAAGTACGAACCAATACCAATTAAGAATTATGGTTCGATAAAGAGCAGCAAAGTCAAAGAAAGAAGTTACGCCTTCCTTCTCTTGTTCTTTGTCTAGTTCTAGTTTTGTCGTTTCTTCCATATTTGTTTTATTTTTGTTTCATCCGCTAACAAGACTCGTATCTTATTCTAATCAATCAATTCAAGTAGATATTTCCCATAATTGTTTTTGGCCATCGGTTGAGCTTCTTCTTTCAAACGATCTGCTGTTATCCATCCTTTCTTGTACGCTATTTCTTCTAAACATGCAACCTTAAGTCCCTGCCTTTTCTCTATACACTCAATAAAAGTACTGGCTTCGGACAAACTATCATGCGTACCTGTATCCAGCCATGCAAAACCACGCTGAAGAGTTTGAACCATCAGAATATCTTGATCTAGATATTTCTGGTTTACACTCGTAATCTCTAGTTCTCCGCGTGCAGAAGGTTTAATCTGTTTGGTAATATCAATAACACTATTGGGATAAAAATAAAGTCCAACAACAGCATAATTGCTCTTGGGGTGCTCTGGCTTTTCTTCTATACTAAGACACTTTCCATTCTTATCGAACTCTGCAACACCATATCTCTCAGGATCATTAACATAATATCCAAACACTGTTGCTTTATTTTCTTCTTCAGCCCTTTGAACACTATTCCTTAACAGACTACTAAAACCCGCGCCATAGAAAATATTATCGCCTAAAACAAGACAGACAGAATCATTTCCTATAAACTCTTCACCTATAAGAAACGCTTGAGCAAGTCCATCAGGAGAGGGTTGTTCTGCATATTCAAATCGTACCCCAAAACTACTACCATCTCCCAATAATCGTTTGAACGCAGGCAAATCATGTGGCGTAGAAATAATTAAAATGTCCCTGATCCCAGCCAACATCAATACCGATATAGGATAATAGATCATTGGCTTGTCAAATATAGGAATAAGTTGTTTGCTTATTCCTTTCGTTATCGGGTAGAGACGAGTGCCAGATCCACCAGCTAGAACAATTCCTTTCATAATCAGTTCGTTTTATATCTTAACTTATAATTTAGTTGCTATTATGAGCAGAGAAGAATAACGGAATTGAATAGGTCAGCTCTTATGAGTTTATCATGCAAATAATTCCTCATTCAACGATGCATATATAACGCATGCAAAGATAACAAATTTAATTTAATTAAAATAACTGTAAATGAGAAAACATACATTAAAGAAATATGTTTTCTTGTTTTTTTAGTAACTTTGCAAGCGAATAAATAATTTAATTACATTGTAATAACTTAAAAACAAGATATAAGAAATGGGATTTTTTTCAAAGCTTTTTTTAATAAAAGTGGGGATGAAACAGCGAAAAGTCTGGAGGTATGGAAGACTATATGACTCTTATTAGGGTTTATTTTCAAGCAGTACTTGCTTCTCGCCTAGGTATCAACAACTTGGCAATGCTCCCTGATTTACGCACATATAAACAAACATTCCATGTTCCAACCCTACATAATAAGTTGGGATTAGGTGAAATGGCTAGTGTTAAGAAAACCATGAAAAGTTTATATAAAGTTGATGATAATTTCTTTGATGAAATAGACGCAAGTATTAAAAAGAATTGTAAGAAGATGCAAGATGTACAGCCTTATCTTTATCAATTCCAAGGCTTCACACAAGACTTAATGATGTTAATTGGCAATTTGATGAAATTCAAATTACGTGTTCCAGGCTTCTTCAAAAAAGCTATATACAAAATGACGGAGAAGACCGTAAATGATATTTACGATAAAAATGACTTCTCTGATGCTGGTGTCATCAAAGCAGTTGTAGCGGTTCGACAATATAATCAGCGACTGCGCTTTAGTAGAAAATGGACTACTGATTTCGTTTATCAGATTGTAACTTTAGCAAAGAAAGAACCTAAACCCGCAGAACAAGCAGAGTCAAAATAATTAGGTATATATTTGCTTAAACAGAAACTTTAATGTAATTTTGTAGCCAAAACGAATAAGTTAGTTATGGATTCGAATGAGAAAACTCTCAATACGTTTGCAACTCGTGTGCGTCAGATGATTCTTCAGTATGCAGAACTGAAGAAAGAAAATAACGAACTTTACACACTTGTTGATCAACGTGAGAAGGAAATTAAACAGCTCCAAGAAGAGTTGTCTCAAGCAGAAGCTGACTATAATTCGTTAAAGATGGCAAAGATGCTCGAAGTAACTGATGGTGATATGGAAGGTGCACAAAAGCGTGTTGCCAAACTAATCCGGGATGTTAACAAGTGCATAACACTTCTAAGTGAGAAATAATCCAGAATATAATGGCAGACGATAAGCTACATATAAGACTGCATGTTTATGATACAGAACTCTCTGTAAACGTTCCACGCGACGATGAGGAGTATTATCGTTCTGCAGCCAAATTAATTACTGATACTGTCAATACTTATTCTACTCTTTTCAAAGGTAAAAAAGGGGATAAGGATATTATGTATATGGCAATGCTTGATATTGCATTGAAATATAAGAAAGAAGGAGTACGCAATGATACGACTCCATTCAATGATATTCTCGGTAAACTCACTTCAGAAATCGAAGAAGTATTAAAGAAATAACGAGAATATTAACTAAAATAATAAAAGAATAATAAATGAGTCCAATTGTTACAGTTGTAATAGCTGTGCTTTGTTTGTCTGCAGGTTGTGCAGGTGGATTTGCTATTTTCCGCTATATCCTTACAGGAAAATACAACGACACTATAAGTGAGGCAGAGAAAGCGGCAGAAGTAATAAAAGAAAAGAAATTACTTGAAGTCAAAGAGAAGTTCCTTAACAAAAAGAGCGAGCTTGAAAAAGAAGTTCAACAACGTACACTCAAGATACAACAAGGAGAAAATAGATTAAAGCAACGTGAGGTTGCTCTTAATCAGCGTCAAGAGGAGCTCAATCGACATAAGCAGGATATTGATCAGCAGCAACAGCGTGTTGACAATGAGAAGAAACTGTTACAGGTAAAACAACAGGATCTTGAAAAGATGCAAGAGCAGGAGCGTATTAAGTTAGAAGAACTTTCAGGACTTAGCTCTGAAGAAGCAAAGGAACGTTTGATTGAAAGCTTGAAAGATCAAGCGAAGTTGGATGCAGCTTCTTATATTAATGAGATCGTTGATGAAGCCAAACTTAATGCGAATCAACAAGCAAAGAAGATAGTTATTCAGACTATACAACGAGTTGCAACAGAAACAGCTATAGAAAACTCTATAAGTGTTTTCCATATTGATAGTGATGAGGTAAAGGGTCGCATCATTGGCCGTGAGGGTCGTAATATCCGTGCTTTGGAGGCTGCAACAGGAGTAGAGATCGTTGTTGATGATACGCCAGAAGCAATTGTAATCTCAGCTTTCGACCCAGTTCGTCGTGAGGTTTGCCGCTTGGCACTTCATCAGCTAGTTGCAGATGGACGTATTCATCCGGCACGTATTGAAGAGGTTGTCGCAAAAGTCAAAAAGCAGCTTGATAATGAAATCATTGAGACTGGTAAGCGTACGGCAATCGACCTTGGTATTCATGGCTTGCATCCAGAGTTGATTCGCATTGTAGGTAAGATGAAGTATCGTTCTTCTTATGGACAGAATCTTCTCCAACACGCTCGTGAGACAGCGAACCTTTGTGCAGTTATGGCAAGTGAATTAGGTTTGAACCCCAAGAAGGCAAAGCGTGCTGGCCTATTGCATGATATTGGTAAAGTTCCAGATGAGGAGACTGATCTGCCACACGCAATCTACGGTGGTAAGATTGCTGAGAAGTATAAGGAGAAGCCCGATATTTGCAATGCTATTGCTGCACACCATGATGAGGTGGAGATGACAACTCTTCTTGCACCAATTGTTCAGGTTTGTGATGCTATCTCTGGTGCTCGTCCAGGTGCCCGTCGTGAGATTGTTGAAGCTTACATTAAGCGCTTGAATGATTTGGAAGCTATTGCAATGAGCTATCCAGGTGTGACAAAGACATACGCAATACAGGCAGGTCGAGAACTCCGTGTCATCGTTGGTGCTGATAAGATGGACGATGTAGAGAGCGAGAAACTAAGTTCTGAAATTGCAGAGAAGATTCAGAACGAAATGACTTATCCTGGTCAGGTTAAGATTACAGTAATTCGTGAAACCCGTTCTGTTGCTTATGCAAAGTAACGATAAATAGTTTTATCTATTTCGATAATAAAGAAATGCACTTCAGTTCATGGGGTGCATTTCTTCATTCTACCCTTTCTAACATCTTAGTCATAGAGAAATTCCATCGTTTACTATCTTATTCTAACTATACTAATTATACCTACAATATTTCCTTAGATTACAGAAAATAATCTCTTATTGAAATATTACAAATATCCTAGAGAAACATTACAAAAAGCTTTGAATAAATATTACAAGTACTTTGGAGAAACAGAACAAATTATTCTCAGAATAGCTTTAGCATACACCTATAAGAAAAGACATAAAAGACAAAGTATAAACTGGAAAGTTTATACTTCCTATTACACATGGATTATCATCTTAAAAAAAGAATTATTGCAGACTCTTACGCAGTTGACGACGTAAAAGTGCTTTATATAGCATGTGCCACCAACGAGAGATAGGGCGTCCCCAAATAGTTTCAGAAGGAAAATCAAGAGCAAAATGTAAATTACGATATATTTCTAAGAAATACTGACTATACACAGACTTTCCTGAAAAAGAATACCGCTCATCATGGAACCCGAAATTTCCACTTTGAAGAATCTCCGATACAAGAACCTTACCAACTCTTTCATTAGGTTTCATTAATAAATATGGTTCTGGTAAGTTGAACATATTTTTCATTATATACATCACGGCAGCAGCAAACTTATACATGCCAACTTGCTTAAATACTCGTATTGCTTGCAGACGTTCCTCTTCTGAAAATCCACGTAATAATAGATAGTAGTAATCTATCATTTGCCGTAATCCAATACCTTCAAAGAAGAAATGGTGCATAAGATGAGACATCTGAAAAACACGATTAAATTCATCTGTTAGTGTATATATCTCTCCTAACCCATCAGGGAGTTCAGATAACTCCTCAAATTGTGCTTGTTTACATTGATTGAAAAAACGCCGCAGCTTATATTCGTGCCATATATTCCCCATAAAGGATGGAAAGAAATGAACTTCAACGGGAGTCTTATAATAAGAAAGTTCTATGTGATGATAACCAATCTCTCCCTTTTTATCTAATTGTCGAGAGATACGAATAATATCAATAGTTTTCGCATCTGTCCAAAGGTCAATATCTCCGGAAGTGCGCATGTAAGGGTCTGGATACATCAAAGCATTAGTTTGTCCCTTTAAGACACAACTCCGAACACCAAACTTATCCCGCATTAACTTTGTAAGATCAGATGCATCTTTATAAGCTTGCTTATTCGCCTGTTCAATAAAAGAACAAGCCGCATACCACTTTAGTATTTGTTTCTATCTGGGCGATATTCAGAGGAAGACAATCTCTTTATACCATGAAATAAGACACCTAAGATCGCCTGCTTCCTGCCAAAATCATACAAGGCATCCCAATCCATATCCTTTAGGCTTTGCGGTTCAGTACTATCTTCTTCTAGACAAAACCTAAGGAACTCAAAAAATATAATAGTAGAATCTTTTCTATTATTGTTCATCGCAGTAATGATTTCATTCTCATACTTCTTTCCTAAGAAAGTTTAGTGTTTATCGAGAACAGAATACTTGCTGTTATTACTTACATACTCTGGTACTATCTCTTTCATCTTTTCAACGATAGCCATATCATCGTAGGTGTGACTCAAAGAGATAAGAGAATTAATCTGAGCCTCAACCTCTTTGAAGTCATACTCACGTACCTTTGCTATTCGAATCTTCTCATGAAAGCTAGGAAGAGTATTCTCTGTTGTGCTCAAAACTTCTTCATAGAGCTTCTCACCTGCACGCAAACCAGTATACTTAATCTCAACATTCTTTGCTCCAGAGAGTTTTATCATTCGTTTCGCTAGATCTGCTATCTTTACGGGTTTACCCATATCAAAGACAAATATCTCTCCTCCACTACCATGTGTACCAGCTTCCAACACAAGTTTACAAGCCTCTGGAATAAGCATAAAGAAACGAATAATCTTAGGGTCGGTAACCGTAACAGGTCCACCTGCCTTAATCTGCTTCTCAAACAAAGGAATAACAGATCCATTAGAGCCTAATACGTTACCAAAACGAGTTGTTACAAACTGCGTCACTGGTTTACCATTAGCTTGTTCGTTAATCATTTTGTTTAAGCTCTGGCAATATATCTCACAGATTCGTTTAGAGCAACCCATCACATTCGTTGGATTTACAGCTTTATCTGTAGATATCATAACAAACTTCTTTACGCCATACTTAACACTCAAATCCGCAATAACTTTCGTTCCCCAAACGTTATTTTGAATACTCTCTGATGGATTATTCTCCATCATGGGCACATGCTTATAAGCAGCTGCATGGAACACATAATCAGGCTTATATGTTTGGAATATCTTATCCATACGATCAGCATTAGCAATACTTGCAACGATTGTATGAGCTGTTATATTAGGCCACTCAAAGTGCATCATCAATCGAATATTATGTTGTGGCGTTTCGGCTTGATCAATCAGTATCAATTCCGCAGGATTATAAATGGCAATCTGACGCACCATTTCAGAACCAATACTACCTGCAGAACCTGTAATCATAATCTTCTTTCCCACGCAGGAGAGCACCGATAGAATCCATATCTACACGAATCTGATCACGTGGGAGAAGGTCCTCAATACTAATCTCCTTTTAGTTGTACATTTGAATAATCATCATCCTGACTCCATTCCTTTTCGCCTGCACTCATAAAGATCTGGACACCTTGACTTAACAAGATATCTTGTAGCTTTTGGTCATCACGGAAGCGTTCATTCTGTAATGGCGAAACCAATACAGCCTTTATTTTCAAACTCTTAATGTGCTCGGCAAGATCGTCATCAACCATATATACCTTCTGCCCCATCAATATACGCCCCTTGAAAGAGGAATCATGAGCAATAAAACCTTTCAAAGCAAACTTTTGAGGTTTTAACTATACGAATACTCTTGGCTAGTCCAATACCACCACCATTCACACCATAGATAAGCGTGCGCATGGCATTATCGGTACTGAAGACAACATCATATAGAGACTTTACAACAATTCTAAACAACATCATTCCAATTGTAGCAACGAGGTACATTGCTGCAATCTGTCGTCCTTGAAGTCGAATAAAATCGAGATCCCAATAATAAATAACATAATGCATGGCCTCAGCAACAATTAAAGAAGATAACATTGCTAAACCTACACGCTGTAAATCAACAAAAGAGGAGTATCGAATGATTCCTGAATAGGTATGGAAGATTCTAAAACCTATCAGGTTGAAGATCATGTAAATAAGGATTGTCTTAGAGAACAATGCAATATAACTCCAAGCCAAAGCACCATGAGAATACAACCAAAAGACGAATAAACCTGAGAAATAACAGATAAAGATATCAATGGCTAAAATAACCCAGTAAGGCAAAGCATTGGCAGATAAATACCAATTCCAAAGTTTCTCAATTACTTTCATATTCGATATGTTGTCGTTATATTTAGTGTATCAGAAAGGAAGGACTAAGAGACACACCGAAGTTTCTTAATTCACAATTACGTTGATGCTGCAAATATAGACAAAAAATTGCAATTCACCACATATCTCCCAACTTATTTATCTCAACTTTATAAAATCACCTCATTTTATCATCTTACATCCATTTGAATATGGTAAAGACCTCCATAAAGATTGGACTGATGCGTAAAGGTAACAAGAACAGATCGTGAGCCGTCACTGACCTTCGAACTCTTAGGCTCTAAGATAAAGTTACCATCTAAGGACTGATAATCTCCTCCACCCAAAACATGATAACCTGCCTCAATAGCTTGTCGAGCAAATGATAACATTTCATCTGATGACCAAGTAAATAAGTTGATGCGTTCTAACATTAATTGATTATCAACAAAGGTTCCTAAATAGCCTATCTGCCGTGGTTGTTTGCCTACGACTTTATCTTGACCACTCTGTTCATCATAATACATATTGTGATGGAAGATAATCTCTTTCTGAGTACTATACCCATTGATGGTTTGTGAATCTTTCAACGCAAACACTTTACTCAATGCAACCAAAGAAGGAATATCCTTCAAACGTTCAGTATCATCTAGTAAGATGTGACATAAGTAAGGGAATGGAAACAAACATTCATCTGCAATAGTTGGTGCTTTTACCTTCTCTTCCTTCGAAGAATTACCTTTCGATGATTCCGTAACATCCATTGGTGCATCAGGATATTTCACCTCTGCTATCAATCGCTCTTCTTCTGTCATTTCTTTGGAGACTTTCTGTTGAGGAACTGATGCTTTATTCGCTTGCAGGCTCTCATCCTTCTTTATTGTAGAAGATGTAACTTTACTTGCAGGGGCTTCACGCTTTTCAATCTTCTTGTCATCAATAGTTGATGTGTTTACCTGTCTAGATTGCGCCATGGTTACACGCTCCCTTACACGATACCGCTCACAAAACTCATCTTCATTCGTCACCTTATTTATATAGTAATCTTTGCCTCCCTTTGAGTCTGATATACGAGAGCCGTCACGCCAGATAGTTGTGTACTCTACCCTACCTTGTTCATTATAAGCATAACAAGGTCCATCTAAAACACCATTACGATAATTCAGTTTCATACCAACTTTCCCACTAGGAAAGAAAGAAAGGGCACGCCCATTAGCTACACCATTCTTATATTGCATTACAGACTCTACCTTACCTGACTTATAAATGTACGGCATACTCCCTCTAACTTCGTTAGTTTATCATCTTGACGATTGATGCTTATGTAATGCTTCTCTGCACGCAACTGCCCCGTAATGTAATAGTCATAGAACATCTTAACCCCTCTATTATCTACAGTAAGAACACGATAATACGCCGCCTTATTTTCCGTGGCAACTCCTTGCCAACGTGCATTATAGAAAATAGCATCCTTAGGAATATGCGTATGATTAGTTGTCTGTGCAAAACCAATAACAACAACCATACACGTTAAGAAAAAGAAAAGTAGACGTTTCATATAGACTCTAATTTGGCTGCAAATATACTGCAACTAATGGGAATAAAAGAATTTTAATCAGTTTTTTCCTTAAAATGAATCTATATATCAAAACAAAATAGTATCTTTGTTGCGTTATCATACTACTACTTAAATATCAACAGAACATGCCAGAAAAAGAAAGAAGTATCAAAGACTTTAAACAACTAATAAGTCTGCTCAAAGAGAAACATATTTGTAAACGTGTAGTTGTTGTATGGCCAGAAGAGAGCCACACACAAGAAGCAGTCTCATTAGCTGCCCACGAAGGTTTTATAAAGCCCATATTGATATGCTCTGAAACTACACGAAACACTTTTGCACAAAAGGAAGGCTTTGAAACTATTATTGTAGACTCTCCTGAAGAGGCATCACGTAAGGCTGTGGCACTTATCCGAGAGAAGCAAGCCGATATAATAATGAAAGGTTTTGTCAATACGGATGTCCTCCTACGCGCTATATTAGATAAGGAACTCGGTATATTACCTAAAGGGGCTGTCTTAACCCATATTGCTGTTGCTAAATTAGCAGAGTATAACAAACTAATATTCTTTACTGATGCTGCTGTGATTCCTTATCCTACGGATGAACAGCGTAAAGCTCAAGTACAATATCTTGTTGACTTTTGCCATGCTTTCAACATCACTTGTCCCTAAGATTTCTCTAATACATTGCTCCGAGAAGGTCGACACCAAACACTTCCCTCATACTGCAAATTATCTAACATTAAAAGAAGATGCGAAAGCAGGAGTTTTTCAGTAAGTGTGAGATAGATGGACCCTTAGATTTAAAGACTTCATGCTCTAAGGAAGCAATGGAGATTAAACAAATCAACTCACCCTATCAACGGAGAGGCTGACGCACTTATCTTCCCCAATATAGAGTCGGGCAATCTATTCTATAAAACTATCACGCTCTTCTGTCATGCTGAGGTCGCAGGTGTACTTCAAGGAACAATGGCACCTGTAGTTCTCCCCAGCAGAGGCGATACTATTAACTCCAAGTTATATAGTCTTGCACTTGCAAGTCTCATAGTAAAATAAGGTTATTACCCTTCCCAATATAACCCAATAAAACATTATGGCATACAAGATCCTAGCTATTAACCCAGGCTCAACCTCAACAAAAATCTCCTTAGCGAATGACGATGAACCTGTCTTTGTTGCAGACATACCCCATTCAAGAGAAGAACTAAGTACTTTCAAGAAGATTACAGATCAATTTCACTTTCGAAAGCAAGTTGTTATTGAAGAATTAAAGAAACGCAATATCCCTCTTGACTTTGATGCTGTTATCGGAAGAGGCGGCTTAGCTAAGCCCGTATCAAGTGGCGTATTTACCATCACGGAAGAAATGATACTTGACCAGCAACAAGCTATTCACCAGCATGCCTGTGACTTAGGTTGTATGATTGCTGACGAGATTGCACGTGACATCCCTGGTTGCAGAAGTTTTGTTGCCGACCCTGGTGTAGTTGACGAACTAGAGCCCGAAGCCCGTATCTCTGGTTCTCCTCTAATGCCTCGTGCATGTATCTGGCACGCTTTGAATCAGAAAGGCATTGGTAGACGATACGCCAAAGATATAGGTACTAAATACGAGAAACTCAACCTTATCATCTGTCATCTTGGTGGTGGAATCTCAATTGCTGCCCACAATCATGGTCGAGCAATCGATGCTAATAATGCCCTTGATGGTGAAGGTCCTTTCTCACCCGAACGTGCGGGTAGCCTCCCAGCAGCCGACTTAATACGCCTTTGTTTTAGTGGTAAGTACACTGAGAGCCAATTACTAGGCAGAGTCAGTGGACAGGCTGGTTTAATCGCACATCTTGGTACAAATGACCTAAGAGAGGTCATGAACTGGATAAAGGCTGGCGATAAACATGCAGAGTTAATCGTATCAGCTATGATATGGCATGTTGCGAAGAACATAGCCGCAGAAGGGGCTGTTCTATATGGTAAAGTTGATGCCATCCTTCTCACGGGTGGAATGGCAAAGAGCGATTACATCATCGACCGCCTTAAACGTCGAATAGAATATCTTGCTCCAGTGCATGTTTATCCTGGTCAAGATGAGATGCTCGCATTAACAGAGAACGCCTTGGCAGTCTTACGTGGAGAAAGAGTAGCTAAAGACTATTGATTCACATTCAATTGATTTACAAAACACCTAAACTATAGTTTATAATTAAAAACAAATCTTATGAAGGTACATGAATACCAAGCAAAGAGTATCTTTGCATCTTATGGACTACCGGTAGATCGCAACATCGTTTGTCGAACACCGGATGAGGCTGTTGCTGCGTATAAACAATTAGGTTTAGCAAAAGCGGTCGTAAAAGCACAAGTACACACGGGTGGTCGTGGTAAGGCTGGTGGTGTTAAACTTGGAAGTAGTGAAGAAGAGATTCGCCAACATGCAGAAGCAATCTTAGGCATGGACATCAAAGGGTTCACTGTTGATCGCGTCCTAGTTAGCGAAGCTGTTAACATTGCCTCTGAGTACTACATGAGTATTCTTGTTGATCGCAAGTCGAAGTGCCCTATGTTGATGTTGAGTCGTGCCGGTGGTATGGATATCGAGCAAGTGGCAAAAGAGACACCAGAGAAGATTGAGAAGATTGTCATTGATCCAACTATTGGTATGTCTGACTTCCTCGCACGTGAAGCAGCGTTCAAGTTATTCGATGATATGGCACAAGTGAAGCAAGCGGTGCCTATCTTCAAGAACTTTATAAACTCTTCGTCGAAAAGGATGCCTCACTTGCAGAGATAAATCCTCTCGTGATGACACAGGAAGGTACACTAAAAGCCATCGACGCTAAGATGACCTTTGATGATAATGCTCTCTTCCGCCATCCCGATATAGCTGAACTCTTCGAGCCTACTGCAGAGGAGAAGAAAGAGCGTGAGGCTAAGGATAAGGGCTTCAGTTACGTTAACCTTGGAGGCTCAATCGGTTGTATGGTGAATGGTGCTGGTCTTGCAATGGCTACGATGGATATGATTAAACTCTATGGTGGCGAACCAGCTAACTTCCTTGATATTGGTGGTAGCTCTAACCCCGAGAAGATTGTTGAAGCCATGAAGCTCTTATTAGCCGACAAGCATGTAAAGGTTGTTCTCATTAACATCTTTGGTGGAATTACCCGTTGCGATGACGTTGCTAAGGGCTTGCTTGAAGCATTCAAGGTGATTCAGACCGACATTCCTATTGTCATCCGTCTCACTGGTACCAACGAGGCGGAAGGAAGGGCAATATTAGAAGGAACCCACTTCAATGTTGCCACCTCTATGGCAGATGCTGGACATAAGGCAGTTGAACTAAGTAAACAACTTTAAATAAGATATTATGAGTATTCTGATCAACAAAAATACAAGACTAATTGTACAAGGTATAACTGGTCGTGATGGAAGTTTTCACGCATCAAAGATGAAAGAGTATGGAACCAATGTTGTGGGTGGTACCTCTCCCGGCAAGGCTGGACAAGAAGTCTGTGGTATCCCTGTTTTCAACACGGTGAAAGATGCGGTGGCTGCAACACAAGCAAACACTTCTATTATCTTTGTTCCTGCACCTTTTGCTAAGGATGCTATGCTAGAAGCTATTGATGGCGGCATTCAACTTGTCATCTGTATTACTGAAGGTGTACCAACACTCGACGCTGTAGCTGCACAGCATTATGCTAAAGTTCATGGTGTAAAGGTTATCGGACCTAACTGCCCTGGCTTGATATCTCCAGAAGAGAGTATGGCTGGTATTATGCCAACAAACATCTTTAAGAAAGGACACACTGGCGTCATCAGTCGTAGTGGTACTTTAACTTATGAGGTGGTGCATAACCTCACTCAAGCAGGTCTCGGACAGTCAACAGCCGTTGGCGTTGGTGGTGACCCTGTTGTAGGTCTTTACTTTGAAGAACTATTACAGATGTTCCAAGATGACCCAGAGACGGATAGCATTGCACTCATTGGTGAGATTGGTGGTGACGCTGAAGAACGTGCCGCAAAGTTTATAAAGGAACATGTAACTAAACCCGTAGCTGTCTTCATCTCTGGACAACAAGCTCCTCCGGGCAAACAGATGGGGCATGCTGGTGCTATAATTTCAAGTGGCTCTGGCTCTGCAAGTGAAAAGATAGCTGCGTTTGAGGCTGTTGGAGTTCCTGTTGCACGTGAGACGAGTGAGATACCAACACTACTAAAGCAACAGATGAAGAAGTAAAGATGAGGTATCTCACAAAGAGATAAATCGTTGATACAATAAGTAGGGACAGACGCTTTCGCCTAACTGAAGCATATTTGCTTTAATAAATAGACGAGGTTGTCTGTCCTTACTTTTAATCTATCATCGGAATAATCTATATAATATCTACATGAAGACAGAACTATTATTTGTTCATTAGTTTCATAAACATTAAGTACTAATCAAGACTTTCATTCATGGAAAAGTTGTAGGACTTCATAGGGGTAACTTTCGTCTCAATAAAGCCTTAATCTTAACTTGAACAAAGCTTATAGTTTGTCATTTACAAACAATCTATTATAAATTGATAAACAATCATATAGTAGTTAATATTAAACTTTTAATATAACACTAAACAGCCTCAAATTTAGAGTTAATTTTCACGTTAACTTAAAGTCGGTTTATACTTTAAGTTAAACGTCAAGCGTACTTTAACTTAGACATCAAATGTACTTAAACTTAGAGGTGGATAGTACTTAAAATTAGACTATCATCCTGCACACGGGAGTAAACCGAAGATAATCCTAATGTAGTTTGCTAGAACATTTGCTCACGTCATAATTAATCAGTACTTTTGCATGAACAAAGATTTGATATGGAAGAAAAGACAAACACACAAGAAGAACAAATATTAATCAGGGTAACAGGGCAAGACCGACCGGGACTAACAGCGTCTATCATGGAAATACTTGCACAATATGACGCACATATCTTAGACATTGGTCAGGCGGATATTCACTCCACCCTATCACTCGGTATTCTCATCAGAATTGACAAACAAAGCTCAGGGCAGGTGATGAAAGACTTGCTCTTCAAAGCTACAGAAATTGGTGTAAACATTGGTTTTGCACCAATCAGTGACGATGAGTATGAGGAATGGGTGAATCAACAAGGTAAGAACAGATACATCCTTACTATTATTGGGCGATCATTGTCGGCAAAGGAACATACAAGCAACGGCACAAATCATCTCGGCGCATGGCTTTAACATTGATGCTGTACGACGCCTTACTGGACGGCAAAGTATTAAGAAACATTACTTGCACGTCAGAGCCTGCATTGAGTTTTCACTTAGAGGAACCCCTACCGATTATCAACGCTTACAAGCGGAGTTGATGCAAATGAGCCATGAACAAGGTATTGATTGTTCTCTACAGAAGGATGATATGTATCGTCGTATGCGCAGACTCATCTGCTTTGATATGGATTCGACACTTATTCAGACCGAGTGTATTGATGAACTTGCAAAGCGAGCTGGTGTTGGCGAACAAGTGGCAGAGATCACAGAACGTGCGATGCGTGGTGAGATTGATTTTCAAAGAGAGTTTCGCTGAACGTGTAGCACTATTGAAGGGATTAGATGCTGGCGTAATGAAAGATATTGCAGAATCAATGCCAATTACGGAAGGCGTAGACAGATTGATGAATGTGCTGAAACAATGTGGTTATAAAATAGCGATTCTCAGCGGTGGATTTACTTATTTTGGTGAGTTCTTACAACGCAAATATGGTATTGATTATGTCTATGCAAACGAACTAGAAATAGATGAGCATAATAAGTTAACTGGGCGTTACCTCGGCGATATAGTTGACGGAAAACGCAAGGCAGAACTATTGAAGCTACTGGCTCAAGTTGAGAAAGTCAATCTCGCACAAACGATTGCTGTAGGCGATGGAGCTAATGACTTGCCCATGATTTCAGAAGCGGGATTGGGCATTGCTTACCATGCAAAGCCACGTGTGCAAGCTACTGCCGAACAAAATATAACAACTATCGGGCTTGATGGTGTGTTGTATTTTCTTGGATTCAAGGATAGTTACTTGGGAGACGCAGGAAACTTTAAGCAAAGAAGTTTCTTCTGAGTGAAGGACTCTCTTTCTTTGTTAAACCAACAGAAACAAACATCCTCGTTTGTCCAAAAGCTCTTTAAATTGAGTGGGCAAACGAGGATGTCAATATATAGGAGTAAACTTATAGTAAGATTACAGAAGTCAGACTACTTATGCGTACATAAATAGCCAGGTGTCTACACTAATTCCGTGTAAGCCATAGTCATTTCATCCATTAATCTTTCGAAGTTTTCAGAGTTTAATGAAGCCTTGCGGAACATCATTTCTAAATTCTCCTCCTCGAGAAGAATAGGTGAGTCATGTAACAAAGATTCCATGCCCGAGAGCATTAAACGATAGATAGTAGCCTGTCGCAAGTCGTTCGTAGATGCTTGTGCACTTGTAACGCCAGTTACATACGCTTGCATCTGTACACGCACCACAGAGCGAATGGCTAAAGAAACAGGAACTGTATCGTCTGCCTGCAAACTAGGGCAAGAAGCAAAGAACTCCTCCTTTGTCAACAAATGCCCTTTCATTAAAGCAAAGACGTTTTTCTGATATTCCGCAGTAACCAAGTCATATAATTCCTTTGATCCACAAGCATAGCGCAAGAGCAACTTTGAAGAAGTAGAAGAGGAGAAATGCCTACGTTTCATATCAGTAGTCACCTTATCAAAGTCATCATAATTCAAACGAATGAGAACGGGGAATAGTACCGATACAAATTGTGAAGACAGGTTATCGAAGTTATTAACTAACAACTGCTTATACTCTCGTGGTTCTAATTTCTTCTTGTCAGGTGACAAAGCATCTATCTGCCCAGAGAAGAAAGAATGAAAGTAGCCCCTGACCATTGCAGTGGCTACTCTCGATCGGTTAATGTCCGTTATTCTCATATATTCTTTAATTTATCTATGACCTCCAAATACACTCCCAGTTGACGAACTAGAAGAGCGTGTGCTTGAAGGAGATTGGCTTTCAAATGAAGGTTGACTCGGTGAATCCATCCTACGTGCGTTACCAAATGAAGCTCTATTCTCATTGCTTGGCTGTTGAGGGAAAACAGGTGTACTCTGCGAAGGAGAATAAGAAGGAGATGGCGCTTCACGTCTAGCGTTTCCCAAACGACTGATTGTTAGGGCGTGAGTAAGTGTTATTTGGCGTACTACTCCTCGTATTGTTCATATCCATGTTCTCTCGAGTAGCATTACCAAAACTGCGATTCCCTTGCTGGCTGTCTGTTCTAGGTGAGTTGGGCGCATTCCAGGAACCATCATTTGGATAAGGATTTTGATAAACCCTTGTACTGCTTGGCATTGAAGCTTGATCCCTACGGGAACCGAACTGGCTTTGATAATAGCTACTTGGACGACCACCCCTGTAAGAATAATACTCCGAAGGACATGTACGGTAGAAGTAATTGCGATCACCATAACGCGAATAAACACGGTAATAGTAATTGTTGTTACTCCAATAAACTGGACGATAGAAGTAGTCTTCCCTTGTAAAGTAATTATACTGGTTAGTATTCAACACAAAATATAAATCTCTGTTTCGTTGATCCCAGTAACTACCATATAAAGAGTTACCTCCCTGTAAGTTCAGCAAATAGTCTAAGTTTATCTCATAGACAGCTGCATATTGAGCGTCGTTCAAACGTAACTCATAAGCCATCTTATCAGATAAGAATAAAGCTTGTCGACGAGCTTCTTCATAGCCGAGACGATAATAACTATCGCCGTAATCATCATAACGACCATAAGAATCATCATACACACTTCCAACTGCTCCCACAGGACCACCTACACCCATTCCTACTGAGAATAGAGAGCCACAAGAAGTTAGACTTAAACTTGTAAACGCCAATGCTATTGTATATAAAAATCTTCTATCCATTGCTATCATATTAAGTTAATAACTACCTTTATTTTACAATGACAAAGATAGCTGATAACGTTTAAATACACAATAGGTAAATTCCTAATTACGAAGGGAATGTTCCTATACTATAGTCGCATTACTCTACTTCCTCAACGATTGTATTAGGAATTTCTTTAGATCTTAATAATTCATCTAAACTCTTAAAGGTGTAGGCAGCCTTATCTTGAACGACAGTCTTAGAGAAGCGGTCGCGCAAGCTCATTAGTTTCTGAACAGCCTCTTGATAGTTATCGGCAGTTATACGATCAGCCATCTGTTGGGCGTTCGCTGGAGTAAAATTAAAATACTGCACAAGGTACTGCTGGAACTGACGACGTTGTGCTTGTATCATGTTCTCTAACTGCGCATTCATCTTATCCTTAGTACGATGGATGATAAAGATTAAACGGTCTGGTTCGCCACCACGTTGCCCATGATCATACTTCTTGTCATACTCAAAGAAGCAATCACAAGAACCTTTCTCGGATAATTCCTTTAACTCTTGCATGGCAGGATCGAGTACTCGACGGCAGAAGTCAGAGAACTTTTTATAATTATTCTCAAGACGTAACATCTTGCGAAAATCTAATGTTGCAATGACGGCACGCCCCTTATCTGCCCATGACTCGATAAACATATAGATGCGCTGTGTGTATCTATTCTTACAAGCAAAGACAATCTGCTTACCAAACTTATGATAACCTAAATCTAAAGAAACCAGACGTTCAGCTACTGTATGATCCAACTTTAAAATTGCATACTTATTATAGGAACGATCTTCGGGAATATATACATCACAAAGGTTAGTTGCCTTCGTGTACTTACGCCCTTCAGTCGTCTTATAAGGTATCTCAACAGGGATGGAAGCTAACATCTTCAATGAATTGCGAAGTTGAGGATAATGGTTAGGGTCAACACCTAATTCTTGAAAGGCAACTTAATCGGCATTCTTCCATCTTCATCAAGCTCATCTGTCTGAAACAAATCTAACTGAAAGCCTCGTTTGCTCTTTAAGATTCCATGCAAAATATCTTGTAGACTCTCAACAATAGAAACGAGGATGCGGACTTGAATTAGCGAGTAATCATGGCGCATCATTGTCACAGCAATTGGCTGCAATAACCATGTCTCTTCTTCAATAGGGATGAGGTCGTTCGATATGGTACGACTCTTTAGTGGTGCCTTTTGGGCTTTTGCTCCACGCTTACGAGTTATCTTCTTGCTGGATATCTTATCAGTCATATCTGTTTAATTTGCCTTAGCTCTATATCTTTTATTGACTTGAAGTTACAAAGATACTGTTTTTTTTTGAACAATCAACTAATAACAGCGAAAATGATAACTTATCATTAGTCGATTGATTAAGGCTAAACGCAAATAGCTTTAAAGGTTAAACGATTGCTTCGATGCTACTTATTTCCACGCATAAGTTAACACATAATCATGTGTAACTTCGCTTACAAACTTTATGTCGATATTACTTCTAAGGTTGGTAACATGGTCTAAGGCAACATTTACCTTCATCTCTTGAAGGGCTAAGTGCTCTTCTGAAAACAGTTTATAGGTGGTTTCCTTTGCACACCAAGCTATAAGCTGGGAACGTAAGTCGGTGAAGGGCTCGTCAGAGCGAAGGTAACGAGAGGTGATACGACTCACACGATTGGACACATACTCAATGTCAATCCCTACTTCAAAGTCTTTGGAAAGGATGATAGCAACATAACCAATGGTGTGAGATATACTAATGTGATAACCCTCGATAGTTGGTTTACCATCCTCATTATGATTGATAACAGGAACATAACCCAACATAGCAAAAAGAAGACGTTGCTCGCCTTCTTTCTCTGCCTTTCGCCCTTTGTCTATCGGCAAAAGACCGATAGTGATTTTATCAAAAACGTCATGCGTTATCCTCACAACCTATGATCACCTTGACTTTACTAATACGACGTTCATCTATCTCTAACACTTCAAAGGTATATCGCTTATACTTCAAAATCTCATGCACTGCAGGGAAATCGCCTTTGATCTCCAACAATAAACCAGCGAGTGAATCAGCATCACCTTCTACGTCATCAAACTCATCATCTGGAAGATTGAGTATTTTGGTAAAGTCATTCAATAAGGTTTTACCTTCAAAGATATAACTATTAGCGTCTAATTTTGTGTAATTATGCTCTTCCTCGTCGTACTCATCATTAATCTCCCCGACGATCTCTTCTAAGATGTCTTCGAGCGTAACTATACCACTGGTTCCGCCAAACTCATCCACAACGATTGCAATATGAACTTTGTTCTCTTGGAACTCACGTAGAAGGTCGTCAATCTTTCTTCGTTTCAGGAACAAAGTAAGAGGGGCGTATCAAGCTTTGCCATCTAAAGTTAGCTGGCTTTGATAGATGAGGGAGCAAGTCTTTGATGTAAAGAACGCCTCGAATATTGTCTTTATTATCTTGATAAACAGGGATACGAGAGTAGTTGTTATCAACAATACACTTCAACACATCCTCATAAGAACAGCGTATATCAAGGTCTATTATGTCTTGGCGAGAAGTCATCACCTCCTTTGCGGTCTCATCACCAAAACGTATAATGCCCTGCAACATACTTTGCTCATCTTTGATGTCGCTCTTATCGGTAAGCTCCAGTGCTTGTTCCAAATCATCGATTGATAATTGCCTATTCTCTTTCTGTAAGACTTTCTCTGCGAAAGCACCACTCTTTAAAAGAATTGTCTCTATCGGCCAAAATAACTTACGAAAGAACATAACCCCTTTCACTGCCTTACGACAGAAGGCAAGTGGATTCGTACTACCGTATACTTTAGGAATAATCTCACCAAAAAGTAACAACAAGAAGGTTAATAGAATCGTAACACACAGAAATTGTAACCATTCTGCACTAAATGTTAGCAAATTGATGAGGATATAATTACACAGCATGATGATGGTCACGTTAACAAGGTTATTCGTTATAAGAATAGTTGCCAGTGTGCGCTCACTATCATCACGAAGTTTCTGAACCAACATATCCAATGGGCTTTATCTGGGTCCATAGCCTCTAAATCTGCTGGAGACAAACTAAAAAAGGCTATCTCTGACGCACTAGCAAAGCCAGATAAAAGGATAAGAAAGAATGCCAAGAGGATAGAAATAAGTATACTTGGACTTATTGGATTAACGGTGATATAAGAAGATATATCTAATAGAAAACTATCCATTAAAAAGGTAATTTGTTATTATCAGAGATGGAATTATCAGCATCTTTATTCTTCTCTTCTGACGCATTTTCCATCTTTCGAGATGCACTTAACCATTCAAGATTATCCACATAGATTTCTGTAACCTGTCGGCGCACCCCTTTTTTATCATCATAAGAACGATTCCTTATACGTCCTTCAACATATAGCTTGTCGCCCTTATGAATGTATTGTTCGGCATACTTTGCCAAGCTCTTAAATAGTACTATATTATGCCAATCAGTACGATCAGGAACTTTCGTTCCACCAGGAAGCTCATATCCACGCTCTGTTGTAGCTAACGTAAAGGTAGCAACACATTGATCCGCATCATAATAGCGCACTTCTGGTTCACGACCAACATTACCAATTAACATCACTTTGTTCATATAGCACAAATCTAAAAGAAAGAGAAATTCTTTACTTCCACATTCCCAAATACTTAAATCTAAAGTTCTTACCTTTAGCTGAAGGGAACTGACTTCTATTGTCAACTCTCTCCTTCAAGTATTCAACCATACGTGTATAACAATCCCAGCCTGAAACAGCCTTGCATTGTACAACAAAATGCGTGTCCCTGTATTCGTGCTTACCTGTAGATGGTATTAAAACAACACGCTTGAAATCAAGTTCCCCTTCATACCACCCCTCACGTTCTTCATTAAGATGCATAATCGCAGGATTCTCCTTACGCTGTATGCTATCAACGCTAGGACGTAATGCTTTCTTCTGTTTAAAATCCATCATACTAGGAGCCTCTGTCTTTATGACAATAAAATAAACACGAGGACGAACCTTATAGCGTTTAGGATAGAATACATCACTCGCTGCATAATTCCTAATATCTTCTTCCAAGTCTGGAGTAATCTGAATATCAGGAATAGAACTCAAAAAATCTAACGCCTCTTCAACATTATGTACTAATACTTCACTATCGAAATACCGTAAATATAAATTCATAAAGATAATGTTATGTATGTTTCTCTTTCTAACAAATAAGAGCGGCAAACGAGACTGAACTCGCGACCCCGACCTTGGCAAGGTCGTGCTCTACCAACTGAGCTATTGCCGCATACAATGTAAGTAATTACTTACCAAAATCTGCATGTGAAGAGGAGGAGACTCGAACTCCCACGAAGCAATTTTCACTACCCCCTCAAAGTAGCGCGTCTACCAATTCCGCCACCTCTCCAATATGCCTATAATATTCAAAGAACTTCCGTGCCCAGAACAGGACTCGAACCTGCACGTCGTGAAACACACGCACCTGAAACGTGCGCGTCTACCAATTCCGCCACCTGGGCATTAGTTTTGAGATAACTAAAAAGCCTTTCAGAATATCAAAGAGCGGCAAACGAGACTCGAACTCGCGACCCCGACCTTGGCAAGGTCGTGCTCTACCAACTGAGCTATTGCCGCAATAAAACATCTACTTACTCTAAAGATTGATGATTGTCGGGGCGACAGGATTCGAACCTGCGGCCGCCTGGTCCCAAACCAGGAGCGCTACCGGGCTGCGCTACGCCCCGTTGCATATCCAGGAATTATTAGCAGTATTTCTGAATTGCGAGTGCAAAGGTAGTACTTTTTTTTGAAACTACCAAACATTTCTGCGACTTTTCTATCAAAAAGTTCATTTATTTTTAAAACAAAGAATTTTGGACATCCCAAGAATATATGTAAAAGCCTGATAAACAACACTATATATTTATCTATACCTACATAGGACAAAAATAACACAGAAAAATTACATTCCATCGTCGTCTGCATTATTTCAATTCAAATTTACTTTTTAAAAGGGTATTTTTGCGACAAAGAGTTTAGCAAATAAGAAATATCAAAAATGAAAACAAAATGAAAATTCATATCAATCACAAAATCACAATCACAAAATCACAAAATCAATTATGGTAGTATCGCATTTTTTTCTTACTATAAATAATGTATCATTATATATTATTATTTATTAATAAGGTATTATATTATATAAGAATCCCTTTTTACACATTGAAAATCCTTTTTGTGATTTTTGTGATTGTGATTGTGTGATTGGGAATAAAAAAAGCCTCCCCAGCCCCTACAGCCCCACCCAGCCTCCCCTGAAAGGGGAGGAGAAGCCTCCCCAGCCCCTCCGAAGGGAGGGAGTGCAAGTTCTGCAAGTATTTTTGCAGAAAACTATCAGATAAAGAGCCCAGCCCTTATCCCTCGTGTGCGCATAGGCACTCCCCTCCCTTCGGAGGGGTTGGGGGAGGCTTCTGTATATCTCTCTGTAAAACAGATAGTTACGAAGCCATTTGCAGAACTTGTTACTCCAGTACCCCCAAAAACGATTGCTTTCTGAATAAAGTTGCTTACCTTTGCAAACAGAGAACAGAAGCCCCACCCGACCTCCCCGAACCAACGGTCACTGACCGAAGGGAAGTAAAGGGGAGGAGGCAAGTTTGCAAGTATTTTGCAGAAATTATCTGAAAAAAGAGTCAAAAGTCCTTATCCTCTTATGTGCGCATAGGCACTCCTCCCCCTTCGGGGAGGCTGGGTGGGGCTCCTTCTCCCCGAGAGAGGAGGAGTGCAGATCGCGAGATTGCCCCAAAAGTTTCAGAAGTTAGTGCTCGTATGCTTAGAGATAAGCGTTCTTAGCGTCAAAGATTAGCGTTAGCAAACTCAAAGATTAACCTTAGCAAGATCAGAAATTAGCGTTAGCAAGGTCAGAGTCAAAAGCAAATGCACTACAAAAGATTCTGATTAATGTGATTAGGAGAACTTGGTTTTCAAAAAAATGAACATAGAAAAAAAGAAGATTGCGTAATAACACACAACCTTCTCCTCTATTTCAGTGACGAAAATATCAATTAGAAGAAACTTCTACTTAATGATACCTTCTTCTTTAAAAATCTTCTTCAATGCCTGTACGCCACGCTCAACCTGCTCCTCTGTATGAGTAGCCATCAAAGCAAAACGAACAAGTGTATCTTGAGGTGCACAAGCAGGAGGAATAACAGGGTTGATAAACACACCTGCCTCATATGCCAACTTCGTTACAATAAAAGTCTTCTGTATATCACGAACATAAAGTGGAATGATCGGACTCTCTGTCTCACCAATCTCGAAACCCTCCTCCTTGAAACGCTTCAAAGCATAGTTTGTAACTTTCCATAAATGTTCTATACGCTCTGGTTCATTTTCTAAGATATGAAGAGCCTCTAAAGCCGCAGCTGTAGCTGAAGGTGTATTACTTGCAGAGAAGATGTATGTACGACATGTATGACGAAGATAATTGATTGTATCCTTGTCTCCTGCAATAAAACCACCTATTGATGCAAGACTCTTTGAGAACGTTCCCATGATCAAATCGACTTCATCTGTTACATGGAAATGATCACAAACGCCCCTACCCTGACGACCAAACACACCTAAACCATGTGCCTCATCAACCATAATAGAGCAGTTGTATTTATGCTTCAGTTTCACAATCTCTGGTAGATTAGCTAAATCACCTTCCATTGAGAAGACACCATCTACAACGATAAGTTTCACAGCCTCATGCGGAAGTTTCTGGAGAACACGCTCCAAATCCACCATATCATTATGCTTATAGTGAAGTTGAGTTGCGAAACTCAAACGACGACCATCAACAATACTAGCATGATCACGATCGTCGCAAATAATATAATCACCACGCCCAACAACCATTGCTAGAACGCCAGCATTGACGGAGAAACCAGTAGAGAAAACAAGAGCTTCATCCTTTCCTTCAAAAGCTGCAAGTTCTTTCTCTAATTGAACATGAAGATCCAACGTTCCATTCAAGAAACGACTACCTGCACACCCAGTACCATACTTGTCTAAAGCACGATGTGCTGCGTCTATAACACGCTGATCATTTGGCAGACCCGTATAGGCATTAGAGCCAAACATGAGAATCTCGTTTCCATCGATATCTGTAACTTCTGTTCCTTGCTTACTCGTAATCTCGCGGAAATAAGGATAAACTCCTGCTTCTATAAACTTCTGCGGATCACGGTAACTTTTGTACTTATCTTGTAACTGTCCCATTATATTTAATATGGTGTAGCCAACGACTACATAATAATTATTTTAGGTTGCAAAGATACTAACTTTGTACGACAAAAAGAACAATTTGATTAGAAAAGTGCTTTTTAAAGTTTTTTTCATACCACTTTCTCAATAAGATATAAGATTAATGTGTAACTTTGCCGAAGGAACTATACTCTGACCATACAGCACTATGAATAAGAAAAGAATCGTTTTCATTCTTAATCCTATATCAGGAACTATCAGCAAGGCTGGTATTCCCGATCTTATTGAAGAACGACTTAACAAAAGTGAATTTGATTACAACATATTAGAAACACAATATGCAGGACATGCCACAGAGTTAGCAAAACAAGCAGTAAAAGAGGGCGTCAATATTGTCGTCGCTGTTGGAGGCGATGGGACTGTAAACGAAATCGGCAAATCATTAATCAACACATCGACTGCTATGGCAATCTTACCCTGTGGGTCGGGTAATGGACTTGCACGCCATTTAAATCTACCGATGAACCTCAAGAAATGTATAGATATCATAAATGAATGCGAAATTAGAGCCTTAGATTATGGTATCATTAATGAGCACCCTTTCTTCTGTACCTGTGGTATGGGCTTCGACGCATTTATATCAATGCAATTTGCTCAAGCTGGTAAACGAGGACCTATCACCTACATGCAAAAAGTTTTGGAAGAAGGACTCAAATACCAACCAGAAACTTATGAGATAGAAGATGAAGATGGTGTCAAACGCTACAAAGCCTTCCTGGTATCAGCCGCCAACGCTTCTCAATATGGTAACAACGCTTACATAGCTCCTCAAGCTTCTATGAGTGATGGACTATTAGACATCATTATCATGGAACCTTTCGATATTATTGAGGCACCACAAGTAGCTATTGAACTCTTTAACAAAACTCTTGACAAGAACCTCAAAATCAAAACTTTCAAAGCAAAGAAAAATACATATCCATCGAAAGAAAGAAGGAGTAATCCACTACGATGGAGACCCCGTACTTTCTGGTGCTGACGTTGATATATCTATTGTGTCAAAGGGAATCAACATCGTGATTAATCACAATGCTGATAAGACACACAGACAGCCCAATATACTACAAACAGCTTTCTCTGAAATTTTCTATAACATTGACTTAATGAGGCAGGATATCACCAAACAAAGTAGAAAGGTGCAAGCTATCAACAAGACAATATTACGTAAGTTGAATATATAACTGTACCAATAAGACGAATGGGCTTTACACTAAAAAACTTTCATATCACCCAAGAACATTCTGCTATGAAAGTTGGCACTGATGGTATACTCCTTGGAGCATGGGCACAAGGTGGCGCAAGGATATTAGATATTGGAACAGGAACTGGACTTCTAGCCTTAATGATGGCTCAGCGTTTCCCTAATGCCTACATTGATGCTATAGAAATCGACGCAAAAGCATTAGAAGATGCAACGACCAACACACTATTATCGCCATTTAATAATAGAATTAGTCTCATCCATACTTTCTACAAGAGTATCATCCAGATACATTCCAAACTGACTTTGACAACATTTATGATGCGATTGTGAGTAATCCCCCCTACTTTATAAAATCATTAAAAAGTCCTTTACAAGAAAGGACTATTGCAAGACACACAGACTCTTTAACACCCCATGATTTACTACATCACGCATCACGCCTATTGAAAGATGGAGGGCTTCTCTCTATCATTATTCCATCAGACAATAAAATTATTATAGAGTCAGAGGCTGTATTTTGTGGATTATCAACCACTAAAGTTGTTAATATAAAAACAAAAGATTCCAAGTCACCTAAACGGTGTTTACTCGAATTTAAAAAAACATTAACCGCACCGAAAGAAGAGACAAACGTAACATTAATGCAAGACAATGGAGAGCGTTCAGAGTGGTACCATCATCTTACTAAAGATTTTTACATTAAGTAAGAAAACAACTCATCACCATAGAATTGCATCAAGGTTACAAAAACATTAAAAGCACACTAATTCTTCTGTCTTTCGCTTTTATTTTGTAACTTTGCAAGCTAATATAGGTATAACAAAACTTTATGAAACAAAATAGCTCAATACAGATGTTTACAGATTACGAAGGCGACTTACCTGACTTAAATATTAAAGTTAATGGTGAAATCCCCATATTCGTAACCCGCAACCTCGTAATGTTCCCTGGAATCCTTTCCCCCATCCTTGTTGGAAGAAAGGCAACATTAGCATTGGTAAAATATTTGGAGAAAAATCCAGAAACCATCATTGCCATTGTAAGTCAGAAGGATAGCAATGTCAATGAGCCACAAGAGGACGACATCTATAAAACAGGTATCTATGCACGCTATGTACGTGCGTTTGATATGCCGGGCAATTATGAGGGAGATAATAAAACCATTATTTTACAAGGATTTGGCAAATGTCGTATCAAAGAGATAACGACCAAATCACCCTACATGAAAGGTTTTACTGAGGCGCTGCAAGAAGAAATGGATCCTAAGAAAGATAAGGAATTCATTACTGCTGTAGAAGACATGAAGTTAGTAGCTAAGGAGTATATTCATGGGAGCGAGGAAGTTCCTGACGATACTCAGCTTGCACTTGACAACATGGGCAACCCTATCATTGCTGTCAACTACACCTGCTCTACAATGCCTTTCCCCGTAGCTGATAAGATTCAGATGTTGGAAGAGAACTCCATAAAAGATCGTCTCTTCAGACTAATGAAGGTTTTAAACAGAGAAATTCAGTTCCAACATTTACGTCAAGATATTCGCTCAAAAACACGTGAGGATCTTGATGAACAACAGCGTGAATACTTTCTCCATCAACAAATTAAGAATATAAAGGAAGAACTTGGTGATGGCGATTCTGCACCAGATAAGAAAGAATTACTGGAAAAGGCAAAGAATAAGAAATGGTCACAAGATGTTGCTAAAATCTTCCAAAAAGAAATTGATAAGCTCGACACACTAAACCCTCAAAGTCCTGATTATAGCATACAAGTAAACTATCTTCAAACGATGGTAGCCTTACCATGGAATGAATATACAACTGATAATCTCGACTTAAAGCGTGCAAAGCGTATATTAGACAAAGATCATTATGGAATGGAGAAGGTCAAGGAGCGCATCCTTGAATATATAGCTGTATTACAATTACGTGGCAGTCTAAAGTCTCCTATCCTCTGCCTTTATGGTCCTCCAGGTGTAGGAAAGACTAGCTTAGGAGTAAGTATTGCAGAAGCAATGAAACGTAAGTATGTACGTGTATCGTTAGGTGGTTTACATGACGAGTCTGAAATTAGAGGTCATCGCAAGACTTACATAGGTGCTATGCCTGGTCGTATCATCAAGAACATACAAAAGGCAGGCTCTTCCAACCCTGTCTTCATCCTTGATGAGATTGATAAGATAACACAAAACACCATTAATGGAGATCCCTCTTCTGCATTATTGGAAGTGCTTGACCCTGAACAGAATAGTGCTTTCCATGACAACTACCTTGACATAGATTATGACCTCTCAAAGGTACTTTTCATAGCAACAGCCAATGATCTCAATACGATTCCGAGACCCTTGTTAGATCGCATGGAATTAATCAATGTCTCAGGCTATATCACAGAAGAAAAGATAGAAATAGCAAAACGACACTTGATTCCAAAAGAGCTCGAAAATACGGGCTTAGATCAGTTAGAAGTTAAACCAAAGTTTACAAAGAGCGCATTAGAAAAGATTATTGAAAGTTACACACGCGAGAGTGGTGTACGTCAATTAGAGAAACAAATCAATAAGGTAATGCGTAAATTGGCATTTGAACAAGCGATGAACGCTAACTTACCTTACACGAAGATTACTCCAGATGCATTGGAAGATCTCATTGGTAAGCCTCCTTTCACACGTGATATTTATCAAGGAAATAAATACGCTGGTGTAGTAACAGGACTTGCTTGGACAAGTGTGGGGGGTGAGATATTGTTTATTGAGACTTCTCTATCAAAGGGTAAGGCTGGAAAGTTAACACTAACTGGTAATCTTGGAGATGTGATGAAGGAATCAGCGGTTATTGCACTCGAATATGTCAAAGCACACATTGATACTTTAGGGGTTGATTATCGCATCTTTGAACAATGGAACATACACATCCATGTGCCAGAAGGAGCAACACCAAAGGATGGTCCTTCCGCTGGTATAACTATTGCTACAAGTATAGCCTCAGCCCTTACACAACGCAAAGTGCGCAAAAACACTGCTATGACTGGCGAGATAACGCTGCGTGGTAAAGTTCTTCCAGTTGGTGGCATTAAAGAGAAAATTCTAGCTGCTAAACGTGCAGGTATTACAGATATCGTAATGTGTTCGGAGAACAAGAAAGATATTGAAGAAATACCAGAGATTTACAGAAAGGGGATTGAGTTCCACTTCGTTGAGAACATCAAACAAGTATGGGATTTTGCTCTTACCGATGAGCTGGTAGAACATCCAGTAGACTTCACTATATCTGAAGACAATAAAGCTACAAAGAAATGACATTTGAACTGCAACATACAGATAACGCAAGCGATGCACGTACAGGACTAATCACGACAGCCCATGGACAGATAAAGACTCCTATCTTTATGCCAGTGGGTACTGTGGGTTCTGTGAAAGGTGTACACTTTGAAGAACTACGAAGACAGGTAAAGGCGCAGATTATCTTAGGTAATACTTATCACCTTTATCTACGTCCAGGTTTAGATGTATTAAAAGCTGCAGGTGGCTTGCATGGCTTAATGGTTGGGAGCGCCCTATCCTTACTGATTCAGGTGGGTTCCAAGTATTCTCATTAACTGGTATTCGTAAGTTATCAGAGGAAGGATGTGAGTTTAGGAGCCATATTGATGGTTCTAAGCATTTCTTCACACCAGAGAATGTTATGGATACCGAACGCATTATAGGTGCAGACATCATGATGGCGCTAGATGAATGTCCTCCAGGTCAAAGTGATTATGAATATGCAAAGAAGAGTTTAGGCATGACCCAACGTTGGTTAACTCGTTGTATCAAACGATTCAATGAGACCGAACCTCTCTATGGTTACGAGCAAAGCCTCTTCCCTATTGTTCAAGGATGTACCTACAAAGACTTACGTCGAGAGGCTGCTAAGTTTGTGACGGATCAAGGTGCTGATGGTAATGCCATTGGTGGACTAGCTGTCGGTGAGCCTACTGATGTTATGTATGAAATGATTGAGGTAGTTAATGAGATTTTACCTAAAGATAAGCCACGTTACTTGATGGGTGTAGGTACCCCACAAAACATCCTTGAGGCTATCGAGCGTGGTGTTGATATGTTCGATTGCGTTATGCCTACACGTAATGGTCGTAATGCAATGCTCTTTACTTACAATGGAACGATGAATATGCGTAACAAGAAATGGGAGAAAGACTTCTCCCCCTGTTGATCCTGACGGATGTGACATCGATCAAATTACAAGTAAAGCCTATCTACATCATCTATTCAAGGCAGGCGAACTATTAGCAATGCAGATTGCTAGTATACACAACTTAGCTTTCTATCTTCGTTTGGTAACAGACGCACGAACACACATTGAACAAGGCGACTTCGTTCAGTGGAAGGCATCTGTAATTGAGCAATTAGGAAGAAGAATTTAAGGATACGCACAATGCATAAGGTCAAAGAGATTGTAAGCATAATAAAAGGATTACTAGGTAAGCTTAGTCAAAAGATTAAGCCTTGCCTACCTTATATATATAAGGTGGGAAACTTACTCAAGAAGATCTCCCCAACTAGATATCTTGGCATTCTTGATTGGTACATCATTAAGAAGTTCATTGGAACTTATATTTATGCCATCCTTTTGATTATCTCCATCGCTATTGTATTCGACTTTAATGAGAATCTCTCAAAGTTCACGCAATACCACGCACCATGGCGAGCCATCATCTTTGATTACTATGCCAACTTCATACCTTATTATTCCAACCTATTCTCACCGCTATTCGTATTCATTGCTGTTATATTCTTCACATCTAAGTTAGCTGGAAACTCGGAGATTATAGCAATGTTAGCAGCAGGCGTGTCTATAAAGAGGTTAATGCGCCCTTACATGCTCTCATGCGTAGTCATTGCAGGCTTAACATTCTATCTCAATAGCTTTGTCATCCCCCATGGCACTGTTATCAGACAGAACTTTGAAACCTTATATCGTAATTCGAAGAAGAATACATCTGCGGAGGACATCCAACTATTTGTAGCTAAGAACACCACTGCTTATATCCAGAATTATGACGACCAATACAAGCGTGGCTATGGCTTTTCGCTTGTTAAGATCAAAAACAAGAAGATTGTAAGTCACTTAACCGCAATGGAGATTCAATATGATACGATTGCTGACTCAAAGTATCATTGGAAGTTAAGTAACTGGAAAATAAGAACGCTCAAAGGACTGAAGGAACACATTCAGAGTGGAGCAACTAAGGACACAGTTCTACTCATGGAGCCTACTGACCTTGTATATTCAAAAGGACAACAAGAAACTTTCACTTCACCAGAGCTTCTTGATTATATTTCTAAGCAGACAAGCCGTGGCTCAGGGAATGTGGTGCAATATGAGGTTGAGTTCCATAAACGTATAGCCATGTCGTTCTCCTCTTTCATATTGACGATTATTGGCTTGGCTCTTTCTTCCCGCAAGCGAAAGGAGGAATGGGGCTCTCGTTAGGTATAGGTCTCGCATTGAGCTTCAGCTATATTATGTTGCAAACAGTTTCTGCTACCTTCGCCATCCAAGATAACACACCACCAATGCTCGCAGCATGGATACCGAACATTATCTTTGCTATTATAGCATACTTCTGTTATAGACATGCACCAAGTTAATAAGGAGAGTTAGAAGAAGAAGTAAGAACTACCCTCTGTTACAAAGAGGATAAATTGTAAATTATGTTTTTTGAAGATTTAGATTTAAACGATAATGTACTCGACGCACTCTATGACATGCGTTTTGATAAATGTACGCCCGTACAAGAGAAGTGCATTCCAGAGATATTAAAAGGTCACGACGTATTAGGCGTTGCACAAACAGGAACTGGTAAGACTGCGGCTTATCTTTTACCTGTATTATCTAAATTAGCCGATGGAGGCTACCCAGAGTCTGCCATAAATTGTGTGATCATGTCACCAACACGCGAACTTGCACAGCAGATTGACCAAGCAATGCAAGGTTTTGCTTATTATCTGAATGGCGTTTCCTGCGTTGCCGTCTATGGTGGCAATGATGGCAATCGCTATGACCAGGAACTTAAGAGCTTATCGCTCGGGGCTGATGTTGTCATAGCTACTCCCGGTCGTTTCATCTCTCACCTTTCATTAGGCAATGTTGATTTGTCAAAGGTTAGCTTCTTCATTCTTGATGAGGCTGATCGTATGCTTGATATGGGTTTCTCTGAGGACATTATGACCATTGCCAAGAAGCTCCCTAATACTTGTCAAACGATTATGTTCTCGGCTACAATGCCTAAGAAGATTGAGGAACTCGCAAAGACTCTGCTAAAGAATCCTGTAGAAATCAAGTTAGCTGTCAGCAAACCTGCTGAAAAGATACATCAGATGGCATACGTGTGTTACGAAACACAGAAGATGGGGATACTCAAGGATGTCTTCAAAGGTGGAAACATGAAGCGTGTCATTATTTTCTCTGGATCGAAACAAAAGGTTAAGCAGATTGCAGGTGCGCTTAGCCGTAAGCATATCAACTGCGGTGAGATGCACTCCGACCTTGATCAAGAGCAGCGTAACGACATAATGTTCAAGTTCAAGAGCGGACAAGTTGACGTCCTAGTGGCAACTGATATTGTCTCACGTGGTATTGATATTGATGACATCACAATGGTTATTAATTATGATGTGCCACACGATGTAGAAGACTATGTTCATCGCATTGGTCGTACTGCACGTGCTGATCATGATGGAACTGCTATCACACTTGTGAATGAAGATGACATCTACTTCTTTCAGCAGATTGAGTCATTCTTAGGTAAGGAGATCGAGAAGGTTCAACTACCTGATGGATTGGGCGAAGCACCAGAGTATAAGAGCAACGGAAAGCCTAAGAGGGGAGCTAGTGCAAAGAGCATTCGCAGGAAGAATAGGGACTATCAAAGTCACAAGGATAAGAAACAGGGCAATAACAAGCAACGTTCAAGACGCCCCTGAACAGCAAAAGTCAAGACTCTTCTGAGAATAGGTGCAGCACTCGCAGGAGCGTAAGCCTAACTACAGGCAGAAGAACAAAGGGCAAGAACAGCAGAACAATAATAACAATGCTGTTGAGGCAAAGAGCGCAAACAAGCGGAATAATCGTCAAGACAAGAATAGGCAAACTGACAAGCAGACGAAGCCTAACAATAACAGACGAAACGACAAGGAGGCTGCAAACAATAAGGAGGCTAGTCAGAAGACGAACGCTCAACAAAATAGAAAGCCTAACAACAAAAAGAAGAAGAATAACAATCGTCAGCGTAACACGAACGAGAAGGGAGCAAGAAGAAGTACGAAGTACGATATTCGTGAAGAGCTACCAACAAGTTCTAAGAGTGACTCTGGATTGAAAGCTTTGATTAAGAAGCCGCTCAAGTGGCTCCGTAATCTTGGAAAGAAATAACATCCGATGATGATAATGCCTGTAGCTATACGCAAGTAAGCTACAGGCTTTCTTTTTACCATAATTTTTCTCTGCATAATACTTCAACTTAAAGTAGGATGAGACTTTAAGTTAAAGTGCGATTGCCCTTTAAGTTTAAGTACAAATGGAGTTTAAGTTAAAGTACAAGTGCACTTTAACTTAATGCACAAAAAGCCACACAAGAAAAGCACAAAGAACGTAAAGATGCAACCCTATAGCAAGCACTATTTAACCTTGTTAAGGAGCATAACCTTCCTTCTTCTGTTTCTCCAAAAAACGTTGTATAGCAACCTTACTTTTCAACGTTTTTGTATGTGCAGAATAAAGATCACCATAATACACCTCACGATAGAAGGGACCCCAATGTTCTTCTATTCTCACATTATCAGAATTAGTTGTAAAGAAGCCATAAAGTTCAGTGACTCGATACTTATCGTCTTCATACGATACATGAGTAGTTTCGCTATCTGACATCAGAAGCCATGAGAAGAAGATTTGTATAACGAATAGTACGGGCACCATTACCCATAACAAACTATACAAACAACCTATAAGTACATCATGATTCTGCTCCCACCGACCTCTAACAAAACGAATAAGAAAGAAAAGCACTAAACAGGGAAGTGTGAACTGAGCAAACTTTGTAATAACAGGATAGAATGACCATGGCGATAACCAAACAACAATCAACCATAGAAGTTCGATACACAATAGGTATCGTAATAACTTAATTAGCTCTTCTTATACATACACTCACACTTATAAAAGGTCGGAAACCAGATATAACAACAAACGAGAAACAACTCGTTTTATTGTCCTCAAAGCTGAGAAACATCCTACAACGATTGAAACGACAATGCAAAATCAAATAAGACCAACGTTGTTTATTCCCGTTTAATTTATTACTTTTGCAAGTGATTTTAAAATAAAAGTATGAAACTATCAATCATTGCACTCACAATCATGCTAGGGATCAGTTCTTCCTCCATGGCACAACAGAAAGATATTACCATTAAAATCGTTGAAACATCTGACGTACACGGCTCGTTCTTTCCTTACGACTTTATCACACGTAAGCCAAAGAGCGGTTCCATGGCAAGAGTAAATACTTTCGTTGAAGATTTACGTAAGAAGGAGGGTAAAGAAAATGTTTATCTGTTGGATAACGGAGATATCTTGCAAGGGCAACCTATCTCTTATTATTACAACTACGTAGCCCCTGAGAAAACGAATATTGCAGCGAGTGTGCTCAACTATATGGGGTATGATGCCGCCACAGTAGGTAACCATGATATTGAGACAGGGCATAGTGTCTATGACAAGTGGTTTAAAGAACTGCGCTTCCCTATTCTTGGTGCAAATATCATCAATACTAGAACGAACAAACCTTACATTCTTCCTTATACGGTCATCAAAAAGAAGAACGGACTGAAAGTATGTGTCATCGGTATGCTGACACCTGCAATACCCAACTGGTTGAAGGAAACAATATGGAGTGGACTTCGTTTCGATGAGATGGTTTCATGTGCTAAACGTACCATGGAGGAGGTGAAAAAGAAAGAGAATCCTGATGTTATAGTTGGTTTGTTCCATTCTGGTTGGAATGGAGGTATCAAGACGCCCAATATGATGAGGATGCATCTCAAAAGGTGGCGCAGGAAGTCCCTGGCTTTGATGTTGTCTTCTTTGGACACGATCACACGCCTCATAATTCAACCGAACAAAACATCATAGGCAAGGAGGTCATCTGCCTTGACCCTGCTAACAATGCGCAACGCGTAGCAATGGCGACACTAACATTGACTCCTAAGAACATCAAAGGTAAGAAACAATACACATTGACTAAGGCAAAAGGCGAACTCGTGGATGTGAGGGACTTGAAAGCTGATGAGGCTTTCATTAAGCATTTCCAACCAGAGATAGATGCTGTAAAACAATGGAGCGAACAGGTGATTGGTAATTTTGAAAATACAATCTACACGAAGGACTGCTTTTTCGGTAATTCTGCTTTCAACGATCTAATCCTCGACCTGGAACTAAAGATTACAAAGGCTGACATTGCCTTTAACGCTCCTCTACAATTTAACTCTGTTATCAAGGCTGGTCCTGTAACAGTGGGCGATATGTTCAACCTTTATAAATACGAAAACCAACTCTGTGTGATAAAGATGACTGGCGAAGAGATTCGCAAGCACCTTGAAATGAGTTACGACTTATGGGTAAACACGATGAAGAGTCCTGATGATCATCTGTTGTTACTCTCTAACACGCAGAATGATGCACAACGTTTAGGCTTCAAGAACTTCTCATTTAACTTCGATTCTGCCGCTGGTATTGATTATACGGTTGATGTTACTAAACCTAATGGCGAGAAAGTTCATATCTTACGTATGAGTAATGGACAACCCTTCAATGAGCATAAATGGTACACTGTTGCTGTTAATAGTTATCGTGCAAATGGCGGTGGGGAACTACTCACAAAGGGAGCTGGAATACCACATGATTCACTTCAAAGTAGGATAATCTGGGAGAGTCCGAAAGATCAACGCCATTATCTCATGGAAGAGATCAAGAAGGCTGGTACCATGAATCCGCAAGCACATCAAAATTGGAAGTTCATACCAGAAGAGTGGACCATCCCTGCAGCTGCACGTGACCGTAAGCTCTTGTTTGGAGAATAAGTTAGAAGGGAGCATAAACTTCATAAACAGCTGATTATAACTATCATAAAGATGAAATATTACTGGTTTATCTTTTGTAAGACCGACCTTCTATTAGAGAAGGTTGGTAATAACTATACCATTCCACTTTCAGAAGAACCACCCATTGCTTTACGTCCTTGGACTCATGTGATGAATATTGGTCCAACGGAGGATGGAACAGAAGTAAAAGCATTCATGATTGATAGTCCTGTAACTGATAATCCCAATTACGAGATGTGCGGACTTAGACCATCCTTTTATCTTCTTTCAACTGAATTGTACTTGAAGGCTGGCAAATGTCATGAACTGCTTTACTGGGATCAGAACACAAAATTCTGCGGTGTGTGTGGCGCACCCATGAAAATGCACACAGACATATCGAAACGTTGCACGAATTGTGCGAAAGAAGTATGGCCACAATTAGCGACAGCTATTATCGTCCTTGTTCATAAAGGTGATGAGGTGTTGTTAGTTCATGCACGCAATTTCAAATCCGACTTCTTTGGATTAGTTGCAGGTTTCGTTGAAACAGGAGAAACACTAGAAGAAGCAGTGCATCGTGAAGTAGCTGAAGAAACAGGTATCAAGATAAAGAACCTACGATACTTCGGTTCCCAACCCTGGCCTTATCCTTGTGGGCTAATGGTGGGCTTCAATGCAGATTATGATGGAGGCGATTTACAGTTACAGCAAAGCGAAATATCAAAAGGAGCATGGTTCACAAAAGAGAATCTGCCCAATATTCCTGAACGTTTGTCAATCGCACGCATGATTCTTGATGATTGGATAAATCAAACTTCAATATAAACGAAAGAGTATTTAAACCTTAAAACAATGATGACTTTCTTAGAAAAAGCCCTTGGCTTTAACCCCAAGTCAATGAAGCTCCGTACTGAACTTATTGCTGGAGCTACAACCTTCTTAACGATGAGCTATATCTTAGCCGTCAATCCTGCTATCCTTACCTCCACAGGAATGGATAAAGGCGCATTGTTCACTGGTACAGCCTTAGCAGCTGCTATCGCTACCTTGTTATTGGCTTTCATGGCTAAGCTACCATTTGCACAAGCTCCTTCCATGGGTCTTAATGCTTTCTTGCTTACACGCTTTGCCAAACTATGGGTTATTCCTGGCAACACTCTCTAGCCATTATGCTTATTGAGGGAATTGTCTTCATCCTCATTACTTTCTTTAATGTGCGTGAGATGATTCTCGATTCTATACCGAACAATTTACGATACGCCATATCAGCGGGTATCGGTATGTTCATTGCCTTTATAGGACTCAAGAATGCAGAGATTATCGTTGCGAAAGATGCTACCTTTGTTGGTCTTGGTGCTTTCACTCCTAGTTGTATTCTTGGTATAATTGCCATCTTATTGAGTGGCGTGTTAATGGCTAAGAATGTCAAAGGTTCGCTATTCTGGAGTATTATTATTACAACCGTCATCGGTATTCCTTTAGGAGTAACAGTTATTCCTAGTAGTTGGATGCCTTTCTCTGCACCACAAGATATTAGTCCGATATTCTGTAAGTTCGACTTTAGTGGTCTTTTGAACCTCAAGACGGTATTGGTTGTCTTTTCATTGTTATTGGTAAATATCTTTGATACGATTGGTACTCTTATGGGCTTAGCAGATAAGACAGGTATTGTGGAACCAAATGGTAATATCCCACGCGTAAAAGAAGCTATGATGAGTGATGCCATAGGAACTACCTGCGGTGCAATGTTAGGTAGCTCAACGCTTACAACTTACGTTGAGAGTGCAAGCGGCATTGCCGAAGGCGGTCGTTCTGGTGTAACCGCATTCTTTGTAGGTATTCTGTTCCTTGTATCACTCTTCCTCTCCCCTATCTTCATGCTTATTCCAAGTGCTGCAACAAGTGGAGCCTTGGTTATGGTAGGTGTGTTGATGATTGATTCTGTAAAGAAGATTAACTTGAATGATATTACAGAGTCATTCCCAGCCTTCATCACAATGATAACCATGGTGCTCTGCTACTCTATTGCTGATGGTATCTGTCTAGGTATTTTGTCATTTGTGTTTATGAAAGTATGTACAGCGAAATGGAAAGATCTTAACTTGACCCTCTGTATATTGGCTGTTCTCTTTGTCTTGAACTTTATCATCAGTTAAAGATATTCATAACATTGCTTCGCCCTGTAAGTATCGGTTCCTACGGACTACTTACAGGGCGAACTTTATACAAACAATTAGCCTTGAATCATCCTCACACTAGATTTATGCCCAACACAACAACTATAATCCCGTTTTTCAGAACTAATTAGTAAAAAAGGATGAAGAAAGTTTGCAGAGTTCAAATTAAATCATTACTTTTGCAACCGCTTACAATAAGTAAGGGCGTTTAGCTCAGTTGGTTTAGAGCATCTGCCTTACAAGCAGAGGGTCGGCGGTTCGAATCCGTCAACGCCCACTATCAAAGGGTAGTTTCCAGAGTGGCCAAATGGGGCAGACTGTAAATCTGCTGCTTCTAGCTTCGGTGGTTCGAATCCATCACTACCCACAAAAGACTTGTAATCTTATTGATTGCAAGTCTTTTGTTTTATATACCATCTAACGTATAACTAACGTTCATCCTAGTTATCATTTAACGTATAACTAACTTTCAGCCTAATTACCATTTAACGCATAACTAACGTTCATCCTAGTTATCATTTAACGTATAACTAACTTTCATTATTCTAATTAAAAGAATCCTTCTTCTTCGTTATGAATATTTTTTGTAACTTTGTAAGTACAGAACATCATAAAACATATACTTTATAATATGAAGATAAAAGAAACACCAGTTCTATTGCTTACCGGTTACCTAGGAAGCGGTAAAACGACATTGGTAAACAGAATCCTTGCCAATGAGAAAGGTATTAAATTTGCAGTTATTATTAATGATATAGGTGAGGTGAATATCGATGCGAACCTTATCGAAGCAGGCGGCGTAGTAGATCAAAACGATGATTCTCTCGTAGCTCTTCAGAATGGTTGTATCTGCTGTACACTGAAAATGGACCTGGTAAAGCAGTTAAACGATATTGTATCACAAAATAAGTTTGACTACATAGTCATTGAAGCTAGCGGTATTTGTGAACCAGCTCCTATTGCGCAAACCATTTGCGCATATCCACAAATGTATCCCGACTTAGCAAAGAACGGAAAGGCTGTACTCGATTCTATCGTTACCGTAGTTGATGCGCGCCGTATGTGTGATGAGTTTTCAGCAGGTAATGACTTGTTAAAAAAAGACCTCAAAGAAGATGACATTGAAAACCTACTGATTCAACAGATTGAATTCTGTAGCATTATCTTACTTAATAAGGTGGATGATGTTAATGCAGAAGAGTTAGGATTGGTAAAAAGCATTATTCGTTCGCTCCAACCAAAGGCAGAGATTATTGAATGTAACTATGGAGATGTCGACCTTAATAAGATTATTAATACAAAAGCATTCAACTTTGATGAAGTAGCAACATCAGCCGCTTGGATTGCTGAGATTGAGGGACATCATGACGAGCATGAGGAAGAAGAAGAGCATCATGGACATCACCATCATCACCACCATCATGGACTAGAAAACGAAGAGAGTGGTGAGGCATTAGAATATAACATTCAGACCTTCGTTTACTATGCGCGTAAACCTTTTGATATTAACTTCTTCGATGATTTCGTAGCACGTAAGTGGCCAGCACAGATCATTCGTTGTAAAGGATTATGCTATTTCAAGAATGAAAAAGATATATGTTACGTATTCGAACAGGCAGGAAAACAAGTTAGCTTACGCAATGCTGGACAATGGTATGCTACAATGCCCGCATTTGAATTAAGGAGTTTCCTTGAGAAGAACCCTAAAATAAACAAAGATTGGGAAGAACCTTACGGAGATCGTATGCAGAAACTTGTATTTATTGGTCAGGATTTAGACAAAGACGCAATTACAAAAGCACTTGATCAATGCCTAACTGATTTCTAAAACAAGCATACAGATAACCAAAACAAGAGGATATGTCAATCAAAGCATATCCTCTTTTTGTATGCTTTCTTATACCGTTTTAATCGGATAATCCTTTACAAAACAAAATATAATTCTAGCGTTAAAAATGGAAAGAAATTACGAAAAATAAGAAGTAAAAGGTGATTTTAAATAAAACGATAGTGCTTTTTTTGAGTGGAACAATAGTACTTTTTATGCTAAAACGATAGTACTTTTTTTGAATAAAAAAAGATAGTAGGTTTTTATCCAAAAGATGGTGATTTCTGGAGAAAAAGATAGGTTTTAATCGACTAACTGCTATTATGTTTTTTTAAGAATTTACTGATTATCAAAAGTATTACAATAAGTATGAGAACTATCCTATAACTTGCGTATTTGGACAATAACCTAAGCTCGGATGAAAATAACGCAAATACAAGTATCGAAATTAGCAATATTCTATTACAAAAGTGAGATGATAATTCTGATGATTCGATAGATAAAAACAAATACCCTCGCCTATCCGTTAGATAATTTCTTAAGGACGGGCGAGGGTATTTTGCGCTAGGAAATTTATGTATTAGTATAACTGAACTTCATCTCCGAAACGGAGTCCACGCTCAGCAATCGCTTTGTTTCTTAACAAGACTCTTCAAACGGATACCATACTTCTGTGCAATATCATACATGCTCTCTGACTTTCGCACATAATAAGGGCGATTCTTAAAATTCTTTGGTGCCTTTTTACGCTTCTTCTTTAACCAAATATACTCACCAGGAATGAGTTTATCCTTCTTATTACGCTCATTATATCTAGCGAGCTTATGCGCACTAATGTCTAACTCCTTACTTAACGACTTAAAGGAATCTCCCTGTCTTACAATGATATAGTAGTTTTCATTATATTTATGTATCGGGTGTGGTCCCGCTATAGGAGTGTAAGCAGGAAGTCCATTATCGGGAGTAAGAATTGGTGGTTCTTCTCCGCTGTGCTTCACCATGAATCGATCGTAATGCTTTGCTTTATCAAACTCATATAGCTTATAAAGTTCAATAATGTTAATGAGCATTTGCGCATAAGAAGGGTTCGTCGCATAGCCGGCACGCTTCAATCCGTATGCCCAACCACGATAATCTGTACGATCTAAATCGAACAAACTACGATAACGAGGGCGCTCGCGAAGGAATTTGCAATGGTCTTCATAACTATCCAAAGCACTGGGATATGCTCGGAAACATTCCCCTTTTAAGTCATCGTCATGATAAACAGTTCGACCCGTCCAACCGTGACACTTAATTCCAAAGTGGTTATTGCCTTGAATGACAAGATCGCTACGCCCAGCACTGCTCTCTAATAGCCCTTGCGCAAGGGTGATACTTGCTGGTACACCATATTTCAACATCCCCTCAATCGCTACATCTTTGTATTGATTAATATAAGTTTGATAGGCTTGATTCCACTTAATCGGAGCACCTATCATCGTGGATAAAAAGCAAAATAGGGTGATTAAAAGAAAGCTATATCGTTTCATAAAAAGTTCTTTTGGATTATTTGTGTGCAAAAATACACGATTTTTAATACATTCCAAAACGAATTCTCTTAAATTCTCTCAAACATTACAAAAACTAATCAGTAACTTTGCTCTCATGAAGGTAATTATTACATTAGGTTCTAATTATAATCAAGAAGAGAACATTCGTAAAGCGAAAGAACGATTAAAGGAATTGTTCCCCAATATATGCTTTTCTGAACAGAAATGGACGGAGCCTATCGGTATTGTTTCTGATAGGTTCTTAAATTGTATTGCTACTTTTGAGACATCCTATCCGCAAGCTATCATAGAACGATATTTCAAACAAATTGAAACGGAACTCGGGGATTCGCACGAGAATCATAAGAATGGACTTGTACGCATTGATATTGATCTCATTAAATATGGCAATAAAACAATAAGGGATATAATATGGTTATGAATTTCTTGAACAAGATGATAATAACCTTCGCTATGCTTTGCTTGTCGTTCCAACCTTTATTGGCGCAAAAAAGTAAAGATTCTGAAGATTTAGGTAAGGCTTTAGATTATTTCACTTCACAAAAATATCATGAAGCATTGATCATTTTTCAGAGATTAGATAAGGCATATCAACTTAATCCTAGGTTTAAAGCTTATATTGGATTATGCTATTATAATGAATGGGATTATGAAATGGCTGCTAAATACCTAGATAATGCTATTCCACAACTAGATGCTTTTGCTCCGCATGAGCGTTCGGTGTATTACTATACGGCAGGTGAAAGCCATTTTAATATGAAACAATACGAAAAGGCTATTCCCTATTATGAGAAAGCTGCTACGCTTTGTTACAAAAGGGAGAAGCCTGACGCTTATTATCGTGTAGCAATGTGTCACATGTTTCTGGAACAATGGAAGCAAGCCTATGATAATTATATGAAAGCCGAAATAGATTATAACCCTTATAAAGCGGAAGAAATCGTCAAAACGAGATTAGAACAAACGAAAAGAATGGCAAAAGCTTGTTGGAAGAATTATATACAAAACTTGCCTAAGGACTCTGTGATTAGTAAAAACGACTAATAAAAATCCCATCATTTTATCTACATTTACCACAAACATACCGACGATAATAAAAACCATGATACTTGTTAAGAATCAAGTACTTACAAAGTAAAAGTAAACCATACATCCTACAAAAGTAACATCGAATAAAAAAACACAAAAAAAGAGCTACTAGTTTTTTTGTGATTTCTTCTTCTATTAATTTTTTCGTACTTTTGCTGCATACAAGATTTAAAACGTATCAGTAAAGAGAAAGTACGCTATTCTAGGTAACCTACAAACTAACTTGCAAATTAAAAGGATTCTCAAAGATTACAAACTCTATTAATCCACAGGTTATTAAAGGATAAAACTTAGATAGGCGAATTAGATATCACCATAATCTAATATATGGAAAAACACAACAAGGGCTGGCACCGAAGACATTAAGATCTACGACGTCAGCCCTTAATATGGGTTATAAAAGATAGCACTTATACCATTGCCTCTTTTATCTTCTCCACAATATATTTCACATCATCATCTATTACTAATGGTCCACTTGGTAAACACATACCCACTTTGAAAAGACTTTCGCTCACACCATTTACGTATGCTGGACAATCCTTATAACATGGCTGCTTGTGCATTGGCTTCCAAAGAGGACGGCTCTCAATATTGGCTTTATCAAGGAAGACACGCATAGCCTCAACATTAGCATTTGGTTCACAATCTGTATGTGCATTATCTACTGAATGAATAACACCAGCTGCACCACCAACTGCTCCCTGTACTGTTGTCTTATATGCATTCTCCTGACCTTTCACCTTAACAGAAGGGTCAAGAACCATTGTATTCAGCCAGAAGTTAGAATCAAACTCTGATGAAGGGTTTGCATGGAAGGTAATACCATCTATCTTACTGAAAGCCTCTTCATACAAATGAGCAATGTGACGGTGATGAGCAATATGCTCATCCAAGACTGTCATCTGACCACGTCCGATACCAGCACAAACATTACTCATACGATAGTTGAAACCTATCTTCTCATGCTGATAGTATGGATAACCCTCGCGAGCCTGTGTTGCATAGAACATCACATTATTACGAGCCTCTTCATTAGGACAAACAAGTGCACCACCACCTGATGTAGTAATCATCTTGTTTCCATTAAATGAGAGAACACCATACTCGCCAAAGGTACCACATATCTGTCCTTCGTATCTTGAACCTAAACCCTCTGCAGCATCCTCTACAACAGGGATATCATATTTATCTGCTACTGCAAGAATTTCTTTTATCTTTGCAGGCATACCATAAAGATAAACAACGATGATTGCTTTTGGTTTCTTACCGGTCTTGGCAATTCTATCTTTAATAGCTTCCTCCAAAAGTGCAGGGTCAAGATTCCATGTTTCCTTCTCAGAGTCAACAAACACAGGAGTTGCACCAAGATAAGTTACTGGATGTGAACTGGCACAGAAGGTAAAACTCTGGCAGATGACCTCATCGCCTGCCTTAACTCCCAATGCAACTAAAGCGAGGTGTACAGCAGAGGTACCAGAACAGAGTGCTACAATACGCTTATCCTCCAATCCTGGTAAAGACTCCTTCCAAAGATTATCAGGATTATCCTCATGCGCCATAATTGTCTGTGGATATTCCTCTTTTTCAAGGAAGTTTCTTCTTTCACCTGAAGGACTTACAGAGACTGAGAAACGTCTCAAGTCATCTTCAAAACCATTGACATTTGGTCCCAATGGCACCACCCAATTGGTGTCAAACGCCTCTTGGATGTATCTCATCTCGTTACCACTCATGTGAGCGAGACAAAGTAAAACACGATTTCTTTCCATTTTACTAATTATATTTTTTCACCTGCATAGTCCATCTTTTTACCGAGAACTGTACAGACAATCATTTGAATATCTTTTATAAAGGAATAGTTCTTTAAATAATAGAGGTTTAACTTAACTTTATCAGGGAAAATAACCTCATCATTATATTGAGCAGGATTCTCAACAGAAGCTAAGAGTTCTTCCTCATTTCTATATTTCAAGCTGGCTGGACCTGTTATTCCAGGTTTTAACTTCAAAATATCTCTTTCTTCTCCTTCCAACTGATCTGCATAACCAGGAACGTCTGGACGTGGACCGACAAAACTCATATCACCTTTGAGAACATTCCAGAGTTCTGGTAGCTCATCTAACTTATAACGTCTAAGTTTCTCGCCAAGTGGTGTGATGCGGCACTGTTCGGTTGAAGCAATAGAAGTTGCTTCTGAATCCCTACTTGCCACAGAAGCCTCTGCCTTAACTGTCATCGATCTGAACTTATATACAGTAAACAGTTTGCCATACTGCCCCACTCGCTTCTGACAAAACAAAATAGGACCAGGCATCTTCACCTTGATTAGAATTGCTACTACCAATAATACTGGACTAAGGAATAGCAAACCAAACAAAGATGCGAGTTTATCAAATAACCATTTTAAAAACATAATAATTACTTATGGATTCAGATTTCTATTCTTTACCAATTTTACAAAGTAATAAAGGAACTCACCCAATATAGCTTTCTTATCTTCTTTTCTATAATCGTCAAAAGCATCAAAGTTCCAACTCATAATCTGTTTAAACTCTTTCATTGTCAGCGAACAACGAAGAATCTTACCTACAAGAGTAATAATATCACCAAGAATCCACTTGGTTTTTGTTCCCATACGTGGTTGAATCTTATGCTCATACTTCCCTGATGTGAAAAGGGAATATACAATATAAGGAATATCAAAACCACCAGCCATTGGTGTTGCTAAACCACCAGTAAATCGAGCATTAACCTCAATAAACACAGCCTCTTTCGTTTTTTCATTAACCTTAAAATCTATACCACAAACTCCTTTATAATCAACTTTATCTAAAATTAGCTTAGAATATCTTTCTAATTCTGGCATTTCAACCAAAATTCTTTGTGTTGTTGTACCTCCACCATCTGTCTTTGTTACTAAAGATCTATATGTACATGCTTGGAAGAAGCCATCATACCTAACACAGTCTACACTGTAGTCTATACCTGCAAAGAATTCTTCTATTAAGATATCTTTCTTATCATATTGGAGTAAGATATTTTTTGCTTCCTCATAATTTTTAGGAAAGAATACTCCCTTTGCGGAGTTACCGAATTTTGTTTTAATTACTATTGGATATGTAGCTTCTTTTATATCATCTATAAAGCGAGGTACTGGCACTCCAACAGAATCTGATAAAACAGTTGCTTGATATTTATCAGACAACAAAACTTGTTTCTCATAAGATTCCATTGTATATATAACATCCTTAGGAAGCTCGTCTATGTGTTTCGCAATAATTAAGGCTTCATCATGCGTGGGCATAAGCACTTTTGGAGAAAACTTTTTGATAGCTTTCTTTAAGTCCTCTATAAAACCTTGCTCATCTGTTTTGAAATCTCTATAGGCAAATTTACCAACACTAAATTTAGAGATACTGCAAATATTATATGATGATGTATCTCCAACAACAACCTTTAAGCCTTTTTCATAAAGGCTACGAATAATATTATACCCAACTCGGTTCCAACAATATGTTACAATAAAATCACACTTCATAGTCAACTACTTTTCAAGTTTTTCGTATTCTTTGAGTGTTGCCTTCCAAACCTCTTCTTGTCGAAATCTATCAACTATCATTTTACGAGACTGTGAAGCCATCACCTTTATAAGATCTTTATTTTCTATACACCAATTCATTTCCTTAAATAATGCATCCGTATCTTTAGAAGGGAATATTTTACCATTCAGACCTTCTTTGATAATCTCATTGCATCCATTGATATTAGTTACAATAGATGGGAGCCCCATAGCACCAGCTTGCAAAACTACATTAGGAAAGCCCTCTCTATAGCTTGGAAAAACTAAAACATCTGCTGCAATAAAGAATGGACGTACATCTGTTTGATAGCCAACAAAACGTACATTTGAATTATTTCTAAGAAAATCCTCATTACCACTCTTCAAAGGATCGAGTTCTGATTCAAAGCGTCCAACAAGAAGTAACTTTACATTCTTACCTTCTTTTTGAAAACGTTTCATAGAATCAGATAATTCATTCATACCCTTATCCCCAACGATTCTCCCTATAAATATAAAAACAAAATCATCTTTACTAAGATTTAAGTCTTGACGAATCTCCTCTTTATTTCCTGTATATGGCTTTCCGTTTATTCTTGTTTCTGCAGTAAAGTGGTCAGGAGAAAAATAGTCAATATCAACTCCATTTATATTTCCATTCAGAATAACAGTCAACTCCTTTTTGGTAATATGGTCCTCCTGCAAAATTTGCTTTACTCCATTTCCTTCTGGAATTACCTTATTTGCAAAAAGACAGGTACAGATTTCCATTCCTTTTAAAATTTTTCTGAAAATCCCATGAGCACCCTGATAACGTAAACCAGTAACGGTATATATCCTATGCGGAACACATGCAAACCACGCAGCAATCATTGCCAACAAACTTCCCTTAGGAGTATTAGCATGTACACACCATGGGTTCTCCTTACGGAACAGACGATACAAGAACCACAAGCCCTTGATATCTTTTACTAAACTAATAGGACGTTCTAATGGAGCATCTACCACACGGATTCCCTCTCGCTCACTGACCTCCTTCAGAACACCAGTATCTTTTGCTACACCAATCACCTCGAAGTATTTATTCAAAAACTTCAACTGCCCTTTTAGCAATCCATCTAAAGATATGTCCGCAGTTGTAACGCGAATTAATTTCTTCTTCATGATTTAGAACTCGACACGTTCAAAATTCACATTTCCAATTCTTGCAGCATACTCAGGGAATGCACTCTTCCACATTCCTTCATGCCATAAGCTATATACCTTTTGCGCACCGCTGATTAAATAATAATCAGTGAACATTTTGATATTCTCAGAATCATCTGTTTCTCCAGCAGTATCTATATGCTTTACTGTTCCAGGCACGATATACACATCAAGCTTTGCTTTTTTTATCTCTTCAATAAAGACCATAGAGTCCGAAGCGATAAGAATCCTTGTGTTAGGATGCTGTTCAGATATCTTCTTTACAGCATTAATAGCTGCCTCAACCAATGCACTCTTTTGATTCTCAGAACCTAACTCTGGGTTGATAGCTGTTTCTGTCTTATCACCCAAAAGATTCATAAAACGTGTATGTATTGCGATATAGTTAGCTCCAATCTCTGACTGATATAGGTCCAAATAGCGTTGAAGATAAGCTGTTGGACGGAATAACTCTCTATACAACTCGCCCCACTGGTAATTCGTTCCAAAATAAGCATTCACCTTATCTAATGAGTTATAGCCATAATAGAAATGTGTTTCGGATGAACGCTTCTTATATAAACGAGAAGGGTCTACTATCTCTCCATAGGCTATAACATTATTATATGAAAGAAAACCAAAATTCATTTGACTCTCATCAATTAGCCAATCGTACTCGTTTGGCTCAAGATACTTACTTAACACAAACGGATAACTCCAGTTCAATTTAAATGGCTTTCCCAACGCTTTGGAAATAGCATAAATGGTAATCAGACCTTTCAGTCTATCAAACATTCCACCATGTGGAATTCTACCATCTACCATAAAAATATATGGAGAACTATTACCCGTTGTATACAAAGAGAATCCTTTCTCCTTCATTATCCTAAACTTCATCAGAGGTTCACGATAACAGTAATCTATAAAGCTTAACTAAACTATTTCTTCCTATCATAAATTAATATTCACATTACACGTCAAGTAATTATAGTAAATTCAGGAAACCAAAAAAAGTATTCAAATAACTGCTCTATAAATCAATAACGTTCTTAGTTCATTATTGTAAGATTTAGCCTCAATAGATAAGAACTTATACTTACTACTTCTGTCCCCCATAAAGAAGAATATTTATTATTTTTAATTGGTCGTGTTAAACGAACAACATAATAACAAACAATACATAAGGCACTACCAATCAATGGGATAAAAAAATAAAATCAGTAAAGGCTGGTGAAAGGATAGCTTCATTTAACTTTATATACACAGTTATTAACCGCTCTATTATAAAAGTTTGTACAACATATATTCCCAAGGTATATCTACCAATAGTACTAAAATATGATAGAAACTTCTCTACCCTCTGTCGCTTTCCCAAAAACTTATATATCAATTCACAGATACCTATTACGACTATAGATCCAGAAAGTCCTACAAAAAAACTTGTAATATAAATTTAAAAGGACTATACATAAGTAAATTTATATCAACTTTTTCAGGAGGATTTGTCCAATTCAGACAAAGAGCAACTATAAAAAAAGACAAGTGAAATACTGAATAGAAAGACTTTTATAAGTTTGTAGATAATCGAGATGTCTATGGATTAAATAGCCAACACAAAAAAATAAAAAAATAGAGAAAATTAATCATCAAAAGTTCCACCATAAGGAATAATTAAAAGTATTACCCATGAAAGCGGAAGCGTTATCTCTACAGGCATTTTAACGTATTTGACAAATCTTGCTATAAGATAGCATATAAACAGATTCTTAAGAAACCAAACACATCCAATAATTTCCACACGAATACCCCCCCCGAATAGACAAACAGTCATAATAGTACACGATATAACAGGAAGTAACAATTGCCTACTCTTCTTTTCTAAAAGGGATTTAACTGGTATTTCTAAGCTACGAGTGGAAAAATAACCACACACCAACATAAACAAAGGCATGTGAAAAGAATAGATGATTGGTCGAACAATGCTATCTAAGTTTGGTGTCATTACATAACAATGCCCCACACATACAAGAAATATTGCTACGAACTTTACAAAATCTAAATATGCTATTCTATCTTGTTTCATTATACATTAGTTCTTGATATAGGGAATAATACCCATTTACCATTTTAGAAATGTCAAACTCCAAAGCCCTTGAAAAACATTTATCTGCAATCAACTTGTATTTCTCTGGAGTAGAATATATATCTAATATTTTTTTTGATAAGTCAATAGCATTGCCAACCTTAAATATTAGACCAGCTCCATCAACAATTTGTTTTAGCCCATCAACATCAGATGCAACAACAGGCTTTTTAGCAGCCATACCTTCCACTGCAGCTAACCCAAAACCCTCCCAATGAGAAGACATTACTATAATATCAGATGTTCTTAATAGTATAGGTACGTCAGAACGATTTCCCCAAAATCTTATATTTTCATGCACAGGAGATTTTGCTGCGTATTTAGAAACCTCTTCAAACAACTCCCCATCACCTATTAACCATAACTGGAATTGATTTTGAGGTAATAAAGCTAAGGCATCTATTACGGTTTTCTGATCTTTTTGTGGTCGGAAGGCTCCAACCATCGTAATAATACATCTATTAGAAGGACGAATTTGAGAATTAGGTTCTGCGTTTGAGAATTTTTTTATATCTACGCCATTAGAGATAGTACAGATTTTGCCTGTATTAAACTCAGTTGCACGCAAATAAGAACATAGTAAATCTTGCGTTTTAGGACTAATGCAAATTATTTTGCTATACTGTTTATACATCCATCTGTCAATTCTTGATAATAAGAAATGTGACCGTTTTCTGTTATGAGTATTATGCTCTGTTGTGACAAGAATCTTTTTACATCCAAGGTTATTTGCTATTGCTGTAAAAAGTTGTGGAGAAGAATTGTGAGTATGTATAATATCATAATCTTTCATTATTTTACGAAGCTTCAATATGTATAGAGGATTATAAAAATTTCGCTTTTGTGAAAGAAAATACATTTCACAACCCATTTTCTTAAGATCTTGACAAAAAGGAGTATCTTCCCCGTCAAAGAGACATACCCCTACTGTACACCCTTTATTCATCAACCGCTCTGTTAACTGAACAACAAGATGTTCTGCCCCACCCATCAAGAGAGATGTAATTACATGCAATATTCTCATCTTATAAACGCATATAGTTCTTCTTCCAATACTTATACAAGACATAACCAAAAGGAATGCATAGTGTCAGAAGTCCCTTATAAGGTATATTATATTTCTCCCTCCAACCAATTTTTGCGAAAAAAGAATAGCACGCATATAAAATACCATTCTTTATTCTAGTTCTTAGATTGAAATCTGGAGACATTACTACTAAACTTGAAGCCATTCCCCCGTGTGGGCACTTTATCCTTAAAGGTCTTCCCAACTTTGTCAATCCTCCTTCAAGGTACTGAGTTTGATATATAACTTCATTCCTAAAAAGCATATTTGCCAGTTTAGAAACCTGAAGCCAAATATAATTTTCACCTATAAACTTTTCACCTGGAAATACAGGAAAACGGAATCCCTTCAAAAAATTAGTTACCCATACCTCTGCTTTATCACCCTCTATATGTTGATTAATCCTTACTTTTGCAAAACTGTCAATTAAATTATCTTTTGGAAACAAGTCTCCAATCGGATTTCCATCAAGATACCCTCTTAGATAAGATATACCACAAAGCTGATAATCATGATATTTATCCCAATCATTTACAACTGTCTCAATCGCTTGAGGAGTTAACACATCATCACTATCAACTATAAATAAAAGTTCTGTATTAACAATTTCAAATGCTATATTAAGAGCTGTATGTTTACCTCCATTATCCTTCTTAATATATTTAATCGTGAAACCATGAAAACCATTATCTAAAGACTTTATAAAACCTTCTGTATTATCAGTAGAACCATCATCTATAACCATCCACAGGAAATTTTTGGTTAGTCTGTAGGCATAAACTTTTTATAAAGGTTCACTATCTCTTTCTCTCGATTGTAAGTTGGTGTTACAACTGTTACTATAGTTTTATTTTTCCTCCATCGTGTTTATCTAATGAAAATATACATCTACTTAAAAATCTATGATAGGTCTGTAAAGTTTATCTATGGTATAGCCATAATCATATTCATTTTTCTTCATAAATATAGAAATCGCCTGACGGATAACCATTTGTTAAAAAGGTCTTATAAGGAGTTAAATTAAATGCCCAGCTATTTAAGATTCGTAAAAAAATAACACCAAACATAAGGAATGTATAAGGTATTTTAGCCACCGTTCTTGAAAAGCATTAGATACAAACGTACTAAACATATAGATTATACCTATAAAATAGAACCAACCAAAACGGCCTCCCTGACCAAAGCGCATAAATGCAACAAGAATACCACAAAAAGCAATTGTCATATTAAGAAAAGTCAACTCTTTAGGAGATTTCTTTATCGTAGAATAATTTCGAAAAACAATAAACATGAAAACTATAGCTTCGATTACATACCATATCTGAAATCCTTGCATATTATTAGCATATTCATTTGTTCGACTCGATGTTCCCATAGCATCTCCTGCAAAAGTCATAGCCCAAGAAGCAAAAGGCGATATGCCTAAAATCAGACAAGCAACAAGGAAAAATATAACTGCACTCTTACTAAATTTACGTATTGGAACAAAATACATCGGCGCAAAAATTAATGCAGAATTATGAAAACTCGCTGATAAAAGAACAAGGGCAAAAAATGGTATGGGCTTTCTCCTCCATATATACTTAACTGCCTGCCAAGCAATTCCGCAAGCAATTGTTTGACGAAGATATGTCATTGTAAAGAAAACAAACAGAGCTAAAAAAAGCAGACATGCCATCGGATAATCTTCCATATATTCTTTAAATGCCTTGTAATAGAGAAAATACATAAGGCCTGTTGTTAAGAATATAAAGATATAACGATTAGCTGTTATATGCGCAATCAAAATTTCCCAAAGGAAATAGCCATATTCCTTACCACGGATGTAAAACAAAATTTGTTTCAAGTCTCCTTTCGCTGCGATAGTATCTGAAATTCCGTCAAACAAAGCTCCATAGATATATCTATCATATCCACCTATCATATCAGCTAATCCTATAAAGATGGCAAGATAAGTAAAAAATAGGGCTAAAGCAATAGGACTATCAACTAACGCTCTGTTTTTTCTACTCGCATAATACCATAGAAAGGCAACAGCGAACATTATAAAAATATATAAACATCGGTATAAGATTTATGACTTAGTAATCATTTTCCATGCTATTATCCTAATTTGATCGATTAGCACACAAGCAAAATAAGTGATTAATAAGAATATAAGTATAAAGAATACAAACACAACTCCATTCCATTGGCCTGATAAAGACTCCACTATTTGTCGAAACAAAGGAAACACACTGGGATGGAAATGAACTATATAGACGGCAAAACTACTTGCAGCTAACCAATTAACAAAAGAAGAAGAAAATCTTATCTTACAAAAGTAAACAAGCAAGCTTACAGATGAAAGTATAACTAATGGATTATCATACCGTAACAACTTCATTGCATTTCCCCATTGATAGAGTGTATAAAAAGATACAACGGCAAGCAAGATACTGATAGACAAATAAATTTTCAACGGCTTATTGGAGATAAAGGCTAAAGGATATAAGTTGAAGTAACGCCCCGTAAGATATAAACCACAAAAGAAAACTATACTATATCCTTCAAAATAACTAACTACCCCAGTTATCCAGCAGTAATAACATTGGAATGCGTAAAAAGCTATAAGAAAATTACGGAGTCCTATTTTGCTCGATGTTTTTACAAAGGAGTTAAGCAATGGGGAAAAGATATACAGACCTAAATAGCCCATTACAAACCAATATTCATTAGTTAACCCCATGCATACCTTAATTCCTTCAAAACTTAGTTTCTCCCTTCCTAAAACTATACTGACAAGATAAATCCCCCAAAGCAAGAACATAACTTGAAAAATAAACTTTGCAGCACCCTTCTTTGTGGCGTGAATCCCAAACCACCCTGAAATTAATACAAAAATATTAACTCCACCTACAGCAAGACTTGTAAACAGGATCCGACAAAATGAACTTAAAGGATTATTCTGAAAGTCCTCAGTAGCAGGTAAACCCAAAACTAAACCATTTGCATGTCCTATAAGAACAAACAACATAGCAAGGATTCTAAGCAATTCTATATTACTTTGTCGTATAACCGAACTCATAACTTTTTCCCTTGAATTTTCAAAATCACCGCACCTATCATAACTGAGATATACTTTACAAATGGTATATTAATAATTAGAGAAAACACTCTATGATTTCTTGAAATAGGAAGAGGTGTCACAGGCAAGGCGCCAATCTGTCTCAACAATTTCATAACATATAACTTATATCTCAAAGAGAATGGAACTACATATAGTGAGTATAAATACCCCATCAGAAAGAAGTTAAGAGGAATTCTTAAAATGCGCTGCGTCTCAAAATCAAACTTCTTCATCAATAAGAAATTTTCCTTCATACAGCGTAGAGAATCATCTGAAGAGCGATAAACATGTTCTTTAGTAGGATTCATCACAGCAGAATTGGGGTTTACAATATACTTATACAACGGCAAATCAATACATTTACATTTACCTATATAAGGAATCAATTTGAAAATAACATCAAAGTCTTCCCCCATCTGATAAGAATGAAACTTAATATTCTGCTCACGTATAATTTTTTTCCTATAGACACGTGTCCAAAGAGAATTATTATATATCCCATGAGTAGTCATCGCTAATGCAGAGTCAAACTCCCCATTATAATGTATAATCTTACCATCAGTTTCTGTTCCCCAATAATAACCCATCAGAAGCATATCATATAAATCTGACTCTAATAAGGGAATTATTTTTTCTAATGATATCTCATCAACATAATCATCAGCATCTACAAACCAGAAATATTTTCCTTTGGCGTTTTCTATCAGTTCATTTCTTGTTGCTCCAATACCTCTATTCTCTCGCGAGATTACATTAATATTCTCATAGCGTAACGAGAAATCATTGATAATACTGAGAGAATTATCAGTAGCGCCGTCATTCACCAATAATATCTCTATACGCTGATTGTAATTCTTTTGCAAAACAATACTATTCAAGCATCGTTTCAAAAATTTCTCTGCATTATATACAGGAATTAGGATTGAAAGAATAATATTATTCATCTGATAGATTTAAATGATAAGAGATTAACAAATATAAAAAAACCATTTTCCTATAAAATGGTACAGTTGATTTTACTTTATTAATTTTTATTCTCAGTTAAAATCATCGAAGCTTTTTTTCTGTACTTCCCTAATAAATGAAATAGGAAAACGATTACGAACTACGGCATAAGTAAGATTTATAATATTATCTTTAATATGTTGAGCCAACAAAAAAATGAATATTTCGCTTCGACAAATACAACGCTTTCTTATCAAGAATAATCAAACTATCAAGAATTCTTTTTCTGGGAAAGTGGAGAACGATTTATAGAATTTGTATCTGTCAAATAATAATTATAAGTCACATGAGGACAACCTATGATATTCTCAACATAGGTTGAGATTTCAAAACTCCACAAGACATCTTCATGCGTAATCCCTTGTAAAAAAAGTTTTTGTATTCACTAAATATGTCTTTACGAATAAGTTTATTGCAGGCTATAATATTCCAATTATTATGAATATACCCTTTAAAAAAACATCTTCATTGCATCTGAAGTTCTCCGTTTTTTACATCATAATAATTATCATCTGCCAAAATATGTCGAGTTATACCAGACACTATCTCAGGATAGTGATACTCAATAGCAACACGAACAAGATTTTCAATAGAATCTTTTGGTATACTATCATCACTATCTAAGAAAAAAATATAATCGCCTGAGGCTTTATTAATGCCAGTATTCCTTGCTGCTGACAAGCCCTGATTTACTTGATGCTCACATAACAAGAATTTAACAGCCCCTTTATATTCCTCGACAAATTGTTTGGCAACTTTCATACTATCATCCTGCCCCTTATCATCTACCAAGATACATTCGATATCTGTATAGGTTTGGTTTTGCACTGATTTTTAAACAACGGATAATATTTTTTTCTACATTATAAATTGGAATAATGATTGAAACTCTCATAATTAATATTTATTTCTTCTTTTAAATGAATCCCAAAAAAACATACAAAGGTAACCTACCAAATATGCTATAAAAGCAAAACAAATTCTATCAAGACATTATTTGTAATCTTCAAAAAAATATTCCAACGTTTTGTAGCGAAATTTCACAAATATCGAAATTCATTTAACATCTGACTTTATTTTTTTGACATATCCAATCACAAACAAAATTTACAATTGCAATATCTTTCGATGAAAATTTTTCGAGCAAACAGCATTGGAGAAGATAATAATAAATCTTTATGTTCCCACTTAAAAAAAGAAGGACTATTTATACTTCCTTCCTACCAATTAACGAGATGCAAACAACTTTTTATATGGATTACTCATATCATAGACATAATTACGAAATTTAGAGTTCCATAAAATTGTTTGTTTATATTCTTCAACCCCTATAAAACTATGCTTGAAGTTTCTTTTTGATAAACTCTTTTTGTGATAATAAATAACCCACAAAATCATATGATAGACTACACCACCCTTCACCTGTTTTTTTAACTCAAGGGGAGCAATACTTCTTGAAATTTTTTTAATAATTTCTGAATTTTTAAGTGATAAAGCATCTATATGCTGTAATACATTACGATATTTGAAATATAAATTATTATCTATATAATATCGATACTTTATTCTGTCAATATAATTTTTTTAATATCTTTATCCCAAAAAGCTAATAAATTGCATTCCTGCATATTTTTTTCACAGAAAGCATCAATATATTCAATACTTTTTTTATAGGTAATGTTGTTCCTGAAAGTAAATGAAAAATATCCATATTTCCCTCTACGAAAAGCTTCGTTGTAAAGTATCATCTCTGATGCTATTTGAGAATAGCCTCCCCAATAAACATCAATATTTTTTTGTCAACCACGTACACGTGAGATTTCTGACAAATATTTTTGTAAAAAAATCAAAAAGCCGAAAGGTCTGCTTTTTTTGTCAATATGAATAAAAATATCTACTTTTTGCATGATCTAACATCTTTAGTTCATGCTTTAATATTTCCGGTTCATTGTAAGCAGTTATAAGAAATGCATGTTTCATTCAGTCAATGCTTGCTTTAAAAATTGTTTAGAACTTTCTCTTAATGTTTCCAATAATATATCTATATTTGAATAATCAGGAATTGAGAATTGAGGCTGTGCATCCATATTTATCAAACGTTCCTCAAGATGAAGTTGTTCTAAAAGGAATGTCATACGAATATCTGCCGGAGAATTTGCTTCACCATATAGAAAGGTCTGTTAAATAAGACTGAAAAAACAGTTCCGTGAAAAGAAGTAGTTACAACACATAAAGCATTCTTGAAATATCCCAAGAATTCTTCTGGCGAAGCTCCCTCCTTCATCGTCTTACGGTGATAATTAAGCATCCCATCAGTCAATTCAACGATGTCTGCATTTAGCTGCTCTGCCAAATCTGTGGCGATTCTATAAACGTTATCATGCTGTTTTATCTCATAAACCAACACATAGGGGCGTGTACATTCAATGGTAGCTGCAAGCTTTTCAAAAACATAACGCCCTGCCAATATAGTCGGATCAACAACCACAGATATTTCTTTTTTAGTTAATGGTTGGAGCAAATCCTTAAACTTACGTTCTCGCGTACTTACGGCGGTCATAGCATCCAAATGCCTCCTCATATAGTCCGCTTGTTCCTCTGTCAAACGGTCCATACTACAACTTGGTGCATATGATATAGATTTACACTTAAATCCTACTCCAAACATAACATCTTGATACCAGCCACCAGTATGATATGGAGACCAAACTTGATCACTACCTATTAAAATAGCATCAAAGGAATGAAAATCATCTCCTTTTTTATAAGGAACAAGATTGAATCGGTTCTTAATAAACTCTTCAAAACCATCCCAACGTGCATGACGAATCTTTCTGTAACGAATATAATTGATAAGCCTCAATAAACACATTTTAGGGTTACGAGACAACCACATTCTTATACCATCTTTCTTAGTATTATTGACAACGTAATCAGGACGGAAATCAACTATATATGTATCATACCCTTGCCCTTTTAAATATTCCTGAAGACCATATGCTTGAAGTATAGCACCATAGTTATGAGCGCTATGAAAAGTAAGTATTCCGATTCTCATAGATGAAAGTATTTCTTTAATATTGATACTTTATTTGCAATATAAATATTCATTTGAGTTTTAAAACTCATATCACCATATTTCTTACAGACATATAATGCTCCCTTATTCTTAAAATCATCCCAAAAAATATCATACTGGGCAGAAGCCTTCGCAGGAGAGAGCAATGCAGGTTGTAAGCAATCATTCGCATCCGAAAGCATAGAAAAAACATTATCACATTCTACAACTTGCTTAAATAGATTACCCCCTTTACTCGAATTAACCAAAACTAATGAGATTCCTCTGTTATCATTATACTCTGTATGACGTTTATTCCAACCTTGATAATCTCCAATTGTCAAATCACTTACACGACGTTCATTTGTATAAGGGCAATTAAAACAACTTGGTCGACTAATTAGTTCATTATAATATAAACTATAAAACGTATTCTTGTGTACAGTCTTTGTACCAGCTTCATAGGTTTCTTCAGAAGAAAGCCAACCATAAGACTTATCACGCATCTTAACCTTTGTAAGTTTCTTACCGATACGCTTTTCTATCATCCTAAGATACTCTTCCCAGAAGATAGGGGATGAAACGCCATGACATATCAAATCTATTGTATACAAGTTCTCTGCTAACCGTTTTCCTATAAAAGATCGTAAACCAGCAACTTGACAAGGAGTCCCAGAAAATAAAACGACTTTCTTCTCTCTCAATTCATTCCTTATTTGCTTAAATATTCCATCAAGATTACTTTGAACATATTTGGACCCCCGCATACGATCTCTTTCTTCCTGAGTTTCTGCTCTGACATGTTCTATTCTGAAACAGCTATCATATTCAGCACCATAGACTACGCCTCCTAAACGTAATATTATCTCTGAGAAAAGATAGAAAGCACCTCCGCTTTGACTTTTTTTCAGTTCATTTGTATCATTGCAACGAAGAGCATAATAAAAAGGATTTTCAAAATTATCATACCGTTCGTAGTCTAACTTAAATTGGCATACTCTTTCACACAACCCACATTCTACACAATTATCATAATTAACGACAGGATATTTAAAACCTTTATCATCTGCTATCATGGTCAAAGCCTTATGCCCACAAACACTCGAACATGCCGTACAACCACAACAGTTTGCTTTATCTATTATTTGGATTGCCATTATTTATGCAATTTTGAAATTACTCCCTTAATCTTATTAAGAAAAAAAACACGTTCCCCAAAAGTCAAGCCTATCCAATATATGCAACTTATTGAAGAAAGTATGCAAATAGTAGTCACAATTAAAAAGTCTATCACTGGAGAAATTGAAACTGTACTATGAACATAATAGGGAATAAGACATGATAAGAAAATACTCATCATTATTACAATTAAAACCCTAGTAACAAAAACTTTGATTGGAAATTCAATTTGCACTTTAAGACGATATAACCGAAACCACAGGCATCCTATCTCAACAGCAATTGTCACAAAAAAAACAGACTCTGGAGGAAAACCTTTCATTAAAAGCACATAATCTATAGGTAAAATTATAAAACGAAAACCACCAACAAGAATCTGATAAGTTTTAATTTTCCCTGTTGCCATTAACAGTGTAACTAAAGTGTTAGATAGAATAGAAAAAAAGTGAATTGATTAAGATTAATCGTACAAAATTAACTGTATGTTCAGGAACTCTACCTAACCAAAGGTGAAGAAGATATGTGGTAGTAAATATTACAGGGAGAGCAAAAAAATATACATCAAAAAGAAAATTTAGTACCTCTACAAAACCAAGTCTATATAATGCTCTTTTTTTCATCTGCCGCATAAGATTTTTGTTATTTGAGGATTTAATGCCGTCATAAAAATTACTTGAGAAGCTTTGTGACAGCCCCACTTACTTGTAGGGCTAATCCACGTGCAGTGTTTACAACGGGACCAAAGAATATATTAAGGATTAGGTTAACACCTTGATCTGCTAACACGCTAGAAGAAATACCAAAAAAATTCCAACCTGCAAAACTGAACATATCCTTTATTAAAGGCATATTTATTATAAAAAAATACTTACTCTCTTCAAAAATGACGTCGGCAATAGAAAGAATAAAGTAATCTTATTAAAACAGCCACTACAGCCATCAACAACGCATAATAAATAATTCTATCTATCGGTGAAAAAAAGCAATTAATAATGCAACACACAATTTTTCCCAAAGCTTCAGCTATACCTATATAAGCAAAAACTGCCATTCTCTCGTGAGCTATAATTAAGGCATTATACGGCATTGCTATAATATCAATAAAAAAAGTTATCAATGATATTTGAAATACCCAATTTGCTGCATATAACCTACCTTCTGGAATAACCATCTTACAATTTAAGAACCAAAGCCCTCCTGTTTCTAAAAATTATAAATAAAAAAACAGACATATAAGATACAACATATTTAAAGAACTTGAGAAAATCATCCTTAAAAGATTTTTTTCATCTCCTTTTCCTAAAGAATAGGTTATATAACGACTTATTGAACTTGAGATAGAATTTGATATAATAGAAAACATTGCAACAAAAGCCTCCCACAACATTATATATACCAAAAATCTGTTACTCCCAAACTTTTTCAGAACTAGACGAGACGTATACAAACTAATCAGCATAATAGCTAACATTCTTATAAAAAGAGCAATAGTATTTTTTTGCTATACGCTTATTATTTTCCGTAGTTGTATCTATCATTCTTAATTGCTTTGATATTACTTTTTATTGTACCTTAAGTTTATACTTTTTGTAACCTGCTACACCTCATCCCATATAAAGTAACTATTCAGCGATAACTGTTATATACAGTGCATATCAATTTATCAAACTTTGAATGAGGCTTGAATCGTATTATATGAAGTTTTGTTGTGCTTCTTAGCTGTTAATACTTTTGATATGTCCGTAACTTGCTTTTTTTCATAGGTACGAATATATTAAAAAAAATCTTATATATGCATGAAAAAAAGAAATTCTATATAGCCTCTTTTTACGAAGATTTTTTTGAGGAGAGAATACAAACTGGTCGATACCGCAGAATAGTTACATAATTTTACTATATCAAAAATAACAAACAAAAATTGTTTATTCCTCTTAAAAGGGATTAAAGGTATTTCCAGGACTTGCGGACATATTGTCCGAAGCTTCTGGACAACATGTCCGGAGTAGCCGGAACGATTGTCCGGGGATGTCGGAAAGACTGTCCGGAGCTGTTGGACAAAACTATAAGAGTATTTTTATCATGCTTAAATGAATAGAACCTTAAATTAAGACAGAGTCAATACCTACTCATAAAAGACTATTGACTTGAATGTTCGCTCGTATTTAGGTTCATTATAGCCATACTCCATAAATAACGCTTTCACATCGTCTGCCATCGACTGCGTATAAAGGTAGCCTCTTTCGGCATTGCCATAACGATAGAAATTACTTCGTCCTCGGAAATATGAATAGACTTCATTGCGGAGAGAGGGTAAGTCCTTGCGTCTTACCTCATCAAAGAAATGCGTGAAACCTGCATAACAAGTAACAAGTCTCTTCGCATGAAACATTCTACAACGACCATTGATAAGGTTTTCGGACATAAGTACCGAGGGAAAGATTGCATCTCCCCATGTATTGGAAGCTGGCTGTAACTTGAAATATAAATGGTGAAGACAATCTTCTTTCACTGCACAATTCTCCAGAAAGCAAGCTTCATAACGCTTTGGGAAAGTATCTAAGATCAAAAAATCTTTTATATCCATTGGTTAAACATAATATTAAGATAATCTTGGTTAGACAGGAAAAGAGAAACAAGGATACGGAAAGTAACCAATTGAGACAAGCTGCTGTCGTCTATCAACCGCGTGATTGCTCAACATTTAATACGTAATTTAAGATAAAAGTGACAAAATCATCTCCTCCCTACAGACAAAGATTCGCCTGCAGGCTGACAACTATCACGGTCCCTCCGCATAAGAACGAAAACGCAAAACATAAAGACATGATACAGTAACAATCGTTAGCTTAAACAATAAAAAACTGTGCTGGTCAATTCAGTGATGGGTTTCGTTCGCAGAATCTTTCTTTTAATAGTTCTAATCTCCTTTATTATGGGTACAAAATTAAATAAAAAAAATGAGAAAAGAAAGAATATTAATAGAATATTTGTTAGTATGCGATATAAAACATCCTCATCGCCCAACCCCTCTCGAACTAACAAGCAATGGAGAGACAGAATGAGTATACTTCACATAGACAGAATGACATAGAGACATATTCTTCAATGACATATTGTAATTGGAGACAGAATGACATAATGACATATTCTTTAAGGACATATTTTAATTGGAGACAGAATGCCATAGAGACATATTCTTTAAGGGCATATTGTAAGCGGAGACAGAATGACATAGAGACATATTCTTCAAGGACATATTGTAAGCGGAGACAGAATGACTCTAAGTCTGCAGTAAGAAACTTAAACAGGGTATAATTCCCTTTTAGGAAGCATAATGACGTACTTAATTCTCGACCACAAACCCAAGATTTAGTATGTCATTAAGAAATATGTCTTTATGTCATTCTGTCTAAACATGCATTCTGTATCTTTATATGTATGAAAAAGCCACAAGATATCAATGGTTTGAAGAAAAATCACTATCTTTGCAACAGAATCAGTTATCCTAAAAAATGAAAAAGATTATATTGATTGCTGCCATCCTTTTAGGGGCATTGACGAACGGACAGGCTCAGGTAATAAACAAGAACTACGCAAAACGTATTGGAGAAGCTGTTAAAGAAGGCTACCAAGACGTTAAAGGAGCCATTGTTCAAGATACCAAACCAACTGGTGAGCATACAATTTGGGACATCTATGCAGCCCCAAAAGTTGGATTAAACTTATCAAACCTATCTGGAATCGATGGGAAAATGAAAGTTGGTGCTGTTGCAGGAGCTTATATTGAAGTTTTTTTTACAAATAACCTTGCAATTGATGCAGAACTTCTTTATAGTCACCAAGGTTCTTCTGGAGTCTATCGCAATATTAATACAACAGATGACTATGGAAACCCTGTTGTACAAGAATATGATCCATATAACTTTAACTTGAACTATCTCAATATGAACTATCTTGTACGTTGGTATCCTTGGGCAGATTTACCTTGGAGTTTCACAGCAGGAGTACACACAGGCTATCTCATCAGTGGACACGCTAAGCAAAAGAATGGAGAAGATATTAATTTAAAGAATAGCATCTATAGAGGCGATGTATCTATTCCTATCGGTGTCAGCTACGAATGGAAACAATGGCAGATAGAAGGACGTTACAGCCTATCCCTCAGAAAATTAACAAAAAACACTGAAGCAAAGGATTTATTAAAGAATGCTCGAAACAGTATGTTAGAAGTAACACTTGGCTACAGAATACAGGTACTCTGATACTGTCTTAAGACAAGTGAGAAAACTCCTTTTCATACCTTTTTTACTACTCTCTGCAGTTGCTTCTGCAGCGGAGTGTGATTCTATTGCTATACCCAAAGTAGGTATAGAGGTACGTTATACGCCTGCCCAAACTTTATGTATAGACAAGGAACCACGTATCTGGACTAAGACGAAGAGACGCATGCCATAGCTGCGCAAGTAAATATCACACCAACAGAGAATGATTTTGCACGTGATTATAACTACCCAACCTTCTCTGTTGGTCTGCGCTATAACCTTAACCATGCGACTACTATGCATAAAGATACCCCATGGGGAGAAGCACAGCCAGTAGATTATACCAGTAAATTAGGCAACTTCCTAACCCTCTATGGTACGTTTAACCGTCCACTTTATCGTAGTGAACACTGGCAGTGGGGCTATTACTTAGGTACTGGCGTTGGTTATACCTCGCTAAAATATAACCAGAAGAACAATATTGACAACGAATATATTGGTTCACACCTTAATATCTTCTTCACAGCAGGACTGTACGGACAATATAAGGTAGCAAAGGAATGGAGCATAAAGGCTGGATTAGACTTCGCACACCATAGCAATGGGGCTATGGCACGACCCAACAAAGGTGCAAATTACTTCGGTCCGTTCGTAGGACTTGTTTACGAACCTCAACAAGCCACAAGCCCCATTGCGAAACGCAATACTGAAGCCACTCAGCCCTTTCAAAAATATTGGTTCACTGAGTTTACCCTCGGACTAGGTGGAAAGACATTACTTGAGGAATGGTTACAAACTCAGTTCAATACCCCTCAAGGACAGCCTGATTATCGTAAAGAACATTTTACTTATTACGGAGCTTACTCCTTTCACACACATCTCCTCTATCGTTACGCTCGACGTTGGGCATCGGGGGTAGGCGTCGGGCTATTCTACGGAGAATATGCGCATCGGATAGCAAGAATGGATAAAGAAAACGGACATACTGACGAGAAACATAGTCCGTGGTCAGCAAGTATCGAGGCACGTCACGAGGTTTACTATGGGAATGTTTCCGTTCGCCTCACACTCGGTTATTATCTTTACCGACACATGGGATATAGTGCCAATCACGGACTTGAATATCCTTATCACGAGCAAGTGGGTGTCTTCTATAGTTTCCCTAAGCTAAAGGGCTTAACACTAGGATTCAGCGTGAACGCACATGCCACGAAAGCCGATTTTACAGAACTACAACTGTCCATACCTGTTAGGTTATAACTTCCTCCCACCCCTCTCCTTCGGGCTTGGAACACCTAACAGAACATAGGCTTTACCTAACTATGAGAAACAACCTATAACACAAGGTATTAGAATCAATTACATGAGATACAAAATCGACCAATAGGAGGTAACAAAAATGACACATACGTGTTACGTGATTTACTCGTATGTGTCACCATGGTTAACACATACGTGTCACGCACGTGACTCGTATGTGTAATTGAGCCGTCAGCCTAGAAGTAAATAAACGAACAAATAACTCTCATACTTGTCAACACGTCTATCTCGTCAACTTCAACACCATCCACTTCCATCCAACTAATCACTCGTCTACTCGTAAACTTGTCTACTTGTTAACTCCCTCAAAACTTATATCTAAAGTCAACACCTAGCTGGAAAGGATTACCGCGCTGGGCAAATGTAAACTTATTACCCGTAGCAGCACTTTGGACAGCAAACGTGTTATACTCCGTGTCAGTCAGATTACGAACCCAAAGGTTCACGTGCAACTGCCCGAAGTCAGCATCAGCATGTGCGCCCAAGACAGCATAGAAGTTCTGTCCTATCATATTCTGCTCATCCCAATAAGTCTTGCCCTGTGCCGAGAGGTTCAAACCTACGATCACACTACGTAAATGGAAACGATAAGAGGCATCGAGCAAGGCGGCTGGGTCAACGTCAATACGATAGTCAGCACTTGCGCCCAATGTATGTTGTGGGACGAAAGGCACTTTCTTATCTTTGTAATTCACCTTATTGCCACCAGCGATAGAATCGGAATACTCATCGAACTGGGCACTTGTAAAGCCGTAACTAAGGGCATAAGACAAACGATTATCAAGCGCACCACCTCGAAGAGTCGCCTCTAAACCACACGAATGACTACGGCCTGCGTTTGTCATAACACGTCCGAAACCATAATTACCAGCCATTACAGAGAGTTGTTGATTACGGATTTGCATGTAATAAGCTGCTAGGTCAAGATGAATTTGATGACCTAAGAGGTTGAGGTGAGCACCTACCTCATAGTTCCAACTCGTCTCGGGTTTATATTCTATCGTCTTAGCGATTCGCTTATAATAAGCCTCATCATGCTGAATATCCACATCTGCACGTGCCTTTTGTGCGGCTTGCGATGTTTCAGCCTGTAATATATCAGAGAACATCTGGAAATTATATCCATCAGCACGATAGCCCTTAGACCATGTGGCATATAGGTTACTCCCGTCATCGAAACGATAAGTTAGTCCAACCTTTGGTAGTAATTGTTTGAAATGATTACCCTCATGGTGATTCAACGTTGATGTGATTACAGGATTAATATTCACGCCTAGCACGTGCTCTTGCAATGCGACACGAGCTGAAGTCGCATAGTCTATCGCCACATGCGAATAGTCATAGCGCAAGCCGAGTGTCGCTCTTAGGCGATTGGTGAGGTCGATATTACTCTCATGATAGACGCCAAAGTTAAATGTTGGTGTACGGAAAACGCCTGGGACAGGATCCATCGTCATATTAATGGAAACGCCTCCCGCACGTGCAATATTAGTAGCTACTAGCGTGCGAGCCGCTAGCATAGCCGCTTCTTCAGACATACCACGTGCTATGAAACTAGGCACCATACCACGTGCCATAGCATTGAGCATTCCGTTATAAGCATAGTCCGTTATCTTCTTTGACAGGGCTGTATTCATATCCTTATCGAAGTAGATGGGCGCCATCGTCTTCAACCATTGATAAGAGCCAAAGGCACCGAATGTCCATTGCCATTTGCCGTTTCTATTACTCTTCACTGATAGTTCCTCAGTAATGCTATTACCATGCTGACGCTGGGTAAGATGGAGGAAATCTTGTGGGAGATAATCAATATCCATTAGCATATTGTCATGGAGGAATTGCCAGGAAGTCATACTATTCACGTCAAATCCATTGCCAGCATACTTGATTCCCATTCCTGTATTCAGTATATTACGTCTGTAATAGCTCTGTCTGTTCTGATTGGGCATTTGTGTGCCAGCTTTCATAGCATATAAAGGCGAGGTAAGGGATGCAGATGCAATCTCTTCTTTTGACACGAGTTGTCCATAAGGGAACCCATTCTGGTGAGTGTATTGATAGTCGGCAATCCAATCAAACATCCATCTGTCTGACGCTTTCCACATAAAGCGTCCCTTGCCTCCGAACTCATTGATAAGGTCGGCACGACTTCCGTCAAATTGGTTTCGGAAAGCCGTTCTGTCCACCATAGAAAGCTGATAAAGAGAAGGCACGCTTGTCATCGAGCTTCTGATAATGGCTCAATTCCACCTTGCGCAATAGCTTTGTGCCGAGCGAGAACTTAACATCTGTGCCCTGATACTGGAATGGGTTACGACTATACATACGAATGAGTCCGCCTTCTGTATTCATTCCGTAAAGCGTTCCTTGAGGGGCCATGCAATACGTCGACACGGTCAATATCATAAGTATGGAAGTTAAAAGCACTCTTATTCAATATCGGCATTCCATCAACATAAATACCAACAGCTGGTGAGTTCACCCGTGAGCCGATACCACGCATATAAATAGAGGAAGTGTAACGACTTCCATATTCAGGCATAACGAATGACGGGACAAAGGTGGATAGATGGCGAGCATCCTGCACATTTAATTGCTGGAGTTGGCTTCCATCGAAAGACGTACTACTCAAAGGCTGTTGGCGAAGTCGATAGACCTCTTTCGGCTGATTGATTACCAATACCTCATCAATATCATAAACCCGAGAGGTATCACCTATTGCTATGGTATTATCAGCATGAACTCCTACTGACAAGCCTGTTGCTATCAACAAAGCTAAGCTAAACTGGTATTTAAACATATCTTTTTCGCTTTCTTACGTTTAAGTATTATTTCACTCTGCAAAGATAGAGAGAATATATATATCACACAATCCTAATTTATTAGGATAACTTATTCATTCATCGCACCACAATGCGGACAACGCCCCTTACGATGTAAGCGAGTCCCGCAATTCCCACAATAATAAGTCTCACTACTCCTTCGTAAATACATCCGAAAGGCATAATAGATATAAACGACAAGTAGGATATAACCTATGTAATATAAGGTGAGAACGGAGAAGATGATATAATTAACGGCACATACGGCGGATAATCCACTAAGATAGAGTATGGCATCACCCGACTTCAATAAACGGCGCACATCGTCAATAGTGGCTATGGCGATGATCAGCATTGCCCATACTAAGCCCAGGAAGATATTAAGAAGTAAGGGCTGGGAGAACGGGTTGAGCGATGGGTGGAAATAGAACTCCCTCCACGTTTCTGGGGCAAAAAGTTGTATGCTAGCATAGAAGGCCGCTGATAACGCCACTACTACAGCTAGCAATGTAGGATAGAAGGAATTGATATCATTGAAGTGGACAATATGCGCATTACGCTTTAATATCTTACGTGCCAAATAGCCCACACCTATGATAGAAATAATAATCATAAAGATGAGCAAGTGGATGTTAGAGAAGGTGGAGATAAACTGGGAGATAGGGTCGTCAGGGGTTACCTGCTTCAAAGACGCCCTTCATGTATCCATCCAAAGGCGTAATCTTCAGTCGCTATCTGAACCCATACAGAATCATTCTTATCGTCAGGAAGAATACGAATATCAGCCACAACAATCCCCTTACCCTCATGCACGGCGAACGAATCAGTCTTCATTCGATTCACGGCCTCTTCGGGTTGTTGGCGTATAAGCATAAGTGAATCTGAGCTGACCACAAAGTTAAAGCCTTGCGAGTAATGGTGTTTCACACGGAAAGAAAGCGAGTCAGCCCCACTTATAGAGCCTTGCCAATCATCCTCCGTACTATCTTTTTGCTTTGAAAGAGAGTCGCCTCCAGCCTCTAATCTACGTGTAATCTGTGCCTCTTGAATACTATCTGGTAATCGGAAGGAAGAGGGTGTCTTCTTATGATAACAGCCTGTTATCATGAGTGTCACACTAAACAGGAAGACGATCAATATCGGATAATATCTTCGCATATTATGAGAATGTTTGGGGTTAAAGGTTAGATGAAACGCACTTACTCTACATCTGGATGGATATTCATTTGGCAATCCTTACAATCAAACTCTAGGCGAAAACGACGCTTATCTGGTAACTCTAAGTAGAGAGGTTCACGCCATGTGGGTTTCTTTCCTCCACGTTTCACACAATAGCCTAACGAATAACGAATACAATGACGGCATTGCATGAGTAAGGCATCTTCCACTTGTCCACGTTTCACTTGTACGCCTTGTGGGTGTTGATTCTCGAAAGCCTCATCGGGTTTTGTTAATCCTTGTTGTTCGTAAAACTTACGGGCGACATCGTTAGAGATATTATAAAGGTAAGGGAATGCCTGATATTGACTAGGGTTAGCCTCTCTCACAAACTTATAGGATTGCGCCTTATCACTATCCAATCTTGTCGTTCTGTGAATGGTGATACGCTTTCTTTCCTGTATCTTCTTGTCTAATTCTGTTATCAATGCACGACGCAAATCAGCAAGTACACTACTAGGAATAAAGCATTGCTCCACCCCATCTTCAAGTCTAACATCCGAGCATTCATAAGCCGTGTTTCCGAGTTTTGTCAACTGACGAACGATATTATCATGTTGAGGTTTCTGGGCTTGTTGATGATCGAAACTAATAAGTGTTTCGGCACTTAATGTATCTTCCATACTATCATCAGATACGAGCTTCCCCCTTAATATAAAAGCCATTGTCCGTAAGCCCGAAAGTCATTACAATAGGTATTTTTACGGATAGCCGTAGTACCACTCAACTCCTTATCAAAGGCTTGATCTTGATTACGATACAATGCCATACCAGGCTTTAAGCCATGTGGCATCTTGTAGGGATAAAGGCGATTACCCACGGCTCGATTCACACGAAAACCATGGAGGACTATTGGAGAGTTGACGGGTTGACGAGTTGACGAGTTATTGGAACCATGAACTTGTCGACTTGCCTTCTTGTCCTCTTGTTCACTCCCCCAAAAAGCACAATCCATCGCCATTAGCAAAAACTTGACGTACCAGCCACATTAAAAACTATCACGCCTAATCTCTTTCACCGTACCTACAAACTCGCCTAAGGCTTTTTGGCGTATCAGGGGAGAAGATATCAGCCTGTCGACCATTTAAGAAATAGCTCGTATATCCACGATTAAAGGTTTTTCTTTAGGTTAGGCGTAAACGAATAAGCCACACGCCCTAAAGAGGCACGACGAAACTCACGAGGATGTTGGCGGATAATCTCATCAATGCGTTGGCTATAAGCCGAGACCACATTCTTTACGTAATTTATATCTTTCAGTCTTCCCTCTATCTTAAAAAGCACAAGCCCCTGAACGCATTAGTGCCTCAAGATTATCTATCTGACTCATATCCTTCAATGAGAGAAGATGACGCTGGTGTTCTATGGTTTTCCCGTCTGAATCCTTCAAATCAAACGCTAAACGACAAAACTGAGAACATGCACCACGATTGGCTGAACGCCCAAAACAATATTGTGAGGCATAACAGATTCCACTATAACTCACGCATAATGCGCCATGCACAAAGGTCTCTAACTCCAGATTGGGCAAACGTTTATGTATCTCACTGATTTCTTCAACTGATAATTCTCGAGCCAAAACAATGCGATCAAAACCCTGCTCGCTCAACCATTGGGCTTTCTCCCATGTACGTGTGTCACATTGTGTACTGGCGTGGAGAGCTATCGTATCAGGCACTATCTCCCTCACCTTACTCATCAATCCCATGTCTTGCAAAAGGAAGGCATCAACGCCAACATTTACTAACTCACGGACTAAAGCAAGCGTCTCTTCCAGCTCTTCATCATAGATAATCGTATTGATGGTCACATGAACCGTGACGCCATAACGATGAGCATATTCGCATAACTTACCAATATCCTCAACACTATTACCAGCCGATTGGCGTGCCCCAAATCGAGAGGCACCGATATATATGGCATCTGCTCCATGGTCAATAGCGGCTATTCCACATTCAAGATTCTTGGCTGGTGCAAGGAGTTCAATAGAGCGACTCCCTCCAGCTATACCAGAAGTAAAATGAGAGGAATAAATATGACTTTTATCTTTTATCATTATAGATTACGCTTTTAAAGGGGTATTATATTGAGAAAAAAACCTACTCTATTTCCCTTCTACTCACTAAAGGGGGAGGCAATCAGCTTTACCCAATTCATAAATAGTAGGTTAGCGTGGGCACGCCAAGTGACAAGTGGACCTTTCATTGGATCATCCTCACGATAATAATGCTTTGGAATCTCTACATCATCACGCTTACCAAGGTCACGATGATACTCCCTATCTAATGTATCAGGGGCATACTCCAAATGACCTGTGATAAAGAATTCATACCTATTACGTGACCTTACAATAGACACCCCACTCTCCTTTGATTCGGCAATGATTTCGAGGTCATCAACTCGCTCAATATCCTCACGTCTTATCTCTGTATGACGACTCTGAGGCATACGAAAGACATCATCAAAACCACGAAAGAGAGGCAATTCAGGCTTTAAAGGAATCGTAGGGAAGATTCCAAACATCTTCTTGGATAAAGGATATTTCGGGATGTCATAGAAATGATAGAGTCCAGCCTGTGCCGACCAACAGATGTAAAGCGTTGAACGCACATTCTCACGAGCCCAATTAAATATCTCCTGTAGTTCTGTCCAATAGTCCACCTCCTCGAAACTCATTCCTTCAACAGGTGCACCAGTGATAATCAAACCATCAACCTTCTCCTTGCTGAGTTCTTCAAGCGTATGATAGAAACGATTGATATGTTCCGCAGGCGTATGGATGGAAGTATGGCTCTTGAGCTTCATAAAACTGATGTCCAACAATAGCGGACTATTAGAAAGAAGGCGAATGAAATCAGTTTCAGTCGTAATCTTAAATGGCATAAGATTGAGTATGACTATGCGAAGTGGATGATAATCATCCTCCCTTACAAGCCCATCTTCTATGCTGATATGCTCACGCTTTAATATGTCTATGGCTGGAAGTCCATCGGGTAATCTTAATGGCATAAATCCTGTTCTTCTATTAGGAGTTTTCCTACTCCTATATCACTTACGAAAAATCAGATACAAAGATAGTGATTAATTACCAATTGAACAAATACATCAGACAAATAAGGGAAACAAGAGAGATTAAATAATATAAAACCACGAATAAAATAGGAAGCAAACGTCCGTATTTATTCACATTTCATAAAGCCTTCTTTAAGTAAAAAAGTCCCCTCTGATTGGAGGGGACTGAGTCTATTACGTTTTAATATGAGCAAACGATACGTATGCCCTACATAAACTTATATCACAAGTTTCGTTTACCAAAGCTTCAGACGTTCATTCTCTGGGATGAAGAGCTTATCGCCCTCCTTCACACCGAACGCCTTATACCACGCATTGATATGAGGAAGAGCACCATTTACACGCCACTCGCCAAGAGAGTGAGGATCACTCTTCACACGACTACGAATCTCGGCCTCTGTAATATTGTTTGCCCATACACCTGCATAAGCAATAAAGAAACGTTGTTCTGGAGTAAAGCCCATGATAACCTTACCTTTCTTGGCTTCTGGCGTCTTCTCGAAAGCATTGAAAGCCACCTCAAGACCACCATGGTCGGCAAGATTCTCACCCAATGTGAGCTTACCATTCGCATGAAGATCAGGCAAAACCTTAATAGCACTGAAGAAGTCAGCATACTTTCCTGTACGTGCCTCAAAGTTCTTTCCGTCCTCTTCTGTCCACCAGTCCGTCATATTACCATCCTTATCATAATGGCGTCCTTGATCATCAAATCCGTGCGTCATCTCATGTCCAATCACCACACCGATGGCTCCATAATTGAAGGCATCATCGGCCTTAGGATCAAAGAATGGATACTGAAGAATACCTGCAGGGAAACAAATCTCATTTGTCGTAGGATTATAATAAGCATTCACCGTTTGTGGGGTCATCAACCATTCATCCTTATCAACAGGCTTACCAGCTTTCTCTTGAATAGTCACGTTAGCCCAGAACTTACGGCATGCTTGAACGTTATCATAAAAAGACTTTGAGGGATCTATCGTAAGTTTACTCAAATCTTTCCACTTGTTGGGATAACCCACCTTCACATAGAAGGTTGAGAGTTTCTCAAGAGCGGCTTTCTTTGTTGGCTCACTCATCCAATCCTGTGCTTTAATACGCTCGGCAAGGCTCACCTGTAAGTTTTTAACTAATTCCTCCATACGTTTCTTACTTGACGCTGGGAAATAACGCTCACAATAAATACGTCCAAGTGGCTCGCCCATTTGTTCTTCCACTTGTCGTGTGGCACGTTTCCAACGAGGATAATCCTCCTTGGTTCCACGCATGGTCTTACTAAAGAAGTTGAAATATTCAGCACGTACATTATCGCTCAAACAATTAGCTGATGACAAGATTGCATCCCATTCCATTCGTGCACGAAGTTCATCTGCATTACCAGTAGATGCCAGTTTATCAACGCCAGCGAAGAATGAGGGTTGTCCAACCACCATTGTTTGAATATCCTTAGTCTGTATACCTTCAGCATTTGCCAATGATTCCAGAGGAAGATGAGGATATTTCTCCTTGAACTCATCAAGCGTCATCTTGTTGTAATTTGCCTCAACATCACGTAATTCTGTATTACTTTTTTTGAAATCAAAGCTAACATTGTTTCATAACGCATAATGGCATCACGACGTGCCTGAGCCTGTGTGTCAGAGAATCCAAAAGAGTCGGAACATATTGACAATAAACTGGCGATAAGCATTACGAATCTCGCTCGTGGCTTTATCATTATCCAGATAATATTCCTTCTGACCAAGTGTTAAACCTCCTTGACCAAGATTTAATATGTTCTGTTTAGCATTCTTTTGGTCGGCATCAAAACCATATCCAAAGGGTACACCATATCCAAAAGTGGCATACTTAATCTGAAGATTACGAAGATCGGTCAACGTTTTTGCATTCTCCATTTCGTCCAACAGAGGTTTAACAGGACTTACGCCTTCCTTATTACGACGAACCGAATCCATAGCGAGCTTATAGAAGTCGCCCAACTTCTTCTCTACCGAACCTTCCTTACCTTGCTTTTTGAGTAAGTCTGTAAGGATTGTGTTAATCCGCTTGTTATTGTTCTCCTGTAATTGGTCGAACGAACCAAAGCGTGAGAACGCGCCAGGAAGGGGATTGAGCTTTTGCCATCCACCTGTGGCAAACGTAAAGAAATCATCAGCCGGACGAACCGACTTGTCGAGATTTTCAGCCTTGATACCTGCCTGACCCTGTGCCATAGCAATAAAGGGGACAGATGCAAGGAGCATCATTGGTAAAAGTTTTTTGATACGCATAGTAAAAATATTTTTAATAAAATTAAAGCCTCAGAGTTTCCAACTCTTCCGACAGTATGAGCCATCGTTCGTTTTCCTCATCGAGTTCGCGCTGAAGGTTGGTGTATTCTGTCACAAGCTCCATGTTCGAGGCATTTTCTGGTGTCATCAATAAATCATCCAATTCTTTCTTACGTGCCTCCAACTTGGCAATCTTGCTTTCGGATTCCTCCACAGCACGTTGAGCCTTACGAATCTTCTTCTGTATCTCTTTGCGTTCGGCGTAAGATAAGACCTCACCCGACCCCTCCGAAAGGAGGGGAGCCCTATTTGCTGAAGATTTGCAATGATCGCCTTGCTTATCCTCCAATGTGCGAATTGGGGCTCTCCCCCTTTCGGGGGGGCTGGAGGGAGCTGGAGGGAGCTGGAGGGGGCTTCTCAACCAATCATATATTCCCCCTAAATACTCTCTGACTTTACCTCCACCAAACTCATAGACCTTACTTACCAATCCATCGAGGAACTCACGATCGTGACTCACGATAATTGCCGTACCATCAAAGGCTTTGATGGCTTCCTTCAACACTTCCTTTGAGGCGATATCAAGGTGGTTCGTTGGCTCATCAAGGATAAGAAGATTCACAGGCTCAAGCAAGAGTTTGATCATCGCCAAGCGCGAACGCTCACCTCCTGAAAGTACTTTGACATACTTCTCTGACGTCTCTCCACCGAACATAAACGCACCGAGCAAATCATTGATCCTCAATCGCATATCGCCTGTGGCTACCCTATCAATCGTCTCGTAGATGGTAAGGTTCTCATCTAATAATTGTGCCTGATTCTGTGCGAAATAACCTATCTGTACGTTATGACCTATCTTCAGCGTACCATCAAAAGGAATCTCGCCCATGATACACTTCACAAAGTAGACTTACCTTCACCATTCTTACCGACGAAAGCCACTTTCTCTCCTCGTTTGATAATCAGGTCGCCCCCCTCAAACACCGTCTGACCTGGTCCATCACTATGCAATCTATTGGGATAAGTCTTCCCTAAGCCTTCAGCAATGATTGGATAATCTCCACTTCTCAGACAAGGAGGAAACTTCAGACGCATAGCTGAATTATCCACCTCGTCCACTTCTATTGGCACTATCTTCTCCAACTGACGAATGCGTTGTTGAACCTGTACGGCTTTGGTGGCTTGATAACGGAAACGCTCAATAAACGCCTTTGTATCGGCAATCTCCTTCTGTTGGTTCTCATACGCACGAAGCTGTTGTTCACGACGCTCTTTTCTAAGCACGAGATATTCGTCATACTTCACACGATAGTCTTCCACATGCCCACAGGTTATCTCCAGTGTGCGATTCGTAACATTATTGACAAATGCTCGGTCATGACTCACAAGGACAACCGCCTTGGCACTCTGTGCAAGGAATTGTTCCAGCCATTGGATGGACTCAATATCAAGGTGGTTCGTTGGCTCATCCAGTAGGAGTACGTCTGGACGACGGAGAAGAATCTTCGCCAATTCAATACGCATACGCCATCCACCAGAGAACTCACGTGTAGGACGATCAAAATCATCACGTGTAAAACCTAAACCTGTCAAAGTACGTTCAATCTCTGCCTCATAATTCTCGCCTCCCATCATCATATAGCGTTCGTGCTCAGTCGTAAAGCGTTCAACGAGTTCGGCATAGCTATCACTCTCATAGTCAGTACGCTCGGCCATCTCCTGCTCCATCTTCTTGAGCTTCTCCTCCATCTTCGTCGTATCAGCGAAAGCCTTACGTGTCTCCTCCTTCACCGTTGTATCGTCAGAAAGTTTCATCACCTGTGGCAGGTATCCAATCGTCAAATCATTGGGTACTGATACAGTACCACTTGTTGGTTTCTGAAGACCACACAAGATTTTCAACATCGTCGATTTTCCAGCACCATTCTTTCCAACTAAGGCTATCCTATCTCGTTCATTGATGACGAATGAAACATCCTTAAACAATGGCTTCACGCCAAATTCCACCGTCAGTCCCTCTATTGATATCATTTCTAATCTCTTTCCTAAATGTTCTTTGCAAAGATAATATTTTATTTTTGAATAGAAGGTAAGCTAATGGGAATAAAAAAGGTGCTTTCACTCTTTTCTATCCCCATCCTGCTTACTTTTTCATTAGCGTATGTTAAGCATTATTATTTCCTCCCTGTCAAGTGCTTCTGTCATAGCCCGAATGAGGGAAAGGAGAACAGCACGGGAGGTCACGAGTTGTCCTTTAATTCTATTCCTACCCACAAGAATACATCCTCGTGTATTGACGGGTTTATTACCTGCATGTATTCTGATTCCCTCAAAACCTGGCACACCAAAAATCAAGGGAAGCCACGCTTTAAACTTTGGACTTTTCGTTATCAGCACACGATAAGTCCCTGTGGGGATGGCTGAACGCCCTCTGTCGTGTTTTATTTTCTTTATCTTGACGAGGGACATCCTTTTTTTCAGTCCATGATCAGCTGGCTCAAGCGTATCACAAAAATATTTCCCATCTATCAATAGCCGACCAATGGTATAGGTGGCTTTCTTTGCTATTCTATTGATTGTAATTTGCATAATGTTGGGGTTTATTAGTTCTCTCGTTTACTCAAAAATGTAACGTGTAACGCGTAACGTGTAACACTTATAAATAAGTCAAAAGCTCGAAAGTTTCTTTCTCCATCTTTCTCCATCTTTCTCGATCCAGCCATTATTTTTCCACCTGAAAAGGATGACACGCAAGTTACCAGGCGTAATCTCTGGACGAAGTCTCTGGACATCACGATTTTCAAACGAGGCAGGCAATTCCTGAAAAACATTCTGATTTACGGAATTGTACTCACTAGCTTCATTATTCCCTTTCACTTGTTCCATCAGTATCTCACCAAAAACATGACATTGACCCTCCAACACATAATCGGCCATCATACGTGCAAAAGCAAGACAAGTTTTCGTTTCCTTACCAGCGAGAAGACTGAAGATAACCCCACACCGAAAGCCTATTACGGCCGCACGCTTACGATAAGTGTCCATGACGATATCGGCTTTCTGTAGTGCTTCCAGACGTTTCTCCTCCACCCACTGACCAATGGTCTTACGAAGGCGAGGTGTATCAATGAATCCTGTTGAAGAACGAAGAAGGTTCACGGCTTTATTGATTGACTCATACTGACTGTCGGTGATTTCCTTATAAACCTCAATCGGGGCAAAGAATTATCGGGCATTTCTGAAATGATAACACGGGAAGAGAGTCCATTTTCAACATTATCTCGCCCAAAACACTTGCGGAGAGCTCCGTATGTGCCAAGGATGGACCAGTTATAAGCCACGGATACTAGCCCTGACTCGGCTTGATCTGAATTATAATCCTGTCCCCATTGACCATTATCGAAAGCAAGGCGATAGATGTCATACTTTGACGACCATGAACCAGCACCATTTGTCTTACGGAGGGTATCAAGTTCCTCACCAAAAGAAAAAAGCATGTGCCCACGAGAATTTTTTAAACGTTTCAGAAGTGTTGAACAGGAAATGGTCACGGGAACATTACGAATCAATACTTGAGGGTCGGAAGGGGCTTTCTCATTCGCCTTACGATTCTTACGTTCCTGACGCCATTCTTCTTCCTTACGACGTGCCTCTGCATCATCCTCATTCATCTGACGAAGCCAGACGTCAAGCACATCTTTGCAGGCACTCTTTCCCGAAGCTTGTGGACCTGTAATGACTGACAATAGACCTAAACGCATTCGCTTGCCATCACAATACTTTACCTCAACGCCATCGGCGTAAGCCCCAGCAAGTGGGAGGATGGAACACAATACAGGGAAGCGCATCTTGGCTGGTATATTTTGAATGCTCTCACGAAGTCCAATGGCACCTCTAAGCATTTCGGGTTTCAGTAGGAGGGAGGTTGAATGGGATTTGTGATCCACGGGCTCACCCTCTTCCCCAGAATCACCCAACAGACTCACATCTTTTCCAGAACAGGCAAGGGAGGCCTCACGCAATACCTCACGCATGAGTCGTGTCATGCCCTTAGGTTGTTCCTTACAGGCTGAGTGAACAATATTTCTCACCTCTGCATCAGGCAATCCAAAGGTAGGTATAAGTCTACAGATAAGCTCGGGGTCATTATCACATATCGTACGAATATTCACGGCAAGCGAATACAATCGTATATTCCGTTCGCCTTGTGCGGGCTCACCTCCTGTATGCTCCCACCACACTTGAATAATGCGGGCATAGGGAATGCCACGGAAAGAAGCCTCCGACCCCGAAAGGGAAGAAGCCTCCCCCGACCCCTCCGAAGGGAGGGGAGTTCTATTGGATGAAGAATACTCTCCTTGCTTATCCTCCCCTGAGCGAATTGGGGCTCTCCCCCTTTCGGGGGAGCTGGAGGGGGCTGGGGAGCTGGAGGAGGCCTCAAATAGCTTCTCCTCATTCACATACAGGATATAATCCTCGGGCACAGCAAACGAACAACGGGCATAATCTTTCACACACACGTCATAATCGTTGATTCCCAACTGACCTGCAAACCATTTCTGTCCGTCGGATAATGACATCCCTTCTGGTAATCGAAAAACGAAACGAAGTCCTTCACAGGAGGGAGAGATATGGATAAGGGCGATGGGCGAAGAAGGAGAAAAGAGATAGGGAAGATTGGAAAAACTTTTACCAATACAACCTCTTTCCTTCAGTGCCTTCAAAACATTCTCAAGACTATCGTGCCCATCATCGTCCCCACTTTCTGACTTCTCGGATGGTCTTAACTGGGGAATTGGAAGGGTACTGATATGGTCAAGATCGAAGATTGACAAACCAGAAGGGACGGCATCAGCACTAATCCTCCTTCCGTTCGGAAAGCTGGCATGAAAGAGGAACACAGGAAGCCGTTTCTTGTGTTCGGACTTGAACGTCTCGAAATCCTCACGTGACATCTCTCCACGCATTTTCAACTCGTGGGCATCGGCAATCTCGGCACAAATCTTACCCACTTTCTCACTTCTCACAACTTGATAAAACAGCTCGGGCGTGCAATCCACAACACCACGGCTTATACTTGAACTATAACTAAACATTGTTTTGTAATCTAAAAAATAAAAATAGAAGAAGCCTCCCCAAGCCCCTCCAAAGGAGGGGATGTCCTATTTTGCTGAAGATTTGCAATAATTTCCTTGCTTATCCTCCTCTGAACTAGTTGGACTCCCCTCCTTTCGGAGGGGTTGGGGGAGGCTTTAAATGAGCGAATTGGGCTCCCCTCCTTCGGAGGGGCTTGGGGAGGCTTTTCTACTCATCAAAAACATCATACACAAAGTCGCTAGCCTGCTGGCTTTCTTGATCAATGACATCATAAGGACGCACCTCCTCGGTATGATCAATAGAAAGCATCAAACGCGTACGACGACTATCAACATAAGCCTTGCCATGACGCAGGCGAATCGTCTTACTCTCACTTGCCTCTGGAGTCCAAACCTTCCAAGCATTGAAATTGCCCTCCGTCGGACTAACCAGTCCAATACTTCCCTTTACTCGATTTCACTGACTAACATTCTTCTGTAAACCTCATCAGCTATCTGAATTCTTACTTCCATTGTTTTTGTAATTAATTTTTTGTAATGAAGCAAGCCATAGTTCTCGCCCGGGATGAAAACAAAAAGCCTGCAGACTCCACTTTGGAATCCACAGGCAAAGGTAGAACTGAAGGTAGGGTTATAACCGGTTGTACAACCAGTTATAGATTTGATTAATTAACACATATTTAACATATCAACCCATTAAATAAGACAATTCGTTAATGTATTTAACATTTTATTCGTAAATCAGACTTCAAACTATCAAGCACCTTATTTACATTTTTAATATCCTTTCCGTGTTGATTTTCGTTTAAGATCAATCCATTATTCAAATTGTTGAGCGCATTATTATAACTTGTACCAATGATATTACTCATCAAACGAGCGACCTTCGTCCTGTCATGATTATTGGTCCACAAATCACATTCCTTGAGAAGCTCACCGAGGATCTTCATCCTTACCTTCACAGGCGGATATTTCCCATCAGAGGTTTCCTCCTCCACAATTTCTTCCTCGCCATGGAGTGCACTTGCGATTTCCTCCGACAAATAGGAAGTGTTATCTACTGACATAAAATCGGACACCCACGCTCTCAAACTATCCTCACCATAACGCCACATAAATTTCTGTACAGCACTCAAAATCTCTTCACGACGGGAGGAATAATTCCTCTCTGCTGTCCGCATCAATATCTCCACTAAATAACAATGAGGCTCTGAAAAATGAGACAAACAATGAGGAGGGTTTGAACAACGCAGGTGGCAAGATTTATCTCATCCGTATTTATACTCTGACTTTTTCTTGATAGCCGACTCCATATACTATCCCACATCCCCTCACAAATCTCTTCCTGAAAAGCAGGATCATTGTCCTTTTCTTTCACTTCATCCAGACAGTTAGCCGTCTCTACAAAAAAATCCTCCATGCGAATACCCGAGAGGGTGAGTTCTTGTTCATACTTCGTGCATGCACCCGATATCAAACGATAAAGGGGATGATTACTGAATACAGAATCAAGCACTTCTCTTCCTGCGTTTTGCTCTTGGTTTCTCATCTTCAAAGCCTTCGGTTATGTTCTTAATATCTGTCAACCATCGTACGAGCTCAAATGTATCGCCCTCACCATAATTAACCAGTTTTTTATTTACAAAATCGGTCAGAATATCGTCCTCCATCCAATAACAGGCATTCATCTTCTCCTTACTCCGATAAACACCCATCTGACGAAAATAAACAGAGATATTATAACCATAACGACAGCACAAGTCTACAATGTGAGTAACATCATTCTCTGCACGCTGTAATGTCAATGTTTTATCCTTGGTCGTCGATAATAATATCTGACAATCATTCGCATTGGTCAGCTTAGCTATCGAAGAATACAACTTCAGACTATCCAGCATTCCAGGAGATGTATCAAGATTAATATTCTTATCTGGATCAGGAAAATCAATAATAATTTTTCTTATCGTATCTTTATTTTTATGCACCTGTTCATGCACAGTATGCCAAAAATCGGTCACCTTTATCTTTCGTTTAATAGCAATCTTGAAACCATATCTTATCAAAACACGATTGAAAGCATCCTGCAAAAGATTACGTATCTTATCCGTCTCTCCTCGAAAAACATCCGACTTACGTTCGATGGCGATCTGCTCATAACCAGCACGCGTATCAACCACAACAGCACAAAAAGGCTCGGTGTCTTCGAGTGTCTCCTTAAAGTCCTTTACTCGCGTTCTCTCAATGTGATCACAAATGCGAAGATAGGTGACACCGTCCAATGTGCGCTCTATTTGATTCGAATACTTGCAGGGGGTTCCGTCCTTCTTCGAGTGGTAAACGTCCAGGCTCTTCGATTCAAACAGACTTGAAAACGTCTCAAGGGCTTTATTGATAGCTTCCTCTTTTGTTTCGTTTTTCTTAGTAAACAAGTTCTCTTCTTTCAGAAAACTGTACTTATAGATGATAAACTTTGTCTTAGGCATTTTTATTCTAATAGATTTTTGAGGTCTTTTTATAAAAACTAAATGCAAATATAAGAAATATTTTTAACTTTTCGTATATAAAACGTAAAAAAATATAAAGAAGCCTCCCCAAGCCCCTCCGAAAAAGCCTCCCCAACCCCTCCGAAAGGAGGGGAGTCCCTATGGATGAAGAAGCCTCCCCAAGCCCCTCCGAAGGGAGGGGATGTCCTATTTGCTGAAGATTTGCAATATTATCTTTGCTTATCCTCCTCTGAACTAGTTGGAGCTCCCCCTCCTTTCGGAGGGGTTGGGGAGGCTTTAAATGAGCGAATGGGACTCCCCTCCTTTCGGAGGGGTCGGGGAGGCTTCTTGGGAGGCTTTTCCCCGTTACAGCGTTACACGTTACACGTTACATTTTTTTGCTTATGGAGTTTTTCGTGGGGAGGCAGGGAGGGTATAGTTTTTATTATTATATATAATATATATATTATATATAATAATAATTTTATTTATATTTTTAATTTATAATTTATTTACCTTAAAAATCTACATTTTATTACTCTTTGTTTTATTATGCTTTTTTTGCCCTTAAATTCCACAATTTTTATCCCCTTTATTAACGTGTGAGGTATAAAAATGTAACGTGTAACGCGTAACGTGTAACGAGATTAGCCTCCCCAAGCCAAAAAAAGGCTTCTCTGTGGATTCTTTGTACCTTTAGGTACTCCGTGTAATCTCCTGGCAATAAACGTCTGTGCACTCTGTGTTTAAGATTTTACACTGAAAGTACAGGAACTCATTTTTGACACAGAATGCACGGATGGCACAAAAGCCGAAGGCACACAGAGTTCCTTGCGGAACATGGGAATCCACAGAAGCTGACGCCCTCGTAATTTAAAAGCTTTGGACAAGGACATCCCCTCCTTCGGAGGGGCTTGGGGAGGCTTCTTGGGGAGGCTTTCACAAGTCACATTGACGAAGTGCGAATTTAAGGAAACCGCATTTCATTATAAATCAACCACTTACAACGAAATTTAAAATTTTCTTGCGAACAACTCCCCTCTGATACCCTTCATTTCCTTGCTTTACAAACAGAACAATCGTACCTTTGCAATATGAACAGAAGTGGACAAGTGAGACAACTCAAAAAGTAATCATATTTTGAACTTTGAATTTTGAACTAAACAAAAAACATTACTAACATGCTACATTACAGACTACATCAAGACAACCGAAAGACCTCTAAGCACAAAGGCAACTGGTATGGACACATTGTCACTCGGAACACCTATGACATTGAGGCACTGGCACAGTACATGGCGAATCATAACACGCCATTCTCGAAAGGAACCATCAAGGGTATTCTTACCGACATGGTGGCAAGCGTCAGAGAACTAAACCTTGCAGGAAACCCTGTAAAGATTGACGACCTCGCCATCTTCTCCCTAGGATTCAGCTCCCAAGGTGTGAAAGATGCAAACGACTATAACCCACAGAAGCACATCTCACGTTTCAGACTTCGTGCAAGGGCGACAGGCGCACTCTCTCCCAAACGACTCGAAAAGGTGGTTCGCATTGCCGAGGCTTCTGATTACAAGTCGCCTAGAACGCACAAGCCAGAGACTAGCACTCCCAAAGAGAATCCATCTGACCCATCTTCTGGTCCTGTATCAGCATAGATCCAGCCCCCAGCCCTATCATTATTAACTTAAATCCAAAACAATCATGAAGAAGAAAGAAACATGGAAATTCATCCTCCAGACCCTTATCGCCATCCTTACCGCTATCGGTACTACACTCGGCGTTACCTCGTGCCTGTAGAGGGATTCCCCCTCCTACCCCTCGCCTGTAGAGGGGTATGGGAGGGGCTTAACACACTGAATTGTAAGCCTTTCTCCGTACTGATAAACTCTGGGGCGTATGCACATTGAGCCGTGATGGTGCCCGTCGTATAAGTTCCTGAACGATCAAGATAATACTCCTGTTCTATTACATGCACGCCCTTGGGTAACATTCCGATAAACAAGTTAGTGCAATTATCTTTGACATCTAAATAATAAGAACAATCTCTACCATATCGATACCCACTCGTCTTATCAACAGGTTCCATACAAGCGGCACGCTTATCAATAATTTGTACAAAATCGAGATCACGCGTACTAGTAAGCGTTATGCGCACTTTCACATGACTCCCCACCTGTAAAGCCCCAGCTTGTAAGGGGATGATTTCTCGCTTGACCTGCAATTCGCCCTTCGGGGCTTTTATGTCCTTGACGGATTGAATGGATTGAAAATAAAGGGCTCCAAAGCTGATATGAGTAGGTGAAACAGATTGAGAATCAGACGTTAATTCTGTTCCATTATATCTATCATTCAACCATAATCGTCCCTCACCTGACAAAGAAATATCTCTTATTCCGTTCAATTTATCAGCACTGAAAATATGCGTTTCTGTATCTCTAAACGTAGGAGCATCTGTAAGAGATTTTCCATTCAAGAAGGCGTAGATTGCATTCGCACTATTGATGGTCGTCAACCAGTATTGTGTGCGCTTCTCCTGCAAGAGCCATTGTTTCATTTGGGCAATCGTAAGACGATCTTCTGGCGTTATCATTTGTAGGGCTTCAAGAGCCGACACGTGGGATGGAATCTTATAATCGAGCCATGAATACCCAGCACGCTGGCTATCATAATAACGTCCTTTGAGTTGGTCATAAACCGTGTATTGCTTCAACGTCTCTACGAGCTGGCGGGCTTCTTTTTGCTCACCATAGTGATAAAGAAGGATGGCTGATTGTGCCAACGAATAGATATCATACGTGGAGACGTTTTTCTTTAAACTTCGTATAAGTTTTTTACTGTGTTTTGTGAGCGTTTCCTTTGCGCCTCGCCCATCTAATGCGCGTAGGTAAAGTTCCTCTAAGTCGGTCTTCCCTTGTACTAAATAATGAAAACCTTTCTCCATCATCTCATCAATAGCTCGCTGGTGCCCAATCATAGCGTTAAGGCGAACAAGAAGTTCCATGACGGTCTCGGTGACCCACCGATTACCCGACATTCCCTTAAACCAAGCCCATGAGCCATCTGCTTGTTGGAGTTCACGCAATCGTTCTGTCAAGTCTTTCTCATATTCCGACATCTTTGCTTCGTTTAGGAAATCAACTAAAGCCAACTTCTGTTCGGTTTCTTTTTTTGCCGTCAAAGTCCACGGAGTTTCTTGTAAAGACAAGGATTTTAATTCTTCATTTTTTTCAAGATTTGATGTAAGATGTTTTCTTTCCACACTATCTCTCACCTCAAACAAACTTGGATGAGCCTTTGCCAATTCATGTCCCAGCCTTGTCGTATAATACGCCATAGCCTGACAGATAGCACATCCATCCACAGGATGAGTGTAAGCGTGTAAGGCATCAATAATCATTGTCTCGGGATGCTTTGTATATTCCACCCGCAGGCAAGGATAGATACCCTTATGCTCACTATTTGTCGGGAAGAGCTGATGGGGGTGGAATGTCAGTTTTTCATTACCAACAAGTGTAAAAGGAATTGCTTGTGTAATGAGTTCTTTATTATCTAACACGGGGAGATAATGCTGTTCGCCATCACTCATTTTTCCATCCGTCACAATCACTTTACAAACGAGCAAGGAGGGCGTATTATTCATTGCTGGGGTATAAGAAAAACTTACCACCTGCGCACTATCACTCTTCAGTTGGAAGGCTTGTGTCTCTGAATAGATGACCTTCTCATTCTCTGCATTGAGGAGGATAAGCGTGGCTTTTCCATCTATATTTTTATCTGACACGTTAAATATTTTCGCACTCATACTTGCCTTATCTCCTATTCGAATGAATCGTGGGAGGTTCGTTTGAACCATCAGGTGTTTACGAGCCAATATCGATGAGCGAATCAATCCATACTTCATGTCTTGGGTATGTGCCAAGCCCATGAATTGCCAAGAGGTTACGCTCTCTGGTAAGGTGAAATTGAGCGTGACATTCCCCTCTGTATCGCTCATCAAATTAGGATAGAAGAAGGCAAGTTCCGTAAACTTCTTTCTTATCGGAAGATTTGTCAAATGTTGTAATTCTTCAGGGGAAAGAGTCAAAGTAGGGCTCGTCTTTTCTTCTGGGATATATATAGGAGAAATGGGGGCACGTGAGCCATAAAGGGAGGAAACATTCTTTACAACAGTCACACTTCCTGTAAGAGATTCTTTCTTCACAGAGCTATAACCTCTAACAACTACCTCCTGGAGTTGGTCACTGTTTTCTTTCATGGTCATATCCAATCGTGAACCATAGACCTTGCGCACAACACTCTGCATACCAATGTATGAGAACTGGAGCGTCTCGCCATAGTGCACCTTCAATCGGTAATGCCCATCAATGTCGGTCACAGTGCCTAATCCACTTCGTTCGCATGACATGACAGTCGCCCCTATGATGGGTTCTCCATCTTCACCAACAACCTTACCTTCAACGATAATTTTTGCACCTCCAGCTAGCCCCATATCTAAGGAAGGATAATTGTAAGTGATTGAGGGTGAGTGAGAATAAATGCTCATATAATAGGATAATAGCTTGTCCATTCCTAACCATTCGGCACGAACCTCGGTGAGTCGATCACCCAATGAAACTTCCATTGATTCTCGGCAATCCTATCTAAAGCCCTGTCATAGAGTGTCGCCATTAACTGGGCACGCACAGGATGACCATCGGGGGTTGAAACTTTCAGCGTCCATGTTTCTTTATCTCCTGGCACGAGTCTATCACGGAAAGTGGTCCATGAGAGATTCAAATTTTTATCATCGAGCCGACGATTAATCGTTTGATAAAAACTAAGGAATTGACCATCTACATAGTAAGCATAACAAATGGTCATACCATCTCCATATTCTGGACGATAAGTAAATGTGCGACTGACGATGGTATCGCTCAATTCTAACGTTCCATTTTCTAATGTTTTTTCAGGGGTAAAGATGGAATAAAGCACGTGGATATTTCTCTTGCTCGTGCCGACATAAACTTTTACAGAAGAATTATCACCTTCTCCAAAATCAGAGCCTGTGGCATAGAACCACCCATTCATCTCTTCACACGGGCGCTTATCATTTTCATCGAAGAGAATGAACGAATAACGAGCCGTATCACCTTCACAAGTCGCTATGAGCTCATTCCGACCTTTCTTTACATTTGCAGGCAAAGGTAGGGTGATAACACCGACAGAATGATTATCAGATTTGTCCGAAGGTTTCAATGTATATGTATCACTGGTCTCACAAGATTGAACATCACTTTCATAGCCTTTCAACCAATACTTAACTCGACCTTTCTGTAATACTCCACACCTGTTTGTAAGCAAGAAACAGAGTTGGGGCAAGTGATGAAGTTCTACTCGATAATCGCCATCTGATTGAATCGTAAGATGAGCCCGTTTGTCATCGGCATAGACGGTATAATTAAACGTCTGTTGTTCACCAGTTCCATCAGTAATCGTACCATTGATTGAGAAGAAATTACGTGACTCACCTGTCCTTACCAAATTATCGAGTTTCATTGGTATCAAGAATTGCCCTCTGTTATCAGTAAAGAGTGTATCTGGCTTGTATTAGATAGATAGCTTCTATTTACAATCACCCTCGCACGTCTTACAGGTTCGCCCATCAGGTTTTGAGCCTTACCTTCTAGCGTGATACTATCGCCTAAAGCATAGTACATTGTTGGTTTGGAAATCTCAATGGTGAATGTGGGGCGTTTGTATTCTTCCACACGGAAGGAAGCCACATTCCACCCTACTCCTATCGTATAAGCGCCATTGAGCGTTTTATTAGGTAAGGTGAAGGAGGTGTGTGCCGTGCCATAATCATCCGTAAAAATACTGACAGAATCGAGAATTTCTCCTTGCGGATTACGCAAGTATAGTTTTGTAAGTGCATTACTCCAAGCCTTTGTTTTTGTATGATTTATTTGATGACGTATAACCCCCACGTGGACAATCTGACCAGGGCGATAGACTCCTCTGTCAAGAAAAATATTCATACGTGTGGTATCTGCTTTGTCAAGATCATAATCACTCAATTGGTCCACATCAATGGGAGGAAGGTGAGAGCCTTCTGGCGTAATAACATATAAGGAGGTGGAATCTTCATAATCATAGAGACGTAATTCGCCCTGACCATTTACGGCTATCGGTTTACCCTTATCCAACTGGATAGAAGCATTGTGAATGGGCTGATTGTCTTTTGCTCGCACGATTGCCAACGAAGTGTATCACCAGCTTGTGGAAGGCTCATCAATCGAATGTCACTAACGAAAAACATTGTTCGCTCACCTATCGTCTTAGGATCAGTCTTCAATTCAAGAAGATACATACCAGCCTTGAGTTTTGGTAATTTAATTTCATCTCGATACTGACGTAAACGATTGGTATTTGTCAAATTATATGTTTGTGAAAAGCATTTCCTACTATGTATCGTTTCATTCTCCACCATATCGTCTATATCATTGTCTTCCCAATTAAGATTCTTCTCTTTAATTTTTCGCACAATTACCTTTACATTGTTTACATTCTTATACACCAACGTAAGCGTTCTCTCTTCATCAGTAGACCAAAGAGAACGCTCTTGGGCAAGAGATAGAGAGGAACGTGTCATGTCAGATACCATTTGTCGAAGAATATTGACACGAGGATAAGAAGTCCACTGACGAATGGCTCGCTCGGCATTAGCCAGTAAAACACTATCATTCACAAGTCCGTATTCTCGCTGGAGCTGACAATAGAGGATTGACGCCTCAGCCCCCTCCTTAATATCATGATAAGCCTGTGCAAGAGAATCTAACTGGTGAAGATAATTTGACTTTAAAAGACTGGCTTTATCCGTTGGAGCATTTTGTTTTAACATCTCTAGGGATGTAAAGAAGGTGGCTGGTCGATTACCCACACGCGAATAATAAGAATTGAGCGTGGAGAAATCACCCAAGGTATAGCCTATTATATGCAAGAGATCATAATGAAAATACTTGTCAATCGTATTCCTCTTTGTTTTCACACGTGTGTGCGCCAAGAGTTCGGGATGAGCCAAAGCCAGTTGAGCATACGCTTGTCCATCAGGGCTATCACTTTGCCCCAATGCACAAAGTAATGTACTATAAATGGAAGAGAGTACGGGCTCATTCTTACGCACAAATGCTTCACGTTTTTTCAATCGTTCGGCATAAGGCAAGAGACTATCTGGAGCCCAATTCATCGTCACCATACGACGTTCAACGCCAGCATTCAGAAGGATGTCATATCGTTTTTCGTGTTCAGCTTTTAGCATTAAATCGTCATACACTCGTATTGCATCCTGTGGTTTACTTTGTGCAATACTCTGCGCATTATTCCACATTTGTTCAATCTTCTGTGCTCTTAGACCGAGAGAAGAGAACATCAAAAAGGGTATCAATAAGCTTATAATCCTTCTCATCTTATGGTTATTTGAGTAAATAAATTTCAAAATAAGATTACTTAGACAGAATGACGTTTTTTTAGACAGAATGACGTTTTTTTAGACAAAATGACAAAAAGAACATATTGTTATGACAGATTATAATTTTAGACAGAATGACGTTTTTTAGACAAAATGACAAAAGAACATATTTTTGAATGACATATTTTGAAACACAAGACTTGAAGCATTGAATTTTAAAGGTCAATGATTCAAAACGCAAAGGTAATTGATACAATGCTCAAAGATCAATGAAACAATGCTTTAAAAGCAATGTTCCAAGTTCAATGCTTAAAAGGTCAAAGCTCAATGGGCTATTACTCGTATTTCAATAGATATGCGATGTTAGCCTTCTCAAACTTATTCAATTCGCGTGGATTAACCTCATTCTTCGTTGGGCGATACCATGATTGAGAAAGGAAATATCTACGAAGACGAGCGTCTTGGAATCGACGACCATGACGCGCATAAATAGAGTTCTTCAAAAACTCTTATCTGACCACGATCAAGATATGCGATGTCGTTATAAGTAACATAACGTAAAGACAAGTAATCGTATTGCGTTCCCCAAACAACACCTGGTTGATAATTACGATAGGTTGTTGTGCGTCTTGGAATAGATGGTATCTGAGCCATTGCGCTTAATGATAACAAACAGAAGGATACCATGAAGAATACTTTTCTAAATAATTTTGCTTTCATAATTACGTTTATTTGATGACTGCACAAATATAAATATTTTATTTGAAAATAACAAGTAAACGAGTGAATAAGTAAACGAGTAGACAAGTGAGCGAGTTAACAACTCGAATACTTGCTTACTTGCATTATTAATCGTATCTTTGCGGATATAAACACCTAACACCTATGTAAAATGAAACAGAACTTAAAGAATGTGATGATTGCCGTAGGGCTTGTTTGTACGGCTCTTACAGGGCAAGCACAAACGTCGAAGGCACATAGTGCACAGATTGTTAGTAATTCACTTATGAAACAGAGTACATTACCTTTCAATGCCCCTGATTTCAGTAAAATCAAGGGGAATGATTATCTTCCAGCTATTCGCACGGCGATTGATGAACAGAGGGCTGAGATAAAAAAAATTACAGATAATAAGCAAAAGCCAACCTTCACTAACACCATATTGGCTTATGAACGGAGTGGAAAAAACCTAGAGCGTATATCAAATATTTTCTATGCATTGGTATCAGCTGATAAGACACCCGAAATAGAAAAAGCGCAAGGAACTATCGTTCCATTGATGACCGACTTTGAGAATGAGATTAAATTTAATCAGAAGTTCTTTCAACGTGTAAAATATGTTTACGACCATGAGTACACAAAGCTCACGGGAGAAGACAAGAAACTACTGGAAGTGGTTTATAAAAGTTTTACTCATGCCGGGGCTTTACTTCCAAAAGAGAAGATGGCTCGTATGCAGGAGATTAATAAGGAGTTAGCCACTCTCCAACAAGAGTTTGGTGATATGTTACCCAAGGCTGGAAACGAGGCCACTGTATGGGTCAACGATATCAAAGAGCTATCAGGATTGAGCGAGGCTGATATTGCCCAATGTAAGAAGGATGCAGAGAGTCGTGGTGGAAAAGCGCCTTATTGTATTGTAATTACAAATACCACCCAACAACCAATCCTTGCTAGTCTTGATAATCGTAATCTGCGTGAGCGTGTTTATAATGCGTCTATCCATCGCACGGATGGCACAGGGGCTTACAACACCTTCCCTATCATTGTAAAGATTGCTCGCTTGCGTGCAGAGAAGGCTCAACTAATGGGTTATAAGAATTATGCGTCTTATTCGTTGGAGAATACGATGGCGAAAAATACAGACAATGTATATGCTTTTCTCCGTCAGATGATTGAGGCTTATCAACCAAAGTCAGAGGCGCAAACAAAGGCGATTGAAGAGTATATGAATAAACTAGTGAACAAGTTGACGGGTGAACAAGTTAATGCAAGTAACTCATCAACTTCTCTCCAACCTTACGACCGCTTCTATTATTCGGCAAAGATGAAGAAGGACCAGTATAGCTTTTCTGATGATGACGTGAAGCCTTACTTCAATCTTGACTCAGTCCTTGTGAATGGTATCTTCTATGCCGCTCATCGTGTCTATGGTCTTAGCTTCCGTGAGCGCAAGGATATCCCTACTTATAACAAGGATATGAAAGTGTTTGACGTGCTTGATGCTGATGGTAAGCAATTAGCTTTATTCTATTGCGATTACTTCCGTCGTCCAACAAAACGAGGTGGTGCATGGATGAGTGCTTTCCTCAAACAAAGTTCAGATAGAAATCAAAAACCATTAATTTATAATGTATGTAACTTTGCGAAAGCACCTGAGGGTCAACCAACGCTTTTAACGTGGGATGAGACTCAAACAATGTTCCACGAATTTGGACACGCTTTGCATGGTATGCTTTCTAATTGTAAATATAATACATTGAGTGGTACTGCCGTGTCACGTGATTTCGTTGAAATGCCATCACAATTCAATGAGTCGTTCGCCAGCATTCCAGAAGTATTCAATCACTATGCACGTCATTACAAAACCAACGAACCAATGCCTGATGCTTTGCGTGAGAAGATGCTCGGTTCACTCAATTTCCTTTCAGCTTATTCATTGGGCGAGAATCTTGCAGCTACTTGCTTAGACATGGCTTGGCATTGCCTCTCACCTTCTGAAGTGCCGACGGCTCAAGAAGCACCAGAATTTGAAAAGAAAGTATTGTCAGAAATTGGTCTACTGAACAATCAAATTCCACCACGCTATTCCACTTCTTACTTCAACCATATCTGGGGTGGAGGCTATGCGGCTGGTTATTATAGCTATCTATGGAGTGAGGTATTAGCAGTAAATATTGCTGACTATTTTGCGGAACATGGAGCATTAACACGCAAGGTGGGTGACGACTTCCGACAGAAGATTCTCTCACGTGGAAACACTCGAGATCTAATGACAATCTTCTCCGATTTCACAGGTCTGAAAGCACCTAACACAAAGGCTTTATTGAAGGCAAGGGGGATGTAAAAGTCTCCCTCAACCGCCTCCATCAGTAATGCTGTGTTATCGAAGTCGATATGCGTCGCAAATGCGTGGGATTGAGCATGAAGAATATTAAACAATAGAATATGAATCAAACAAAGAAAATCCTTGCCTACTTAGGTTGTATTGCGTTTACCATCTTAGGCGTATGGCTTCTTACCATAGATGACACCACAACAATGTATTCCCTTTGGAAACTAAGAGTTGCTGGCATCCTCTCCATCATCTTCTTTGGTGGAGGCGGTTTATTTATGGCTTATAAAAAGGTAAAACTTCTCATAAACCATAAGAAAGAAATAGAATTTACCGATAGAGGTATCTCTATCTGGGGAGCTGAGGAAATATTATGGAATGAGATAGCCGACTTCTCCCTAATACGTTTTAAAGGTAACAGGTTGATAACCATTCAGATGAAAGACCCTGAAAAGGTTATCGCAAACGAATCTTCGTGGATAAAACGCAAGACTATGGAGTATAACCTCAAGACTATCAGCGCCCTCTACTCCTTTCCTGCCTATATGATGGATGGACGAGCTGAAGAAGTACTTGCATTGTGCAAACAGAAGTTGGTAAAACATATACCCACCTCCTACTCCTCCCGAAGGGAGGAGGGATGATTACTCCTATCTGCGTATAAGACAATACCCACTTCACTATTCAAGCCCTCCTCCCTTTGGGAGGGGTTGGAGTTATAGCTATGCATGACATTATTGGAAGCTTTATAGGCTTAACATTGGTTCATATAGGTGCTGCACTTCGCTTCGTCTATCATCGCTTTATTATCAGAGACAAATATAGTTATCATTCTCTGATAACAGAATCGCCAGTGTTTGATTGCTCCAAAGAATCATACAAGGAACAATTCAAGAGATGGAAGCAGAGACAAATTCAACGTAATCAAGCATACGATATAGAACTGGATGAGGAACAACAACAAACACTCGAAATGTTTCTCAAAGAGGGTAGAAGTAAGAAAGAGATAATACAAGGTATGATTGAAACTGGCGAATTAAAGCTAATAGATATTGACATTTACCCTCGTAATCCCGAATACTTCTCCAATCGTGTCCTTGATGGTATCATTGGTTTATGCTTCCTTATCATATTAATCTTTATCATTCATTACATCTAAATCAAAAGAATATGAGCGATAATCTCTTTAGCTATTACCCACTTCCAACTCCTCCCGAAGGGAGGAGGGGTGATTACTCCTATCTGCTAAAAGACAATATCCACTTCACTATTCAAGCCCTCCTCCCTTCGGGAGGAGCTGGAGGTGGGTATTAGAGGTGAATATTCTCTTCTCCCTTAAAAATAATAAAGACAAACTATGGGAATGCTTTTTGTTCTTATTTTCTGGGCAATCGTTTTTGTAGTTCTATCCCTTATATTAGGACTGATAACGTTACCTTTCTCTTACTTTCTTTGCAAAAAGCAAAGGAAGAAGAAGATGGTTCTATCATTCCTCACACCAGGAATATTTATTGGGATATACACTGCAAGTAGTTTAGTGTGTATGATTATCATTGCTATCATTCTTGGTTCTGACATTGGTATAGGTGATGGCTGGGCTATGCCACTAAAGAATGGTTATGAACTTACCTCAGTTGATACGCCCGAATATGCTAACATCAATCGCAGAAACGATCCGGAATGCCTTATTGATGGGATTACACATATACAAGTGGTTGGAGACTCTGTCATAGGAAAAGGGGCTGATGGAAACTACTTCATCTTCAACCTAAAAAATGGTGATAAGGAAGATAACCTAAGCTATCAAAATCTCACAATAAAAATGAAATCAAGACCCATTACACTCGTTAATAATAATACCTACTATTGGGAACAACGCAAAGTACCCTATATAATTGCGGGCATCTTTTGCCTTCTTATAACCATTTTAGCAATAAAAACTCTTTGGCGAATAGGTCTAATTTACTAAGCTTTTATTTCATATATGTAACTTACCATTATTCCAACCCAAACCCTAAGATACATCAAAAACTACACAAAATGTATCTATCTAGCCCTCCTCCCTTCGGGAGGAGATGGAGGTGGGTATCCAAAAAAAAGAGGATTCCTCCGCAGAAGAATCCTCATAATCTTTAGAAGTCACCAACCTCCCTACCCAGTCCCTGCCTTAGCAAAGACTTAGAGGCGGGCTCTATTCTTTCCCTCCTTGAAAAAGCCAGACAAATAAATAGGAGTAAGCAATAACTCTCCCACTTCAGTATCTAGCCCTCCTCCCTTCGGGAGGAGCTGGAGGTGGGTCTTACTTTACCTTGTCAACAATAGCCTTAAAGCTTCCTGATTGTTAACAGCGAGGTCAGCGAGCACCTTACGGTTGATCTCGATACCAGCCTTGTGCAATGCACCCATCAACTGGCTGTAGCTCATATCATAAAGACGAGCAGCAGCGTTGATACGCTGAATCCACAATGCGCGGAAGTTACGCTTCTTGTTACGGCGGTCACGATAAGCATAAGTCAAACCCTTCTCATAGGTATTCTTTGCTACCGTCCAAACATTTTTACGGGCACCATAGTAACCCTTAGTCTGCTTCAGAATTCTTGTTCTCTTTGCTTTTGAAGCAACATGATTGACTGATCTTGGCATAGTTTTTCTTTCCTTTTAATTTGTTTGACTAATGAATTAACGAAGTCTGAGCAAGTCGCGTACCTGCTTCAAGTTTGTACCATCCACGAGCGTCTGGTGAACAAGATTTCTCTTCTGTTTCTTTGTCTTCTTAGTCAGAATGTGACTGTGGTAAGCGTGATGACGTTTAATCTTACCAGTACCGGTGAACGTGAATCTCTTCTTTGCGCCGGAATTTGTCTTCTGTTTTGGCATTTTTGTAAAATTTAAAATTGTTATTTATATTCATCTGTGGCAACGTATATACCAGGACGTTACGCACAGGTTGCCCATGTCGCCCCTCATAACGAGGAGACACCCAACGGGCGTTAGTCAATATTCAGTTTCTTCAATGCGTCAGCACCATTCTTAGCGTTGGCAAACAAACCGCCATCCATCTTTGGCTCCTCGCTGACGCCCTCAGCACCTGCCTTCGCACCAGCCTCTGCCTCCTCACGGTCGCGCTTCTGCTGACTCTTCTTGGCAACACCTGCCTTCTTAGGTGCAAGATAGAGGAACATCTTCTTACCTTCGAGCTTCGGAAGCTGCTCTACCTTTGCAAGCTCCTCAAGATCGTTGGCAAAACGAAGTAGCAACACTTCGCCCTGCTCCTTAAACAGAATCGAACGACCACGGAAGAACACGTATGCGCGTACCTTATTACCTGCATTGAGGAACTCCTGCGCATGCTTGAGCTTAAACTTATAGTCATGCTCATCCGTCTGAGGACCAAAACGAATCTCCTTCACCTCCTGCTTAACCTGCTTCTGCTTCATCTCCTTCTGATGCTTCTTCTGCTGGTAGAGGAACTTAGAATAGTCGATGATACGACAAACCGGTGGCTGTGCGTTAGGAGAAATCTCCACAAGGTCAACTCCCTCTTTCTGAGCCAATTCCAACGCTTTTCGCGTAGGCATAACCTCAGCTCCATCATCACTTACCACACGTACTTCCCGAACGCGAATCAGCTCGTTCACGCGGTACTTCATTTTCATTTTGTCATTCTTCATTCAACTATTTTAATGTGTTTAAATTCGCTAAACGCGTGCAAAGTTACTATTTTCCAAACGATTATCCAAGCATTTTTAGTTATATTTTTCACATATAGAGCAAAAAGAAAAGAAGAAGCCCCACCCAGCCTCCCCGAAGGGGGAGGAGTGCCTATGCCCGCAAAAGATTCAAAAATATTGTATCTTTCAGATAATCAATAGAATAAGAAAGAATAAAGAATAAAAAGGGTTACGAGTTGGAAACAAGCGAGTTTCTTTCCAATTCTTTATTCTGCAATGCTTCAAAGAACACTTAATCTTCTGATGCAAAGATAATCATTTTCCTGTGAAAAGCTATAAGAATTGAAGAAAAAAACTTGTTGCTCCATATTTTTTACTTTCCAATAACTACAAACGGTTAAAAAGATAGTATACAGCCATAAATATAGCACAAAATGAGCGGTTTAGTGAAATAGAATTGTTATCTTTGCACTTGATAATTGTTAATCAAAGGTCCGGAAGATGAAACTGAACAGAATAAAACTCGTGCTTGTGGAAAAAGAAGTTTCCCAAACGCAATTGGCAAAGGATTTGGGTAAAAGTTTCAGCACAATCAATTCGTATTGTAGTAATCGCAAACAGCCCTCCTTGGACTTGCTGAATAAAATAGCAGAATATCTATCCGTGAATATCAAGGACTTAATTGTCGATAATAAGTAAGCAGGTATGGAAGAAAAAATATCAAAGTCAGCTTTCTGCGAAGACAGCAGAGTAAAATTTCCAACTCTTATGCACCTTATGGGCATGGGATTCAAATATGTTTCTCTTAAAGGCCTGAAAACAAAGTATGTCATTGCTCCTAAGACGGAGTTTGACCCTCTCACGAATATTCTGACAGACTATTTCACGGAAGCCTATAATAAGCTCAATCCAAATGTAGAAATAGGAGCGGCAGGAAAGCTACTTGCAAAGATACAGTCTTCACTAATGAATGACGATTTGGGACGACAATTCTATAATGAAATCCTGCTTAATACAGGCGAGAGAATCATAGATTTGTCCTCACCTGCAAATTTCTACAAGAACAATACTTTCCAAGTAACTACTGAAATGACATGTGGTGATAAGGATAGTGACAACTATCGCCCAGACATTACGCTTTTTGTTAATGGGTTACCTTTGGCTTTTATCGAAGTAAAGAAAGAAAACAATCACAAAGGAATACTGGCGGAAACCGACCGTATGAAACAACGCTTCGTAAATCCCAAATACAGGCGTTTTCTTAACCTTACCCAAATTATGGTATTCAGCAACGATATGGAATACGACAACAACGAGGTAACTCCAACTATCGGTGCTTTTTATGCCACAATCGGTAAGAAAAACACCAAATACAACTGTTTCCGTGAGGAAGGACAGGATAGTTTCCCCATAGAACGGCATATTCGGCAAGTAACCCTGCAAGAGGAGGAAATCCTGTTGCGTGATAGCAATGTGCCTCAATACAAGAATAGCAGTGAGTACAAAACAAATTGCCTTGCCAATACCCCAACCAAGCGTATGTGCGACAGTCTGTTCTCTTTCAATCGTTTCCACTTTCTACTGAAATACGGCATAGCCTATGTGGATTACACAAATGGACTCCAAAAGCATATTATGCGCTATCCGCAACTGTTTGCGACCAAAGCCATTGAACGCCATTTGGAAGCTGGAAAGACAAAGGGTATTATTTGGCACACGCAAGGAAGTGGCAAGACTGCCTTGTCTTTTTACAATGTAAAGTATCTGACGGACTATTATTCCTCGAAAGGGATTGTTCCCCAATTCTTTTTCATTGTTGACCGTTTGGACTTGATGATACAAGCCCAAAGAGAGTTTTCATATAGGGGGCTCAAAGTCAATTCGGTGCAAACAAAAGATGATTTCGCAAAGATTATCAGCAGTGGACTGACCACACAGAACAGAGAGGGCAAGTCAGAGATAACTGTCGTGAATATACAAAAGTTTTCCAACGACTCAAAGGCTTTGCCAAAGAACGCCTATAATGTCCCTGTGCAGCGCATCTACTTCATTGATGAGGCGCACCGCAATTACAGTCCTGATGGATGTTTTCTGAAAAATCTTATATCCAGCGACAGTAATGCTGTGAAAATAGCTTTGACGGGTACACCCATCATCAGCAAGGAATACAACACGAAGGACATTTTTGGAGATTACATACACACTTATTTCTACAATGCCTCCATTGCGGACGGCTATACGCGTCGCCTGATACGTGAAGATATAGGCTCCAATTATAAATCAGGTTGCAAGAGGCTTTGAACAGCATCCGCGTAAAGTCACATAGCGTGAAGGAAAGCGATGTGTATGCACACAGAACATACGTTCAGCCACTCCTTGACTATGTGATAAATGATTTGCAGCAGTTTCGTGTCAAAAACGAAGACAACACTTTGGGTGGTATGGTGGTATGCAACAGCAAGGAGCAAGCGCAAATGATGTACAGGCTTTTCCTTGAAAAGTATGCCGAAGAAACCGAACTTGACAATGAAAGGGATGAGGATGGAGCAACGGTATATCGCAGTATTAGCGCAGGAGAGATGGAGGCCAAGAAGACCCCTTGCAGAAAAGGCTGCTATCGTGCGGCACTGATAACCTATGACAGCTTTGACAAGGAAACAAGAGCAAAGTGGATAGAACTTTTCAAAGACGGTAAGATAGATTTGCTTATCGTGTTCCAAATGCTTCAAACGGGTTTTGATGCACCTCGTCTAAAGAAGCTCTACCTGCACCGTATGGTTAAGGAGCACAACCTGCTCCAGACGCTGACCCGTGTCAATCGGCCTTACAAAGAAATGAAGTATGGCTATGTGGTGGACTTTGCCAACATAGAAGAGGAATACAGCAAGACCAACCGAGAATACCAAGAGGAGCTTGAGCATGAAGTAGGGAAAGACAACCTCAAGCATACCGATCGGCTTCTTGTAACTATGGAGGAAGCCAAATCAAGAGTTGATGAGGCAAGAAAAGTGCTTGCCCCCTATGAGTTGGGGAATCCTGAGATATTCTCCCGACAACTCAACATGGAGGACGACCGAGAAGTGATCCGCAGCATTGTGCGTTCACTTGAAGATATGCGCAGCTTGCAGAATATGCTTACCGCACAAGGTTCTGAGGCAGAGGCAGTCGTTGAAATTAGTGACATCCATAACTTAATAAAGCTGCCCGAAATCGTTTGGACTTGCTGGGCTTTATTGATAATGCTGACGAGAAATCCAATACTCGCCAACTTCTTAACGTGGCTTTAGAGAACATCGAGTTCTCCTTTGAGAAACGGGGAGAGGGAGAGTTGGAGATACAGGAGCAATACAGGCAGTCGGTAGAGCATGCACGTAGGCAGTTACAAGCATGTATGGATACCGAAGACCCTGAATACCGCTCCATTTTAGAAGAGTTTCTTCGACTTTTCCGCAGGAAGGAAATGGAATCACAAGAAGAGTTCAATATGCACGATAAAGTTCAGAATGTCAATGATATTCTGAAGCGCATCAAGCGATTGAACGAGCGTGATGCCTTGGAAGCCATTAAATATAATGGTGATACAAAGTTCGTGCGAGTAGAGAAACGCCTGAAAGAAAAAGACAAGGAAGAGATTGAACATAAGACATCGCCTCGTAATTATGCTTGGACAGAAGAAAAAGAGAAAATGACCGTTATCCTCCTTGCCATCAAGGAGGATGTGGATGATGTGTATTTCCATAATCAGGCAATACTTGAAGTACCAGCTTACTTCAAGAGAAACATACTTACATACGTTACACGCCATTTCAAAGAAGGGCAAATCAACACCGATCGTGAAGTGCGGAAATATGTAAGTGAGGTTATCAACAGAGAATACCAAGTAACAAGATAAACATGGGCAATATAGAAGAAATAAAACAGCAAACGTATGCTCTTATTGACGGATTGAAGAGTACTACAACCAATAACGGCTTGGCAGGAAGTGGCAACGAGTATGTAGTCATCGTAGAAACGTTCCTTTATAAGTTCCTCAACGACAAGTTTATTTACGAGGCAAAGAAAGAAAAGCCTGATTTGGCAACGGCTGATGATTTCTTTGCGGCTTTGGATGCTATGACCGAAGATGAATACGAGGAAATGTGCGACAGCATGTTTGACACTATTATTCTGAAAAAAGAACATCTGATACCTTTCCTTGCCAAAAGGCAGAATGAGGATAAGTTTGCGGAGCTGTTTGATTCCACATTGGAGAGTATCGCCAATGAAAATGAGGAGATTTTCTATATTCTCAATGATGACGAAACGAGAATATCCATTATGAAGCCTATTTCAGATGTGGTGTCTGGTGGTACGAACAAGAAAAATGCTTTCTGTCGTTCACTAATTGGCGATGTAGCAAGTTTCTCCTTTGAGAATGCTTTTGAGGCAGGCTATGATTTCTTCTCTACGATATTCGAATACCTTATCAAGGATTACAATGCAAATGGTGGGGGTAACTATGCTGAATACTACACCCCTCACTCCATTGCCGCAATCATGGCAAAACTGCTTGTTGCCCCATCTGAAGATGTGAGAAGTGTTACTTGCTACGACCCCTCCGCCGGAACGGGTACATTGGTTATCGCCTTGGCTCATGCTATAGGTGAGCAGAACTGTACGGTTTACACACAGGACATCAGCGACAAGTCTTCTACAATGATGATGCTGAACCTGATACTCAACAGCATGAGCCACTCGCTCACACATGTCATACAGGGCAATACATTGAAACACCCATTCCATAAGAACGAGGATGGATCTTTACGGAAGTTTGACTATATAGTCAGTAATCCACCTTTCAAACTCGACTTCTCCGACTATCATAGCGATTTGAAGAACGACACCTATAAGGGCCGTTTCTTCGCTGGGGTTCCCAATATCCCCAACAAGAACAAGGCGGGGATGGAGATTTATCTCTGTTTCTTCCAACATTTGCTTTACAGTCTGAAAGATGATGGCAAAGCAGCTATCGTTGTCCCTACAGGATTCATCACAGCCAAGAGTGGTATCGCTTACAAAATACGTAAGCATTTGTTAGATGGGGAAAAACCTATTTTGCGTGGCGTTGTGAGTATGCCAAGTAATATCTTTGCCAATACAGGAACAAATGTAAGCGTTGTTTTCATTGACAAGTCAGGAGTGGATAAACCAGTATTGATAGATGCAAGCAAGCTTGGAGAGACCATTAAAGACAATGGTATACAGAAAACAAAATTACGTGCAGAGGAAATAGATAAAATCGTAGAAACTTTCCGCAACAAGAAGCCGTAGAGGATTTCTCTGTTACACCTTCATTTGACGAGATTAGAGAAAAAGGCTATAGTTTCTCCGCAGGGCAGTATTTCGACATCAAGATTGACTATGTGGATATTACCGAAGAAGAATTCAAAGCTCGTATGGCTTCTTTCCGTCAGACACTTACCGAGCAGTTTGCCGAAAGCCACAGACTTGAAACAGAAATCATGCGCCAGCTTGATAGCTTGAAATTTAACGAGTAAATTAGCTTATGGAGCAACATCATATATCACAAGCATACGAAATTGCGGCTGAAACCATAAAGAACGCTATTCTGCAAGGACAGTATGAAGCTGCCAAAGGTGTTAATCGCATTCAGTTGGCAACCTATTTCAGTGTGGGCAAATATGTTTCGGCTAACACTCGACAAGGAGTGTGGGGGACCGGTGCATTGGAAGCCATAAGTACCCGATTGCGCCAATTACTGCCAGGACTGCGAGGATATTCAGCAGATAGCCTTAAACTGATGCGTATCTTCTATGAAGAATGGAAAGAATTGGATGCTACATCTTTGGAAGCCGAAAAAGAAAAAGATAAATCGTTAATTGCGATTCACGATTTAGACAATATCGAAAATTTTCAGTTATCAATTCGTGAATTGCAATTCACAAATTCGGTAGGTTTCCCAATAGACGATTTTTTCAAGGTTCCATTCACCCATCACTCACGTATTCTTGCCAAAGTTAAGTCGCTTGATGAACGTTTGTACTATATCCATCGCTGTGCCGAGGAACATATGTCAGTGGAAACTCTGAAGAAGGCGATGGCAAACGACGACTACCACCATCAGTCCGACATGCCCAACAACTTTACAGCCACTATCAGTAAAGGTGATTTGGCACGCAAGGCGGTTATGGCGTTCAAGGATGAGTACTTGCTGAACTTTATCAATGTTGAGGAAATAGGAGAACGTGATGCCGCGGATATAGACGAGCGTATGGTGGAACAGCAAATCATCCACAATATCAAGAAGTTTATTATGACCTTTGGGCACGACTTTGCCTTCGTTGGCAATCAATATCGTATGGAGATATATGGCGTGGAGCATTTCCCCGACCTCGTATTCTTTAATCGAGAACTCAATGCTTTGGTTGTAATCGAATTGAAAACAGGAGAGTTCAAAACCTCCTATCTTGGACAACTCAATGCCTATCTTGCCATTGCTGACGACAAGATACGCAAGCCGCATGAAAACCCAACGATAGGCATTGTGCTTTGCCGAAGCGCAAACAAGAACTACGCAGAGTATATGGTGCGCCAATATGACAAGCCTATGGGAGTAGCTACCTATAAGACATCGGCAGAAATGCCAGAAAAACTGCGTAAAGCCCTGCCAAGTATTGATGAACTTGAAAAATTGTTACAAAATGATAGATAAAGAGGATGTTGAAAAACTTTTAAGTTTACGTGCAGATGGCAATTTATATCATCGAGAGAGCCAAACTTTAGAGTTTAAGGAAGCTTTTAATTTTGCTGGCCTTGCTGAGTACTTTCGCGATTTTTCAGCTTTCGCTAATAATAAAGGAGGCTGGCTTATTTTTGGTGTGAAAGACAAGCCAAAACGTGAATTGATAGGTCTTAGTGAAAAATCTTACAATCAGATAGATAAGTTAGACCCTGAAAAGATTTCTGGTTTTTTGTTGGATATTTTTGCTGGAAATATCCAATGGGAACATGAGGTTTTCTCGTTTAACGGTCAAAATTTTGGAGTCTTCTATATACAAGAAGCAAAGATAAAACCTGTTATTTGCAAAAAAGACGAGGGCGATATCAAAAATGGAGAAATATATTTTCGATATGGGGGCAGAACTCAAAAGATTCAATACCCAGAGCTTGAAGCCATAATTAATCATAGAATAGAGCGACAGAACCAACAATGGATTGACTTGGTTTCTAAAATTGGAAAATCTGGCCCTCAGAATGCTGCGATATTAGATTTAGATAAGGGATCTATTTCTAAAAACGATTCTCAAATATTAGTGGTGGATGACGAACTTGTACGAAGTATAAATTGGATTAAAGAAGGTGCTTTCTCTGAAAAAGAAGGAGCACCCACTTTAAAACTGATTGGAGAAGTTCAGCCTATTGATACGATCGAAGTTGTTAAGAAAGAAAGAGTTAATCGATTAAAAGAATACCCTTTGTCTGCAATAGAATTAGCAGATAAAATCAAGTCAAAAAGTTCTATCAATAAAAATGACATATGGAGAATTATTAACGAAAAATCACATAAAGGATAATATCGATTATTCTATATATAATTTTAGAAATAAAAAGTCAAGAAGAAATTTATGAACAAAAAGGTGAAATACCTAAAGGCGTACCTTCTATCTACAAAAGAAACAGCTGTTGATTATATCATAAAGATATATAATAATGAACATTAATACTTCTATCTCCACAATGAAAAAATATAAACTCAAGGATATTGCCACAGTAGAAATTAGTAGTGTTGATAAAAAGGCAAAGGAGAGTGAAATGACTGTCCGACTTTGTAACTTTACTGATGTTTACTACAATTGGGCTATAACAAGGGGAAAACATGATAGCTTTATGATGGCCACTGCCAACCAAAGAGATTAGTCGCTTTCTTCTAAAAAAAGGGCAAGTGGCACTTACTAAGGATAGCGAAACACGTTTCGACATTGGTATTGCCACCTACATAGCTAATGATTTTGAGGATGTCATATTAGGCTATCATTGTGCCTTAATTACGCCTGATGAAACAAAAGCACTTGGCTGTTATCTCAATGCTTTTTTACACTCAGAAATGAGCCGCAAATATTTTGCAAATAGCGCAAGTGGAAGTGGGCAGCGTTATACATTGTCTGTCCAAACAATAGAAGATATGCCTATTCTTCTACCCCCAATAGAAGAGCAGAAACGAATAGGAGAACTTTTCACTAACATTGACCGTAAAATTGAAATCAATCGTGCGATAAATCATAATTTAGAAGCAATGGCGAAGCAACTCTACGACTACTGGTTCGTGCAGTTTGATTTCCCAGATGAGAACGGCAAACCATATAAAAGTAGTGGGGGCAAGATGGTTTGGAATGAGAAACTGAAGAGAGAAATACCTAAAGATTGGTGTACAGCTGGTATATTTGATGAATTATCTGTGCAATATGGCTTCCCTTTCTCTACAGAGTTATTTACAGAGACTCCCACGAATATTCCGATTGTCAGAATTCGTGATATAGTAGAAAATAGTATCTCTGCTTATTCAAGTGAGAAAACTGACATAAAATATAAGTTGCAGAAGCAAGATTTGTTAATCGGTATGGATGGTAATTTCCATATGAATTATTGGAATGATAATATCTCCTATCTTAACCAACGGAGTGTAAGACTAAGAGCAAAAATAAGTTCGACTGTTTCAATCCTACAGGCTAGGTTTGACATTGCACCATACATAAAAGCTAAAGAATTGAGAGCAAAAGGCTCTACTGTAGGTCATCTTTCTGACAAGGATTTAAAGGATTTGTATGTATTAGTTAGCCCCAATCATCAAATCAGAAAAATATTTGATAACTTGTTAGTGAAGATAATAGAGAATCGATGTGAAACAACTGCCTTATCTACGCTACGCGACTCACTTCTCCCCCTTCTAATGAACGGACAAGTCTCGACTAAATTATGATTTATCGAACGATTAAGGGCTATTTTATCTTCAAATGCTTCTAAGCAATTAACTATGGCTATTTGTTTTTCAATTGGATATGGCTCAATCTCAATGGTAGAGAGGGCTATATCTAATTGGAGATTCTTTATGCCCGATGTTTTTCCCTCGAAATTGAAAAACACGCCACTATTATACAGATACTGCCAATACTGGTAGATAAAATATGAGTTCCAACCGTCTTTTACCCTAAAAGCAACGCAAAAATTGGAACAAACTACGTCCGTTGATGCAGAAAATAGGCTTTCGGAGATGTAAATGGCGCGTCCTGTTGATTGGGTTGGGCTTCCGCCTGATTTCTCTATTACAATATCTCCTACTTTGAGTAATTTCTGTTGAAATGAGCGGTCAGAGACATATCGAAGAGGAATATTGGTAAATTCATTGTTACTTATGGGCACGATATCTGCTCCTCTCACACAAGAAACGGCATGAGGGGCTTCTAAACTTGGGGATTCGTTTCCCCAATCTCCGGCAATAAAAACATCTATAATCTCTGATAACTTCATTCTTTTTTTATTTTACTGCAAAGATACAGCTCTCGAAGCAAAATAACGAAGAAATCAAAGATAAATGGGCTCTCTCAGCCTATATACTTTCGATGTGCCATTTTTACATTTGCCTGATTGACCATAGCATAATGCAATGTGGTATCAATCTTGACATGGCCTAATAGTCGTTGCACCTGTTCTATGGGCATTCCTTTATCAATAGCCATAGTAGCTAAGGTTCGGCGGAACTTGTGTGGATGTACCTTGTTCAATCCTGCACGTTTGCCAAGTTGCCGCAGTCGTGTTTCTACTCCTCCTATCGTCAGCCTATTGTAGGGCATGGACAGAGATACGAAAAGGGCAGGATTATTGTCCGATCTACTTTCAAGATACCGTTTGAGATGTATTTTTGTCCGTGCATTGAAATAGACCTCTCGTTCCTTGTTACCTTTGCCAAAGACAACACATTGCCGCTCGTGGAAATCTATGTCTTCACGGTTCATCTTAGCCAATTCGCCAACACGCATACCAGTAGAGGCTAATAAATCAATCATTGCCAAATCTCTGATCTCATGACAGGTATCGCGCAATACTTCTATATTCTCATCGCTTATTACTTCTTTAACAAGACTCTCTGTACGTACTTTGTGAATACGACGTACAGGACTTTTGGCTATATAATCTTCATCCTCTAACCACGCAAAGAAACTGGAAAAAATGCGTCTTAGGTTGTCTATTGTAACACGACTTATTCCTCGCTCCTCTTGATAGCACGCAAGATAAGTGCGGATATCATTTGTTCCGATGTCACCTATTTGTTTTTGTTCACAGTTTAACAAGGCTTCAATAGACGATTGATAATAGCATAATGTTTTCTCCGAGCAACCCTCTATCTTCTTTGCAGAAATAAAGGCTTTTAATAGTTCGCTATTAGTTTGCTCTTGTTGTTGTTCTTCACTTTCTGTTGGCATCATTACCACTTGTTCAAAGGCTGTTAGCAACACCTCTTGCAACCTAACTTGTTGCTTTGAGTCTAAACTATCGGACATCTCTGTAAGAATGTACTTTACTATTTTCTCTTGCATTTAATAGTTATTTTGGTGATACATCATAATAACGAAAAAATCGGAGAATCCAGAAAGATTAAATCATAATTTAACGACGCCTGACCATTCATTAGGAGCGGAAGCAGTTCATTGCGCTGCTTATCCAACGATTCGATTTCAAATCCGATTTCCATCTGCTTATTAAAGATAGGTTTACAAATCACTTCAAAGCGTTCTATCATATCATTGGATGGGACAACTACAGGCAAATTGAACAATTCGTCTTTGGTTATCGAACCGAAAGTTGTTCCTGCTGTATTTAGATTGTCAAAGCGGACTTTCAGATAATGTACTACATAGTAAATGTATGTTATTGACCCTATCATTGAATTTATGGCAGATAAGCCTCGACCAATGCAACAATCAGAATTGGCTATATTGACAGCACCAACTGGAGCTCTTACACTCATTAGAATATCGCCTTGTTTTGCATACCTTGTTGGTGACGTTGTATACATTCGCACAGATGGAAAACGGATTCCAAAATCGGTACTACCCTGATAGAAAATTTCGCCTTCACCCGTTTCATTGTAACTGGAACCATCTGGAGATTGCCCCATTGTGATATTGGCAATATCAGCAAATATGCCATCATTCCACCCTTCAGGAATGTTTCTTTTTAAGTTTTCGTTGTAAACCATGGCACCACCACTGCTTTTATATGGTTTGCCGTTCTCATCTGGGAAATCAAACTGCACGAACCAGTAGTCGTAGAGTTGCTTTCGCCATCGCTTCTAAATTATGATTTAGCGTATCAAACCTCCTTTTTCTTTCTGAATTCAATCGTAAGGTCCATTGCTTGTTCCTGTATGGATTTTATTTCATTGGTAAGGTTTATAAGCTCCCGCAACAATGCCTTTACGCTTTTCTCTGCCGTATAAAGGTGCATCAGACGTATTACTTGATTGTAGTTTGTGCCAATCTTATGTACTTGAGTTGTGAGTTCGGAGAGCTTGCGGTAATACTCCACGGCTGACTTGTCCACCGTTATCACCTTGAAATGCTCTCCTAATAACCTTGCACGCACAAACTCGGACTTGGACTTAGAGCCTGACTTGTGATAGAGGTCTATCACTCGTATTTGGTCTTTCGGGTCTGGTAGACGGACGTGCCAATCGTCCCACTTATCGGGCATATCACCATACTTTTTCGCTACTCTTTTCCTTGATTTATCGCTTGCCATATTCTCTTATTTTTGTTCTTCTAATCACGACTTTGGAGTGATTTAATCCCCTTTGGAGGCAAGGGTCTTTGTGGTACAAATGGCAATTTGTGGTACAAAGACACACCTTGCTGATGTAGAAAATGGGATTATAAGCCTACGCTGAGTTACTGCATTCACTGAATATAGTAACTCGGCGTAGACTTGCATTCGAGGAATGCAGTACTTCAGAGTTTCCGCCATCTTTCCACATCATCTTTGTAGTGGTCAAGGTGTTCCTGGAGCACCTGCTCCACATATCCCGAAATACTTGCTCCCTGCTCGCCAATCTTCCGCACCACATAGTCAAGTCTCCTTTGGGTTTCCTCTGAGACATACACGGCTTTACGGTGGCTGACACGAAGCGGTTGGAGGTATTTCCCCTGAAACTCGGCTAATTGCTCTCTGCACTTGGTTTTTCCCACTCGCTGGTGAGTTTCTTCGGCAGAAACAGCCCTTCCCGTTGAGGACAATCCTGTATCTTGATATGATGTTTGGGAGAAATCATCGTGGTTCTCCATTTCTTCCAGTTCCTCCAATTGAACAGGCTCAAATCTTTTCTTTTCCTCTTCATAATCTACGGGCTGGTCAAAATCGGGCAACTCTTCGGGCTTGCGGAGCTTAACGCCATAATTGCCCATATCTCTGATGGCTTGCTCTAAAACGGCTTTTCTCTTTTCATCTATGGTCGGCATGGCTTCTTGTGTATTGGGTAATAATGTCTTTCGAGCATGGCTTGTATGTCGCTCTGCCTATAGAGTATCTTGCCGCCGATTTTACAGTAGGCAATCGTACCGTTGTCCCGATAGTCCTGAAGTGTACGGGTACTCAGCCGTAAGAGTTTACAAACTTCTTCGCCTGTAAGATAAACCTCTCCGCCTAACATCGGACGGGCTGTGGAACAATACCGCTCCAGTTTCTTCAAAGTACCCTCCATCAGTTGTGCAAACATCTGCATTTGAGGGTCTTGCTGTGTAATGATTTCTTTCTCTTCCATAGTTCATTCTGTGTTTGATTTCATTCATTGTTTGCATTCAGTAACTCTGCGATGTCGCTCTCCTTATAATAGCATTTATGCCCAATGATGGAGAAGGGTATTTTACCCGTGTCGCGATAGGATTGCAGGGTGCGCTTGCTGATGCCGAGCCTGCGACATACGGCTTCGTTGTCGAGCCATTGCTCGGTCTTGGGCGGATTGCCGATGAGTTGTTCGATACGATGGATAAAGTCTGCAAATTCGGAGCAGTGCCGCTCCCACGCTTTGCGTTCGATGATAATGAGTTTCATTTCCTTGATTTTGTTTTGATTACTTTATTGTTACTCGGCAAACGAACTAATATGCAGTCCATTGCCGTACTTATTGAGTGCAAAAGTAAACCCTCGGAAGCACCGCTGCAAGAAATGAGGAAAAGTAGGGAAATAGAAGGAAGAGAAGAGAAGTTAGTCTATCAGTCAGAAAAGCTCCTAAGCTTTCATTAAAAAGCTCTTAAGCTTTTTGTGAATTACTTATAAGCTTTTGTAAGATTACTTATAAGCTTTTCATAGAAAGCTCCTAATCTTTAAGCGCAAAGGCTGGTAGTTTTCCCTATCAGATTTGGAGCTGTCGCTGAAAAACTCTTATGTTCTGTATAAGAATGGTATGATTGCGGTAATGAGAAGAGGTGCCGGTTCTTTCCTTTTATCACATAGCAATTATTCTCTCGACAGTTCGATAGTTCGACAAATCGATATGTAGAACTATCGATAGATAGTTTTATCGATAGATTATTTTGACGATATATAGTTTTGACAACAGATAGTCATGACAACAAATTGTACAAACAACAGATAGTCAATACTATCGTTAGACCTGTCTGTCGTTGGTTGTTACGCCTTGCGTCCAAAGAGCCTGAGTATGCCGTATTCTTGTCGTGCCTATACTCCCTTACGGCAGCCCTGCCCTGCAAGGTTGGGAGAGACGAATACAACCGCACAGATATTGGGAATTGCGATACAGCCATAAAAAAGGAAAATCCTGCGGTGGAGATTCTTCTCTCCATCCGCAGGACTCGACCTTTCAGGGCAGATTGGCTGCCGTTGTACCTTTGCACGATAAGAAACGGCATCAGGGACTTTGCGTGTGCCTTTGCTTACAACGCCTTTGGGCTTACCCCTCCGTCTGACCGATTATTGGCAAATGATTGCTCTTGGTAAGCAGCACTATCATGCCTGTGAGTTCGGTGTAAAGACGGTCGTATTGCTCGTCAGAAGCAAATGTGTCCGTCAAACCGAACTTGTCGAATGTGGCTTGAACAGCCTTGTTCGACAACAATATGGGTGCAAGCTTATCGGGGAGCGGAGCAGGCAGTTTCCTCTCAAACTCGTTTTCCAATACAGATACAAGTGTGTCGTACTTGGAAAAGTGCAAACCTTGATACAATACCTCACTTGCTATGCTCTCTGCTTTGAGGTGCGAAAAACCTTGTGCCACTGCATCGCAGTAAGCAGTGAGAACCATGTCTGCTCGTGTGGTGATAAACTCCGTGTCGTGCAATCTCTCGAGGTGATGCTCACTCATATAACTTCTTAATTTCAATCGAAAGTAGGAAAGTTCCTGTTTGTTGTTCTCTTTCATAATCGTTTGCTTTTCAATCGTGAATAATAAATGTTTGGTAATTACTTCCTTTTTATGCTTGTTGCAATGGAACGTTCTGCCGTGCTATCGACTCACAATAACCTTCAAAGGCTGAATGCTCTCTATGAGTGAGTGCGGTCATATCCTCTTGTATCTTATGGTCGGTTATCTTTCCGTAAATTTGTGTCGTACCGATATTGCTGTGTCCGAGCATCTTGCTGAGCGTTTCCATCGAAATACCATTGGAAAGGCAAATCGTGGTTGAGAATGTGTGGCGAGCCATGTGAAAGGTCAAGCCTTCTCTATTCGGCATATCTGCCCGATGTTCACACAAGCTAAAGATGCCTTCCTAATTGTGAGATTGGGGAATATCAATTCGTCTGCTTTCTTGTTCTTGATATAGAGCGAAAGGATTTGCCCTGCAATGGGCAAGAGTGGGATTATGGCTTCCACATCCGTTTTCTGCCGCTTGATGCGGATTTCCTCTGTACCATCTGCATTACGGATGATATGCTTCGGTTTGAGCCGTTGCATATCCACACGAGCCAGACCTGTAAAGGCACAGAAAAGAAATAGCTGCCTTGCACGCTCGAACTGCTTGTCAATAATGGGCGTTTGTAGTACTCGTTGCAGTTCTTCGGTTGTGAGATACTTGCGTGTGCGGTGTGGAAGTTCTGCTTTGTAGTCTGCAAAGGGGTCGATGCGGATATACTTCTTCTGCTGACCGATGCCGATGAGTTTTTTAAGGAAGATGACCACTACCTGAATAGTGGCAAGAGAAAGTTTGCGCTCTGATTTAAGGTAGAAGTCCATCCCTTCGATGAAACCATAGTCAAGCGATGAGTAGCGAATATCCTCCAGCCCCAAGCGTTCACGCAAATAAGCCTCAATGAGTTGTGTGGCATAGATGTAGTTGGCAAAGGTCGGCTTGGCTACCGTTATTCCTACACAAGGACGCTTTTCCTCTATAAATAGTTGGGCTTCCTCCAAAAGAAAACCTTTGGGCTTGTCTTCTTCCATGAGTTCACGCTTCAGTAACTCGGCGGTGATATAGCCACGCTGCCATACCAATTCTTGATACTTGGTTTGTGTCTGTTCCTCTTTGGTTTGCAAGTAGCGGTTGATTTCCTTTGTTTCTTCGCCTATACCTTTGCACCGTCCCTTACGACTGTCCCAAAGTTCGGGAGCGATTTCCTTGCCTGCGCTGTACTGCACCTGCTCACCGTCTATGGTGATGCGTCCCATAATCGGGCATTTGCCGTTCTTCTTTTGTTTGGAACGGTTGATATAGAATAGTGTCTTGAATGTGCTTCGTGCCATAATGTCAAAGTTTTAAGGTGAATGTATCTTGTATGCGCTGCTGCACTATCTGCATATCCCGATGGATTCTTTCGGAGGAAACCGCTGCATATACCTGTGTTGTTCTCAGGTTGGTGTGTCCGAGCATACGGCTTACCGTTTCAATAGGTACACCTGCAGAGAGTGTGATGAGCGACGCAAAGGTGTGCCGAGCCATGTGGAAGGTCAGCGGAGTTTCCATACCGATATTTCGCTGTATATAGTGCATGCCATTGAGGATAATATCGGTAGTCGGCACGTCAAAAACAAAACCTACACGCTTTCCCCTGTACCGCTCCATTATCGCCCAAGCAGGGGGAAGTACCTGCACACGATACGGGGTCTTGGTCTTCATGCGTCTGCCCTTGATGCAGAGTTTGCCTTCTTCAGTGACGATATTCTCCTCCCGAAGATTGCGGACATCTGAGATTGCCAGACCTGTGAAGCAGGAAAAGACAAAGAGATCACGGACAATGCGGTAGTTCTCCCATTCAATCTCCAAGTCGATGATGCGCTCAAGTTCTTCCTGCGTAATGCTTCTCGGCTCGCCTTTTGGTCGCTCGTAACTGTAGCCCAAAAAAGGATAGAAGTCCAGCACACCTTTCTTTACCGCTATGCGGACAATGGTCTGCAAAGTAGACAAAGTACTCGATATGCTGCTGCGTTTCAGCTTTCGGTCAATGGTGAGATAATACTCGAAGCCCTCGATAAAGGCTTTGTCCAACTGTGAAAGGGGAATGTCGCTTACCTTGTGCTTCTTCTGCACATACTCACGAAGCAGGGAGAGTTGGTAGGTACGGAGTTTGAACGTCTTTAAGGCTCGGTCGATACCGACACGTTCCTTTGTCTGTGTGAGATACTCCCCGAAACTCTCCAAGAGCAAGGCTTGACAGTTGATTTGCCCCTGATAGGCATCCCTCACGTCTGTGGCTGTGAAAGTTTCTTTCCTTTCACTGAGTTCGTGAAAGCGTGCGTGGATAAGTGCGGTGCATTCGCCGAGTTTCTGATTGACGGACACAGCCATGCTGCTCTTACCGATGAGCCGTTGCTTACGGCTGTCCCAAAGAGCCAGCGGAGTCTTACACTTGGTGGAGAAGCCCGAATGGGTTCTGCCAACTGAGATGCGCCCGATGACAGGCACAAGTCCTTTCTTGTCGGTTCGTTTCGCCTGAACGAAGAACGATACTTTGAGTTTGTTTTCCTTCATTTTTCTGTCGTTTTTTCTAAATTTCCTTTGCTTGCAAAGGTACAGATGAACAAGTATTCCTGAGCGATGCAGAAAAATGAAAGATGAAGAATAAAAACCTATGACACAGTTGTTTACCTTCAATTCATAACCCCTTTTTACTTTTTCCCTGATGGGTTACGATTTGGTAACGGAACTCCTGCCGTTTGATGCTCGTTCTTGCTTACCCCAAAAATAGTAAGAAAAATGCTAAATGATGAAATTTCAAATAGTTACATTCCCTGCATTTCCCTCTGTTTCCCTTAATTCTTAATGACTGATTATGCGCACATAAGAGGATAAGACTCTTTCTGACATTTCAGCAAAATACTTGCAGACTTGTCTCCTCCCCCCTTCGGGGAGGTCGGGTGGGGCTTTACAAACAGCTCGACATACCCAGCGTTGTAGCAATGGCAGTGAGCACAGAGATAATCACATTAAGAATTGTTTTCCACTTTTCGTTTTTCATACTTTTGATTTTTTGAATTTATTAATTTTTTAACTTTGAACTTTGAATTATGAACTTTGAACTTTAGGGGTATCCCGCTATTCACTCCCCTCTCCACTCGGAGAGGGGTTGGGGGTGAGGCTGGTTGGGGCAGTGCTGGTTGTGGGGCTTCCCTATCATCCAACCACAGGACCCTCAGGCTGTTCGCCCCCTTCTGAATGCGTATTCTTCTTCTCCACCTTCTTGTCCCCCTTCTTGCTCTCCTTGATGGACTTATCGTACTTATCGTACTCACGCAGGCGCACAGAATGTTTCAGACGAGCCGTCATCAACGAACCAGAGGCACGAGCTCTCAAGTGAGGCTGATAGATGTCCCTTGTCGGCGTGAAATCAGCCAACTTCTCCACACCCTGACTGCGAATACCCGCTGAGAAGATAGCCAAGTCTGGGATTTTCACTGCCACACCCTCCAGTACCAACTCACGGATACAAGCCACCATATCCACCCTTAGAATAAGGTGTGTTATGGGCAGACATATACTCCGCCAACTTCTCCAAATCGTAGGTCTGAACAACCACTGCGCGTGCATACCAATATCCCTTACGCTTACTGGTTTTGCGCTTGTCCTGATAAATTTTGTAATGAATCATAGTGTATTAACTTTGAGGTTTGAACTATTAACTTTGAACTTTGAATATTGAACTTTGAACTTTATGATTTGTAATATTAACTTTGAGGTTTGAACTTTATGATTTGAACTACGAATTTCTCTAATTACGCTAATGCTTATTGCGATGTTATTCGTGTCATTCGCATAATTCGCAGTTAACTTGAGGTTTGAACTTTTGAATAATTATTTACTAACGCTATACTATAAGTTTGAGAGTACTAATCTTTACGTTTAAGAGCGCTTACCTTTGCGCTTGAGAACTGCTACCATCACATTAGGGGTATCTCGCTAATCACTCCCCTCCCTCTGGGGGAGGGGCGAGGGGGAGGGCTGCTTGTTGTGTTGTTGTTGTTTGGTTGTTTTGCTTTTTTCTGTTTGCAAAGTTACCCATGATTACCTAAAAAACCATCATTTTTCGGGTTACGACGACTGCAAGTTCTGCATCCTACCTTGTAACAAGCTAATTTACAGCGTGTTTACAGAGGTATGAACTTACCACGAAGAATCGCCCCCTTGCCTGTCTACCTTCGCAACAACTAAAAGGGACGAGATAATAAAGAGGGTTTACATAGGGGCATTACTCACATTGCAGGGACAACAATCACACGAATCATAAATCATAAAATCATAATAAGGAATTACAACATAAAAGAAAAGGGATTACATATAATATAATACCTTATTAATAAATAATAATATATAATGAGTCATTCTGATAGCAGTAAAACGTAAAAGGTCCTTAATATGATTACGTGATTACGTGATTGTGATTTTTCTCCTTTTATTAACAATTTGTAAATATTTATTTGTAAGTTTGCAGATGCAATCCTGAGAAGTCATCAGAGAAAAGCACTACCGTAACTATTGTCTGACGATTTACAGAACTGTAAAAACTGTTCATAACAGAACTAATATCTTTACCGAAAACCATAAAATACGACATAACGGAAATGAAATTTTTTGCCCTTTACAACTACATGTTCGAGAAGTGCATCGACACTGACGACATTTTTAACGACGAAGAACGACTGCAGGAAGTAGAAGAAAACTTTGCCCGACGACAGGCATGTTTTGACGACGTGCTTGTTGACGACTACACCAAGACACACCGCATTCACTTCACTAACGCAAGAGGTACGCAGTATCTCCACCACTTCCTCCTCGAGCCTTTCAAAGAAGAAGGCGTCTACGTGCTGAGAATTCTCAAGAACTGCCGTGGCACACGACACGATGAAAACTTCAAGTCGATTTCCTTTGACGACTATCGCAGTTGCATCATCATCATCGACAATCGTCCTGGCGTACAGGCAATTGCAATTGAGAATTCAACCTCCGCCTTCCAGTCACTCAAGACCATCGAAAACATCGTCGAAAGAACGCTCTCACACGTTATGCAACGACGTTTCTCGCTCAAAATGAGCCTTAAAAATCTCTACAACTCATCCCGATTCTGGAATATTGTACAGGACAAGAAGAGTTTTCCAAGTGGCTTTCGAAAGGTAGAATTCACATGGCCAAAACCCAACCTTGAACGCCTTGCAAAACGCTTCGAGTTCATACAGGGAATCCGCAAGGACACTGAGTCCGCAGTGACACTCGTCACCGATGCAGGCGCAGGAAAAAGCGTAAGGCTCAACCCCGACGATCAGTGGACAAGAGACGTCGTGCAGGCGGCAAGCAATATCGGTGGCGAGGCTTCTATTCGCCTCACTCCCAACGGCAGCAGGCGTAAAATAAACGTCGGAAAGGACTGCTACAAATTCATCACCTTCGACGATGCTACCTTCAGTAAAATGAGCCCCGACAATCCACACCTCTATCCAAAAGATCACTTGGCTGCATTGGCAGACAAAATTGAACAAAACGCACTGAAAAATGGAAATCCTGACAGACTATGACAATGAAGTCTACAAGACGCAGGTAATGAACTCACCAGAGGGTTCGCTCTTTAAGCAATGGGCTTCTCCACTCAATCGCCTGCAAAGAGAAAAGGGAGAAATCTCTGTGATGGACATCTGGCAAACGAGTACACAATGCATTGAAAAACTCTACCAAGCAGGGGGAAATAAAATTGACGAAATCCCCCTTTATCTACACCTCATTAATCAAAGAGTGTAGCATTATCAAGCAGGGAAGAAACACCATCAATCGCACAAGAGCTGAAGCTGAAGCGTCAGCACAACTCATTATGACCGTAACAGCCACAAGAAGTCTGAATTATATTCAACCTGGACACGAGCAGGATCCTGTAAGTGAGAACGATGGTGTCGTACTGAAAATAATGAACGAAATAGGGGAAACCGCTTTCGATAAGTATGCTGAACTCTTCTTCTCTCAGAAGACTAACATTTATGGCGAGAAGATTGTCATTGACAGCTATAACCCCTTCACCGCAAAGATGCAAACACCACCCCCACCCTACAGAAGGAAGCACGCAGAAAAGCCGTCCTGACAAAAGTATTGGCTAACACGCAAAAGCTGGAAAACATATTGCAAAAAACCGACTATGACGACTTACAACAATGCTTTGAAAACATCTGCAACGACGATAAGCTCCTCACCCAATTCGAGATGAAAAAACCCAACGCCAACACCTGGGGCATAAACCGCAAAATGGCACTCAACATCATCGCTATCTTCGTAAACAAAAGAAACATCAACATCCCCATGAACCAAATCAACACAACCATTGGCGGAAGCAACAACAGCCCTTACCTCACTCACCACCGCCCTTACAACGACAACCGCACCGCTTTCGGCATCACCACCGACAACTATAATGCCATCGTCAGAATTATTGAGGGGGTGTGAGGCTGCGCCACATGCGCATAAGGACTTACTTTATCAAGACCTGCATAATCTTATAAAAACACCTATCTGACAGTTTTATCATTATGGTTGAGAATTAATAAATCGGACTCACTTAATATAAAAAAATATAAGAAAAGAATGATAATATTTTTCAAAAAAATAATTAATACCTTTGCAAAGTAACCTTTATCAGCTTGTTTCCAAGTTGCTGACTTTTAAAAAAATAAATCATATAATATGTTTCCTATACCTAATTATCAAATAGTAAAATTTCTTGATTGGATAAGAAATCAATACCCAGACCTCAATTTATCGGGTGACATTCCTTTCTGCAAACTTAATGATTTAATAGATGAATTTAGTAAAAAAACGTCTTCCACTAAAAGCTAATCCGTTAAAAAAAACAGATAAAACAAATGTTTAAAGAAAGCAGGAATAGTAATTTTATTTCAAAAAAATCAGAGAATGGTTTACTCGTAATAAAAATTACTACAAAGGGAACTTCTAATCCTTTTTGATAGGTATAGCTGAGTAAAATTTCATGGAATATTTTTTTATTTCCAAACGATTGCGCTGTGCAATTAAATAAATTCATAGAGGAATCCTGGCAGGATTTAAATAGCATGACAGGTGAATGGATAGATATATATTATAGCAAAAAGATATTAAAGATAGAACTTGTTATGAAGTTAGGGATAATATTAAACGTTTCTATAAAATCAACAATGCAGACCTTCCCGCATTTATCATTTGGGACAGCTATTCTGAAAATTCCTACCCAATACCGATAAGTGACCTCGAAAACAAAAAAAATTCAGAAGCTTATTGCACATCTTGTAGATTCAATAAGAAATGATAAAAAGCTTACCAGAGGTCGTTGATGATGGTATGAATTTTTATCAGAGAGGAACTAAGAAAAAAACGAACCAAATCAAATAAATATACAAAATATGGGAGATATTTTTCGAGCTTAATAATGCAAACAACATTAATCTTGTAAACAGATCAAAAAGTAGACAATGCTTTTTAATAATAATAGTGATAATTGTAATGAGAATTTAGCTAATGCTATAAAAGGAAATTGCTGAGATAGTTGAAGCATCAGGAAAGAATGAGGCTGTTGAGTTTTTTTAAAGCATTTACCGAAGAGATGAATAAAAACACAGCCAAGCAAACCTGTGTTAAAGAGTATTTGGAATTCCTTGAAAGATATATTACCTATTTTATCAACCACTGTATCAATTACTGAAACGATAATGGAGATAATAAATTAAACACATTGCAATTTATAAAGAAAATCTTAAGTTGCAACTATATAAATTGTGGGTAAGAATTTGATATCTTCTCTATATCTTAAAGTTACAGGATATGGCGAAGAATAAGGAGGCTTGTCTTTTAAGTTATCAAATAATAATAGTTAGACATCCGTAGATGCATCATACATTTGAAAGAATAAAAGAAGTACAAACCTTTTTGGAAAACATTGCCTTGGAGAAAAACCAATAACACTGTTGCTTTCTTCACATATATATGAATAATATTTGACATTCCCTTATCTTTTTAATATTATCACAGCAAAGACTTAAATAATACAGAAACCATGCGGGATTGCCTTTCAACAGGTAGTTCCGCATTGTTTTTATTCATCGAACGACCATAAAGAACTACAACAATAAAAGAAATAAAATCACATAAGGAATTCGTAAAATCCAAAACGAAGGCTTCATAAGGCAGCTCAACAAGAAACTATAAACAAATTATAAACTATTTTCGTAACCTATTGATTATCAGTTTATAATTTTTTTGATAATAAAAAAATATTTTTTATAAAGCCCTTGCAAGTTTCAGTTTCATGCCAACGCTCCCTGTCTATAACTTTGTACTCACGTCACAGTTAGAATGACTTGACGTGGAGTTTCTCTTTCGAGAGATTACACCTAAAGATCAGACAGATTGTTTCACCCGAGCGGAGTGGGCAGGAGGAATCTCATGAGGTAAAGCTGCGCAGCGTTTCCCGTGCTTTCTCTTCTCACAACACTTGGGAGAATGAGAAAAAAGCATTACACACGACAGCGTGTGCAGCAACAGCGCAAAACAAAGCGCAGATACCCTTTTGATGAGAACACAATGATGTGCGAACTATTCAAACCAGAATACTTCAAGCGTTTGGACGAGCTAACCAATCAACTGCGACCCTATCTATCCAATGACGTGAAGACATTGCGGAGAGAGAAAGGATTGTTCTTGTCGGCAGAGGGTAAGAAGAAGATAAAACGCACATGGTTCTATGCACTTATTGCCCTAACAATAGCATCGGGAGAGCAGGGAGAAAGCCCACTAAGAGTGGCTAAAAGTATCTTCTTCAGATACCTCGTCAGCAACGATCATAGTAATATCACTCTTTCTGAATCAACGTTGAAAGCCTCTGTAAATAAAGCATTTAACGATTAAAATTAAGAGATTTAAGAAATCTCAGATTACTTCTAAAAGTTGCAATCACGAATGAAGCGAGATAACTTTGCAAACATAAAAACAAACCAATGGCAATGTTGCCTGCGGAAAAAAATATCATTATGAACAACATTTTTAAGATTACAAAACTCGGAGAAGTCCGCCCGTACACCAATCAGAAAGGAATCACCTCACACTGCCGTGACATCCAGTTGCAACAGCTTGGAGGTAAGTTTGCCGACCGCTTCACATCAACCCTCTTTGATGCAGAGGCAGAAAAAGAACTCGAAGAGGGTGCGCTCGTCGCAGCACAACTCTACTTCTACACAACGGAATATAATGAGCGTGTGTTCCAGAATGTAAGTATTTCAGACATTGAGATTATCAATAAAAAATCATAAGATTATGGAAGTAAAAGTAATTATGAGTGACGCTGACTACCAGCGCATTATCGCCGCTAACGGCAAGAGAGTGAGAGGATCTATTGCAATGAATTCCCCACAGGAATTTGATTTCCGTGCGTTCGCGAGAGAAACGCCTTCAACGGCAACGCCCAACCGCATACTGAACATGAAACACGGACGAGCAACAGTGGCACCCGACCGCGTAAGGCTTACATCATGGTGAAACGCTCTAACGAGACAGCTCCCGTAGACGTTGTTTTCGATGAAAGTCAGCAGGCAATTAACTTTATGGAAGGCAGTCTGCTTGCATAGTAATAATTTTTCATGGGGTTGTTCTGCATTATAAATCATGTACGAACACCCCCATTTCTAATCATAAAAGTAAACAAAATGTTCGATTATATACAAAGTATTCGTTCCCAACACACAATTCCTTGCACAGCTGATATCTTAGATGTGGTAATACATTCGACCATAGTAAACAACATCTGTGCTGAACTTGCCGATTACCGCGAACAAGTGATGCGTGGCGAGATGAGTCGTGATGATTTCTCAACGAAGAAAGCAGAACTGAAACGCCGTTTACCAGCCTTCTGCTTTCATGCCCACTTCAAGAATGGTCATCGACTCAACGCTGAGGCAATTCCTTCAGGGCTTTCCATTCTTGACATCGACCATATCCCCTCACCTGAAACCTTCTACAACGAAAAAGTAAAAGAGCGTACGAAAGAGTTAGGCATTGTTCTGGTGCACATGACGCCATCGTCAGAAGGACTGCGCATCGTATTCACACTTCCTCAGAAGATGACTTTGGCAGAGGGACAGCAGTGGCTTGCAAAGGAACTGGGACTGAAAGATTTTGACGAAGCTTGTAAGGATTACGCACGCTGCTCCTTTGCCGTGCCAGCCGATTACATCTTCTTCATCGACAAAGAGCGTCTATTTACGGAGCAAAAAGCACCGAAGACACCAGTAAAGGATACTGACATAAAAGACACAGCCGTCACTCCTCTACCCCCTATAAAATCCACAGAAGAGAGAACAGAGCCGACTACTGAAGACACAGCAAATGCTGACGACACACCCGTTGACATCCATCCAGACACGGAAGTGCTCTTCGACGCTTTTGTTTCCGCTTCGGGGCTGTCACCTGCTGCATTTACCAGCAAGGGAACACGCCACAATTCGCTCGTAACACTACTTTCTATGGGAATCTGTAGACTCCTCCCACAAGAGCAGCTCAAAGCCATCATCGCACAGCGTATGCCAGAATATTCACGAGAATCCGACTGCCGACAGCTGATCAAAGACTTCTACGAGAAATACACCAACACCAACCGCCCGATGTCATTTCAACTGCGAAAGATTTATACAGAATCACTCAGAAATAAGTCAGATTCAAAAGTTTCAACCGAAAACAACCAGGAACAACTTGAAATAAAAAGAGAGGCAGAGCAGCAAGCGCAGATAGCTTGCATTAATAAAATATTCAACACCCTCCCCCCCATATTGTGCAAAACGCTTGAGGGCGTTCCTGCCAATATGCACATGCCCGTACTATGTGCTGTGCTCCCCCTTGCTGCTGCCTACGCAGACGGCGTTCAAGTAAGATATTGTGATGGTCAGTTGCACCGACTCAACTTAATGTCGGTCATTGTCGGTCCACAAGCATCAGGCAAGAGCGTTTGCAAATCAAAGGTGGACTTATGGATAAGTCAAATGCTTGAGGACGATGCTCGCTCACGTGAGATTGAAGAGAAATGGAAACAGGAAAAGAAGCGTCGCAAAGCCAACGAGAAAGCACCCGAAGACCCTTGTGTGTTGATACGTTCAGTGCCCGTCACCATTAGTTGTTCAACGCTGTTGAGACGCTTTAAGAATTCCCGTGGTCACACGCTCTTCTCCTTTGGTGAGGAACTCGACACGCTGCGCAAGACAAATGGTGCAGGGTCATGGTCGCAGAAGTATGATGTCTATCGCCTTGCCTTCGATAATGGTGTATGGGGGCAAGATTACAACTCAGATCAGGCAGAGAGTGGTGTGGTTCCCGTAGCCTATAATTTCTCTATCCTTGGCACTTACGGCGCCTTCAAAAGATGTTTCAAAAGAGACAATGTTGAAAACGGATTGTCATCGCGCATCTTTATCGCAGAAATGCCCGATTCCACTTTTGCCCCTATGCCCCTCTATGGTGAAGAAGTGGAGGGCTTGTCAACTGAAGTTAATGCTGCTGTAACCATGTTGCGCGCCAGCCACGGCATTATTGACACCCCCCTATTGCGAGAAGCGATCGGCGAGTGGGTGGAACGGAAAAGAATAGAGGCAATGGCTGATGGCGACATCGTCAAAGACACCTATCGTAAGCGTGCAGCCGTCATTGGCTTTCGTTGTGGCGTTATTGCCCGTCTGCTGATGGGTGAAGAGAACGAGAAGGTGCTGGAATTTGCCCGCTTGATTGCTGAATATATTTTGGAGAAACAATGTAACTTCTTCGGTGAAGCATTACTCTGTGAATATAAGTCGGCTGAACAAGAAATGGGAAAATATTCGGCAAACGGATGTATTTTTGACAAACTCCCACCTGTTTTCACCATCAATGACCTGCAAAAAGAAAAGGGTTCTACTGTGACCAGAAACGTAATCAACAACATCATCTATCGATGGAAGAAGAGTGGATGGATTGAAAAAGAAAGAGGAAGGCAAATGGATGAAAACGACCCAAGATAAATATAAGGTGTAAACACTTTTAATCGTGTCATGTAATATTTATTGTAATCTGTAAACTCTCTATTGGCAATCACAAAATCACAATCATAAAATCACAAAATCGAAAAACAAAACAAAATCAAAAATCAAGATCACAAAATCACAAAATCACAATCATAAAATCACAAATCAAATTAAGTCAACGCTATGGAAATAAAATTAATAAGACAATATTACCAGAAGAAATATACTATCGGACGTTTATATGTCAATAATTATTTTTTCTCTGACACCCTCGAACCTCCCTCAAAACGTCTGTCAGAAAAGTGTTCATTGAAAACGATTAAGAAAGTGAAAGGCGAGGGTTTTAGAGCTATCCCCACAGGGCGTTATCGCATTCTCATCACTCGTAGCCAACGATTCGGACGCTGGTTGCCACTGCTGCTGAACGTGAAGGGCTTTGAAGGGATAAGGATTCATGCGGGGAATAAGCCAGAAGATACGAAGGGCTGCATCCTCCTCGGTTTCAACCGCCGCAAAGGCTATGTGCTGGACTCTACCCGCTGTGTGCTGACACTCGTTAAGATGATGACGGAGGCTATGGAGAAAGGAGAAAAAGTGTTTGTGATGGTGAAGTAGCCCCACCCGACCTCTACAGCCTCACCCCCAACCCCTCTCCGCGTGGAGAGGGAATGATTAGTGAGATACCCCACCAGTATTACTGCCATTCTGTCGTTTACATCTGTCATTCTGTCATTTTTGTTTTCATAGGCACATCATTTGAGATAATGGGTTACAGAATTAGTAAAAAAAGTAAGAAAAATAATCAGGGAGGCTGATGATGAATAATTAGGTGATTGAAAAACGTCTGATTAGAAATGATTAGAGGAACGATAAGAAAATAAGAAAGGAGATTTGAAGAATGACATTTGATAAATTTACAATTAAAGCGCAAGAGGCTGTTCAGAGTGCGATAAATATTGCACAGAGAAATGGGCAGCAAACCATTGAGCCAGTGCATATTTTGGCTGGTGTGATGGAAAAGGGAAAGGACGTGATTAATTACGTCTTCCAGAAATTAGGTGTGAACGCACAAGCTGTGGAGAGTGCCATTCAGAATGAGATGAGCCACTTACCGAAAGTATCTGGTGGTGAACCTTATCTCTCTTCTGAAACCAATCAGGTAATGCAACGCACGATGGATATTTCGCAGAAAATGGGCGATGAGTTTGTGAGCATTGAACCGATGTTGCTCGCTCTGTTGGCTGTAAATTCCACGGCAAGTCGAATATTGAAAGATGCGGGTTGCACAGAGAAGGAGATGACGGCAGCTATCAACGACCTTCGTCAAGGTCAGAAGGTGCAGTCGCAAAGTGGTGATGAGAATTATCAGTCATTACAGAAATATGCTCGCAACCTTATAGAAGATGCCCGTGCAGGCAAGCTTGACCCAGTGATTGGTCGTGATGAGGAGATTCGAAGAGTATTGCAGATTCTGTCTCGTCGTACAAAGAATAACCCTATCCTCATTGGTGAGCCAGGTACTGGTAAGACGGCTATTGTTGAGGGTTTGGCAGAGCGAATCGTTCGTGGTGATGTGCCAGAAAACTTGAAAGATAAGCAACTCTATTCATTGGATATGGGTGCGATGTTGGCTGGTGCTAAGTATAAAGGTGAGTTCGAGGAGCGATTGAAGAGTGTGGTTAAGGAAGTGATGCAGGCTGATGGCAATATCATCCTCTTCATCGATGAAATTCACACATTGGTTGGCGCAGGTGGTGGCGAAGGTGCTATGGATGCAGCCAACATTTTGAAGCCAGCTTTGGCACGTGGCGAGTTGAGAGCTATCGGTGCAACAACGCTGAATGAATATCAGAAATATTTTGAGAAAGATAAGGCTCTTGAGCGTCGTTTCCAAACAGTTATGGTGGATGAGCCAGACGAATTGGACGCCATCTCTATCCTTCGTGGATTGAAGGAGCGTTATGAGAACCATCACAAGGTTCGTATTCAAGACGATGCTTGTATAGCAGCTGTAAAACTTTCTGAGCGTTATATATCAGATCGTTTCTTACCTGATAAGGCTATCGACTTGATGGATGAGGCAGCCGCAAAACTACGCATGGAGCGTGATTCAGTTCCAGAGGAGTTGGATGAGATTACTCGTCGTTTGAAACAACTTGAGATTGAGCGTGAGGCGATTAAACGGGAAGACGATAAGGAAAAGATTGCACAACTCGACAAGGAGATTGCCGAACTCAAAGAGCAGGAACATAGTTTCCGTGCTAAGTGGGAAGGCGAGCGTGGATTGGTGAATAAGATTCAACAAGACAAGCAAGAGATTGAGCAGCTCAAGTATGAGGCTGACCGTGCCGAGCGTGAGGGCAATTACGAGCGTGTTGCAGAGATTCGTTACTCTCGTTTGAAACAACTGGAGGATGATATCAAGAATATTCAACAGCAGTTGCAAGCAACACAAGGCGGTGAGGCAATGGTGCGTGAGGAAGTTACTGCGGATGATATTGCTGAGGTGGTAAGTCGCTGGACGGGCATTCCTGTCACCCGAATGTTACAGAGTGAGAAGGATAAACTACTCCACTTGGAGGATGAGTTGCACAAGCGTGTCATCGGTCAAGACGAGGCAATTACCGCTGTAGCAGACGCTGTTCGTCGTTCACGTGCAGGTTTGCAAGACCCAAAGAAACCTATTGCTTCCTTCATCTTCTTAGGTACAACGGGTACAGGTAAGACGGAGTTGGCAAAGGCATTGGCTGATTATCTCTTCAATGACGAGTCAATGATGACACGAATTGATATGAGTGAGTATCAAGAAAAGTTCAGTGTAACACGCCTCATCGGTGCGCCTCCGGGGTACGTTGGTTATGATGAGGGTGGTCAGTTGACTGAGGCTGTACGCCGTAAACCTTACTCAGTGGTTCTCTTTGACGAGATTGAGAAAGCACATCCAGACGTATTCAATATTCTTTTACAGGTATTGGACGATGGTCGATTGACAGATAATAAGGGTCGCACGGTGAACTTCAAGAATACAATCATCATCATGACGTCTAACCTTGGTTCGCAATACATTCAACAGCAGTTTGAGCATCTTAACGATACGAATCGTGAGGAAGTAATCGACAAGGCAAAAGTTGCGGTGATGGATATGTTGAAGAAGACGATACGTCCAGAGTTCCTCAATCGTATTGACGAGACAATTATGTTCTTGCCATTGACAAAGGATCAGATTGGTGGTGTTGTTCGTTTGCAACTCGAAGAGTTAAGGAGATGTTGGAACCACAAGGTATCAACCTCGAATGGACCGACCCAGCCATCAACTATCTTTCAGATGTTGGCTACGATCCAGAGTTTGGTGCACGACCCGTAAAGCGTGCTATCCAACGTTATGTATTGAACGACCTCAGTAAGTCATTGCTTGCAGGTACTGTCAATCGTGACAAACCAGTAGTCATTGATTGCTTTGGCGAGGGCTTAGTATTTAGAAACTAATATTAAGGAGTGTGACTTATATGAAGAGAGAGCCTCCATCGGAAAGGGTGGAGGCTCTTCTTTATTCAATCAGCAATTATCGCTTTTCTAATAGAACCACATTTTCAACGTGTGGCGTGTGTGGGAACATATCAACGGGTTGAACGGCGGCTACCTTATAATCTGCATCAAGCAAAGCTAAATCTCGTGCTTGTGTTGCAGGATTACAACTGACGTAAACGATTCGTTTAGGACTTGCCCCGAGGATGACGTTAACAACGTCAGGGTGCATACCAGCACGTGGTGGGTCAGTGATGATAACATCAGGGCGACCATGCTTTTGGATGAACTCTTCGGTGAGAATATCTTTCATATCGCCAGCATAGAAGAGCGTATTATCAATGTTATTGACGTTGGAATTGACCTTTGCATCTTCAATCGCTTCGGGAACATACTCGATACCAATCACCTTACGAGCTTTCTTAGCAACGAAGTTGGCGATTGTTCCCGTTCCTGTGTAGAGATCGTAAACAAGCTCATCTCCCGTAAGATTGGCAAATTCTCTAGCAACAGAATAAAGATGATAAGCCTGTTCGGTGTTCGTTTGATAGAAACTCTTTGGACTCACCTTGAACTTCAGGTCTTCCATCGTTTCAAAGATATGGTCATTACCCTTATAAAGCGTTAGTTCTAAGTCGTTAAACGTATCGTTTCCCTTCTGATTATCCACATAGAAAAGAGAGGTTATTTGTGGAAAATTCTCAGCAATATGCTGCATGAGAGCTTTTGCTCGCTCGTCATCTCCCTCTTCATCGTAATGGAATTGTACGAGCAGCATCCACTCACCCGTATTAGAGTTACGAAGCATGAGGTCGCGTAATAAACCATGTTGAGCGCGGATGTCATAGAATGTCATTCCCGTTTCTAAAGCATAGTCACGAATATCATTGCGTATCTCGTTACAAAGATTATCCATGAGCCAGCACTTCTCAATAGGGTAAATCTTATCGAAGCTGCCCGTTATATGGAATCCAATGGCACCACCTGATAGCCCGACACTTTCAGGTAACGCAGCTAATTCTTCGGCGGTGTACCATCGTTTATTGGCACAACCAAACTCTAGCTTATTGCGATATTCCTTTGTGTGGACAGAACCCATGATAGGTCGGAACTCAGGAAGCTCAACCTTTCCAATGCGGCTCAGTTGATCGTAAACCTGCTGCTGCTTTACCTTTAATTGTTCGCTGTAAGGTAAGTTCTGCCATTTACATCCGCCACAGATACCAAAGTGTTCGCACATAGGTTCTTCACGCACATTGCTCTTGCTGATAAATCGAATGACGGTAGCCTCGCAATAACTACGTTTCTTCTTCCGAACTTGCAAGTCGACGATGTCACCAGGAACAACAAATGGAACAAAGACAACCTTGTCTTCAACGTGTGCAACACACTTTCCTTCGGCAGCAACTGCCTCTATAGTGACATTCTCAAATATAGGAAATGGCTTTCTCTTTCTACTCATAAATTGTTTTGTATTTGGCTGCAAAGTTACTAAAAAAATCTAGTATGCGTCGTTGTGCCAATCTTTATTGTGTATGTGTGTTCGCTAACAAGATGAAAATGTAAGGTAGAGATTACATTATTCATTGAAAAGTTTGTCACTTTACCTAATTATTGGTATATTTGCACGTAGAGATAAATAACTAAAATACATTATCAATTATAATTATGAGCGAAAAAAGAGTTTATACCTTCGGTAATGGTAAGGCAGAAGGTAAGGCTGATATGAGAAATCTCCTCGGTGGTAAGGGAGCTAATCTAGCAGAAATGAATCTTATCGGTGTTCCTGTTCCTCCAGGTTTCACCATTACTACCGATGTATGTAACGAGTATTTTGAGAAGGGTAAAGAGACAGTTGTTGGCTTATTGAAATCAGAGGTTGAGAATAGCGTTAAGCATGTAGAATCTTTGATGAACTCAAAGTTTGGTGACCCTTCTAATCCTCTTCTTATGAGTGTACGCTCTGGTGCACGTGCGTCAATGCCAGGTATGATGGATACAATCCTCAACCTTGGTTTGAACGATGTTGTTGTAGAGGGATTGGCAAAGAAGACAGGGCAATGAGCGTTTTTGCCTACGATAGCTATCGTCGCTTCGTACAGATGTATGGTGATGTCGTATTGGGCATGAAACCAGTAAATAAGGAAGATATTGACCCATTTGAGGCTATTATACAGCAAGTAAAGGCACAGCGTGGTATCAAACTCGATAACGAAATGACGGTTGAAGAGTTGAAGCAACTGGTGACTTTATTTAAGAATGCTATTAAAGAGCAAACAGGTCGGAACTTCCCTGACGATCCAATGGAGCAGCTGTGGGGTGCAGTATGCGCCGTATTTGATTCTTGGATGAATGAGCGTGCTATTCTTTATCGTAAGATGGAGGGCATTCCACAAGAATGGGGCACAGCCGTTACAGTTATGGCAATGGTCTTTGGAAACATGGGTGAAACATCAGCAACAGGTGTTTGCTTCTCTCGTGATGCTGCAACTGGTGAGAATTGTTTCAATGGTGAGTATCTTATCAATGCACAGGGCGAAGATGTTGTAGCAGGTATTCGTACACCACAACAGATTACAAAGGAAGGTTCATTGCGTTGGGCAGAGCAGCAGAATATTGACGAAGAAACCCGTCGCAAGAAGTTCCCTTCAATGGAAGAAGCTATGCCTGAGTTATACGCCCAGTTGTATGCTCTTCAAGATAAGTTGGAGAAGCATTACCACGATATGCAGGATATGGAGTTCACCGTACAAGAGGGTAAGCTCTGGTTCTTACAGACTCGTAATGGTAAGCGCACAGGTACTGCAATGGTGAAGATAGCCATGGACTTGCTTCACGAAGGTGAGATTGATGAAAAGACAGCTCTTTTGCGTTGTGAACCAAATAAACTAGATGAACTTCTCCACCCAGTATTCGATAAGGAAGCACGCGCTCAAGCACATATATTGACACGTGGCTTGCCAGCTTCACCAGGTGCTGCTTGCGGTCAGGTAGTATTCTTTGCTGATGATGCAACAAAGTGGCATGAGGATGGTCACCAAGTAATTATGGTGCGTATTGAGACATCTCCAGAGGACCTCGCAGGTATGTCAGCAGCAGAAGGTATCTTGACAGCTCGTGGCGGTATGACTTCACACGCAGCAGTTGTTGCTCGTGGTATGGGTAAGTGCTGTGTTAGTGGTGCAGGTGCAATTATGGTTGATTACAAGGCTCGTACTGTTGAGATTGATGGAACAATCATTCGTGAAGGTGATTACATCTCATTAAATGGTTCTACTGGTGAGGTTTATGCAGGTGAAGTGAAGACACGCCCAGCAGAGGTAACTGGCGACTTTGCCGAGTTAATGAATCTCTGTAAGAAGTATAGTAAATTGGTTGTACGCACCAATGCTGATACTCCACACGATGCAGAGGTTGCAAGCAACTTTGGTGCTGTTGGTATCGGTCTTTGTCGTACAGAGCACATGTTCTTCGAGAATGAGAAGATAAAGGCTATGCGTGAGATGATCCTCGCTGATAGCACAGAGGATCGTGAGAAGGCTCTCGATAAACTATTGCCTTATCAGAAACAAGACTTCTATGGTATCTTGAAGTGTATGGATGGTATGCCAGTAAACATTCGTTTGCTTGACCCACCATTGCACGAGTTCGTTCCTCATGATTTAAAGGGTCAAGAGATTATGGCTCAAGAGATGGGTGTAAGCGTTCAGTTCATCCAGAGCCGTGTAAGTTCTCTGTCAGAGCATAACCCAATGTTAGGACTACGTGGTTGTCGTTTGGGCAATACATTCCCTGAGATTACAGCCATGCAGACAAAGGCTATCCTCGGTGCTGCTATCCAGTTGAAGAAGGAAGGCTTTAACCCAATGCCAGAGATTATGGTTCCATTGGTTGGTATCGTAAATGAGCTTGATATACAGGAGCACATCATTCGTAAGACTGCTGATAAGCTCTTCAAGAAAGAAGGCGTAGAGGTTCCATTCAAGGTGGGTACGATGATTGAGATTCCTCGTGCTGCTCTAACTGCCGACCTCATCGCACAAAAGGCTGAGTACTTCAGCTTCGGAACAAACGACTTAACACAGATGACCTTCGGTTATAGCCGCGACGACATTGCTAGCTTCTTGCCAAGCTACTTGGAAAAGAAGATTCTTGATGTTGACCCATTCCAGGTTCTCGATCAGAAGGGTGTTGGTCAGTTGATTCAAATGGCTGTTGAGAAGGGACGTAAGACACGCAAGAACCTCAAGTGTGGTATCTGCGGTGAGCATGGTGGTGAGCCAAGTTCTGTCAAGT